>Ga0081455_10002847_pt1 | contig 20372 bp, 38 predicted proteins | sample TabmetS3T2R1_FD_70207 | JGI IMG/M metagenome (GOLD analysis project Ga0081455, IMG submission 70207) | Tabebuia heterophylla rhizosphere microbial communities from the University of Puerto Rico - S3T2R1 | ecosystem: Host-associated > Plants > Roots > Rhizosphere ...
GCGGGTGGTGGCGCCGGACCTGAAGGACCTGTCGCGCTTCATCATGGACAGCCTGATGCGGATCGACGGCGTCTCCGCCATCCGCTCGCGCATCGTGCTGGACACGCTGAAGGACAGCCGGCGCCTGCCGCTGCCGCCGGCGCCCTGACCGCGCCGCATTGGCGGCCCCATCCTTCGACCGTCCCGAATCCAGACGAGACCGACCATGATCCTGCGCCCGCTGCTGGCCGCCCTTCTCACCGTCGCCATCGCCGGCCTGATCCGGCTCTCGACGGTCTAGCATGGCCGCGCCCCTCGCCGCGTTCATTCAGATCCCGAGCGACACCGGGAACACGGGCAAGAAGGTCCGCACCCAGACGCGGGTCGTCGGCGCCGACACCGTGCACGAACACTTCTTCGTGCCGATAAGCGCGCGCTCCTATCTGGGTCTGTATTGGGCGACGATCGGCGCGTATACGCCGCCGACGGCCGCGCAGAACGGCACGACCACGGGCGCGTGGTGGCTGTTCAATCCCGTCGGCAACACGCCGAAGGGCTCGGTCCGGCGCTTCAACTCGACGATTCAATTCAACGCCTTGGCGGTGGACCTCGTGCCCGGGCAGTTCCGCATCAGCCTGTTCACGTTTACCGGCACCGCCTCGGGCGCGGCGATCACGCCGGGGAAGCACGACTCGACGGACGCGGCCGCCACGCTATCGTTGCGCACCGCCAGCACGGGGCTCACGGTGACGCTCGGCGCCACGCTCTGGGAGGACCAGGGCCCGATCCTGCCGCTCGCCACGGGCTCCGGCGTGGTGTGCGGCCCCTATGTCGGCATCGAGCGCGACCCCGATGAAATCGCCGAGCTCGTCCTGCGCGCGGGCGAGGGGATCGTGGAGTGGAGCGCGCTGGCGCTCACGACGGCGAACCGCCGTCAGACCACCAACATCGGATGGAGCGAGTTCGAATAATGGCCACCTACACGGTAGCGAAGGGCAAACACGCGACGGCAGCGGCGGCCACGGTCGACGCGGTCACGCTGCAGAATCCCACCGGCCTCGTGCGCATCAGCAACCGCAGCGCCGGCGACCTGTACGTGCGCACGGACGGGACGGATCCGACGGTTTAAGGCGACGATTGCGCGGTGGTGCTCGCCAATCAGCAACGCACGTTCAACATGCCGGGCGCGGCCGACCAGGTCGTGAAGCTCATTTCGGGCGGCGGCGGCAATTACTCCGTCGAGGGCGAATAACCGATGGCGACGAAGCGCACGTGCGACTATTGCGGCGCGGAAACCAGCCTGAGCGACGTGACCGTCGACGTCTACGTGACGGGCGCGGTCGGTCCCGACCAGCCGACGGGCACGCGCTTCAAGGGGAAGGATCCGTGCGAGCGGCCGGAATGCCTGACGCAGGCGATCCGCGAGGCGGCGCAGCTCGCCGTCTCGCAGACGCTCGCCCACATCCCGCTGCACAAGACGATCGTGGCCGCGACGGCCGAGGAGAACGCTGCCCAAGGCGAGGCGGACGCGCTCGATCGGCAGGCGGCCGCGCTTGCGGCCGCGGGCACCGACGTGCCCGCCGAACACCGGGCCCGCCGGCTTGAGCTCGAACAGCGGATCGCAGCGGCCGCCGTCCGCCGTGCCAAGGCGCAGGCCGACGGCAAGCAGCTCCCCGGCACGCTGATCCCGCTTTAGGCCGTGGCCGAGAACGTCTGGCAGCTTCTCCTCTCGCTGCCGGCGTTCGACCAGCAGCCGGAGGCCGTCCCCTCGGCGGCGGCGTGGGAGCTGCACGTCTCGGCCCCCGTCGCGCTCGACCAGCAGTTCGCCGCCGTTCCCGCCGAATGGACCCCCGTCTATTGGACGCCGGCCGAACTCGCCTTCGCAAGCGAGGGCCCGCCGCCCCAGAGCGTCACGGCCGGCCCGGCGGTCGGGAAGTGGCTCGGCGTCGCGACGTCGCCCAGCCCTGGCCCCGTCGTCGTCGCGGCCGCCCCGGCCGTCGCCAAGTGGCAGGGCGTGCCCGTCTCGATCGTCCGGGGTGGCGTCAGCGTCGGTCTCGGACCGGCGATAGGCTCTTGGGCCGCCCGGCCGCTGGCGATCTCGAGCGCCTACACCCTGAGCGCTGGCCCGGCGGTCGGGAAATGGCAGGCGGTCGCGCCCAGCGTGATCCGGGGCCCGATCTCGCGGACGGCCGGGATCGCGATGGGCAAGTGGTTCGCCGTCGCCCCGAGCCTGCTCCTCGGCGGCCGCACGATCGCCGTCGGAACCGCCACGGCCAGGTGGTCCGCCCGGCCGCCGACGGTCACCTACCTGAGCCCGTTCGTCGGGCTCGCCCCAGCCTTGGGCCGCTGGATCGCGGTCGCCCCGAGCCCGATCTACCGCAATCCGGCGAGCGCGTGGAACGTCACGACCTTCGTGCGGGTGGCCGGTCACCGCTTCCTGGTGCCCCTGCACCTCGGCCGGTGGCGCTGAGCGTCTTGCCCTTCCGGCGGCGTCCCCTAACGTAGGGCGATGCCGGACTTCACCGTCGCCGAGAAGAACGCCTTCCCCGTCACGGCCGCCATCGTGGACGAGGCCGGGACGCTGATCCCGCTCGCCCAGATCGTGACCCTTGTCGCGACGCTGTACGACCGCGAGAGCGGGTCCATCCTGAACGGCCGCAACGCCCAGAGCGTGCTCAACGCGAACGGCGGCACGGTGGATTCGGCCGGCAATCTCACGCTGACGCTTGTCCCGGCCGACAACGCGGTGCTCGACGCGGCGCGCGCGTTCGAGCTCCACGTGCTGCTGCTCGAATGGACCTACGCGAGCGGGGCGAAGGCGAACCGGCTGCAGAAGCGGATCGCCGTGCGGAATCTCCGCAAGGTCGCCTAGCCGGCCGCGCAGTTTTTCCCCCTCACGCGAGGCGCGAAAATGCGACACCTCCTCCTCTTGCTACTTATGGTGGCCCCGACGGCCGTGCGGGCTCAGATCCTCGACCCGGACCGTTGCTGGAGTTGCAGGGACACCTATTACCACGCGGTCGCCGGGGCCACGCTCGACGTCGCCGTCCGCTCGGGCGTAATCGCGACGTCGTGGCGCTCAAGTCCCGTGCGCCGCGTCGCCCTGGTGTTCGTCGTCGGCGCGGCGTACGAGGGCGTGGAGACGTTCTCGGCGTGGGAGAATCACAAGCTCGGGACGCGCGGCTACGGCTTCGGACTCAAGGACCTCTCGGCGGACGTGGGCGGGGCCGTACTCACCGAGCTGCTGACGGCGGTATGGCGGGCGATCCGGCGATGAAGCACGGGGAGTTTCTCCTGATCGCGCTCTGCGTGGCGGCGGCGGTGCTCTTCGGCGGCCTCTGGGTGCAGGCCAAGGAGCGGGCGGCCGTGGCGCGCGCCGAGCTCGTGCGGTTCGCCGACAGCAGCCGCACGGCGGACAGCGTGCGGACGGCGACCGCGCTCGCCGCGGCGCAGCGGGCGCGCGAAGCGGCCGAGCTGCAGGCCATCCGGCGACGCGAGGCCGAGGCCCGGGCGGCGGCCGCCACGGCCCTGGCGGGCGCGCTCGCCGGCCAGCTCCGGACCAGCCTCGATTCGGCGCAAGGCGCGCTGCTCGACTCGCTTGAGGCGGCGCACCTGGCGTCGGCGGCGTCGCTCGCCCAAGCGGTCGCCCATGCGGACAGCGAGGCGGCGAAGGAACGCGCCGGCGCGGAGGAACTCAAGGCGGCGCTGCTCGAGCTGCGGCGGTCCAACGCCGAGCTCGCGGCCAAGCTGCGGGTGCAGGCGCCCCCGCAGGGGCATCTCGTCCGGCGGGCCCTGACGGCGGCGGCCTGCGTGGCGGCGGGCTGGGGCGCGGGGGAGCAGGGCGGCCGCCCGCGGAGCGTCGTGGCCGCGCTGGCGGGCGGCACGGGCTGCGTGCTGGGCTCGCTCGGGAATTAAGGGGGGCGGCTCGCTCAATCGGGCTCGCTCTATCACCACGAACGGGTACGGGTCAGGCGCATTCGGCTCGCTCTATCATCACGACGATCATGAGCTACGGCTCGCTCCCCATGTATGGTGTTCGACTGCTTCGGCTCGCTCCCTTGCTGTGCCGGTCAGATGCTTCGGCTCGCTCACTTTTTTCGGATTGTCCAGCGTCACGGCTCGCTCACTTTGTTTGGCGGTTTTGGCGTGCGGCTCGCTCTGCTCTTTCGACGGTCGGCCGCATCCGGCTCGCTCCAATACCTTGGCGGTCCTGCGGTACGGCTCGATCGAGAGCTTCGACGCTCAAGCGGCTCGGCTCGCTCTACGGTTTCGGCGGTCGCTGACGCTCGGCTCGCTCGGGTTTTTCCGTGGTCGTCGGTTCCGACTCGCTCAGGCCCGAAGTGTTCGTCAAGCACGGCTCGCTTCTTCCGAACGGCGGTCGGTCTCCTTCGGCTCGCTCTGCCGCGTCGGCGGTCGCATACCACCGGCTCGCTCTTGCCATTCGGTGTCTCTGGTTGCGGCTCGCTCGTTGCATCCGTTGGTGCGATCCCTCGGCTCGCGCTCTTGGCTTACGCGGTTCAGTCCTGCCGGCTCGCTCTTCTTTCTCGGTGGTCCGTTGCTATCGGCTCGCTCGATACCCTCCGGGGTCGTCTGCACCGGCTCGCTCGCATCCTCTGGCGGTCATACGGAACGGCTCGCTCCGCTCTAATGGTGGTCATCCTTGTCGGCTTCGCGCGTGTCGGCTCGCTTCCCGAGGGCGTCGGTCCGATCATACGGCTCGCTCAGCGTTGCGCGGCGTTTACGACGTTCGGCTCGCTCTTACGGTTTCGGCGATCGCTGCTTGCGGCTCGCTCTAGTAGCACGGCGTTCGATTGTCACGGCTCACTTCGCGATCATCTCCTCCGGCGCGATGCGGCCCTCGTGCCCGAGGCGGCTGGCGGCGAAGTGCTCGACGACGGGCAACCCGATGGCCAATCGCCAGACCTCCCAGAGATGCGACAGGAACAGCTTCTCCACGATCCGCAGCGCCGTGAACCGCCGGCGGCCCGCCGCCCAGCCCGGGTGCTCGCGCTCAAGCCGGCCGAGCGTTTCGCGGTAAAAGCGCGCATAGGGCGCGCGCGTCCCGAGCTTCTCGAATTGACACCCGATGAGATAGAGAACCTTCTTCGCGTAGGCGTCGTACGCCCGTTTCTCGCCGCCGGCCGCCCGTGGCATCGCCGCCCGCACGTCCGCGCCCTCGGCGACCTTCACCAGCACGCCCTTGCACTTGCGCGCGGATCCGAGCGCCTGGTGCGTGCCGGTCACCTTGAAGGTCAGCGGCCACGTGCGCTCGATCCCGCAGAGCTCGCAGCGGTAGGCCGCCCCCGGCACGGTCGCGAGCCCGCAGTAGAGCCAGAAGGCTGACGGAGTTCGGGCGAGCGTGACGTCGAGCCGGGCGAGCAGCTTGCAGGCGAGCGTCGGCCCGATCCCTTTCACCTGGCGCAGCCACGGCCACGCGGGGTGCGCCTCGAGGCTCGCGGTCATGGCGTCGAACGTTTCGCGCTCCTCCTCGTGGTGGCGGCGGTAGGTGCGGGCGAGCAGCGGGATCGGCACCTCGGTCTCGCCGGCGAGGATGGCCTTGAGATGCAGATCGGTATCCGGCTCCGGCTCGCTCGATTCGTTCGGGGCCTCGTCTGAGGCGGCTCGCTCCAGGACGTCGTCGGTCCGGGGCGTCGGCGCGCTCTCGGCATTCGGCGGTTCATGTGCGTCGGCTCGCTTCTCTCCATCGGCGGTCTCAATGTTCGGCTTGCGCGCCCACGCGTCGGCGTCGCGGCCCTGCAGGATCGCCCGGATCCGCTCGCCGGTCGCGATCCGGACGCGCTGCGCCTGCTCGTAACGGTCGGCCAAAAACCGCAGCGGAATCGTGTACTGAACATCGTGGCTTATCGTCATAGAGATTCACGCGCTCCTTATCGCTATTCTGACCTGCTGTTTGCGCCGTGGACTAAGCAGAGCAAACAACGTGAGCATCACCCCACGAGCGCGCGCACCATGGACCGCCCAACGATGATACCGACGAAGGCGGCCATTTCTATCTAGAGTGCCACCAAAAATACGCCTGAGTCGCAGGAGCGGTTCGCGTTGGAGTTGCGTTGCGGCGACCGTTCTCACTCTGAACGAGCCTTCGCCTTCCAAGAAACCCGCCGCCCAGTGGAGAACGCGAATGTCGGAGTGCTCCGTAGCGGGCGGCGTCCGGCATCTTCCCAACGCGGACGCACGCATCTGTGCGCGTTGTCTCTGCGAGCGCTTTCGACCGCGCCACCAATGGCCATGTCGATAATGGCGGTCCTCTCGTAAAACGGGTTGGCCACATCCGCATGCGCAGTTCTCGGTCATGGCTCGTCTATCCCGGGTAGAGGGGGGAGATGGGCGGCGGCGCGCCGAACAGCTCGGACGCGGACTTCCAGCCGCGCGCGGTGAACTCGGTCGAATAGACCTCGCCGCGGGGCTTCATCGGTTGCCACCAGCGGTCGCAGAATAGGCGGTAGTGCCAGACGCCGAGTTCGCGCGCCTGCGCGGTGAGCGGCGGCTCGCCCCAGATCCAGCGCAGCGCGTCGCCGAAGAACAGCTTGGCCCATGCCTCGGCGAGCTTCCGATCCTGCCCCCGCCGTGCCGTCGGGCGTTCGGGTTCGGTGAAGCTCAGGGACAGGTGCAGGCAGCGCTCGTAGTCGGGATTCTTGAACCAGCCGGAGCTGTGGTGGCCCGTGTCGCGCGTGTAAATCAGCCACGTGCCGCTCGCGCCATGCCACCGGCGACAGCGGTCCAGGTACGCGAGATTGGCGCGCGTCTCCCGGCCGTCGAACGTCGCGGCACCGGCCACCAGCCGCATCTGCAGGACGACCGCCGGATCGGGCAGGAGCACCAACATCGCTACAGGCCGTACTTCGCGGCGTGCTCGCAGAGCCGGATCACGACCGCCGACACGGAGCAGTGCCACTTCCGGCGGAAGTCGTCCAGCCGTTGCGCCAGATCGTCGTCCAGCTCGACCTCAGCGGGAAGGCGACCGCCTCGGGGGCCGGTGCCGGCGTCTCCTCCAACGCGCGCTGAAACTCGGACTGATCGGCCCCCTTCGCGACGGCGACGCGGACCACCAAGGCTTGAAACGCCACGCCTCCGTCCGTGACGCCGGTCCAGAGGCGCGCCTGTCGCGCACCATCGAGTTCGACGATGGTCTCGGTGCTCTCCATGCTGGCCTTCATCGCATGCCTCCCTTGATGTGGAGCGCGTCGAGCCGTTCGCAGACGCGCTGGTAATTGCTCGTGATGCCTCGGGCGTTCTGCCAATCGAGCGCGCCGGCGCAGACTCGGTTGCTGCCGTCCCCCGTCTCCGTCGTCGTCTTGTGGCAGGTGAAATGGTGGCCCGATCGGAGCGCGGCGAGGATCCCGCGCCAGTGGCTCGGCGCGAGCCTCCGCCGGAGCCGGAGCCCGGGGCCCTGCGGCGCGAACGGGCAGTCGGCGCACTGCCGCTCCATCCGCCACGGCCGGCTCACGGGCCGCCTTCCGAGGGCCGGCGGAAGTGCCATTCGAGCGACGTGATGGCCGCCCGGATCCTGCCCACGGCGGCGCGGATGCTGGCGGCCGCCTCCCCGTCGGCCTGCACCGCGAGATCGAGACCGGCGTCCACGAGCTGCCCGATCGCCTGCTCCGTGCCGTCGCGCTGACGGTCGAACGCCGCCACGGCGAACCGGAGCACGCGCTCAAGCCGGCCGAAATCGAGCCTCGGAGACGGGGGCGGCTCCTCGCCAGCGGGCGGCAACGTCATCGCGCTGCGCAGCACGCCCCGGATGCCGCGGTTCAGCTCGGCGACCATCTGAGCAGCATCGCGCAAGAAGGTCTCGGGCGGGTGCAGCCCCGGACATTCCTCGCCCTGCCATCCGCCCGGCGTCCAATCGACCTGCGAGATGTGACAGCCCGTGCAGCGGCGCGTCAGCGCGTCCCAGACGTGGCCGCTCATGCCCGCCGCCGGGTCCGGCGCCGCGCCTCGATCGCCACGAGCATGGCACGCTGATAGATCGCGCCCCACGTGATCGAGGCCACGACCTCGGCCCGGCGGGCGCCCTTCGGCCGCAGCGTCACGGTGCGTTCCGTCAGCTCGAGCACGAGCTCGCCGTGATCGCCGCCCGAGGCGATGCGCCGGAGCGGCGCGGCCCCTCCGTCCTTCGGCAGTCGGGTCATCGGATTCCTTCCCGGTAAAAGACGAGGCAGGTGACGCACATCGTGGTCGGCGACACGGGGTGATCCTGCGAGACGGTCTGCCGGCTGGTGCGGTGCTCGAGCGGGACCGCCCGGCCGCACCACGTCTGGCCGCGCTGCTGTTCGATGTGCCAATCGGTCCAGCCGCTCCCGCTGTCCCACGAGACGATGTCCAGGACCGGCGGCATGGGTCAGCCCTCCCCCGGCGGTTCGAGCTTGCTGACCGCCAAGGCGAGCCGGCGTTCCACCATGTGCAGGTCGGCTTCGAGTTCGGCGAGGTCCCGGCTCCGCGGCAGGCGGTTGAGCAGGGGCCCGACTTGGCGCAGCACGGCGAGCGCGTTCCGCACGTCCTCGAGCGGAGGCTCGGGGCCCATCATCCGCCGCCGCCTTTCGTGGATCCCGGTTGCCGCTCGTCCAGCTCGTCGCGCAGGACGCTCACGATCCATTCGCCGGCCGCCCGCGCCATGCGGCGGCGGTCCGTCGTGAGGGCGAGGACGCGGCCCTCGGGGTTCCCGGGCACGAGAATCACGAGCCCGAAATGGACGCCCTCGGGGAGCTTCGCCCGGAGCAGGTCCATCAGTTCGCGCGCGTGCGGCACGAACTGCAGGACGGCGGCGATTTCGTCGTCGGGCGAGGGCGGCATCACGTCACCGGCAGGGTGGTCGTCCACGACCACGTCGATCTCGCCCCGATAGGCGCAGCGGGGACAGCCGAACCCCTTCACGCGAATGCCTCCGACGAACCGCATGCAACCCCGGCAGGGGCGGCGCTCCATGTGGCTCACGTACATGTTCCCGTCGGGATGGACCCAACCCTTCTTGGGCACGTAGACGAGCGGATCGCGGCACCACTGGCAGACGGTCACGGGTTCAACCTTCCTTTCGGAGCGCGAGGCGCAAGTCCTCGACCTTCGTGGCGGCCTGCCGCACGATGCGCCATTCGCGGTAGCGGTCGGCGTCGAGCAACAGGCCGAGGAGTTCGGCGAGGGCGGCGTCGACCTGCTCGGCCGTCACGGCTGGCCGCCGAAGATGGCGCCCAGCGTCTCGCTTTCGATCCAGAGCGTGAAGCCCCGGCCCTGCGGATCCGAGCCCGTCAGGTAGCCGACGCCGTGCGCCGTGCCGTCGCAGCCGCAGGCGCACGGGCGCCGCAGCTCGAGCCGCCGGCCCCGCTCGCCGTCGGTCCAGACGATCACGCGCCCGACGGAGCGCAGATCGCGCACGGTCTCGGGATTCACCCCGGCGCTCGGGCTGGCGCTCGCGGCGTGGATTTCTTCCATGCGGAGGCGGGCCCGCGCCTCGGAGCGTTCGCGGCTCCGGCGGCCCGCTTCCTTCACTTCGCGCAACGTCGCGTGGCGGGGCGGCCCATGGTCAGCGCCCCGCGAAGTCGGCCGACCGGAAAGTCGTGCCGAGCAGCAGGTTGACCTCGTCCAGATCGAGCCCGCTCGCGTCCGTGACCTCGACCACGTTGGCCGCGCCCGGCTTCTCCGGGTTCAGCGCGTCGCGGTCGGGCTCGCCGTTCGCCAGCATCGGGACGGAATAAAGGGTGTTGCCGCTATGGCCCAGGAACGAGCCGCCGGGCCCGAAGCGGAAGAATGGGGTGCCGTCCTCGACGAAGGCGGCCACGGGGCGCTCGCCCGCCACCAGCGGATTCTCGCCGCCCACGTACTCCTCGGTCGGTGCGTCGTTGCCGCTCACGCAATGGAGGCAGTATTGCGCGCCTTCGACCACGTCGCCGAACGTCAGCTTCCGCGCGCGCTCTTCGATCGTGCGCACGTCGTCGCAATCCATGAGCAGCGTGGCCATCTCGGTCTCCGCGATGGACTCGAACGCGCCCCACGAGAGGCGGAACCGCTGGCCGCAGCCCTCGCAGATCTTCGTGAGGGGGGTCCATGTCCACGTGCTGGGGGGCGATGCGACCGCCCCCTTGGGTTCGCGGCGCAGGGCGACGGAGCCGCCTAACGTATCGGCCCGGGCGAGCGCGTCGCCGGGGTTGTCATAATCCAGCCCGGTGGGCCGGGCGTTGGCGTCAAGGACGAGGTAGCGCACGGGACGTTCCTTTCAGAACGGGAATTGGCAGTCGGGGTGCTCGCAGTCGGCCGGATGCGCCGCGCGGAGCAGGGACTCGGGAAACCGCAGGGCGGTCCCGTCGTGGAGCCGGACGACGTACTCGTAGCCGGGTTGCTGCTGGGCCTTCGTCGTGACCCCGCGCCACAGCAGGCCGACCACGCGGCCGGTGCCGTGGCCCACGACGACGACGCGCGCGCCGTGGGCGAACTTGGACGGGGCCGAGGGCGAGGCCACGCGGATCACGCGGCCTCCTCGTACCAGCGGCGCACCGTGGCCCGCATCTTCGCGGCCTGCACTTCGATGCCGCGCCGATCCTTGGCCGACAGGAGGTAGAACTTCGCGCGCAGCGGATCGTCGCCGACGCGCACGAGCGCAGTGACCGGGTAGCCCTTCTTCGCCCGCGCCTTCGCCGTGCGGCGGTGCTGCACGTCGTCGAGCAGGCAATCGATGAACGACTCGACCGGCTCGAAATCGAGCCCCTCACGTTCGGCCCACGCGTGCGCGTGCAACTCGAACGTGGCGGCGGTCGCCGGGTTCCGAATATGCCAATCGTTCGGGCCGCCGGTCCCGTGGTTCGACGCCTCGCCGATCTTCGCGCCGTCGAGGTAGATGTCGGCCGAGAAGTAGGTCGTCTCGTCGGAGAGGGCCCGGTTGATCCGCACGCGGCGCAGTTCGTAGCGCGGCTCGGGCGCGGGCGGCGCGGCGAGCAGGGCCGCAAGTTGCGCGGCCGTCGTCGGCTTCCCGTCCACGGTGAGGCCGTGCTTGTAGGCGGTGCGGGTCATCGTTTCGGGCTCCGTCAAATTGATGCCCATACATTACCGTCTCGGGTAACGCTTCGCAAGATGGCAGAAAGGCCGCCACGTGGGCCCTTTCCGGGTAACGCTTGCGGACGGGAGCCGTTACCGCTATCTTCGGGGCACTTATGGCACGGGCGATGTGGTTCTATGCTGTGCAGGCGGGCGACGGCGCGGTGAAGTTCGGCCGCACCGTGGACGTGACGGCCCGCGTGGCGCAGCTCGCGATCGCGTCGCCTGCCGAACTCAGGCTCGTGGCCGCCGTGCCCGAGACCGTGATCCGGGAAACGGACGCCAAGCGCCAATGGGCCGATCTCCGCGTGCGGGGCGAGTGGTACAAGCCGGATCCCGGGCTGATCGCGTGGCTCGCACGGTTGCCAGCCCTGTGGAAAGGCCGCACCGAAGTGATCGTGCGACGCCCGCGAAAACTGGCGCCGCATTCGCGATTCAGGCCACGCCGCTGCGAACGGATCGACTGCCACAAGTGGTATATCCCGGCCCGCCGCAAGCAACGATTCTGCTCGGCTCGGTGTCGCCATCGAGAATGGATTCGTAGTCGGGAATCGCTGGCGCCGGCCGCCCCGTGACGCCCGAGACCCGCCGCTTCGTCGCCGAGATCGTCGCGATCCTCGCATGGCCCGTCGCCGCGCTCGGGGTCGCGTGGGTGATCCGGGGCATCCTTCGCGAGAGCGGGTGGGACCGATGACCCCGGCCGAATGCGCGCGGATCGTCGGCGACCGCCTGCCCCGCTGGGCCCGGCGGCTCGAGGGCGACTTCGCGACCCCGCTCGTGCTCGTCGCCGTGCGCCACGCGCCCGACGCCGTGGGCCAAGTGGTCGTGCTCACCGTGGACGAGCCCGAAATGACCGAGGTCGTGCTCGCCGCGTTCCTGCGCAAGGCCGCCATCATGCTCGACCCCACGCAAAGGAGAGCCGTCCCATGACCGAGAAGACGAAGGCCGCGCCCGGCACCGCCGTTGCGCCCCGCGTGCCCCAGGACGCCGACGAGGCGCTCGCCGAACTCACGAGCAAGGCCAAGACGCCGCAGGAGCGCGAGTCGGCGTTCCTGCTCGCGGACGCGCTCAAGCAGTCGCGGCTCGTGCGCAACGTCGCCAGCGTGATCGCCGCGACCGAGTGGGGGCAGGCATGGAGCGCGCCCCGGCAGGCGGCGTTCGCCCGCTATTGCCTCGCCCTCGGCGCGGATCCGCTCCGGCACGTGGACCTGCTCGGCGGCAACGTGTTCGTGAACGGCGACTACTTCCGCGACGTGATCGCGGCAAGCCCGCAGTTCCGGCGCTCCTCCGATCCGCGCTGGATCCACGACGACCCGCGCCTCAAGCTGTGTGCCCTCTGCGGGCAGCCGTTCGAGGACAAGCCCGAGCACGGGCACGGCCTCGAGTCCGTCACGAAGGAGAACGAGGCCCGGCTCGCCGAGCGGCTCGCGCGCGCCGGCCTGCGCGTGCTCCACAACGCGGACGAGGGATCGCCGTCGATCGGGCTCCTGACGCTCCATTACGTGGACTGCCCGTGCGACGAGTGCCGCCGCAACGGATCGGACGGCACCGGCCGCGGGCCCTTCGTCGGGATCGGCGAGGTCCACAGCGGCAAGCTCACGAAGTGGAAGGACAACCAGAAGGTCGAGGTCGACCGCGATCCCATCGGGGTGCAGTCGCCCCGGGCGACGGCCGAAACGCGGGCATGGCGGGAGGCGGGGGAGAAGGCGGAGGCCACGTGGTTCCGCACGCACGCCTCGGCCATCGCCCAGCTTGAGCAGCGGGTGAAGGATACCTATGCCGCCGAGAAGATCGGGCCGGCGATTCCCGAGACCCGCGACGTGCCGCCGATCGGCGGGGAGGAGATCGCCGTCGCGCCCATCGCGCCGGCCGGGGAGCCGGCCGAGGTCGCCGAAGCGCCCGCCGACCCGATCGAGCGGCACCAGCCGAACGCGATCTGCGGGATCGACGGCCCGCATCCGCGCTCCGCGTGCCGCATGACCCGGGCGAAGGTCAAGGCATGAACCGCCGCCGGTTCGCGTGCGGCCACGCGCGTCGCCGCGCCGCAGCGCCGGTGGTGGACGTGGAGTTCGTGGGCGCTGCTGGCGTTCTCCGTCGTGCGGCTCTGGCAATGGAGCTGGCGGTGATGTCGTGATGATGACGGCCTACGAGGCCGAGGTGATCGAGCGCGTCCGGCGGATCACGCCGGAGGAGTGGCGGGCGCTCGAGCGCCGCATCCGCGACGCCGGCATGGTGGAACCGGCCAGCGTCCGGCTGGCGCAGCGGCGCCGCGCCCTGCTGCACGCGCTCGGGGTGAGCCACGCGGCCATCGACGAGGCGGCCCTGTGAGCGTCGCCCTCGCCGTCCGGCCCTATCCGAAGCCGTCGTTCGTCACGCTGCGCTACCTTATCGACGCGCTCGTGGAGGCCGAGAAGCAGATCGCCGCCGGGCCGTGGGACCAATGGCACGAGGACGTGCTCGTCGCCTACCGCGATAAGGCGCGGCAAACTCTCGACCGGGCGCTCGACGCCCTGCTCAATGAAAGGCTGGGCGAATGGTGACCATGACCGACGCCCGCGTGGAACGCGCGTTTTGGTTCGGCCTCCTGATCGGCGTCCTCTCAAGCTGGCTGGTGCTCCGATGAAGTTCTGGCCGCCGCCGATCTGGTGGCACAATCCCGGCCTGTCCGCCTTCGACCAGCATCCGATCGCGCACGCGCTCGGGGGCCTCGTGTTCTGGGGCGGCGTCATGCTCGCGCCCTGGCTCTACGCGCATCTGCCGTTCCAATGGTTCGCGGCGCTGCTCGCCTCCGTCTTTCAGCTCACGTGGGAGATCGTGCAAGTGGAGGTCACGCCGGGCTACAGCTTCCGCGATTCGGGGCTGTGGGACTGGCTCATGGCGACCGTCGTGGCCGTGGCCTGCGCGACGGTCTGGACGATCCTATGACGTGGCGCGAGTTCGTCGCCGCCGTGGTCGCCGCGCTGGCATGGCCGGCGGTCATAGTGCTCGCGGCCGTTCTGATCCGGCGCGACCTGCGCCGCTCCGGGTGGGACGTATGAGGCTGGCGCACCTGGCCGACCTCCATCTCGGGTTCCGCCAATACGAGCGGGCGAACCCCAAGGGCGCGAACCAGCGGGAAGCCGACGTGGCGCTCGCGCTCTCGCGGGCCGTCGACGGCGTCTTGGAGGCCCGGCCCGACGCGGTCCTCGTGGCCGGCGACGTGTTCCACCAGATTCAGCCGCGCAACGCCTCGATCATGCGCCTGTTCGCCGAGCTGCAGCGGATCCGGGCGGGCCTGCCGGCCGCCGAGATCGTCCTGATCGCGGGCGACCACGACACCCCGCGCTCGAGCGAGGCATCGAGCATCCTCGGCCTCTACCGGGCGCTCGGGGCGCGCGTGGTGGAGCGCGACATCGAGCCCGTCGAGCTCCGGGGTGGGCTCCGCGTCCTGGCCGTCCCGAAGGCCCGGGCGCGGGCGCTCAAGGACTACGCCCCCGCGCCGGGCGACGTGTTGCTGCTGCACGGCGAGGTTCGGAACGTGCCGGGCGCGCAGCTCGAGCGCGCCTGCCTCGAGCACGCGGCGTGGGCCTACGTGGCGCTCGGACACTGGCATGTGTGCGAGCAGATCGCGTCCCGCGCGTGGTACGCCGGCTCGCTCGACTACGTCTCGACGGACCCGTGGGACGAGTTGCGTACGCAACAGGTGCGCAACATCCCCGGCAAAGGCTGGCTCCTCGTGGACCTGGGCGACGGCGAGCCCCGCGTCGAGTTCCGCCCGATCGAGCCGCCGCGGCGGTTCGTCGACCTGCCGCTGATCGACGGCGAGCTCATGGGCGCCCCGGAGCTGGACGCCGCCATCGCGGCGGCTGCCATCGGCATCGAGGGCGCGGTCGTGCGGCAGGTCGTGCTGAACGTGAGCCGCGAGACGCATCGGGCGCTCGATCATCGGGCCATCGCCGGCCTCAAGGCCTCGGCGCTACACTACGGGCTCGACGTGCGGCGGCCGGCGTGGCAGGCGCCGACGCCCGAGGGACGGGCCGAGCGGCGCAAGCGGCTGGACGAAATCGTGGACGAGTTCCTCGTGGGCCGCGAGCTGCCGGCCGACGTGGACCGCGAGGCGCTGCGCCGGCTCGGGCAGCACTACCTCGCGGCGGGCGCGGGCGGCGCGGAACTTGAGAGTGCGCAGGGAGACGGCGGGTCCGGACAAGGGTAGTTTTGCCGACGTTCCGGCAAAGGGTAGAGGGCGCTGCCGGTGAAACGCGCCCCGCCCGCCTCCCCTGTTTTCGACGTATGCGGTTCGGCTGCACGGCGTCGGCGTGGTCGCTCCTCGGACTGCGATACCGGCAGGCTGCAGCGCCGGGACCTCCTTTCACCGAGGGGGCCGTCGGCCGAAGTGGAGCACATGGCGCTCCTAATGCCGGGCGCGAAACGTCGGCGACGACGCCCCGGCAGCCGCTATCCCTCTCGCCGGAGAACGCCGATGGAGCGACGCGACTTCCTGCGGCTTGGCGCCTTCGCGGGCGTGGTGACGGTGCCGGGCCGGCTGTTCGGCATCCGGCCGGCGCGACGATCCGTGCCGCTGCCGAGCGACCCGCCCGAGCTGATCGTGGACGAGCTCGTGTTTTATCAGGCCCAGATCGGGAACGCCCCGTCGCAAGTGCCGCCCGATGCGCCGTGGGGCGGTCGCGGCCGCGTGATGGGCGACCGGGCGGCGTGGCTCGACGTGCTCGACCGCGAGACGCGATTCCCGATCCGCGCCCGGCTCGCCCGGACGGAATATCGGGGCGAGGCCCGCGCCGTGGGCCTCGCGATGTCGAGCTCGGGACTTCTCGTCGAGTTCGCAGGCGTCGGGCCGCTCACGCGGGTGGCGCTGTGAAGAAGATCGACACGACGAACCACTTTCTCGTCGGCGTGCGCGGGGACGGGCTGATCGTCGTCAATCAGCCGGTCGGCGTCATCTCGCGGGAGCGCGCGCTCAACCTCGCCGCGTGGCTCGTGGCGCTGGCAGATCGCGATGACAAGTTCGAGAAGCTGCTCGAAGCCGTGCGCAACACATAAAAAGAGGTGTGGTGCGGTCAAGGTGCGGTGGGGTGGGGTTGGGTGTGGTCAGGTGTGGTCGGGTCCGGTAAGGTTGGGTTGGGTGCGGTACGGTTAGGCGGTGCGGTTGGGTGTGGTCGGGTCGGGTCAGGTGTGGTCCGGTGGGGTAAGGTCTGCTGTGGTCTGGTCTGGTGCGGTTAGGCGGTACGGTCCGGTCGGGTCGGGTGTGCTCAGGTCCGGTGCGGTTGGGTCGGGTCCGGTCTGGTACGGGTTTTCCCTTCCAAGGAGGCAGTCACAAAATGAAGCTCCACAAACGCTCAATCGTCGGCATCTCGCCGCTGCTCATGAACAATCCGGCGACGATGAAGCCCACTACGCGCGGCGAGACGCTCGGCACGAACATCCCGACGCCGGAAGCCGAGGCGAAAGCGAAGGTCTACCGCCTCGAGAGCGGAGGGCTCTGCATCCCGGCGTCGTGGATCACGGGCGCCATGCAGATGGCGAGCAAGGGCCGCAAGATCGGCAAGTTCACGGCGCGGGCGATCGTCTCCGGCGCCGTCTTTACGACGCGCGAGTTCTACCCGCTGATCGACCCCGAGACGTCCGCGCCGATCACGGAGTACGTCGTCGACGCGCGGCGGGTCGTCGTGAAAGGCAACGGGGTGATCCGCGGCCGGCCGAAGATCCTGCGGTGGGCGGTCGACGTCGAGCTCGAATACGACGAAGAACTGATCAAGCCAGCCGTGATCGACGAGCTGCTCAGCATTGCGGGGCGCGTCGCCGGATTCGGCGACTATGCGCCGCACGATAACGGTCCGTTCGGCCGCTTCAAGTTGCTCGATTGGACTCCGAGCCCGGCAGCGGCACCCGAGCCGGAGAAGAAGAAGGGCAAGAAGGCCGCGTGAAGCGGCCTACGCTCGGGGTGGAGCAGCCGCCGCCGGATCGCCTGTCGTCGGCGGCGGCCGTTCCGTCCCTCGAACCGTCGGCGTCGGGCGCGCTCCGCGCCGACCGACCGTTCGCGCTATCCACTCCAAAGGAGGCTCCATGGCTTCGAGAAGCACGGCAACTCGTCCGCGCGGTTCGGCTGGTCGCCAGCGCCGTCCGGAAGGCCCGACCGAGCCCACCCAATCGCGCAGCCTCGGCATCGCGACGCGCGGCATCCGCACCTCCCGCGACTTTCGAGATTTCATGAGCGCGCTCATGTCCGACGTAATCAGCGGCGCCGTCACGCCGAACGTCACCAACGCCGCCTGCAACGCCGGCGGCAAGATGCTCAAAATGGTCGATCTCGAATACAAGTACGCAACGAAGCCGCAGCAACGGCACCCGGTTCTCACGATTGCGTTCGAGCAGAACGCGATCGAGGTGCAGGAGCGGCCGGAATTGCCGGTCCCGGAGCCGGCGACCACTCAGTCGTGAAGCGCGCTCTGAACATCGGGACGACGGTCGGCGGCAAGGCGTTCGCCTTGCCGCTCGACTTCGTCGCCCGCACCCTCGGGATCATCGCCGTGCGCGGCGCCGGCAAGACGGTCGCCGCCACGGTGCTCGCCGAGGAGATGTGCGAGGCGGGCCTCCCGTGGATCGCGTTCGATCCGACGCCCGGCGGCGTCTGGTGGGGCCTCCGGGTGAACCCGGACGGCTCGGCCGGCGGCTATCCCGTGCTCGTGATCGGCGGGAGGCATGGCGACCTCCCGTTCCACAAGGACAAGGCGGGCCAGCTCGCCGAGGCCGTCGTGCGCGAGAACGTGTGCTGCGTCGTGGACGTGAGCCGCGAGAGCAAGACGACGTGGCGCGCGTTCGTCGCCGATTTCTGCGACCGGCTGATGGAGCTCGAGCCGTCGACGCCGCGGCATGTCTTTCTCGAAGAGGCGCCCGAGTTCGTGCCCCAGAAGCCGCTCGGGGAGCAGAAGCGGAGCCTCGCCGCCGTGGATCGGCTGGTGCGGCTCGGGCGGAACGCCGGCTACGGCGCCACGCTGATCTCGCAGCGCACCGCCACGATCCAGAAGGACGTGTTGACGCAGTGCGAGACGCTCCTCGCCATGCGCTCCGTCGGCGAGCCGGACCGCCGGGCGATGAAGGGCTGGATCGCCGAGTGCGTGAGCCCCAAGCCGGACGACCCGGAGGTCGAGCGGTTCCTCGGCTCGCTCCCGGAGCTCCCCGACGGCGAGGGCTGGCTGTGGAGCCCGCAGTGGCTCAAGGCGTTCGAGCGCGTCCGGATCCGGGCGCGCAAAACGTTCCATCCCGGGCAAACGCGGACCGTGAACGCCGAAGGGCGGAGCGACCTCGCGCAGGTCGAGCTCTCGGACGTGCGCGACTTCGTCGATCGATTCCGCTCGGTGCTCGCGGCCGAGGCCCCGGCGCGCGCCCGCTCGCCCGCCCGCAAGGGCAACAAGATCGTCGTCGGCGTGCCGGTGGACGCCGTCGTGGAGCGAGGGACGGATCGGGCGACGGTGGACGAGTTCGTCGGCCGGGCGGAGGCCGCCGAGGCCGAAGCGAACCGGCTGCGGGGCCAGGTGGCCGACCTGCACCGCCAGCTCGGCGCGGCGAAGGCCACGTTGCAGAAGCTCCGCGCCACGCTCGAGCCGCAGTACCGCGCGATGCAGGGGCTCTTCGCCGAGCTCGACGGCGCGGCCGCGATCGGCTTCCTCGTTCCCGCGCCGGTTCTTGCCCTCGGCCTCATCACCGCGTGGAACCATCCGGCGACGGAGCTCCTATACGGCTCGATCGCGATCGTGGTGCTCGGGCTCGTGGGCCGTTACGCCGCGATCGGGATCCGCGCGCTCGCGGCCTCGATCGCGCAGAGCTCGCCGCACCTCGAGGAGTCGGCGGCAGCGTTCGGCGCGGGGCCCGCACGGCGCCTCTGGTCGATCGTCCTGCCGGCGAACGCGCACGGCGTCGCCGCAGCGGCGCTCCTCGCGGCTCTCTTCGCGCTGCGCGACCTCGAGACGGTCATGCTCGTGCATCCCGCGGGCGTCGAGCCTCTCCCCGTCCGCATCGTCACTCTCGAGGCGAACGGCCCCGCTCCTGTGGTCGCGGGGCTCGCGCTGATCCACGTCGCGGCGACGGGCGCCGTCGCGGCACTGGGGCTCGCGTTCCTCCGAGGAAGGCGCACGTGGCCGACGTCCTGACCCTCGACGACGCGCGTCTGACCCTGGAGGGGCGCATCGCGCTCGACGGCTTCACGTTGCACGTCGCCGAAGGCGAGCGCGTCGCGCTGCTCGGGCCGTCGGGCTGCGGCAAGACCAGCGCGCTGCGCAGCCTGCTCGGCCTCGCGGTTCCGCAACGCGGCGTCGCTCGGATCGCCGGAGAGACGGTGAGCGCCGAGGGGCGCTCGCTCGTTCCGCCCGAGCGCCGCGGCCTCGCGGTCGTCTTTCAGGACCTCGCGTTGTGGCCGCACCTCACGGTCCACGGGAATCTCGCCTTCGGGCTCGACTCGCGGCGCGTCGCCCGCGCGGAGCGCGAGCGCGCCGAGCAGGCACGCGACGGACAGCAGAACGACCAGAGTGACCGTCGTCCGCCTGGCCGTCATGGCGATGCCGGGGGTGGAGGGTTGGTCCGATCGGGCCATTTCTTGAGGCATTCGGCGACGCCGCTCTGCAGCGCAGTCACGTCCATCCCGTCGAGGCGCACGAACAGCTCGAGCGGGTGAAGGAGGTGGGCGACGTCGACGTGATGGTCCCGATCGACGACGAGGCGAACAGACGGGCGTTGCAGCGGGCGAAGGTGCAACTCGACGCGATGCGCATCCCGCTCGCTGGTGGTGTGGAGCCCGGCTCGGACGCCGAGTACCCGACGCTGATGTTCAACACGCGGTTCGGCCGGCTCGACGTCCTGTACCGACCGGACGGCAGCGCTCCCTATCCGAAGGTCAAGCAGCGCGCGCTCATGCGCAGGGTCGGCGGACAACCCGTCCGCGTGGCCGGAAAGGACGACATGGTGAGCATGAAGCTCGCCGCCGGACGCCCCGACGATCTCCGTGACGTGGCGAGCATGACGCGCAGCGAGCACGGAGAGACACGGCGGATCGTCGTTCGCATGAAGCTCGCGGGGGAGGTGGACCAGCTGTGGGCACGTGAACTGGCGCTCGCCCGCGCGGTCCTGTTCGATCCGCGCAGCACGGTCACGATCGTCGCGGGACAGCTCCAGATCAAGGCGGTCCGCCACGACCTGACCGAAGCGCAGCTCACGATGTGGGCGCGAGCCCTCGCCGAGCGCCTCCATGGCAGCGGCGTCGTCGCGGATCGTTTGCCCGCCGTGCGGATCGTCATTCCGTGAAGCGCCGGCCGGGCGCGCCGCTTCGCGATACTTGGACGTCCATGGCCTTCGTCCCTCCC
>Ga0081455_10002848_pt1 | contig 20370 bp, 12 predicted proteins | sample TabmetS3T2R1_FD_70207 | JGI IMG/M metagenome (GOLD analysis project Ga0081455, IMG submission 70207) | Tabebuia heterophylla rhizosphere microbial communities from the University of Puerto Rico - S3T2R1 | ecosystem: Host-associated > Plants > Roots > Rhizosphere ...
TCGCGGGTTGTGGATTGGCGCTTCCGCGCTCCGCCGATACCCCCGTTCGGCGGGTCGCCTTTCGCAATTGATGAATCCGCAATCCGCGATCCGCAATCCGCAATCACTTCATCCATTGCAAACCCTCTCGCAGTTGTTTGTAAAATTCGCCGGTGTTCCCGTCAAAGCGATGATTATTCGCCTGTATTATCGACACGCGCTTCGGTTCTCTCGCCGCCGTGGCGAGCATCCTGGTTTCGTCGTACGGCACGTACTCATCCTTGCTCGATTGGATCATCAGGTACGGGAGCGGCGCGATCTTCTCCATATAGCCGCTCGCATGGAATGTCGGCTCGTTCGGCCTGGACTTGGTAATGTAGGTGAGGTTGTCTTTCCAGCGCCAGCCGAGAATGTTCACATCTTGGAGGCCGAAGGTGACGAGGCCGTTGAAAGCTCGTTTGTTCTCCGCGCCGGCCGCCGCCAATACGCCGAGGCCCGCGCCTTCCGACCATCCGACCAGCGTCACGCGCTCGTCGGCGTCTTTGGTCATCCACTGCGCAATCTGGCGGAAGTCGCTCATCACATCGCTCTCTTTGATCCCCGCGCCGCCTGTGAAACCGCTCAGATAGGTCTTGGTGTCGAGGCCGTATACGTCATAGCCCCACCCGGCCATCTGTTGCGCAATGGCGATCGCCCAACCGCGCCAGCCGCCGTCGCCGGGCGCAAAGAGCACTTTGCGGTTCAGTTTCGCCCCGGTCGCCGGGTAGTAATAAATCTCCTGCTTCTGGCCGCGAACAGTGACCACGTTTTTGCCGGTCGTCTGCGCGAATGACGAGGCCGAGAGGGAGAGCGCCAGAGCGCCAAAACTCACCAGACTAAAATCACGAACGAATGATTTCACTTAGTATCCTCCTGTCATTAATCGAGCATGACGGCTCGCTAATCTGCTCAGTAATTCGCGTGCCACAGGCTCACAGCAGGAAGATGCTGAAAAAATATGGATTCCAGCGGTCTATGAAGATGTTTGCTGAGGCGACTTGGGCTGAAGCGGCAGGCCGGCGGCAATCCAGCCACAAGTTAATTTTGTGATCTGATTCATCTGCCCGCGCTGGTCGTCATTGGCTTCCTGATTGCGCTGGCGCATCTTCGTCGCTCCGCGACGAAGAATTAGGTTCGCACAACGCGCGAAGTTTTGGGTAATGACAAGGCTTGATGCTCGCGTCCGGTTCGCGGGTTTTAGGAAAGAGCTTTTAAAACATGCTCTCACTGCGATCGTTCCCAGGATTTGCATTTCCATCATTACGCCGCTTCAGCACGGGCCGCTCGGTCGATTGCTGGGAGTCGCCGGCGCCTTCATCATCCGGCGTCGAATCACCGCGATTGAGCGTCGGGCGTTTCGATTGCGGCTGCCCGGACGCGCCGTCATCTTCAGTTGTAGAGGGCGGTGAAGAAGGGCGGCGTTTAAGCGTCGGCCGTTTGTTCGGTCCGTCTGTCGCATGCTGGGCGGTATTAATCGAAACCAGACGCGATTTGACCGCGCCGAACTCGGAAGTGTTGATTGCGTACTCCTGTTTATCGGGGAAACGGGCGACCAGCTTTTGCACTTCCGTGATGCGGTCGCCTGTCATCGGATGCGTGCTGAAGACCTTCGCCATCGTGCCGGGCTTCTTCTTCTCTCGCGACTGCAGCTTTTCAAAGAAGCTGACCATCGCGTTGGGATCGTAACCGGAAGCCCACAGATACTGTGCGCCGAGCCGGTCGGCTTCGCTCTCCATCCCGCGCGAAAATTTCAGAAAGCTCAGCGGGATCGCCAATCCTGCCGCCTGGCGAATCGCGAAACCACCCCACCCGCCGAGAAAGATCAGGGGAAGGGAGGCATAGTTGATCAGGTTGGCTTTCGACGCCTGTTCAACGCCGTGTCGCGCCGCGACATGGCCGATCTCGTGCGCCATCACGCCCGCCAACTCGGCTTCGTTGTCGGCCGCTTCGAGCACACCCCGATTGACGTAGAGGAAGCCGCCCGGCAAAGCAAAGGCGTTGACCTCATTCGAGTCGATCACCTTGATCGTGAACGGCGTCTTGGCGTCAGAGTGCAGCGCAATGTTCTGTCCCACACGGTTGACGTACTCGGTGACCAGCGGATCGGTGACGAACTTGGAATCCCGATCAACCTCGGCGGCGAGCTGGCGGCCGAGAGCGGCCTCTTTATCGAGCGAGTAGAAATCTATCTGGCCTTTGTTGATGTCCCGCTTGCCGATCAACTCTGGGTTGTCTTTGTCATCCAGCGGCTTCCGCTGCGCTTGCGCAAATGCCGCCGATGCGGCCAGGACAAGCGGGATCACAAGCGAAATCGCTCTTGGTAAAAAAGCTGTATACATCTTTATCCTCCCGCTTCTCGTTCAGGTCTGTCGCCTGAATGTTTTACTGTCGTCTCACAGACCCGCGTCCGTCGCGAAAGCGTGGCGACGAACGCAGGTCTATCAAGCCGGAAAATCACGATGGCGTAGGGCGGGCTCGCTCACTCTCAGAAGATGAACTTCAGCGCGAGCTGTACGTTGCGGTGCTGCTCGACGTTGTTGATGTTGTCGAACAGTCCGCCGCGTGTGACTTCGACTGAGTCCGTCGCGTTGTTGGCGATGTTGTTCGTGCCTCCCGCCACGAACAGATTCGGATGATTGAACGGATTGAACATCTCGGCGCGGAATTGCAGCTTCTTCGATTCCGTGAGCGAGATGTTGCGCATGAAGCTAAGATTCCACGTCTGCAGGCCCGGCGCGCGAAAAGTGTTGCGTCCGAGCGTCCCCACAAACGGCCCGTTGACCGAAGGCGAGCTCATAAACGCCGACAGATCGAGATAGTTGAACGTCCCGCCCACGCCCGCCGCAGGAGTCAAGACGCCCACGACCGGCGCCTGACCGATGAGAATGGGACGAACTGGCGCGGTCTGCCCGACGTTGTCCGCCTGTCCCGTATCGAAGACGGTGAACGGAACGCCAGTGCGGAAGCTGACGATGCCGCTCATCGCCCAACCATCCAGCGCCGCTTTCAGCCAGCCCCGGCGCAACTCGCGCGCGAACGGGATGTCCCAGTTGAAGCTCGTCACCAGCCGGTGTCGCACGTCGAAATCGGCGTCCCCTCTGTCGCCCTCCGGATTGAACGCGTCCTGGAAACCGAAGACTCCGCCGCCCACGCGCGATAACAGGTAGGAATCGCCGAAGGTGGACGATTCATTGTCAATCGCGTGCGCCAACGTGTAGGCCGCCGTGAATTGCAACCCTGCGCGTTTGATATACCGGCTGTCGGCCCGCAGTTGCAGCGACTTGTAATTGGAACTGCCTTCGTTGCCGCGGAAGTTGATGCTGCTGATAGTCGGATTCAATCGTCCTGTCAGCCCCAGCAACACGCCGCTGCCGATCCGGTTGATGTTATCGAGCGAGTAGAGCTTGACCCCGTTCGATCCGGCGTAGCCGACCGTGATCACCATCGCGTTTCCCAGGTCGCGCTGGACGTTGACGTTCCACACGTGGGCGTAGGCCGTGCGCAGGTTCGGATCGAGCGCGCGCGCCGACGAGCTGTAGCTCTGCCCCGACAGCGCCGCGAGCGCCGCGTACTGATCCACGTTGGCGATGATCGGCGCCGCCGGGTTGTTGCCAGTGCCCGCGAAGAGCACCGCGTAATTCGGCGGATTCTGGATCACGTTGAATAGCACGTTGCCGAAGTTGCGGTCGTAGTAGATGCCGTATCCGGCGCGCAGCACGGTCTTGCCGCGGCCGGACAGGTCGAAGGCCACACCCAGGCGCGGCGCAAAGTTGTTGTAATCGGGCCGGTAGAAACGGTCCTTTAAATCGCCGGTCTGCGCGGTCGTCAGTCCGAACTGGCCGCTGGCGATCTGTTGCAGGAAGTTGTCGCCCGCGCCCGGATAGAAGTTTGCGTCCAATTGTTGTTCGTCGCCGGGACTGTGCAGCACGCCGAAATACTCCCAGCGCAACCCCGCGTTGACGGTCAAACGCGACGAGAGCTTCCACGTGTCCTCGCCGAACCAGGCGACCTCGTTGTAGCGGAAATGGCGCGTGAAGCTCGGCGCGGTGAACGGGGCGTTGAGCGCCTGTCCGGGCAATTGGCCATGCGGGTCAACGGCGATTTCATAATCCTGCACGTTCCCGTTGATGAAATCCTGCAGCGTCACGAAATCAGCAATCGCGTTCTCGAACGCGCCAAAGGTGCGGTTGTCGCGGATCTGCAGGTATTGCGCGCCGAATTTCAATTCGTGACTGCCGCGCTGATAACTCAACGACGAATACCACTGATAAAGATTCTGAGGCCCGCCGAAGGGGATGGCGTTGCCCAATGTGCCCGCCGTGGCGAAGTAACCGGGCAAGACCGTGTCGCCGTCGGTCTGGCGGCTGATGACGTCGCTGATCAGGAAGGTGGGCGTCACCGGCGCGCTGCCCAATGGCTGTTCGTTCAGCAGCCGGTTGTAGACGAAGCGCGATTCGGTCACGACCGACGGGGACCACGTGTGAGTCAGTTGCAGCGTCAGGTTCTGATTGCGATTCTTACTGTCGGTGTTGAAGCCCTGATACGGACTGAAGCTGTTGGAGCCGGTCAACGCCTCCTCGCGGTCGTAAGCGTAGCGGCCGAAGAGCGAAGTACGGTTGCTGATGTTGTGGTCGAGCCGCAACGTCCAGAGCGCCGTGTTTTGCGGCGAACCCGCGCCCGCGTCGCGCGGGACAGTTGTTGTTACGCGACCGAACAGCGGCGTGTTCGGATCAATCGGACTGCCGCCGGCGTCAATCAGGTTATTGAAACCGAGCGACGCCGCCGTCACCGTCCGCCCGGTGATCGCGGGCGCGGCGAATTGCGAGAAGATGCTCTGCGTGGCCGATGACGTGAGCGCCAGCAGTTGCGGCGTCGGCACGAAGAAACCCGAATTGACGCTGCTGCGCACCTTCAGCCATTCCGCCGATCCGAAGAAGAAGGTTTTGTCCTTGATTACCGGCCCGCCGGCGGAGAAGCCGAATTGGTTGCGGTTGAAGAACTCTTTCGGAAAGCCGTTCGCGTTGCTGAACGAATCGTTGGCCGCGAGCGCCGAGTTGCGGTTGAACTCATAGGCGCTGCCGTGAAAGCTGTTCGAGCCGCTTTTGGTCACAACGTTGGCGACGTAGCCCGCGCCGCGACCGAATTCCGCCGTGAAATCGCTGGTCTGAACGCGGAACTCCTGAATGGCGTCGAGCGGCACGGTCTGGCCCGGCAGGCTGGTGAAGGTATCGTTGTTTTCGCCGCCGTCGAGCATGAAGTTGGCTGATTGCGAGCGCTGGCCGTTGACGGCGAAGCCCGCGCCGCGCTGATTACCGCTGCCGCGATCCGGCCCGTCCGTTGCGCCGCCAGACAGCGTGATCAGGTCGTAAGGATTGCGCGTGATCAGCGGCAGTTCGTTTATCTGCCGCCCCGTGAGCAGGGTCGAGAGCTCCGCGTTTTGCCTGTCCGTCGTGACCTCGCCTTCACCAGCCGAGATATTGACGGTTTCGGACTCCGTCCCGACTTTCAGTTGCGCATCGGCGCGCAACTGCTGCGCGACCGCAAGCTGCGCGCTGATTTCGCCGGTTGTGAAGCCGGAAGCCGTGATGCGAATCTTGTATTCGCCCGGCGGCAGGCTGGGAAAATTGTATTCTCCGGCGTGATTAGTCGTCACTGTGCGCGTCTGGCCGGTGGCGAGGGCCGTGAGCGTGACGGTTGCGTTATTGACGACGGCGCCCGACGGATCGCTCACCGCGCCGCTGATCGAGCCGGTGAAAGACTGGGCCTGAGTCGGAACAGATGTCAGCGCGAGCAGCGTCAAACATAGCGCCACTGCCGGCGCGACAACATGCATGGTCTTCTTCATGATTTTGTCTCCTTCTCTAAATGGACGGTTGATTTCAACCCGGGCTACGAGGGCCCTGGCGCCTCATCTGCGGATCGCCGGCCTGACCCAGCTTCGGCCGTCGTGCGACGAGGTTTTGTTTTACTGTCTTGTCTTCCAATGATCTCTCTCTTTCCGGCAGGCGTTCGCGGGCATGCGCGCGCATGTGTGAACGCCTGCCGGCGATCCTGGCTCGCTCAGTTGATAGTCTATGTGGCTCGCGTCCCGCGAACCCGAAGCCAGAACCAAATCCGCCGCCGGGCATGAACCCGGGCCGGTCTCCGAATATTCTCCTTTATCGTTTCCTCTGAACGTTCAGTGACGCATCGAATGTCGCCTTACGCTCCCATAGACGAAGGGGGCCGAATTTCAGTTTGTCGAGTTTTGTCAGGACGCATTAGGCGCTCTTTACTCCGTCTGCCCTCGCTCTGTTCTTCCGCATCTGAGTATCACCGCGCCTCTTCCCCGCGATGCTGCAAATTGCCTCATCGCCCCATGCGATTGCTCTTTCGCCACAACCCTCGCGCCAGACTCTCATGCAAATAAAAGAATTGGGCGACGGCACATTCGTTGCGATAGCAAGGTCCGCAAGATCTGTTCTCAAGTTTGATGTGCGGTGTTGGGGCCTACCGCCACGCGCCGCACAGCAATTGCAAAAGCTCTAGGTCGACGAGAATTGCCTGACGGGAAGCGGCAGACCAGAGGGCGACCAAGACGCAGATGACCGCCGAGCAACCACAAGCGACAATAATTACAGGCAGGGTTGATGAGGGACCGAATTTTGATCATTGACGATGACGCCTACCTGTGTGAAACGGTGAGGAAACATCTTGAGCCGGAGGGTTTCACGCTCAACTGCGTGCATCGCAGAGAGCAGGCTCTGGCTTGTGTAACTGCTGGCGCCTACGCCCTGATACTTCTGGATGTCGGGCTGCCGGGGATCGGCGGATTTGAAATGCTGCGCTGTTTGCGCACGCGCTCGCAAACGCCATTGTTGATCGTGACCTCGCGCGGCGGCGACGCCGATCGCATCCTTGGCCTGGAACTCGGCGCGGACGATTACCTGTCGAAGCCCTTCAATCCGCTCGAACTTGTCGCGCGAGTTCACGCCATACTTCGACGGGCGAAACACCGTTCCGTCCAATCGCCCGGTAAACCTCCGGCCGCCGAACGGATTTCTCTGGGCGATCTCGAACTCGATTATGGCGCGCGTGTTGTGCATTGTAGAGGAAGGATGATCGAAACGACCCCGACTGAGTTTGATTTGCTGGCGCTGCTCGCGCGTTCGGCGGGGGCGATAGTCTCGCGCGAAGAGCTTTCCCTCGACATCAATGGCAGGCATTCGGACCCGTTCGACCGCAGCATTGATATGCATGTCTGCAATTTGCGCAAGAAGCTCGGCCCCGGCGCGGACGGCGCCGAGCGCATCCGTTCCGCGCGCGGCGTCGGATACTTCCTGGCGCGCGCGACGGACGATTGATCGTCAGGTGTTGTCATCCCTTGTCATGTCCGTCCGAGGATCACGGACTCTCCTTCTTTCAGATCGCCTTCCGTCACCTCGGTGTTGACGCCGTCCGTGATCCCAATTGTGATCCTCCTCGTTTGCGGTCGATGATCGGGGCCGAGCACCCAGACAATGCGTGACTGACCCGGCAAGACGGCCGAAGTCGATGAAGCAAATCTCTCGCCCGGCTCGCCTGGAGTTCCGCCTGATGGGGTGAAGCGCAAGGCGGCATTCGGCGTCCTCAGGACGTTTGCGCGTTTAGCGATTGTGAATGTGAGATTGGCCGTCATACCGGGCTTGAGCTTGAGCGCGGAGTTATCAACCTCAATCACCGCGTTGTAAGTCACGACGTTCTGCACGTTTTGGGCGTCAAGGCGGATCTGAGAGATCCGGCCGCTGAAAGTGTCGGTGGGGTAAGCATCCACTGTGAAGCTGACGCGGTTGCTCGCATTGATCACTCCGACATCAGCCTGATCAATGCTGGCGATAACCTGCATCCGGGTCAGGTCGTTGGCGATTACGAAGATCGTCGGCGCCTGCAAACTTGCGGCGACCGTTTGCCCGACGTCCACGTTGCGCGAGACGACGATGCCGTCAATCGGCGAACGAATGGCGGTATGGCTCAGGTTGACTTTGGCAAGTTGCAGCGCGGCGGCGTTCTGCCGCTCCTGCGCTTGCGCCTCCTTGACCTGCGCCCGGGCTGCGTCCAGGCCGGCGACCGCCGCTGATTTTTCCTCGGCCTGCGCTTGATTGACTTGGGCGGCGGCCTGATCGTAGCGCGCCGCCGCCTCCTCGTAGCTGTTCCGCGCGGCTTCCAGGTCGCGTTGCGCGACCACGTTCTCATTCGCCAGGGTTTGCTGCCGGTCATAAAAACTTTTCGCATCATCGCGCTGCGCTTTGAGCGCGGCGAGATTAGCGACGGCGCTTGAGACTGCGGCGCGCTGATTTTCAACTTCGGACTGCGCGGCAAGGAATTTAGCCTGAGCGGCGGCGAGGTCGGCGCGGGCTTGAATAAGATTGGCGTCGGCTTGCTCGACCTGCGCCTGAAAGATCGCCGGGTCGAGTTGCGCAATGATCTGATCTTTCTTGACGACGGAGTTGAAATCGGCGAAGAGCGACTGAATCGTCCCCGATACCTGCGAGCCGACCTGGACTGTCGTGACGGCCTGCAGCGCGCCGGTGGCGCTGACCGTCTGGCGAATGACGCCACGTTCGATCTCGGCAGTCAGGTAATCAGAGGCCTTATACTTGCGCCCCCTGGCGATCTCCACAGTCAGCGCTGACGCCACGGCCAGAATGACGAGCAGCAGGATCAACTTTCTGACGCGCGTAATTTTCAGTTTCATTTTCGCTCCTTATGGCGCCGCCGCGCGGCGAACAACTCATCCGGATTTCGTCAGCGCTTTTCCATGCTCAATTCATTCTTGACGCTGAAAAAGCCAGACACTCCGTCTATCAGGCGTTGCTGACAAAAGAAGGCGATGGCAACGCCTGTGCCATTGAGGGCGGAGCAGGTTGCGGCTCAAATATCATGAAACGACAGGGTTCAATGTGGCGGCAGGGAAGTCTGAATAGATTGTCTCGTGGCGATATGGATCTGCCGCGGCGCCGCGCGGCAAAGAAGGCACAGGCGCGAGTTGTTGCGTGCGGCATGGCGCCCGCGCGGCTATTGTCTTGTCATTACCCACAATTTTGCGCGAAATGAGTGTTCACATTCTCAGCCCGCGGATGCGGGCTAAGAACGCGTCAAATTGTGGATAAAGACAAGGCGGCTACTGTGTGGCGCGCTCGTTGCGTTCCGGCGGGTTGTAGGGAAGGAAGGCTTTAGTCAGATCAATCCCGCGTGTGATTTCCCACGCCGTTGCGTGATATCCGTCGGCGGCGTAGGAAGTCACGCGCCGTTGCGGGATATCGCCCGGCTGCGATTCAAATTTCAGCCGGCCGTTGGCCGCCTCGTCGTTGTTCACATGGCGAAAGCCGGCGCGTTTGAACGTAATCACTCTTCGGTTTTTGATTGGGTCGTGGTCTCGGATTTCTCCGGATTCTTAGGCTCTTCATTAAACGCCTTTTTGAATCCGCGAATCGCCTCGCCCAAGCCCTTGCCCAGCTCAGGCAGCTTCTTCGGCCCGAAGACAAGCAGGACGATGCCGAGCACGATGATCATATGCATTGGTTGAAAGAGCCCCTCAAACATTGTGTTGTTTCTCCTTTGAACTGTTGATAGAACTTTCAGATCAAGTTGGTGGGAGGGAACACGGGGATGACTATGATTATTGCCTTTCCCAGTGACGCCCCGTGATCCCCGTGGTTCGATCTGTCCCAATTGTTGTTGTCCGGTTTAAAAGGCCCGACCAACTTATCTACTGCGATGCGAGCGCGACAAAGCTCGTATGCCCTTTGCGATTGACGAGCAGCAAGGTTGATTTGTCGCCTGCCTGTTTTATCGCCCGCTCGAACTCCGCGACGTTATTGACCGGATGGCGATTGACTTGCTGAATCACGTCGCCGCGACGCAATCCCGCGTCATCCGCGCGACTTCCGTCCTGTACGCCGGTCACAACCACGCCGCTTGCGTTCGATTGCAGTTCGAGTTGGCGCGCCATCTGCGGAGTCAGGTTCTCGACCGATAAACCATCGGGTGAATCGCTTTCCGGCTGCCCGTCGCTCGCGGCCTCTTTCTCGTTCGGCAATTCGCCGAGCGTGATGTTGACTTCGCGCGGATTGCCGTCACGAAGGAGCTTCAGCCTGACCGCCGAGCCGGGCGCAAGCTGGCCGATCTTCAGTCGAAGCTCACGGTTGTCGTCCACGCGCGCGCCGTTGAGTTCGATGATGACATCGCCCTGCGCGAGGCCTGATCTAGCCGCCGGGCCATCGGGCGTGACTTCTCCGACAAGCGCGCCGCGCGCGTCGGGCAAGTTGAAGGCTTTGGCGATTTCCGGCGTGACCGGCTGGATCATCACGCCCAGATAACCGCGCACGACCTTACCGTCCTTGAGCAATTGATTCATCACCGTGCGCGCCAGGTTGGCCGGCACGGCGAAGCCCACGCCCTGATTGCCGCCCGCGCGCGAAAGGATCGCCGTGTTGATGCCGATCAGTTGGCCGCTCGCGTTGATGAGCGCGCCTCCCGAATTGCCGGGGTTGATCGCGGCGTCGGTCTGGATGAAGTCTTCGTAGTCTTCAATGCCCAGGTTGCCGCGCCCAGTCGCGCTGATGATGCCCATCGTAACCGTCTGGCCGACGCCGAAGGGATTGCCGATGGCAAGGACGATGTCGCCTACCTGCGCTTGCGATGAATCGGCGAAGGGGAGCGTGGGCAGGTTCTTCGCTTCGACTTTCACGACGGCGATGTCGGTTTTTGGGTCTGCGCCGATGACGCGCGCTTTCAGCTCGCGCTTGTCGGACGTGTAAACCCTGATCTCGTTTGCGTCATCGATCACATGATTGTTGGTCAGGATGTAGCCGTCGGGGGCGACGATGACGCCGGAGCCCAGCCCCTGCTCGCGCTGCTCGCGCTGTTTGCCGGAACGATTTTGCGGCCCATCGCCGAAGAATTGACGAAACATCGGATCGTCGAATAGCGGCGACAATCCTTCGTCGCCGCCGCTTATCTTGACGACTTTGGTGGACGCGATGCTGACGACCGCCGGCTGCGCGTTCTTGACGACGGGCGCGAAGCTCATGGTCAAGGCGGGCATTCCATTCATGCCGTTACTTGCGCTGGCCGCCGGAATCAGCGATTGAGGCCGGCTGTGAGATGTGAAGCCGATCGCGCCGCCGATGGCGAACGTGGCCGCCAGCGCCGCGGCCAGCGCCGGCGCGATGAAACGCGTTCCGGTTAATCGTTGTCGAATGTTCTTCATAATCCTTCTCCTTTTGATTCTTACTACTCAGTCAGTTCGGAAACCTTGCCAAGGGCGACGCCGACTTTAGGCAGGTCGAGCGCGTGGCGATAGATGAGGTAACGGGGCTCCCAATCGCTCGCAAACTTGGCCTTCCACGCTTTGAGGCCGCCGAAGCTGAAAAGAAACGGCAGGCGTTGCATAAACAGATGCACGGCCCTTTCCGTGGCGGTCGCTTCTTCACGTTCCTTAAAACCAGACATTGGCGCCATACCTAGATTGAATCGAGTGAAGCCTTCGGCCTTCTTTCGCATCATCATCTTCGAGAAAAGCAGATCCATCACTCCGTTCGGCGCGTCGGTCCGATGGCGCATCAGATCAATCGTCTCTTCTCCCGAATGATACGAATGAAGAATGTTGGCAAAGGCCAGAATACGGCCTTCGGCGTCCTCAGCGGTCGCGATGGGAGTCGAACGGAGGTAGTCGGGATCGAATCTGCCCAGCGTGAAGGCCCGTTCGCGACGTCCGGGCAGTCGCAGCCATTCATCGGACACCTCTTTCAACCGCCGGATCAAATCGTCTGGTATCGGGGCGTCGTAAAAGCGCGCGCGGACGCCCGATTTTTCAAGCTGGTTGTTGCGCGAGCGGAGTTTCTTGAAAGCCTTTCCGTCGAGTGTGAAGTTCGTCAAATCCACGATCGCGTCGTCGCCAATCTTCAGCCTCTTAAAACCCGATTTATGATAGACGGGCAGGAGGTCCGGCAGCGTTTGGTGAAAGGCTACGCCCCACCCGTTGTCCTCGCAAAACCGTCTGAATTGTCCGATCGTTTCGACCATCTCCTCCGGCGGGCCGATCGGGTCGGCGAGCGCGACGGCGAAATTCCCGCCGACGCAGTATGCGACGAAGCTCTTGCCTGATGCGCTGAAGAAGTAAGCCTTGTCCGGCCAGAGTTTGAAGTAGTCGAGCGACGAGCGCCCGTACAGTGAGAGAATCTTTTTCGCCGTCGCGCGTTCGTGAGGCAGCGTGCCGTAGCGATAAATGATCGGGCGAAAGAGCGCGAAGCCCACGTAAGCAATCAGCGTCGCCGAGATCACATAAAGCGAATCGAGAAACCACGCGGCGTGGCGCGTGTGCGGCGCAAGATCCGCGTCGCCGACCCAACTGAGATAAAGCATCGTTTGTCGGATCGAGGCGCGCCAGTTGAAATTGATTCCGAAATCACGCTTATCGAGCAGCCAGAAGCCTGCCGCGCCGTACCCGCACGCCGCGAACACCGCCACGCCGATGCGCAGCGCAATTGAACGCCAATCAGGCAGACTGCTGCGAACCGTGAAATTCCGCCGGGTCCACAATAAGATGAGCGCGAGAGCGAGCGAGAAGAGCGCATGCTGGGTGTCGTGCCTCTTCAGCAGATGCGTGACGACCGACAGCGTCGAAAGCGCTAGCGCGAATTGGAAGGCGCGTCGTTTGCGCTTGTAGACGTTGATCGCAGAGATGACCAGCGCAAACCCGATCAGCAAAATGAACGAACGCGGAAATCGAAAGAACTCCAGCGGCAAGACTGCGCCGAGCATCCGCCGTCGCGCGGGCCGCAGCGGGTTCAGCGCGAAATAGAGATTGGCCACACCGCTTGCGAACGTAATCAACGCTACGAGTGGAACGAGCGCCACGCGTTGCAGCCGCGTCGCCGCGCCGGCGACGCGCCGCCCGATCTCCGCCTGCCCCATTTCAGTCCCGCCGGGAGAAGCATCGAGAGGATATGCGATCATTTCTTCTGACGCCGCGCCCATCGAAGTTTTCCTCAACAAACTAAACCGTCACTTCTGAACGACTCAATCACTCGCACTGCGAGCGCACGAGAGGGCAAGGCCGGCGCCACAGTTGGCAGCCGAAGTCTAGGCGCGTCAAACCCCGCAGGAATCAGGGAAAAGCGGCGTTCGCGGGTGTCAGGAGGAGAACGCCTCCAGCGCAACCTCATAGCAGGATCGCCCCACGAAAATCACCGAAGCGCATTTCCGACACGAAGGCCGGGTCGGGCTGAAGCTCTAAAATTATTGGTCGCGTCTATGATGAGGATTTTCCACGTTCCAATCTCCTCCCGCAGCGGAGGGGGACAAGCTCAACTTGTCGTGAGATTCTGTGAATCGGTTTGCCTGCCGCTTTTGGGTTCGCTCTTGGCCGGGTGATTAGTCTCGTCGGTACGCCTTCGCACGTTGGGCCCCCTTTCCGCCGGTTGTGAGCGCAGGCGGACCGACCATGCGAGGAAAATGGCTATAGGATCTCTGTTTCCGACACTCCATACTGGTTTTCAAATTGATGAAGATTGTTAGCCACAGAGCACACAGAGGACACAGAGGGAATGAATGATTTCTCTGTGTTCTCTGTGTGCTCTGTGGCTTATTCATCCTTATGAAAACCTCTGTATTTTGGAAAACGGCTGGTTGGAGAAACAGCGGATGATTTATCGGGCGCTCGCCGACTTCGTGTTATTGTTCCACATGGCTTTCGTGCTGTTCGCGGCGCTCGGGGGCGTCCTGGTGTTCAAGTGGAGGCGCGTCGCATGGTTCCACATACCGGCCGCGCTGTGGGCTGCGCTCATCGAATTAGTAGGATGGGTTTGTCCACTCACACCGCTTGAAAATTGGCTCCGACACAAGGGAGGGGAGGCCGGCTATCAGACAGGATTTCTCGAGCGTTATCTTCTTCCCTTGATTTACCCGGCGCCGTTTTCTCGTAGTTTACACGTCATCCTTGGGCTTCTGGTCATGGGCGTAAATCTCGCGATCTACTGGTGGATCTGGCGCCGCGCCAATCAAAGCCGTCAACACAGGTTCTGTGACGGCCTGGAAACTCACAGGCTCCGCTGACACGCCATTCCCATTATTTTGGCGACAAAATGTCGCGTCTCACGCTTGCCGTCCGAATTGATTGAGTGTCGCTCTCCTTACCGAATCAGGAGTTTGGCGGAAGGCGGACGCTTGGCGCCCATTTTGCCGATACAATTGAGATTAATACTTTCCCTACATCAAATTGGGTTGTTAAAAAGATGATCGAATGCCGCTCCCCCATTTGGAAGGGATTCATTGATGAGAATCGAAGACAGAGTAGACCTCACTCTTGACTTGATAGACGCGCGTCAGGGATTAAGCGACATTCGAAGAAGACAAGTGCGCGCAACGCTCCTGGAGCAAATCAGGCTTGCGGTCGAGGAAGAGCGCGAGGAGTGCGCCAGGCTTGCGGACAGAATGGCGGAAGTTCAGGCGACGCTTGAAAGATATAGTGACGCCCACTCCGCTTCGTTTTTAGCTCAAGCGATACGTATGCGGGACAACTATTAGCAAGTGGCTTCCGGCCTCTTCACTTCGTCTTCTTCTCTTTCCCAATCGGGAACCCTTGATGGATCAATTCGTCAACAAGCCTTGCGCGAAAGTCCGGCCGATCTATCGCGGCGAAGAGTTTGTCGGACTGCTTCGTCTTAGCAATCGTGACCTCTCGGCCCGCGCGTCTCTCGCACATCCGAATCCACACCCCGCCGTCAATCAAATCACATTTGAACCATCGGTTGGGATAATGAAATGCGATCACTCGCAAGTGATGACGTAGAGCGTTCAACGCCGGCAATCTCTCGTCTGTCGCGCTTGTAGCTACAGCTGTCGCAATTTTAGTGTCGGCTTGTCGCTGTAGTCGTAAGGCCGGATTGCCCTGCGCTTCGCGTTCTGACGCGTCGATTTCCGACGGGAAGTCGTCATCCTGTTCGACAATCTTGCCCGCCTCATCAAGCGCCTCAGTGGACTCGATTGTCTCTCGCTCGTCGTCGGGCAAGACTCGATACGCGCGGGCGCCAGCCTCGGTCTCCTGAACTCCGTGGGCGTCGGCCTTCACTCTCCCTGTGTGGTTGAACTTCGCAGACCTGTTGCGGATGTAAATCAGAGTGATCGCGGCGAGAATCAATTCGCCAAAATTCGCCGCCCGAATCCACGCGTCCCATCGCGTTAGAAACGCCGCCGATGATTCTTCAGGTTTCTGAGGCTTTGCAAGCTCAATCGGACTGGTCGAGAGGGAAGGGGTTTGATCGAGAACGCCTCGACCGGCCCTCGGCCGCTTCTGGTTTCCGGCTTCCGCCGCGCGTCGGAGCTGATACGCAGTATCGTTTCTCAAGCGCTCAGCCTTCGAGACCGCCTCCGCTATGCGGACGTTATCGCCTGAAATCCGCTCGGCGCCTTCGTTATACGTGATCACGCTCGCCTCGTATTTGGCCTCTTGCGATTGAAGCGTTAACAAGTGACCTTGCGCCCACAGCAAAAAGCAGAAGTGACCAATAATAAAGCAGAGAGTGAACGAATCGAGAAGGGAAACGCCGCGCGCGAGTCGCGCATCCCTCGAATCGCTGTAATGCAACGTGCCCACGCATAGCCAGGCGAGCAACGCGCCCACGCTCAACATAATCGCGCCGATGTAGCCTTGTAGCTTACCTGCGCTTCCGAAGATTGACGCAGTTAATACGGGATTCAATACGGAAAATATGAGCAGCATCGGGAACCAAAATCGCCATTTGCCGTACGCGAAAATCCGGCCTTCAGGTTCATCGAGCCAGTTGTGAAACCGCTGTCCAAATTTGAGCTTTTCTTTCATTGTGTTTGCCTCCCGCCTGATTGAAGGCGTGAGCGATTAACTATGGGGGACATTAAACAGAGAATCGAATCGATGTCAATCTTGCTATACACTTGGTTGATGTTCGGGCGTGCGCGATGTTTCCCTATCCTCGCGCGTTATGTATGGCTCAGTCAATAGTGAACGGAAATCATTGGTCGTCAACCCACTCCAGTATATTCGGCGCGCAGGCGCGCCCCGAAACGCCACGCAGGTTGGGCGTCACGGCCTGCCAGCACCAACCTAAGCTGACACGCCATTCCCTTTATCGCGGCGACAAATTGTCACGCCTCGCGCCGCCGTCCGAATTGATTGAGCGCCCATCTTCTTGCGAAATCAGGAGTTTGTAGGAAGGGGAGGGTCCGGCGCCTGTTTTGCGAGGGCAATCGGGGTACTACCTTATCTAAATCGAGTTTGATTTGACGACTCTACCGACACCACATAAGGCAATACGGTGTCGTTCCAATCCTCCAGACTTAAGAGGGCGCCAGGTTATGTAGCGCTTGGCGCCTATTTTGCCGCGATGTTTGACATCCCCCAATTTTCATCCGCCAAGTTAATTCGGTTGCTGACCTGAAAGACACCGCATAATGCGATGTTGGGTTGCTCCGTACCCATCTCCCCCTCCCCAGAGGGTGACGGGGATAGGAGGCCCTTCCCGTCACCCTCATTGTGTGACTTTACCCAAGACATAGCGATTCCCTCGAGTCGAGTTATCCTCATGGCCTATCTAAGCACCCTCATAGACTCTACGCTTGGCGCCTACGAAAGATATCTGGGGATGGTCGCCGACCTGTGTGCCAAGAATGGAAACGTCGAAGGCCACGCCATAGGAACTGAAGGCCATATTCTCTCCTTCAGTAGGGCCGACAAGTTTCATGAAATACTTTTCCGATTTTAGCATCAGTTGTTGGAGAGGTGTTTGAGCATGGAGTTGGTTAATCCAACCTGAAGCCAACAGGGGCGCAAACCTATTGCCCAGGTTGGCGCGGCGCATATGCGCCTGGATGCTGACGACCAGATTGATTTTGGTGGCTGGCGCCGACTCGACCTCTCAACCAGGTTCACACTTCTTGTGGCCCTGCCTTGCCTTTGGCAATGCATTAGGCCTCCGGAGCGTGAATGCAATATGGCAGTTGTTAGTCGTTCTTGTGTGTAATTGCTGGTCGCATTGGAGAGTAGTTCTTTGAATTTCTCGGAAGGCCGGGGCGCCTTGCGTTCTACATCCCGCAGCTATCGATCAATGTGGTCGCGAAAGTTCCTGGTCTCCTTTAAGAATGGCCCGGCGCGCTTGATGTGTCGCCCCTCGGCATATCGGCTCTGGTTCTAGAGCGCCTTGGCGCCAACTTGCTTAAAGCTCTGGCTCAACTTTACCGATGTCTTCTACGGCTGCTTTCTTGCAATTTTACACGGTGTGATTCTCGCTAAATTTGGCGTTTTTATCGGCTTCTACACATTTTCAAAGACGACCAACTCTTTCCCCAACATCACAAAGGATGTTTGGCGCCTGAACTGAAGGATATATGACACAAGGGTTTCAGAGGTTCACCAAACGTTACGTCAACGTCTTAGGGGTTCTTATAGGACTGGCTGTTGTAAGTTCGATTCTGCTCTACTCCGGATGTGGGATGACAAGCAGTCCCCCCATCCCTTCAAATCCGACTCCGACTCCGACTCCAACCCCGACTCCGACTCCGACCCCCGACACGACGCCGCCGACTTCGACAATCACTTCCCCCACAGAAGGGGCGACTGTACTAATCGGAAAACCGGTCGCCATCACCGGAACTGCGAGCGACGCCGGCGGCGGGTCGGTGGTCAGGGTCGAAGTGTCGGTGGACGGCGGCATTACCTACAGCGCTGCCACAGGGACGAACGCCTGGAGCTTTAACTGGACGCCCAGCGCGCCCGGACCGGCGCCGATCAAAAGCCGCGCGGTGGACAACGCTGGAAACGTGCAGAATCCCCCGACGGAAATTCACGTCACAGTCGACGCGCCGCCGACTTCGACAATCACGTCTCCAAAAGATGGGGATACTGTACTAATCGATACCCCGGTCGCCATCACCGGGACTGCGAGCGACGCTGGCGGCGGGTCGGTGGTCAGGGTCGAAGTGTCGGTGGACGGCGGCGCCACCTACAAGGCTGCCACAGGGACGAACGCCTGGAGCTTTAACTGGACGCCCGGCGCGCTCGGACAGGTAACGATCAAAAGCCGCGCGGTGGACAACACCGGAAACATGCAGGATCCTCCGGCGGAGATTCACGTCACAGTTAGGACTCCCATTACCATCAGAGTGCCTTCGGATCAGCCAACCATCCAGTCGGCCATCAATGTCGCGGCCTTCGGTGATACGGTGCGGGTCGCCCCAGGAACCTACCCCGAAAATATCAACTTTGGAGGGAAGGCTATTACCATTACCAGTGAAAGCGGGGCTCAGGACACGATTATTGATGGGAGGAACGCCGATACAGTAGTCATCTTTAATTCGGGAGAGGGACGCGGCTCCGTTCTCAATGGATTCACGTTGCAAAACGGCAGAAGGGTGGTGACGGGCGGTGGTGGGGGCGGCATCGTTATCGTGGATTCCTCTCCGACAATCACAAACAATGTGATCAAGAACAATCATGCATGCGATGGAGGCGGCATCATTATCGGTAATGGTTCGCCATTAATACAACTAAACACCATCACCGGCAACAGCACCAATGTCTGTGGAGGAGGAATTGGTGGTGGAATCGGCGTCATTGGGCCTAGTTCTTCTATAGAGATCCTCGACAATGTGATCTCCGATAATGTGGGTGAATTAGGAGGCGGCATCGGTCTGTTTTCGGCTGGAACCACGATCATCAAAAGGAACATCATCAAGGGGAATAAGGCCACAGGTGATGGTCGGGGTGGCGGCATAGCGATAGTGGGTGATTCGCAGACCCTGATCGTCCAGAATCTCATCACCGGCAATCAGGCCTCTGACGGCGGAGGCATCTACTGGGCAATTGGCAACGCCCGTGGACCGATACTCGTCAATAACACGATTGCCGACAACGACTCCATAAAAGGTTCCGGCATCTTTGCTGAAGTATTCGATGAGAGGATGGAACTAACCAATAACATAATAGTCGCAAAACCTGGGAAAGCAGGTCTCTACTGTTTCGCCTTTAACAACCAGAATCCGCCAAATGTCCGATTCAATAATGTTTTCAGCGTCGACGGAATGGCCTATGGCGGGGCCTGCCCCGATATGACAGGGACGAACGGCAATATCTCCGATGATCCTCTTTTCGCCAATCCCACTCAAGCCGACTATCATCTCCAACAGGAGTCTCCCTCCGTCGACTCCGGCTACAACCAGGCGCCCAATCTTCCGGATACGGATATAGACAGAGATCCTAGAATCCTGGACGGCGACGGTGATGGAACCGCAACCGTCGACATGGGAGTAGACGAATTTCGTAGGCCTATCAGAGTGCCTTCGGACCAGCCAACCATCCAGTCAGCCATCAATGTTGCAACCGACGGCGCCACGGTGCTGGTGGCGCCCGGAACCTATTTCGAAAATATCAACTTTGGAGGGAAGGCCATTACCGTTACCAGTGAAAGCGGACCTGAAGTCACGATTATTGATGGGAGGAACGTCGATTCAGTAGTGATCTTTACTTCGGGAGAGGGACGCCGCTCCATTATCAATGGATTCACGTTGCAAAACGGCAGCGCGAATCCGAATAGGTTCAATGAAGGAGGCGGCGTCGCGATCCAGAACTCCTCTCCGACGATCACAAACAATGTGATCAGGAACAATCAGGCATGCTTCGGAGGCGGCATCGGGATGGGTTTTAGTTCGCCATTGATAAAACGAAACACCATCACCGGCAACAGCAATATTAGTGCCTGTAGCGGAGGAAATGGTGGTGGAATCAGCATCCGGGGGGAGGCTTCTGCTGTTCCTGTAGAGATCCTCGACAATGAGATCTCCGACAATGGATTGATAAATACTTCATCTGGAGGCGGCATCTACATGAATGGGCCCGAAACCCCGATCATCAAAGGGAATATCATCAAGGGGAATAAGGCCTCGGGTCAGGGAGGCGGCATCTACATTATCAATCCTTCCGATGCGCTGATCGTCCAGAATCTCATTACCGGCAATCAGGCATTTGTCGGCGGAGGGGTCTACTGGCTATCCGGCGGACCGATACTTGTCAATAACACAATTGCCGACAACAACGCCACAAACGGTTCCGGCATCTTTGCCGATGGAAATGATGGCCGGACGGAACTGACCAATAACATAATAGTCGCAAAACCCGGGCAATCCGGTCTCTACTGTAGTAACTTCGATGGCCATATTGGCTCGATCATCCGATCCAACAATATCTTCAGCGCCGGCGGAATGGCCTATGGCGGGAGTTGCGCCGATATGACAGGGACGAACGGCAACATCTCCGCTGATCCCCGGTTTACCAATCCCGCTCAAGGCGACTTTCATCTCCAG
>Ga0081455_10002849_pt1 | contig 20368 bp, 17 predicted proteins | sample TabmetS3T2R1_FD_70207 | JGI IMG/M metagenome (GOLD analysis project Ga0081455, IMG submission 70207) | Tabebuia heterophylla rhizosphere microbial communities from the University of Puerto Rico - S3T2R1 | ecosystem: Host-associated > Plants > Roots > Rhizosphere ...
GGGGGGGGGGGGGGCAGATGGCCACGAGCGTATCGCCCAGCCGATCTCCCCCTCCACCGCTCTTCGAGCGGTCCCCCTCCCCATCAGAGATGGGGAGGATTTTGTCGCCCCTCATGCGAACAGCCCGTGCATGAACCAGTCCGGATGCGCGCGTTCGCGGCCGTAAAGGCCGTGGCGGAAAATCCAGAAGCGGCGGCCGCGGACATCCTCGACGCGATAATAATCGCGGGTGAGGCATTCCTTGCCGGGCGGCGGCTTCCACCATTCGGGCGCGATCCGCTCGGGGCCTTCGAAGCGGGCGACTTCATGCTGCGTCTGCCGCCATCTGAACCGGCGCGGCGGGCCATCGGGGATTTCGGCGAGCACCGTGATCGGCTGGGGCGGATCGAACAGATGGATGGGGCGAAGCGGCGGCTCGCCCGAGGGCGGGGGTTCCCAGAGCGTTGACCGGCCGCCCTCGATCGCCGGAAAGGCGAGCACCGCCTGCTCCGGGATATGCGTATCCCGAGGGGCGAAGCGGCGGACCCGGTTGCGGCCGAGGCGGATGCTCAGCCGGTCGATCAGCCCGGCAAGCTCGGCTTCGGCGACCGTGCCGCCTTCAAGCTTGAGCTGGCTCGGCGCCAGCGATTCAAGGCGGGCGACGCCGAGACGGATCAGATCGAAGCCGAAGCCGGGATCGATCGGATCGACGAGCGCGTCGATCCGCTCCCGGAACAGCCGGTCGAGCACCGCGGGATCGCGAGTCGGCAGGCCGGTCTCGACCGCGATATCGCGGACCTCGCTATCGCTGCGGAAAAAGCGTGCCGCGAAGCGGCGTCCGCCGGACCCGCGTGCGTCGAGCGCGGTCGCCGCCTCAGCCATCAGCTCCGTCAGCGCGCCGAGCATGGTTTCGACATGCGCGACCGGCTCGGCGAAGCGGCGCTCGACCAGTAGGGCGGGGAGCGGACGGCGTGGGGTGAGGCGACTGTCCCTCCGGCCCAGCAGCCGGGCGAGATGATCGACGGTCGCCTGGCCGAAGCGGGGTGCCAACAGCGCCGGGGGACGGGCGGCGAGATCGCCGACGGTCCTGAGCCCGGCGCGGCGCATGCCGGTCTCGATTTCGGGATCAAGCTCCAGCGCCGCCACCGCGAGCCGCCTGACGGCGCTCTCCTCATCGGGCGCGGGGCGGGTCTGGTAGCGGGCGAGCGCGTGCGCGGCTTCGGGCGCATAAGCGAGCGCGGTGCGCACGGTCAGGCCGAAACGGTCGAGCGTGCGTTCCACATCCTCGCCCAATCCCGCCTCGCCGCCGAAGAGATGGGCGCAGCCGGTGATGTCGAGCAGCAGGCCATCGGGCGGATCGAGCGCGACGATCGGCGACCAGCGCTCGCAGCCATCGGCGAGGCGCTCGAGGAGGCGCTGGTCCGCGCCCTCGTCATGATCGAAAACAAGGAGTTGCGTGACATAAGCGCGCGCGTCGGCCAGCGTGAGGCCGGGGCTCAACCCGAGCGAGAGCGCCTCCGGGTCGACGGCGGCAAGGCGCATGGCATTGCCGTCCTTCGCGGCGAAGGCGAAAGGCGCGTCAGGCTGCCCGTGCGCCCGCCGCAGCCGATCGGCCGACAGGAAGGGGAAGAACAACGCCAGGAAACGGCGCCTCTCTGAAGCTGCGCTGGTCACGATTCCACTCCACGCGCCAGGCGAGGCCGTCCGGGCCGCCGCGATGGCGCAGCATATTGATGTCGAGTGCGGGCATCCCCGGCGTATCGGCGAACAGGGCGGTTGATGCCGCCGCCTTCACACTCCATCGCGTGCGCGCGGCGCTGGGCGCCGGATCGGCGTCGGTGCGCAACAGCAATGCGGTCACGCCGGATTGCTCGGCGGACAGAGCGAGACGGCGGCTGACGGTAAGGTCGATCGCACGGGCGGCGCGATAGGGCTCGATCACCACCGCGCCCAGCCCCGCACAACGCACGCCGTCGTTCGCCGCCTTGAGCAGCAGCGCCGCATCGCCCGCCACGGCGAGGATCAGGCGCGCCGGATCGAGCCCGATTTCCGCCACGCCCGGCGCATGGAGCCGTCCGTCGCGTTTTTCGGCGCCGTCCTGCCGCAGCCAGAGGATCGGCTTCATTCTCTCGGACGCGCGCAAGGCGAGCATCATCGCAAAACCCGCCGCGCTGGCGCCATCTTCCGGCTCGGTGGCGAACACCTCGTGCAGCCGCCCCTTCGCCAGGCCGCCGCCCAGCTTTGCATCGATCGCTTCGACCCCGAGCGTGAACAACTGGTCCGACCGCGCCTGGGAATGGCCTTCGATCGAGGCGATATGCCGCTTCAACGCAGCCAGAGAGAAAGGCGACTCGCGCATGATTGTTCCTGATTTGTTCTAAAATCCGTCAAGCCGTTCCAGGAGTCAAGCCGCCGCTTCTCCTCACTGGGAACTCCGTCTAAGAGCGGATCATGCCCTTAGATGAACTCGGCCATCTTCTCGCCACTGAGGCGAAATGGCGTGCCGCCGGCCACCGCACCGCCATCGCCACGGTCATCCAGACCTGGGGCTCCGCGCCCCGTCGGCGCGGCGCGCATCTGATCGTGCGCGACGACGGCCTGTTCGAAGGATCGGTGAGCGGTGGCTGCGTCGAGGGCGACGTCATCACCCAGGCCGTCAAGGCGATCGCCGACGGCAAGGCAAGGCGCCTCGACTATGGCGTCAGCGAGGCGCGCGCCTGGGAGGTCGGTCTTGCCTGCGGGGGGCAGATCGCGGTCTTCGTCCAGCCGGTCGACGACGCCAATTTTCCGCCCGCCTTGCTTCACGCCATCGCCGACAGGCGCAAGCAGGGCCAGCGCGTCACCGTCAGCACCGATCTCGCCACCGGCAGGAGCATCACGGGCGAGCAGGCCGGCGAGAACCAGTTCACGCAGACCTATGATCCCCCGCTGCGGCTCGCGATCATCGGCGCGGTGCATATCAGCCAGGCCCTGCTGCCGATGGCGGGCCAGCTCGGCTATCAGACGTTCATCATCGACCCGCGAACCGCTTTCGCGACGCCCGAGCGCTTTCCGGCGGCGCAGATCGACACGCGCTGGCCCGACGAGGTTCTCGCCGAATGGAAGCCCGACGCCGCCTCCGCCGTCATCGCGCTCACCCATGATCCGAAGCTCGATGATCCGGCGCTCGCCATTGCGTTGGCCTCGCCGGCCTTCTATGTCGGCGCGCTCGGATCGCGCCGGACGCACGCGACACGTCTGGAGCGCTTGGCGGCAAACGGAATAAGCCAGGACAAGCTGGCGCGCATCCATGGTCCGGTCGGCCTCTCGATCGGGGCGGCCAACCCGGCCGAAATCGCGCTGTCGATCATGGCGGGCGTCACCGCCGCCTGGCGGCAGCGCGGATGAGCGTGGCCTGCGGCGCGATCATTCTCGCCGCCGGACAATCCCGCCGGATGGGATCGAACAAGCTGATCGCGCTCTTTCGGGGCAAGCCGATGGTCACCCATGTCGCCGACGCGGTGAACGCCGCCGGCCTGCCCGGCATCGTTGTGCTGGGCCATGCCGGGCAGGATGTGCGGCGCGCGCTCGCCGGTCACGAACTCGGTTTCGTCACGGCGGCCGATCATGCCGAAGGCATGGCGCGCTCGATCGCGGCAGGTATCGCCGTCGCGCCGCCTGAGTGGCACGCGGCGATTATCTGCCTCGGCGATATGCCGCTGATTTCGTCGGAATTGCTTCGGAAGATGGCCGAAGCCGCGTCACCGTCCGCGATCCTGATCCCGAGCTTCGAAGGACGGCGCGGCAATCCCGTGCTGTGGGGCCGCGATCATTTTCCCGAGCTGTCGAAGCTGCATGGCGATGTCGGCGCGCGGGCGCTGTTCCAACGGCTGGAGGCGTATATCGAAACGCTCGCATGGAAAGACGACGCCATCTTCCGCGATTTCGATACGCCCTCCTCGCTTTTGAGCCCCTGAGCACTTGCCAGGGAATGAAATCCTCGGACGCCAGCCTGACGCTTTGATAACGCATGCGTGCTACCGGGTTCGGGAATCAGGAGACCTGTTGCGTGAAACCCATGACCATCCTCGTGACCGGCGGCGCCGGCTATATCGGAAGCCATGCCGTGCTGGCGCTCGCGGACGCGGGCTGGTCGGTGGTGGTGATCGACAATCTGGTGACGGGGTTCCGCTGGGCGGTCGATGGGCGCGCGACCTTCGTCGAGGGTGACATCGGTGACGAGGCGCTGGTGCGCAAGACGCTGACCGATCACAAGATCGGTGCGATCATGCACTTCGCTGGCTCGGTGGTGGTGCCGGAATCGGTCGAGAACCCGCTCAAATATTATCGCAACAACACCGCCAACAGCCGCAGCCTGATCGAGAGCGCTGTCGCATGCGGGGTCAAGCATTTCATCTTCTCCTCGACCGCCGCGACCTACGGTATTCCGGAGGTGATCCCGGTGGCCGAGGATATGCCCACCGTGCCGATCAACCCCTATGGCATGTCCAAGCTGATGACCGAGGCGATGCTGGCCGATGTCGCTGCCGCCCATCCGATGAATTACTGCGCGCTGCGCTATTTCAACGTGGCGGGCGCCGACCCGGCCGGCCGGTCAGGCCAGTCCACAGCGGGCGCGACCCATCTCATCAAGGTCGCGGTCGAGGCGGCAACGGGAAAGCGCGAATCGGTTGGCGTTTTCGGAATGGATTTCGCCACCGCCGACGGGACGGGCATACGCGACTATATCCATGTCAGCGATCTCGCCGACGCGCATCTCCACGCGCTCGATTTGCTGACGAGGGAGCCGGGGCGGAGCCACATCATGAACTGCGGATACGGCAACGGATTCTCGGTGCTCGACGTGCTCGATTCGGTGGACCGCGTGGCGGGCGTCACGATCGATCGCAAGATGGGGCCCCGCCGCGCGGGCGATCCCGACGCGCTGATCGCCGACAACAGCCGCATCCTGCAGCGCACCGCATGGCGGCCACGCTACGCCGATCTTGATACCATCGTTTCGCACGCCCTGGCGTGGGAGAAGTCGCGGCCGGTTTGATCATGTCTGCCGCCGGTGTATGGCGGGGGGATGGCGGGAGAGGATTGCGACGTCGCGATACTGGGCGGAGGGCTCGCCGGAAGCCTGATCGCGCTCGCCCTGGCCCGCAAGCGACCTGATCTTTCGCTGCTGCTGATCGAAGCGGAAGACCGGATCGCCGGGGAGCATACCTGGTCCTTCTTCGAAAGCGACATCGCCCCGCGCGACCGCTGGCTGATCGCGCCGCTCGTCGGTCATAGCTGGGCGGCGCACGACATCGCCTTCCCGAGGCACCGGCGAACAATTCCGGGCGCCTATCATTCGATCCGATCCTCGCGGCTCGAAGAGGCGGTGCACGCCACGCTTCCGCCCGAAGCGATCCGTACCGGAACCAGGGTTCACACGGCGGGGCCGACGATGGTGCTGTTGCAGGATGGCAGCCGGATCGATGCCGGCGGCGTGATCGACGCGCGTGGCGTGGGCGGGCTCGATCATCTCAATCTCGGCTGGCAGAAATTCGTTGGGCAGGAACTGAAGCTCGAAAAGCCGCACGGGCTGGAGCGCCCGCTGGTGATGGACGCGACGATCGAGCAGATCGACGGATACCGCTTCCTCTATATCCTCCCGTTCACCGCCGATACGGTGCTGATGGAGGATACCTATTACAGCGACCGCCCAAACCTAACCCCCGGCACGATCACGCCGCGCATCCAGCATTATGCCGCCGGGCGCGGCTGGAAGGTGATTGACGTGCTGCGTGAGGAAGCCGGCGTATTGCCGATCGCGATGGGCGGCGATTTCGACGCCTATTGGCGATCGGGCGGCGACGGCGTCGCCAAGGCGGGGATGCGGGCGGGGCTGTTCCACCCCACCACCGGCTATTCGCTGCCGGATGCCGTGCGGATCGCGAGCCGCCTCGCCCGCGAGAAGGATCTGAGCGGCGACGCGCTTCATGCCTTCCTCTACGCCGAGGCGCGCAAGGCATGGCAGGAGCGCGGTTTCTACCGGATGCTGAGCCGGATGCTGTTCCGCGCCGCGCATCCCCCGCAGCGCTGGAAGATCCTCGATCATTTCTATCGCAAGGATCGCGGCCTGATCCGACGTTTCTATGCGGGGCGCTCTACTCTTTCCGACAAGATGCGCCTGCTCTCCGGCAAGCCGCCGGTCCCAATCGGACGCGCGGCGGGCTCGATCTTCGGCGATAAGCGCCGTTGAGCAGCCAGCCCGAACTTCCGCTTGCGCCGGGAGGAGCACCCCCGCGACGGGTGGCGGTGATCGGCGCCGGGTTCGGCGGGCTCGCGCTCGCGATCCGGCTGCAATCCGAAGGCATCGCGACGACGATCGTCGAGGCGCGCGACAGGCCGGGCGGGCGGGCTTATGCCTGGGAGAAGGACGGATTCACCTTCGATGCCGGACCGACGGTGATCACCGATCCGGCCTGCCTCCGCGAGCTCTGGGCGCTGGCGGGACGCGACATGGCCGCGGACATCGAGCTGTTGCCGGTGTCGCCCTTCTACAGGCTCAACTGGCCCGACGGGACCAATTTCGATTATTCCAATAACGAGATTGCGCTTCGCCGCGCGATCGCAAGCCTCGATGCCGGGGACGTCGCGGGCTATGAGCGGTTCCTCGCTTATTCGGCGGGGGTATATGCCGAAGGCTATGAGAAGCTTGGCCATGTCGCCTTTCTCGATTTCGCGTCGATGGTCCGCGCCGCGCCCGCGCTCGCCAAATATCAGGCGTGGCGGTCAGTCTACTCGATGGTCTCCTCATTCGTCCGCAGCGAGAAGCTGCGCGAGGCGCTCAGCTTCCACACCCTGCTTGTCGGCGGCAATCCGATGACGACCAGCGCGATCTATGCGCTGATCCACAAGCTCGAAAAGGATGGCGGGGTCTGGTTCGCCAGGGGCGGCACGCACCGGCTCGTGCAAGCGATGATGACGCATTTCGAGCGGCTTGGCGGCGCGATCCGGCTCGGTGACGCCGCCGTGGAGATCGAGATGCTGGGCGATCGGGTCACGGGGCTGCGCACGGCAAGCGGTTGGCGCGGCGATTTCGACGCGGTCGCGTGCAATGGCGATATCGTCCACAGTTATCGCGATCTGCTCTCGCAGTCGGTGCGTGGGCAACGGGCGGCTGCAGCCTTGGAACGCAAGCGTTTCTCGCCCTCGCTGTTCCTCGTCCATTTCGGCGTGCTGGGGGAATGTCCGGATATCCCGCATCACATGATCCTCTTCGGGCCCCGCTATCGCGAGCTGCTGGCCGATATCTACGATCATGGCGTGCTCGCCGCCGATTTCTCGCTCTATCTGCACCATCCGACGGCGAGCGATCCGGCCATGGCGCCGCCCGGATGCTCGACCTTCTACGCGCTCGCCCCCGTGCCACATCTCGGCAAGCTGCCGATCGACTGGGAGGAGGTGGCGCCGATCTACCGTGAGCGCATCCTCGACGAGATCGAGCGCCGCCTGATCCCCGGCCTGCGCGACCGGATCGTCACGAGCTTCCATTACACACCTGCCGATTTCAGCCGAGATCTCCACGCCCATCTCGGTTCCGCCTTCAGCTTGGAGCCGATCCTGACCCAATCGGCCTGGTTCCGCGTTCACAATCGCGACGACAAGATCCCGAACCTCTATTTCGTCGGCGCCGGCACGCACCCCGGCGCCGGCATTCCGGGCGTGGTGGGATCGGCCAAGGCGACGGCGCGGTTGATGCTCGATGACCTCCGGGGCTGATCGGGCGGCGCTCGTCGCCTTCGCGCGGGACAGCATCGCGCGCGGGTCGAAAAGCTTCGCGATGGCCAGCCGCCTGTTCGACCGCACGACGCGTGAGCGGGCCTGGCTGCTCTACGCCTGGTGCCGCGCCGCCGACGATCTCGCCGACGGGCAGGAGATGGGCCACGGCATAAGCCCCGTCGACGATCCTCACCACCAGCTCGCGCTCATCACATACCGCACCGAGGAGGTGCTTGCCGGGCGGCCCATCGGGCTTCCGGCCTTCGACGCGCTTGGGATAGTGGTGGCCGAAGCGGAGATCCCGCCACGCTATCCCCGCGATGTGATCGACGGCTTCGCGCTCGATACGATCGGTTTCTCGCCGCGCACCGAGCAGGAGCTTTACCGCTACTGCTATCATGTCGCGGGCGCGGTCGGCTGCATGATGGCGATCGTAATGGGTGTCCATCCCGATGCCCAGGACATGCTCGATCGCGCCTGCGATCTCGGTATCGCGTTCCAGCTCGCCAATATCGCGCGCGATATCACCGAGGATGCGGCGGCGGGCCGGTGCTATCTGCCCCGCGACTGGCTGGACGAGGCAAAGATTCCGCGCGAGGATATCCTCAACCCCGATTACCGTCCCCGCATGGCGGCACTGGCGGCGCATCTGGCCGATATTGCCGGCAGATATGAGGCGAGCGCCCGTTACGGGGCGGGCGCGCTGCCGTTCCGCTCGGCATGGGCGGTGCTGGCGGCGGCAGGCATCTATGGCGACATCGCGCGCGAGGTGAAGCGCCGCGGCGCGGCCGCGTGGGACAAACGGGTGACGACGTCGAAAACGGACAAGCTCGGCTGGGCGATCCTCGCAGCCGTGCAGGCCGGAAGGCGCACATCCTATGCCGATCCGGGCAGGGAAGGGCTTTGGACCAGGCCTCGTTGATGACCAACCTACATCACGCTCAGCAGATCGTTGATCGAGACGAAGGCGAAGGCCACCGAGCTGTCGGCCACGCCATAGGGCAGGAACAAATCGTCGCCGACGGCCATGCCGCCGCAACTATAGACGACGTTGGGGACATAGCCCTCGCGATCCTCGTCGGCGGCGGACAGCAGCGGCTGACGGGTCCGGCCGATGATCTTCGACGGATCCTTTTTGTCCAACAACGCCGCGCCGATCGCATATTTGCGCATCGCCCCGACCCCATGGGTGAGCACGAGCCACCCCTCGGGCAGATCGATCGGTGAGCCGCAATTGCCGATTTGGACGAACTCCCAGGGATGTTCGGGCTTCATCAGCAGCTTGCCCTCGCCCCATGTCTCCAGATCGTCGGATTCGATGAGGAACAGATTCTCGCCGTCCTGTCGCCCGATCATGCGGTAAACGCCGTCGGGCGCGGAAGGAAACAGCGCCATACCCTTGTTCCGCGCGGCGCTGCCCGCCATCGGGACCAGATCGAAGCTCTTGAAATCGCGCGTGCGCAGCAGCTCCGAGCGGATCGCATAGCCATTATAGGCGGTATAGGTGCCGAGCCATTCGCGGCGGCCATCGGGATGCGTGAAGGTGACGAGACGGAGGTCTTCGAGGCCGTTGCGTTGCGCGTCGGTGATCGGGAACAGGACGGTGCCGGAAAGGGTGCTGTCTTCCCCGCGATACACAGTGATCGGCGCCTCGTCGCTGCGATCATGATTGATCACGGCGGAATTGGCGGCGGTGGCGAACGGCGGCTCCGGCATGAGCTCGAAATCCCGATTCGCCGAAACGATGCCTTCGCGAAAGGCGATCGACGAGATATGCCCTTCCCCGACTGATCGCAAAGACATGAGAATGCGAACCGCGCCCGCCCGCAATCCGCTCTGGTCGGGGTGGCATACCACGCTGGGATTCATCAGCGCGGCAGCGGCATAGCTGTATTCGTGGCAGAAATAGGCGCCGATTAATTCCTTCTGTCCCTGATCGAGCGCTTTCCCGTCGATGCCCTGATCCTTTTCGATCTGGGCGTAGCGTGCTTCGAACACCTTGCGGGTCTGCCAATGCCGTGCCTCGAAATCCTTGAAGACGAGGTGCAGTTCGGCCTCGACTGAAGGCGGATCGAGCGACAGCACATGCTCGACGATGCGTTCGCTGCGGCTCTGCGCCCCGTTCGCCGGTTTGGGTGGCAAATGAAAGGGCCGAACCACCACTCTGGAAGGATCGGCCCGAAGGCGGAGCGGGTGATGATAGATGTCGAGCATTATGCTCGCGATAAGTTATCCCGCGACGACGCTCAACTCCTGATCGTGCTGAATCCCGTGACAAAGTTTGTCCATCGCGCAGGTCGCGAGATGGAAGGCGAGCACGGACTCGGCCCCCTGATTCAGATTGACTCCGTGGGGCATCAGCCCATCAAAGCATTCGCCGGTCACCGGATCGGCGAGCGCGAGGCCGAGATCATTCTCGCCGAGATACCAGCGATAGGTGATCATGGCTTTCTGGCGCCAATTCTCATCGCCCGTGATGTCGTGGGCGACAGCGCAGGCATCGATCGTCGCCCATGCTTCCAGTGGCTGCTGGTCGAAGGGCTCGGGCCGCGCAAAGGGCTTTCCGAAGCTGTCGGTTCCGACGGCACGGAAATGGCCCTTTTCGGCAGTCTGCTGCGTCATGATCCAGTCAAGTGTCTCAAGCCCGACATCGATCATGTCCTGCCGACCGAGCGCCTTGCCGGCCAGCAGCAGAGCCTCGGGCAAGCGGCAATTGTCATAGGCGAGCACGATCTCGAACCAGGCCCAGTCGGGGCGCCGGTTGCGCGCAACGAGCACGAGCAACTGATCGGCCATCGCGGTGACGATCTCATGCGCGAGTGCGTGGCCGGGATGTGCCTCCAGCATCGCCGCCGCGCCGAAAATCGAGAAAGCGTGTGTTCTCGGCGAGGCGAGCTTAAGGGCATGACCGCCGACCTGATCGAACAGGTTGGAGGCCCATCGCCGAAGCTGGCCGAGCCGATTGTCGCGCGCGGTGACGCCGATCGCCCAGAGCGTGCGGCCGAAGCTGTCCTCCGAGCCGATCTCCTCAAGCCAGGCGCGGTCGAACCCCATGAAGTTGCGGAATGCGCCTTGCTCCGGATTCCATGCATATTGGATGAAGGAAGCATAGACCGGCGCCCATTGGTCATGCTTTTCGTCGGGCAGATTGCGCAGCCGGTTCATCAGCAGCAGCGCGCGGGCATTGTCGTCGATGCAATAGCCGTGGTTGCGGTCGGGCACCGAATAGAGGCTGTGCTGGAACATGCCGGTCGCGTCGCTCAGGCGCTCGATCGCCTGGAACGAAACGCTGCGCGGGATGGCGCGGTTGGCGGCGGCGGGGATACGCGCCGGCGCCGATTCCCGAATGATTTCCATCTCGGCCATCACCGCCTCCGCATAACGTGGCCAGATCATCGTTCGCCCGAGCGCGTAGGCACGCTCACGAAGCATGTCGCGCGTGTCCTGGTCCTCGAGCAGATCGGAAATCTCGCGCGCGAATCCTTCGGAATCGCGGAAATCGACGAGACGGCCATGATCGGCCGCGAGCAGTTCGCGTGCGTGGATATAGGGCGTCGATACCACCGGCTTGCCGAGTCCGATCGAATAGGAGAGCGTGCCCGAGGTGATCTGCGCCGGATTGAGATAGGGCGTGACGTAAATGTCCGCGGCGGTGAGATAATCGGTCAGCTCGTCAAGCTCGACGAAGGCGTCGACCCAGCGGATATGGTCCTGGACGCCAAGCGCCGCCGCCTGCGCCTTGAGGCCTTCGCGATACGCTTCACCTTGCTGCGCCACGAGATGCGGGTGGGTCGCACCCAGCACCACATACAGCACGGGCCGGGTGGATTTCTCGATGATCGCCGGGAGCGCATCGATCACAGTCTCGATGCCTTTGTCCGGCGAAAGCAGCCCGAAGGTGAGAATGACGTCGTAACCTGACAGGCCGAGCTTCTCCTTCATTGCATCCGGCGCGGCGAACGGGCGGTCGGGGATGCCATGTTTGACGATGGCGATCTGGCTTGCCCGCGCGCCATAGCGGCGTATCAGAAGCTCTCGGCCCGCATCGGCCATCACGATCACCTTCGCCGCGCGGCGAAGGAGCGCGTCGATAACATGGCGCTGTGCGGGCGAAGGATTTTCGAGGATGGTGTGCAGCGTCGCTAGCACCGGCGCGGTTACCCGATCGAGCAGCCGGAGGAGATGCGATCCGGCATCCCCGCCGAAGATGCCGAATTCGTGCTGGACCCAAATCAGTTCGGCGCCGCTCTGCTCGATTTTCCGCGCTGCTTCGACATAGGCGAGCGGATCGTCCTGGGCGATGCTGGTGACAAAGTCCGGATAGTCGTAGAATTGCCCGGGATCGGTCATGGCATAAACGTCGATCGCCACGCCGGGGAAGCGGTTGCGGATCGCGTCAAAGCTGTCCGTGGTAAAGGTCGCCAAACCGCAGCGACGCGGCAGGAAATTGCCGATCAGGGCGATGCGCTTGACTTCGGGAACTGGAGAGTAAGAAATCGCTCGTGTTTGGTTTGCACTAACTAACTGATATTGCACCGCGGTCATCGACGTTCCTCCGCACGCTCAACGACCTCTCCCCCTTTTTGGTTGCAGCGTAATGTTCAGCCGGCGTTAATTTGCTGCCAACCGTCACACATGTTTCATGACCGCCCGTCAGAGTCAAATTCTCTCCGCTTGACTGACCGCTTCGGCTGCACGCAATGCCGCGATGATCCGCATCAGATGCTGCACATCGCGAACTTCGATGGCGATGTGAAAGGTGTGGAAGCCTGTATCCCGGTGGACCAGCGCGAGATTGACGATGTTGGCGCCGTGCGCGCCCAGGATGCCGGCGGCCACCCCCAGCGCCCCCGCTTCGTTCTTGACGATGACCGAAATACGCGCGGTGCCGCCGTCGGAGCCGTCGCCCCAGGCGAGATCCACCCAATCCACGTCGACGCCGTCGGCGAGATGCGGGCAGTCGATGGAGTGAACCTCCACGGACTCGCCGGGCTTGCGCAGGCCGACGATGCGATCTCCGGGCACCGGATGGCAGCAGGTTGCGAGCGTGAAGGCAACGCCGGGCGTGAGGCCGCGGATCGAGATGGCTTCGCGCTGTGAGGGCGCGGCTACGCTCTCGCCCGCAGAGCCGGGCATCAGCGCCTCCATCACTTGCGCATCGGTCAGCGTGCGCCGCGCGATGGCGAGCATCAGCGATTCGGCGTCCGGCAGGTTAAGCCTGCGGCACGCGGCGGCAAGCGCTTCCTGGCCGAGCTGAGCGGGGAGGCGCTGGACGATCTCGTCATAGAATTTGTGGCCGAGCGCGACCTGCTCGTCGCGCTCGCGGTTGCGGACGTGGCGGCGGATCGCCGCGCGCGCCTTCCCGGTCGTCACGAAGTTGAGCCAGGATACCTCCGGCACCTGGGCGTGCGAACGCAGGATCTCCACCTGGTCCCCATTGTCGATCGTCGTGCGCAGCGGCACCACGCGGCCATTGATTTTCGCGCCCACGGTCTGGTCGCCGAGGTCGGTATGGACGGCGTAAGCGAAGTCGACCGGCGTGGCGCCCTTGGGGAGCTGGATCAGCTCGCCGGTCGGCGTGAAGGCGAAGATGCGATCCTGATACATCGCCAGCCTGGTATGTTCGAGCAGCTCCTCGGCGGACCCGGCATGTTCGAGAATTTCGATGAGATCGCGGATCCAGCTTACCTGTGCGTCCGGCTGGGTGACCTGCGCCTGCTTGTAGGCCCAGTGCGCGGCGAGGCCGAATTCCGCCTGCGCATGCATCTCGGTCGAACGGATCTGGATCTCGATCCGCATCTTTTCCGAATGGATCACCGACGTGTGGAGCGAGCGGTAGCCGTTGCGCTTGGGCGTGGAGATATAGTCCTTGAAGCGACCCGGGACCATCGGCCACTTCTGATGGATCATGCCGAGCGCCCGGTAGCATTGCTCGACATCCGGCACGATCACGCGGAACGCCATCACGTCGGAAAGCTGCTCGAAGCTGATGTGCCGCTCGGCCATTTTCCGCCAGATCGAATAGGGATGCTTCTCCCTTCCCGTCACCTCGGCCTTGATGCCGTTGCGGCTGAGCAGCATGCGAATGCCCGAGCCGATGCGCGAGATCAGATTGCCGCCGCCCTCCTTGAGATGCGCCAGCCGCTTGGTGATCGAATCATAGGCTTCCGGCTCGAGCTCCCTGAAGGCAAGCTCCTGCATCTCCTTCATGAACTCGTACATGCCGATGCGCTCGGCGAGCGGCGCGTAGATATCCAGCGTCTCGCGCGCGATGCGGCGGCGCTTTTCGACCGAGGGGATATGGTGGAGCGTCCGCATATTGTGGAGCCGATCCGCGAGCTTGACCAGCAGCACGCGGATGTCGTCCGACATCGCCAGCAGGAACTTTCGGAGATTCTCGGCGGCCCGCTCATTCTCCGTCTGCGCCTCGATCTTCGACAGCTTGGTGACGCCGTCCACCAGGCGGGCGATGTTGGGGCCGAAACTCTTCTCGATCTGCTCCGGCGTCGCCAGCGTGTCCTCGATCGTATCGTGCAGGATCGCGGTGACGATCGTCTCGTCGTCGAGGTGCAGGTCGGTCAGGATGCCCGCGACCTCGATCGGGTGGCTGTAATAAGGGTCGCCGCTCGCCCGTTTCTGACTGCCATGCGCCTGCATCGAGAAGACATAGGCGCGGTTGATCAACGCCTCGTCGGCGTCCGGATCGTAATTCTTGACCCGCTCGACCAGTTCATACTGCCTCAGCACCCGCTTATGATGTCGTGTCTCCGCCGGCGGATGCAACAAAAAGAAGCGGCGATGATCGATTCTCTACCGCTGAGACAAGAAAAGCGCGGGTCAGCATGCGCGGCGATTGCATCGCGCGCCGATGATCGGGCAGTTTGCAATCACGATAACTAAATTGGCGCGATGGATTTCCAATGCCCTGTCTGCGGGCTAAACCGGAGTGCGACGGGAGAGGAAACAATGACGGATCCGCGGCAAACCATACAGGAACAGCCGATGAGCAGGTTCCAGATCGGCGCTGTAGCCATTTGCGTGGCCCTTAACGCGATGGACGGTTTCGACGTCCTTTCCATCAGCTTCGCCTCGCCCGGCATCGCCGCGGAATGGGGCATCGATCGGGCGAGTCTCGGTATCGTGCTCTCGATGGAATTGATTGGCATGGCGGTCGGATCTCTCGGCCTCGGCGGCGTTGCCGATCGGATCGGCCGTCGCCCGACGATTCTCGGCTGCCTCGCCTTCATGGCCACCGGCATGTTTCTGGCCGCGACGGCGCCCAACCTGACGCTGCTCGCGCTCTGCCGGCTGCTCACCGGGGTCGGCATTGGCGGCATGCTCGCCGCGATCAACGCGATGGCCGCGGAGTTTTCGAACCGAAAGCGCCGCTCGCTCGCGGTGACGATCATGGCGGCCGGCTATCCGATGGGGGCCGTACTCGGGGGCGCGATCGCTTCGATGCTGATCGCGCAGTTCGACTGGCGGGCCGTGTTCCTGTTCGGCGGTTTCGTGACCGCTGCCTTCATTCCGCTGGTGCTCTGGCGGCTGCCGGAATCAATCGAATTCCTGATCCATAGGCCGCCGGCCAAAGCGCTCGACCGCGTGAACGCCACGATGCGGCGGATGGGTTTCGCGACGGTCTCGCGCTTGCCGGATCCCGAGCCGGATGCGCCACGCGCGTCCTTCGCCAATCTGTTCGCGCCCGGGATCGCGGCGACCACCGTCATGCTGACGCTCACCTATTTCTTCCACATCATGACCTTCTATTTCGTCCTGAAGTGGATTCCGAAGATCGTGGCCGACATGGGCTTCGCTCCGGCGGCCGCCGCCGGCGTGCTCGTCTGGGCCAACGTCGGTGGCGTGACGGGGTCGCTGCTGTTCAGTTTTCTTACCCGCCGCTTTCCTCTGCAGTTGCTTGTCGCGCTGTCGCTCCTTTGCGCCAGTGCGATGGTGATCGCCTTCGGCAGGATATCGCCGGACCTTACGGAGATAACGGTGATGGCCGCGATCACCGGGTTCTTTACCAATGCCGTCGTGGTCGGCCTCTATGCCCTGATCGCGCAGGGCTTCCCAACTGCCCTGCGCGCGAGCGGCACCGGCTTCGTGATCGGGGTCGGGCGCGGGGGTGCCGCGCTCGGCCCGATGGCGGCTGGGTTTCTTTTCGCGCTTGGCTATGGCTTGCCTGTCGTCACGATCGTGATGGCGGGCGGCTCGCTATTCGGCGCCGTTGCGATTATCGCGCTGCGGGGGCGAGCCCAGTCCAGAGCGGCGGCCACCGGTTAGGGGGATGTGCCATCCTTCGGATCGCCAGACAGGGGATCGATATTCGGGCTGACCGACAAGCGCTCATGAAAAGGGCTGCACTCGGCGTCGGCGGCACGAGCATCCCAGGCCTGATTCCCGGCTGGGTCCGGACAAAGCCGAACCCTTCGCCTACTCTTTCTATCCACTCCCGCTTCCATAGGGCCGGGTGATGATTTCCAGGAGATGGCCGTCGGCGCCGAAAAGCGCTACCCGTCAGCGTCGCAGCAGGAACACCGCATGCTCGGCACGCAGGTTCGCGGCCGCCGGAGAGATGCGCCGCGCATTGCCGGACAGGAACCAGGCATTCTCGACCGTGATGCCGCGTTCGGCCACAAAGGCGCGGAAATCGTCGATGGTGAGCTGGTGGATATTCTCGGTCTCGTACCAGCTTACCGGCAGCGCCGCCGTCACCGGCATGCGTCCGCCCCACATCAGCGCCCAGCGCACCCGCCAATAGGCGAAATTGGGAAAGGAGACGAAGGCGCGGCGGCCGATGCGCAGCAATTCTTCCAGTACGCGATCGGGCGCGCGCGCTGTCTGGAGCGTCTGGCTGAGGATCGCATAGTCGAAGGCGTCGTCGGGATAATGCGCAAGATCGGTGTCGGCATCGCCCTGGATGACCGAAAGGCCCCGGCCGACGGCCAGCGAAACATTGGCCGCGTCGATCTCCAGCCCGCGTGCGTCGGCGCCCTTGCGGTCGCGCAGCTCCGCCATCAGCGCCCCGTCGCCGCAGCCGATGTCGAGCACGCGCGCGCCCGACGCCACATTGTTGGCGATGATCGCAAGGTCGGGGCGCAAGGGCATCAGATCCTCCCCGGCACGGGGAGGGGGACCGCGCGTAGCGTGGTGGAGGGGGATAGAGGCCGGATGAAGCGCGTGTGGCACGCCCCCTCCACCAGCCTGCGGCTGGTCCCGCTCCCCATGCTGGGGAGGATTTTTGCTTGCCCACTCATATCCCCGCCCTCAAAAAGCCGTCGACGACGCGGTTGAGTTCGGGCACGTCGAGCAGGAAGGCGTCATGGCCGAAGGGCGAGGACAGCTCGACGAAGCTGACCGCCGCGCCCGCCGCGTTGAGCGCGTGGACGATCGTGCGTGTTTCCGAGGTCGGATAGAGCCAGTCGCTGTCGAACGAGATCAGGCAGAAGCGCGTCGAGCTGCCCGCGAAGGCGTTTGCGAGCAGGCCGCCATGCTCTTCGGCGAGATCGAAATAGTCCATAGCGCGGGTGATATAGAGATAGGAATTGGCGTCGAAGCGGTCGACGAAGCTGATCCCCTGATGGCGCAGATAAGATTCGACCTGGAAATCCGCGTCGAAGCCGAAGCTCACCGCGTCGCGCGCCTGAAGGCGGCGCCCGAATTTCTCGGTCAGCCCCATTTCCGAAAGATAGGTGATGTGCGCCGCCATGCGCGCGACGGCCAGGCCGGCGCTCGGCACGCCATTGTCGGCATAATAATTGCCGTTGCGCCAGTTGGGATCGGCCATGATCGCCTGGCGGCCGACCTCGTGAAAGGCAATGTTCTGCGCCGAATGGCGCGCGGCCGCCGCAATGACCAGCGCCGATCGCACCCGATCGGGATAGGTCGCCGCCCATTCGAGCACCTGCATGCCGCCCATCGATCCGCCCACCACCGATGCGAGCGTCGCAATCTGGAGATGATCAAGCAGCATCGCCTGCGCGCGGACCATGTCGCGGATCGTGATCACCGGGAAGCGCATCGCATAATGCTGGCCGGTCGCCGGATCGATCGAACCGGGGCCGGTCGAGCCCATGCATCCGCCCAGCACATTGGCGCAGATGATGAAATGGCGCTCGGGATCGATCGGCTTGCCGGGGCCGACCATGCGCGGCCACCAGCCCGGCTTGCCGGTGCGCGGATGGGTGGAGGCGACGAACTGGTCTCCGGTCAGCGCGTGGCAGATCAGGATTGCGTTGGTGCCCGCTTCGTTCAGCGCCCCATAGGTCTCGTAAGCAATGTCGATGGGTCCGAGCTGCGCGCCGCCGTCCAGCCGGAGCGGGCCGGGCAATGTTACCGAGCGGGCGAGCCCGAAGCGCTGATCTTCCGACATGAGGCTGTCGGGCTAGGGGCCGGATGCGTGGCTTGTCAATGTTCCGCGCGGGGCATACAGCGCCAGCCCATGAACGGACCCGTGCCCAAGCCCTGGATCGAAGCGATCTCCCCCTATGTGCCGGGGCGATCCTCCGATGATTCCGGGCGTAAGCTGATCAAGCTTTCCGCGAACGAAAACCCGCTTGGCACCAGCCCAAAGGTGGTGGAGGCGTTCGTCAGCGCGCGGGCATCGCTCAGCGTCTATCCCGATCCCGGCGCGACCCTGCTGCGCGAGGCGCTGGCGGCGAAATATGATCTCGATCCGGCGCGATTGATCTACGGCACCGGCTCCGACGAAGTTCTGCACCTGGCGGCCGGCGCGTTCGCGGGGGTGGGCGACGAGGTGCTGTTCGTGCGCTACGGCTTCTCGGTATACCCAATCGCGGCCCGCCGGGTGGGCGCGACGCCGATAGAGGCGGACGATCGCGACTATGCCACTGATGTCAATGCGCTATTGGCGCGGGTAAACGAAAAGACCCGCGTGATCTTCATCGCCAATCCCAACAATCCCACGGGCACCTATTGCAGCCGGGCCGAGATCGCGCGGCTGCATGCCTCGATTCCCTCAATATGCCTGCTGGTGATCGATCAGGCCTATTCCGAATATCTCGACGCGGAGGAGGATGACGGCGCCCTTGCCCTCGCGCGCGAGGCACCCAACGTCCTCGTCACGCGCACCTTTTCGAAGATCTACGGATTGGCGGCCGAGCGTATCGGCTGGGGCTATGGTCCCGACCATGTCATTGCCGCCATGCACAAGATCCGCGCGCCGTTCAGCCTGACCGCGGCGGGGCAGATGGCAGCGGTGGCGGCGCTCGGGGACGACGCGTTCCTCGAACGCAGCCGGGCGCACAACCGTGAAGGGCTGAAGCGGTTCGAGGCCGAAATCGCGGCGCTCGGCAATTTCGGACTGCGCGCCGTTGCCAGCCGCGCCAATTTCTCGCTCGTCCTGTTCGAAGGCAAGCTCAGCGCCGAGGAGGCGTATAAGGGCTTGATGGAGAAGGGCTATATTGTGCGCTGGCTGCCGGGGCAGGGATTGCCGCACGCGCTGCGGATTACGATCGGCAGGGATGAGGATATGCGCGCCATCGTCGCCGGCCTGCGCGAAATGTGTGGAGCGGTGGGCTGATGCTGCCCTTCGAGCGCGTCGCCGTCATCGGATTGGGCCTGATCGGCTCCTCGATCGCGCGCGCGATCCGCGCCGAGATGTCGACCGTTCGGGTCATCGGCCATGATTGCGATCCCGAGGTGCGTTCGCGCTCGGAGGCACTCGGCTTCTGCCACGACATCGCCGACAGTGCGGGGGCGGCCGTGACCGATGCCGATCTCGTCATCCTGTGCGTGCCGGTCGGCGCCATGGGCACGGTCGCCACGGAGATCGCGGCTGACCTGCCGCCCGAGGCGATCGTGAGCGACGTCGGCAGCTCCAAGGCGACCGTGCTCGAGAATCTGCGCAGGATCCTACCCAAGGCGATCATCATTCCCGGCCATCCGGTCGCGGGTACCGAGCATAGCGGGCCGGAGGCGGGCTTCGCGACGCTGTTCCAGGGGCGCTGGTGCATCCTGACGCCACCCGAGGACGCGCCCGAGCAGGCCGTCTTCCGGCTCCGCAGTTTCTGGGAGGCGCTCGGCGCGAACGTTGATATCATGGACGCGCGGCATCACGATCTCGTGCTGGCCGTGACCAGCCATGTCCCGCACCTGATCGCCTATACGATCGTCGGCACCGCCTCGGATCTCGAGGATGTGACGCGGAGCGAGGTGATCAAATATTCGGCGGGCGGCTTCCGCGATTTCACCCGTATTGCCGCATCCGATCCGACGATGTGGCGCGACGTATTCCTCAATAACAAGGAAGCCGTGCTGGAAATCCTCCAGCGGCTGACCGAGGATCTGGCCGCGATGCAGCGCGCGATCCGCTGGGGCGACGGCGACACGCTGTTCGAGGCGTTCAGTCGCACCCGAGCGATCCGGCGCGGCATCATCGAGCAGGGCCAGGACGACGCGCTTCCTGACTTTGGGCGGAAGCATTAGAGCTTGTCCTGTTTTGATTGAAGCTTGACGTGCAGGAGTACGGTTCCATCCTAAAAAACAAACTCTAGGGTCCGGACCCAATAACCGGATTCCTTCCGCGACAGAATTGTGATTCATTGCCTCTGTGGGGAGGCAGTGAGATGTCTGATTTCTTTTGGTTTTCCGATGCGCAGTGGGAGCGGATTGC
>Ga0081455_10002850_pt1 | contig 20366 bp, 18 predicted proteins | sample TabmetS3T2R1_FD_70207 | JGI IMG/M metagenome (GOLD analysis project Ga0081455, IMG submission 70207) | Tabebuia heterophylla rhizosphere microbial communities from the University of Puerto Rico - S3T2R1 | ecosystem: Host-associated > Plants > Roots > Rhizosphere ...
GTGCAGACCCTCGTTGTAGCGGCGGCCCTCGAGGACCCGGCCGGTGTGCTCGTCGACGATCAGCACCTCGCCGTTGAGGACGACGTACTCCTTGTCCTTGCGGAACAGCTCCTTGGCCTTGATCGCGTTGTTGAGGAAGCTGATCAGCGGCGTGTTGACCGAGTCGTAGAGGTTGTCGATGCCGAGGTGGTCCTCGACCTTGTCGATCGCGGGCTCGAGCACTGAGACGGTGCGCTTCTTCTCGTCGACCTCGTAGTCGACATCGCGCCGCATCTGCTTCACGATGCCGGCGAACTCGGCGTACCACTTGACCTCGTCCTGGGTGGGCCCGGAGATGATCAGCGGAGTACGGGCCTCGTCGATGAGAATGGAGTCCACCTCGTCCACGACGGCGAAGCTGTGGCCGCGCTGCACGCACTGGTCGAGCGAGCCGGCCATGTTGTCGCGCAGGTAGTCGAAGCCGAACTCGTTGTTGGTGCCGTAGGTGATGTCGCAGGCGTACGCCTCGCGCCGCTGCTCCGGCGTCATCTGGGGAACGATGCAGCCGACCGTCAGGCCGAGGAAGTGGTGGACGCGGCCCATCCACTCGGCGTGGTACTTCGCGAGGTAGTCGTTGACCGTGACGACGTGGACGCCCTTGCCCGACAGCGCGTTGAGGTAGGCCGGCAGGGTCGCGACGAGGGTCTTGCCCTCACCGGTCTTCATCTCGGCGATGTTGCCCAGGTGGAGTGCGGCGCCGCCCATGATCTGCACGTCGAAGTGCCGCTGGCCCAGCACGCGCTTGGCGGCCTCCCGCACGGTCGCGAAGGCCTCCGGCAGCAGGTCGTCGAGGGTCTCGCCGTCTTCGAGGCGCTGCTTGAAGTCGTCGGTCTGCGCCTGCAGCTCCTCGTCGCTCAAGGAGACGAAGTCCTCTTCGACCGCGTTGACCTGCTTGGAGATGGTTTTGAGCTGGCGCAGGATCTTTCCCTCGCCCATGCGAAGGATCTTGTCGATCATTGCCACGTTTGTTCGACTCCTGTGCGGCCCCCTCGGATTGGAGGCCCGATCGTTGAAGATGGCCGGGCGGTCCCGGCGTACACACATCTTGAGCGTACGGGTCCGCCCGCAATCTTAGGCATGAACGGCGAGCGAGCGGTCAGCCGGACGCGGCTGGAGCGTCCCCGACCGTTCGTAGCCACTCTCGCACCGTTTGCCCGTCTGCGTCGAGTGTCGGAGGAGCCGTGTGGGTCTGTCGGGTCGTTTCGGTGCCGTCGGCGTCGAAGAACCGCAGCGGCGGGCCGGGCAGCCGGAGCCGGCCGAGGGTGTCGTGTTCGACGTCGAGCAGCAGCCCCTGCGAGGCGGTCTGCTCCCACTCGTACACCTCGTCCAGGGTCCGAACCCGCCCGGCGGGCACGCCGGCCGCCTCGAGATGGGCCAGCAGCGCCTCGGCGTCCCAGGACGCGAACGCACCCTCGACCAGCTCGATCAGCCGGTCGCGGGACGCCACCCGCTCGGCGTTGGTCGCGAGGCCGGGTTCGGCGGGATCCAGACCGACCGCGAGGGCCAGCCGGCGCCACAGCGCCTCGCTGCCCGCGGCGATCTGCACCGCGCCGTCGCGGCAGTGGAACAGGCCGTACGGCGCGATCGACGGATGGTGATTGCCCTGCGCTCCGCCGATCTCACCCGCGACGGTCCACCGGGTGCCCTGGAACGCATGCACCCCGACGACCGCGGCCAGCAGCGAAGTCCGGACCACCTGACCCCGGCCGGTACGAGACCGCTCGTGCAGCGCGGCGAGGACACCATAGGCGCCGTACATGCCGGCCAGCAGGTCCGCGATCGGCACCCCGACCTTCTGCGCGTCGCCGGGTCCGGAGCCGGTGAGCGACATCAGTCCGCCCTCGCCCTGGGCGATCTGGTCGTAGCCGGCCCGGCTGCTGGCCGGTCCGTCGTGGCCGAAGCCGGTGATCGACAAGACGACCAGCCTGGGATTGTGCTCGAGCAGCCTGTCGATCCCGAGGCCGAGCCGCTCGAGCACGCCGGGGCGGAAGTTCTCCACGACGACGTCGGCCACCGCGACCAGCCGCAGCAGCGTGTCCCGGTCGGTGGCGTCCTTGAGGTCGAGCACCACCGACTCCTTGTTGCGGTTGCAGGACAGGAAGTACGTCGACTCCGCAGCCTCGTCGGTCGCGTTGCCGGCGGTGTCGCCGTCGTCGCTCGGCACCCGAAACGGCGGACCCCAGCCACGGCTGTCGTCGCCGCGTCCGGGCGACTCGATCTTGATCACCCGGGCGCCGAGGTCACCGAGCATCATTGCCGCGTGCGGACCCGCGAGGGCGCGGGTCAGATCGACCACGACGACGTCGGACAGCGGACCGGACCTGTGCTCCACGCTCATGGGCACAGCATCGCAGCCCGTCGCGGGCTAGCCGAAAGCGTCGGACCAGCGGCAGCCGTTCCGATGCAGCCAGTGGCGCACCGTCTGGCGCGGATCGCGGTCGCGGCCGTGCTCCCACGACCGGAGGAACCGGTAGGGCGAGACGACACCGCGCCGGATCCACCAGTCGCCGCGATCGCGGCACTCCGGACTGAGCCCGAAATGCAGATGGCACGGCACGTACTCGGCGTTGCCGGTCCTGCCGACCCGGCCGATCGGGTCGCCGGCCTCGACGGCCATCCCCGGCCGGATGTCGCCGGCCAGCGAGCGCAGATGGCTGCCGTAGTAGCGCACCCCGTCGAATCCGACGATCGAGAACGACTTGCCGCCGCGATCGCGCGGACGGTCGGTCGAGGGGCGCCAGTGATCGACCCGGGACACTTCCAGGACGGCGCCGGTGATCGGGGCGACGACCCGGGTGCCGCAGTCGGCGAAGAGGTCCGTCGCCGGGTAGTCGTGATGTGCCGCGACGTACGACGTCGGTCCGCGCACGGGGAACACCCGGCTGGCGCCGACACCGGCCAACGCGGTGCCCGGGGACGACAGGCCCGGTCCGTCGCCGACGGCCAGCGCGGCGCTGGCCGCGGGCACGCCGACCGGCGTGACAGACACGACGAGCGCAGCACCGATCGCGGACGTGATCATCCGCAGCGGCGCCATCGGTACTCCTCGGGTCGATTCCCAGGCACGCTACCCGCGGACGGGTCAGGCGGTATGAATCGCGCTGGTCAGCGCCGGGGCCAAATCGCCCACCGGCTCGACCTCCACCTCGCCGATCTCGAGCCAGCCGGCCAGATCGACGAGCTCGGCGGCCAGCTCGGTCGCGGTGTCAGCCGGTGCGCCGCCCTCGGCGTGGGCGGCCTTGACGACTAGCCGACCGCGCTGCCGATCCGCCTTGAGGTCGACCCGGGCGACCAGTCGGTCACCGAGCAGGAACGGCAGGACGTAGTAGCCGTAAATCCGCTTGTCCGCTGGGACGTAGATCTCGATCCGGTAGCGGAAGTCGAACAGCGCCTCGGTCCGGCTCCGCTCGAAGACCAGCGGATCGAACGGACTGACCAGCGAGCGAGCGCGCACCCGGCGCGGCACCCGAGCGTCCTTGTGCAGGTAGGCCGGCCGGCGCCAGCCGTCGACCTCGACCGGCAGCAGCTCGCCGGCCTCGACGAGGTCGACGATCGCCGCCTTGGTCTCGGCCGGCTTCAGCCGGAAGTAGTCTCGTAGGTCCGGCTCGGTCGCGACTCCGTGGGCCCGGGCGGCGACCCGCACAAGGTGCCGGTGCGCATCCTCGGGCTCCGGGGTTGGCTGCGCGAGCACAACGGCCGGCAGGACCCGCTCGGGCAGGTCGTAGACGCGCTCGAAGGCGCCGTTGCGGCGCGCCGAGGTCACCTCGCCGGTGTAGAACAGCCACTCGAGCGCGATCTTGACCGTCGACCAGTTCCAGCCCCAGTGCTTGCGCCCCTGTTTCGGCACGTCGAGCTCGATCTCGCGGGCGGTCAGCGGGCCTCGGTCGCGCACCTCTTCGAGCACCCACTTGATGACGCCGGGCTGCTCCTCGGCGAGCCGCTTCATGTTGCCCCAGGCGCCGTCGGGCGCGGCCATCCGGAACCGGAGCGCCGGCTGCAGGTCGACCCGGACCAGGGACGCCTCGTGCGCCCAGTACTCGAACAGCCGGCGGGGCGCCCGCCCGTACGCACGGTCGAGCAGGGCCGGCGGGTAGGCGCCGATCCGCGAGAAGAGCGGCACGTAGTGCGCCCGGGCGACGATGTTGATCGAGTCGATCTGGAACAGCCCGAGTCGATCGACCACCCGGGCGAGGGCCCGTGGGGTCGGCGCGACCGGACGCCGCTCGGTGAAGCCCTGGGCCGCGAGTGCCACCCGTCGGGCCTGCAGCCGCGTGAGCCGCTCCCGGTGCGCAGTTGAGGTCACGGCGAGACACTACGGCCCGCCGCCGACAACCCTCCGGCGCGCGCTAGACGGCCAGCCGGATCACCCCGTAGTCATAGCCGCGCCGCCGGTAGACCACGCTCGGCTGCTCGGTGCCGCGGTCGACGAAGAGGAAGAAGTCGTGGCCGACCAGTTCCATCTCGTACAGCGCCTGGTCGAGGGTCATCGGCGTGGTCTGGTGGGTCTTCTCGCGCACCACCGGCGGGCCGTCGCCGACCACCTCCAGCGGACCGGTGTGGTGGACATCGGGTGAGCCGTCCTCGTCCCCGGCCACCGCCGTGGCTGCGCTGCTGCCGTTGGTGCCGGCCGAGACGGCAGTGGCCTGACCCAGCGACATCGGCCGCCGGTTGCCCCGATGGATCCGGCGCCGATCGGCGGCCCTACGAAGGCGGGCCTCCAGTTTGTCCCAGGCGGCGTCCAGCGCCGACATCTTGTCATCGGCGGCGGCTTCGGCCCGGACCACGGGCCCGCGGGTGTGGACGGTCATCTCGACCCGCCAGGCGCGGCTGGCCAGTCGCGGGTTGCGTTCGCCCGTCACCTCGACGTCGACCCGGATGATCCGATGGTCGTACTTCTGCAACCGCGAGAGCTTCTGGGACACGTGATCCCGAAAACGATCCGAGACCTCACAGTGTCGGCTTTTCACCACGATGTCCACTTGACCTCCTCCGTTGGCGCGGCCGTCCGACGCCCCCGAAAGGCGCCGTAGCATGACGACGGCACCCGGTGCGAGGTCTCAGATCCCTTCGCCTCGCCTCCCCGGCGACGACGGTCGAGATCTGCGAACCCCAACGGGTGCCATAGTCAGACGCTAGTCCGTGAGGCGCCGAAACGGTAGCCGTTGGAACCAGACAAATCGCCCGGTGAGACGAGCGCCGGTCGAAGTCGCGCCCGGTGCCCTACCCGGCTCGCGGGGAGTGTCGACGGGTCGCCGCAACCGTGACGACGGCGACCGGACGACCGCCCACGGCCCGCAGGGCGCGTACTGCCTCGGCCGCCGAAGCGCCGGTGGTGATGACGTCGTCGACGACCACCACCGGACTCCGCAAGGCGCGGCCACGCGCCAGTGCCGGGGCGACCCGGAGCGCGCCGTCGAGGTTCGCAGCCCGCTGCGTCGCAGACAGTCCGGCCTGGTCGCGGACGTCACGGCCCGATCGCAACGCGGCGACCACCCCGACCGCGTGGCCACGACGCCGCAGTCGACGAGCGGCGACCCGAGCCGTGCCGAGCACGGCGTCGTGACCCCGCTCGCGCACGGCCGAAGGGACCGAAGGCATCGGCACCAGGACGCAGGACGTCAGGGCGAGACGACCGAGCACGCTCTCGATCGGCTCGGCCAGCATCCTGCCCAGCGGCCGGACCAGACCGAATCTCCCGTGCTCCTTTGCGGCCACGATCAGCTCGCGGATCCGGTCCTCGTAGCGGCCAGCCGTCATCGGGAGCACGGGAGTGGGTTCCAGCAGGCCGGGCGGTGTCGGATCCGGCCACGACTCCACCGGGACCGCGACGCAGGCCGCTGCGCACTCCGGACACAGCCGCCGACCGGGCCGGTCGCAGCCGGCGCAGCGGCCGCCGAGCAGCAGGTCGCTCGCGGCGTCCCGCCAGGTGGAGGGCTCCACACCGGTAGCCTGCGCCGGTCGTCGTCGAGCTGGCCGGTCGCCGCCGAATCTGTGGACAACGACGCGCGGCTAGCCCGGGAAGGTCGGCGACGACAACGGTCGGCTGCCCACCGGCTTCCACTCGCCGTCGGCCTCGAACCACAGCCGCCCACGGGCGTTCCGGACGTAGACGCCGCCCTCCGACACCGACGACACCAGCGTCTCCGGCGCCCCGAGCTCGACCGGAAGGATCCACTCGGGAAGCAGGTTGGAGCCGTCGATCCGGACCGTGTAGGGAGCGACCGCGGCCCGGTCGACGCTGCCGAGGACGCCGAGTGTGGTCGCGTCGATCCAGCTCACGCTGCGTACCTGTCGAAGCGCGTCGCCGGTCGTGATGAGCGGGTGGACACCCTCGACGCCGACCGCCGAGACGCCGTTGTCGGCGAACCGGATCTGTCCGAGGAGGAGGCGGGGACTGCCGAGCCCAGTGCGGCCGATCGGCTGCGCGATCGCCGCGAACCGGGTGCCGTCCGGCGACAACGCCAGCGACTGGATCCGCTGGCCACGGAACGGCGCCGATGCCAGCGGGCGCACGCTCTTGCCGTCGTCCGAGACCGCGAGCAGTTGTGACCCACCAGAACGGCGATCGACGACGAGCCACTCCTTCGAGCGGGTCGCGACCGGTTGGGAGAGGTCGGTTCCGAAGAAGGCGGTTCCGCCGTTGCTCACCAGGTCGGGAACCTGCCCCTTGGTGCTGTACAGCTTGCCGATCTGCATCGTGGTGCCGCTGCTGCTGACCGCGAGCACGTCGAGGCCCAGACTGACGTCGAAGGACCGAATGCCCTGGGGCTGGCCCCATTGGCTACGGTCCATCGGCTCGACCTTGGTGCCGACGATCAGTCCTGAGTCGGAGAGTTTGGTCTCGATATAGACCAGGCGGCCGTCCTCGAGAGCATAGAGCGTGTCGCTTTCGGGTCGCTCGGTCGGATCGAGGTTCGCGAAGGACCCGACGTCCAGCACCGACGGTTTACCCGGGATCTCCCAGCGCACCCCGTCGACGAAGATCCGTACGCCGTTAACCCCGGACACCTGGGTGACCGTCCAGACCAGCTGGGCGGACAGCAACTCACGCTGCACGTCGGTCAGGTCGACCAGGCCCGGCCCGTCCAGCCGGATCTCGGCGATGCCTTCGGGGGTGACCGATACCGACAGGTCGACGTCGGTGCCCGGTGGAACCATCGTCACCGGCTTCTGCTGCCCCATCAGGGTCGGCGGACCGTCGAGTACGCCCTGCACGAGACTCGTCGCCAGCTGATCGCCGTTCGGAAGATAGATCGGGTACGGCACGAGGGCCTCGGTCGACGGGGCGAGGAAGTAGAGCGAGTACGGCAGGTAGGAACGAGCGAACGTGTCGGCATTGATGTAGAAGGCATTGATCGGATTGGTGATCCGCCACTCACCATCCTCCTGGCGCAGCAGATAGCGAGTCGTGACAGTCCGCTCTGACGGAAGGACGGCGCTGTAGACGCCGCGCGAGCTCAGGGCCGCCTCTTGGTTGAAATTCACGTAGACCGCGGAGCCGTCTGGTTGTGTGCGGTAGCCGCCCTGATAGACCACCACTCGGGACGGATCCCAGTCCGTGGCCGCCTCCTTGGTCATGAACTGTTCGGCGAACTCGGTGGTCGGCGGGATCGCCTGCATCGCGTCGATGAAGCCGGTCACGATCTCGGTCGGCGACGCACCAGGCGCCGGGCCGGGCGGCTCGAATTCGACCTGCTCCTGCTGGTCGGATTCCGGTCCACCCGCCTGGTTGACCGAGCCGGAGTCGGGAATCTGAGCACAAGCCGCGAGGAGGCCGGCCGCGATCGCGACCGCCAGTCCGGCTCGTACGAGGCGGGGCCGGGTCATGAGTCTCCCGCCCCGAGATCGAGCCGCTGGTAGGGCTCGCCGATCTGGATCTCTGGTTGGTCGCGCGGGACGAGCGGCAGCGGTGAGCGGCGCAGCTCTCCGCCGGCCCGACGAGGAAGGGTCAGCCGGAACTGCGCGCCCTTGCCCGGCTCGCCCCAGGCCTGCAGCCAACCGCCGTGCAGCTGGGCGTCTTCGAGCGCGATGGCCAGGCCCAGACCGGTCCCGCCGGCTCCCCGGGCGCGGGCCGGGTCGGCTCGCCAGAACCGATTGAAGACCAGGGTCGACTCACCTGGCTTGAGCCCGACCCCCCAGTCTCGGACCGTGAGGGCCACCCCCTGCTCGTCGCAGGCGACCCGGAGCACGATCTCGTCGGACTGGCTGTAGCTGATCGCGTTGGCGACCAGGTTGCGAATGATCCGGTCCAGGCGACGGACGTCGGCCTCGACCAGGCACGGCCGGCCGCCGGACGCCACCCGAAGGGTCGTCCCCTGGCGCTCGGCCAACGCCTGGTGGTTCTCGACCGCCCGGTCCGCGAGGTCGGCGAGGTTCACCGTCTCCAGCTCCAGCCGGGCGGCACCCGCGTCGAACCGGCTGACCTCGAGCAGATCAGTCAGCAGCGACTCGAAGCGGTCGAGCTCGGCCTGCAACAGCTCGGCCGATCGTGCCGTCGCCGGATCGAAGTCAGTCCGCGCGTCATGCAGCACGTCGGCCGCCATCCGGACCGTCGTCAACGGCGTTCGAAGCTCATGCGACACGTCGCTGACGAACCGGCGCTGCATCCGCGACAGCTCCTCCAGCTGGCGGATCTGGCGCTGCAGGCTGGCCGCCATCTGGTTGAACGAGATGCCGAGCCGCGCGATGTCGTCCTGACCGCGCACGTGCATGCGTTCCTCAAGACGGCCGGCGGCCAGCCGCTCGGCGATCCGGCGGGCCAGCCGGACCGGCGTGACGACCTGCCGGGTCACCAGCCAGGCGACCGCCGCGATCAAGGCGAGCATGATGATCCCGGCCGACACCAGGCCTCGCTTCACCAGTCCCAGCGTCTCGGCCTGGTCGTCCATCGGGAACAGGTAGAACAGCGCGTACTGATCGCCGGAGCTCGCGATCGTGATCCGGGAGCCGACGATGATCGCGGGGGACGTCTGGTCACTGTCCTGGTAGGAGACCTGGCCGTAGGTCCAGTACAGACCGTCGCCGCCGGAGACCTGCTCCAGCAGGTCGGCGGGCAGGCTGTCCTTGCTGACCCCGTCGGTCCGCCGGATCCCGGGCTGGGTGTCGCTGCCCAGCCCGGGGCCGATCGGACCGGCGAGCAGCAGTTCGTAGTTGCGGGAGGTTCCGCCCCGCTCGGCCTGCTGCTCGACCAGGTCGGTCAGCACCTCGGTCTGGCTGCTGGTGTCCACGACCGGCTGCTCGTCCAGTGCCCGCTGGGCCTGCTGCACACCGGCCTGCGCCTCTGAGATCGACTGCTCGCGCTTGCTGTCGGTGAGCCCGTCGGCGACCTGGCGGGTCAGCATCCAGCCCACCAGGCTGATCACGATGGCACTCAGCACCAGGGTGCTGATGACGACCCGCGCCTGGATCGATCGCAGCCAGCTGTAGCGGAGCGCGCGCAGGCCCTTGGACAACGCGTCGACGCCGGTGCGCCACCACCGGGTCGCTGTCGCCTGTATCGATGTCACCGAAGTCCTGCCCTCTCGGGCCGCGCTCGCATGCCCGCGTCCAGGTTAGGCCCTGGAATCACGGTCGGTGAGCGGGATCAACCGGCGTTCGCCTTGTAGCCGACCCCTCGTACGGTGACGACGATCTCGGGATGCTCCGGGTCGTGCTCGATCTTCGAACGCAGTCGTTGCACGTGGACATTGACCAGCCGGGTGTCGGCGGCGTGCCGGTATCCCCAGACCTGCTCGAGCAGGACCTCCCGGGTGAACACCTGCCACGGCTTGCGGGCCAGGCACAGCAGGAGGTCGAACTCGAGCGGCGTCAGGGCGATCGCCTTGCCGCCCCGCTTCACGCTGTGGCCGGCGACGTCGATGGTCAGATCGGCGATCGTGATCGTCTCCGGCGCCTCCTCGCCGAGCCGGCGCAACCGGGCCCGGATGCGCGCGACCAGCTCCTTCGGCTTGAACGGCTTGACGATGTAGTCGTCGGCGCCGGACTCCAGGCCGACGACGATGTCCACCGTGTCGTTCTTGGCCGTGAGCATGACGATCGGCACGCCGGACTCGGCGCGGATCGCCTTGCAGACGTCGACCCCGTCCATGCCCGGCAGCATCAGGTCGAGCAGGACGATGTCCGGCCGCTCCTCGCGGAACATCGCCAGCGCCTTGTCCCCCGAGCCGCACACCACAGTCTCGAAACCCTCGTTGTTGAGCACGATCGTCAGCATCTCGGCCAGCGCGGTGTCGTCGTCGACCACCAGGACCGTGCCCTTGCTGCCGGATCGTGCCGTATTGGGATCGTTGTCCACGTGTTATCTCCCAGGAACATGCGTCGAGGCTGCCCCGCCCCGCATCCCTCACATTACGGCGTTGGGTTGCGAATGCGGGAACAGCCCGGACGCGCGCGTGTTCGCTGACAGACCGGCTGGGAGCTCAGTAGCGGTAGTGATCCGGCTTGTACGGACCGTCGACGTGGATGCCGAGATAGGCCGCCTGATCCTTGCTGAGCTCGGTCAGCTCGACCCCGAGGGCGTCGAGGTGCAGCCGGGCGACTTCCTCGTCGAGCTGCTTCGGCAGCGTGTGAACGCCGAGCGGGTAGTCGTCGGACCGGGTGAACAGCTCGATCTGGGCCAACACCTGGTTGGTGAACGAGTTCGACATCACGAACGACGGGTGGCCGGTCGCGTTGCCGAGGTTCATCAGGCGGCCCTCGGACAGCACGATGATGCTGTGGCCGTCCGGGAAGTCCCAGACGTCGACCTGCGGCTTGACCGTACGCCGCTTGATCCCCTCGACCTGCGCCAGTCCGGCCAGGTCGATCTCGTGGTCGAAGTGCCCGATGTTGCCGACGATGGCCTGGTGCTTCATCCGGGCCATCTCGTCGACGGTCACGACGCCCTTGCAACCGGTCGCGGTGATCACGATGTCGGCCTCCTCGATGACGCTGTCCATCCGCGCCACCTGGTAGCCGTCCATCGCCGCCTGCAGCGCGCAGATCGGGTCGATCTCGGTGATGATCACCCGGGCGCCCTGGCCACGCAGCGACTCGGCGCAGCCCTTGCCGACGTCGCCGTAGCCCGCCACCACGGCGACCTTGCCGCCGATCAGCACGTCGGTGGCCCGGTTGATGCCGTCGATCAGCGAGTGGCGGCAGCCGTACTTGTTGTCGAACTTCGACTTGGTGACCGAGTCGTTGACGTTGATCGCGGGGAACAGCAGCTTGCCGTCGCGCATCATCTCGTAGAGGCGGTGGACGCCGGTCGTCGTCTCCTCGGTGACGCCCTTGACGCTCTCGGCGACCCGGGTCCAGCGGTCCTGCGACTCGGCGTACGCGGCGGTCAGTGCGGCCAGGACCTCGCGCATCTCCGGGTTGTCGGTCGACTCGGGCGACGGGACCTCGCCGGCCTTCTCGTACTCGACGCCGAGGTGCAGCAGCAGGGTGGCGTCACCGCCGTCGTCGAGGATCATGTTGGGCTGCTGCCCGTCGGGCCACTGCAGGATCTGCTGGGTGCACCACCAGTACTCCGCGAGCGTCTCGCCCTTCCAGGCGAAGACGGGGACGCCGGCCAGCCGGTCGGCGGTGCCGTTCGGCCCGACGACGACGGCGGCGGCCGCGTGGTCCTGGGTGGAGAAGATGTTGCAGCTCGCCCACCGGACCTCGGCGCCGAGCGCCACGAGCGTCTCGATGAGCACCGCGGTCTGCACGGTCATGTGCAGCGAGCCCGCGATCTTGGCGCCGGCCAGCGGTCGGCTCTCGGCGTAGCGCTCCCGCATCGCCATCAGCCCGGGCATCTCGTGCTCGGCGAGGGAGATCTCGGTACGCCCGAAGTCCGCCAGGCTCAGATCGGCAACCTTGTAGTCCATGTGAAGTCCTTCTTCCGTGTGTACGTCAACCACTGTCGACCGTCGCTCGACCGATCAACTTGTGCGTGGTCCTCGTGCGATCAACGTCGCCACGGGCCTTCTGGCCCCACACGGGAGGACCCACTCAGGATAACGGTTCGGTCGAGCTCTCCGCGGCGGCCCGTTCGCGATAGATGTCCGGCTCGAGGTAGATGAGCCCGGCCATCGGCTCGGCGGCCCGGATCGCGGCCTCGGCGGCGTCGATCCGGGCGGCGACGGTGTCGGCCGACTCGTCGTGCTCGACGGCGATCTTGGCGGCGACCAGCAACTCCTCCGGGCCGAGGTGGAGGGTCTTGAGGTGGATGATCCGCTCGATTCCGGGCGTCTGTTCGATCGCGGTCCGGATCGCCCGGATCGAGCCGGGACTGGCCGACTCCCCCAGCAGCAGGCTCTTGGTCTCGATCGCCAGGCACACCGCGACGCTGACGAGGAGCAGGCCGATGGCGACCGTCCCTGCGACGTCCCAGTAGGCATTGTCGGTGATCAGCGCCAGGCTGATGCCCACGAAGGCGAAGAACAGACCGAGCAGGGCGGCCAGGTCCTCGAGCAGCACCACCGGCAGCTCGGGTGCCTTCGCGCCACGCACGAACCGCAGCCAGTTGGCGCCGTCGCGCACCTTGTTGGACTCCCTGATCGCGGTCCGGAACGACCACGACTCCATCCCGATGGCGGCGACCAGGACGACCAGCGGCACCCACCACCAGTCGCTCTCGAGCAGCTCGTTCGGATGGCCGGCGTGGACCTCCTCGTACTTGTGGTACGCCTCGTACAACGCGAACAGACCGCCGACGCTGAACAGGATGATCGCCACGATGAAGGCGTAGACGTAGCGCTCGCGACCGAAACCGAACGGATGGTCCGGCGTGGCCTCCCGGCGCGACCGGCGGCCGCCGATCAGCAACAGCAGCTGGTTGCCCGAGTCCGCGACCGAGTGGATCGCCTCGGCCAGCATCGACGACGCTCCGGTGATCCCCCAGGCGATGAACTTGGTCAACGCAATGCCGAGGTTGGCGCACAGCGCCGCGACGACGGCCTTGGTGCCTTCCTGTCCAGCCATGGGCTCCCGATCTGGTCGGCGTGGTGTCGCTATCCTGCCCGACCGGCGCTGACCCGGCACAGGCATCCCTTGCCGCGTACGGCGATCTCCGCCCGCGGTCCCGGGACGAAGGCGGACTCCCCGTGACGGAGCGCCAGCTCCATGCCGTCGGCCACGACGGTGTAGGCGCCCTCGAGACACAGCAGGATCTGCGCACCGACCGGATCCGGGGCGAGTGCGCAGGGCCCGTCGGCCAGATCGGCGACGACGCCGAGCGCGAAGTCGGTGCCCGGCGGTGCGTAGACCCGCTCCGCGCCGACCATCGTCGGCTCGACCCGACCAGGGGTCGGGTCGGTGACCAGCTCGGTGAGGAAGGCATCGACGTCGGTCGGCTTGGACGTCAGCCCGGCCCGTACAACAGCGTCCGAGCTGGTCTGGACCTCGACACCGACGCCGGAGAGGTACGTGTGCGGCTGTCCGGGCCGGCAGACCAGCGCCTCGCCGGGGGCGAGCTCGACGTCGGCCAGCAGCAGCGGCGCCAGCACGGCCGGATCGGCGCCATGATGGGCCGCCAGCTCGTCCACCACGCGCGCCACGCCGACCCATCGGGGCAGCCGGCGCAGCTCTGCCCGGACCGCGTCGATGCGACCCTCGTCGGTGCGCCGGAGCAGCCAGGCCAGCCCGTCGCGCAACGCCGCCTGGCTCGCCATGTTCGGCAGCAGGCCGTCGGCGACTGAGCGGGCCCGCTCGTCACGGGCGGCGCCGAGATCGCCGAGCAGCGCCCGCACCTGGGCCACGTCCCGGAAGCCGCACAGCGCCCGGCACGACTGCCACGCGTAGAGCATCTCGGTCTTGGCATCCGGCCCGGAACCCGGATGAATCTGCAGCGACAGCGGCGCACCGATCGCCATCACCTTGGTCAGGAACGGCAGCCGCGGCTGGTCGCGCTCGCGGAGTGCGGCGGCGAGCTGCTGCCATCGGCCGTCGAGCCGTACCGACGACGACTCGGTCTCGTAGGCACCGATCCACAGCTCGGCCTGCGGCCCACCGTCAGGCGTCACACCCAGCAGCTCCGGAATGGCTTCTCTCGATCCCCAGTCGTAGCGACGGATCGGATTGCGCATCGCGTACATGGCGTCAGGTCGTGGCCGCGTCGGATCCGAGCCCGACGCCCAGGTACTCGGCGGCGTAGCTGCCCTGCGACAGCAGCGACGCGTACCGCGCGATCTCCGGACCGTAGTCGCACTGCAGCGTCTGCACCCGTACGCCGTGCTGCTCGGCCCCGGCGACGAGCCGACCCCGCTGCACGCGTACGACCGAGTCCTGGGTGCCGTCGTCGAGGATCACCAGCGCCGACTGGGTGCCGGCTCCCCGCGACTCGTAGGGGTCGGCGAACAGATCGGGCCGCTTCGCGGCCGCGATGACCGGGAGCAGATGGTCAGCGTCCGCGGCCAGCGACGAACGGCCGGACACGCGGCGGATCGCCTCAGCGACCCGGCGAGCCGCCCGGGCGGCCAGCACCGAGCCGCCCCACAGCAGCGGATTCACCTCGGCGAGGGCCAGCGCCAGCTCCTTTGCCGGGTTCTGGACGATGTCGTGGAACGGCGAGCAGTCCTCGGCGACCTTGTCGAGTGCCGTCGCGACCGCCTCGGCGTCGACGTCGGGGCCGAGCTCGAGGATGTGCAGCGCCTGCAGCAGCACGACCGCGGCCGCCAGGTTGTCGCCGGTGGTCACCGGCAACAGCGTCGTGTAGCGCCCGGCCGCCATCTCGGCCACGTCCGAGCGCGGATCGCAGGTCACGATCAGGGCCGCCCCTCGCCGGGTTGCCTCGGAGACCGCCGAGGACGCAGACACGTCGCCGCTGGTCTGCGCCATCACCACGACCGCGTCGAGAGCACCGACCCAGCCCGGCAGGCCCGGACCCGGCCAGGCGACGAACGGCACCGGGCACCAGGACTCGAGGACGGCCCGAAGCAGTCGCGAGTCGTTGCCCGCCGCCACGACCGCCCGGGGCCGGGCCTCGCTACTGAAGCCGACGAGGACCTCCTGGGCGACGGCCACCTCCCGTCGTACCCGGGCACCGGCCTCGGCCAGCCGCCGCAGGCCCGGATCCGCGGCGGCCAGCGCCGCCGGATCGTCGAGCAGAGCGTCGTCGAACACGGAGTTAGGTCCCCTCCCGGCCCGGACTCAGGCGTTGCCGGACGTCGCCGTGTCGCCGCCGGACGACCCGGGTCGCCGGGCCTCCTCGACGAGCATCACCGGGATGTCGTCGCGTACGGGGTATGCGAGTCCGCAGCTGTCGCAGACCAGCTCCGACGCCGACTCGTCGACCGACAGCGTCCCGTGGCAGTCCGGGCAGACGAGGATCTCCAGCAGCGTGGCGTCGAGGTTCATCACTGACTCCTGATCGTGGCGAGCACGCGATCGCGTACCCGCGCCAGCTTCTCGGGGTCGGTTGCCTCCACGTTGAGGCGGAGCAACGGCTCGGTGTTCGATGCCCGCACATTGAACCACCAATCCGATCCGGACACGGTCAGCCCGTCGAGGTGGTCGGTCGTCACGTCGGGTTCATCGGCGAACGCCAGGCCCACTGCCTCGCTCGCTACGCGCGGGTCGGGCACCGTCACATTGATCTCGCCGGAACTCACATAGCGGGCCAGCTTCGCCACCGTCGTGGACAGCGGCGCATCGGTCGCGGCCAGCTCCGCCAGCAGGTGGACGGCCGCCAGCATCCCGGAGTCGGCGTTCCAGAAGTCCCGGAAGTAGTAGTGGCCCGAGTGCTCGCCGCCGAAGATCGCGTCGTGCTCGGCCATCGCCGCCTTGATGCCCGAGTGACCCACCGGCGTCCGCACACCGACCCCGCCGGCGGCGGCGATCTCCTCCGGCACGATCCGCGAGCAGGTGAGGCTGTAAAGGATCGTGGCACCGGGATGCGATCGGAGCAGCCGCCGCGCCACCAAGGCGACCACGGTCGACGGTGGCACCAGCGCGCCGGTCTCGTCGACCGCGAGGCACCGATCCGCGTCGCCATCGAAGGCGAGGCCAATGTCGGCCCGTTCTGCGACGACGGCGCGGCGCAGGTCGGCCAGGTTGGCGGCGTCCATCGGGTCCGGCGGATGGTTCGGGAACGTGCCGTCGAGCTCGAAGTGCAGCGGCACCAGATCGACGTCGAGCCGGTCGAACACCACCGGCGCCGTGACGGCGGCCATCGCATTGCCGGCGTCGACGACGACCCGCAGTCGCCGCTCCAGCGCAGGCCCGGTCCGCACGACCCGGTCGGCGAAGGCCGCGAGAACGTCCCGGTGGCTACGGGACCCGGTCGGCCCCGTCGCGTCGTCGGCATCAGCCGGTTCGGACGCGACCAGGTCCCGGATCGCGGCGAGGCCGGTGCTCAAGGCGACCGGCTGGGCGCCGGACCGGCACAGCTTGAGGCCGTTCCACTCGCCCGGGTTGTGGCTCGCGGTCACCATCACACCGGGAAGCTCGAGCTCGCCGGAGGCGAAGTAGAGCACGTCGGTCGCGACCAGACCGATGTCGACCACGTCGACGCCGCTCGCCGTCAGGCCGTCGCACAGGGCGTCGGTCAGCATCGGGGAGCTGGTCCGCATGTCCCGGCCCACCACGATCGATCCGACGCCGTCGGCGTGGCAGAGCACGGCCGCGATCGCGGCCCCGAGCCGTCGGGCCATCGCCTGGTCGAGCTGATCGGGGACCCGGCCGCGGATGTCGTAGCGCTTGACGATCGCGTCGACCGGCGATCCACCCCGCGGCGTGGCCATCACCTAGTCGAGCGAGCGCAGCGCCCGCAGGTGGCCGCGCCGGCCAACCTCGATGCCGTGACCGCGCGGCTCGTCGACAGGCGCGGGTCGAGCCGCTTCGCGGACTGCATTAGCCAGCGCCTCGAGGTCGTCGCTGCTCGGTCCGCCCGCGTCCGGATCCGGCGCGAGTCGTACGACCTCCCAGCCGACCGGCGCCGCCAGCCGTTCGGAGTGTTCCTCACACAGGTCGTACGCGTGTGGCTCGGCATAGGTGGCGAGCGGGCCAAGCACGGCGGTCTGGTCGGCGTACACATACGTCAGCGTCGCGACCGCCGACCGGGGGCAGGCGGTGCGCGAGCAGCGTCGCCGAAGGCTCACATGCAGACGGTACCGGGCCGGGGTCCCCGGGGTGGGCACCAGCGGTCGTGTCGGGCCACCGGACGCCCGCGAGATCGCGACCACTAGCCTCGACGAATGAACTCCGACGGTCCGCAGCGGACCCGCGATCGCCGTGAACGCCGTCGCGGTGGTCCCTGGATCGTCCCCGGGCCGCATACACCGGCCGGTGTTCCCGCCGAGCGCAGTCGCCGCGAGCGCTTCGACGCCCTCGTCCTCCGCGCGGTCGCCGAGCTCGAGAGCTGGTGGCCGAGCGAGCTCGCCGACGTCGAGTTCGGCGTCGAGGAGGTGCCGTGGGTCGAGGACGACTGGCGCCCGGAGGCGGTGCCGGTCGCCACCCTGGTCCGCCGCTCGTCTCGGCACCCGGCCCGGATCGTGGTCTACCGGCTGCCGATCCGCACCCGAGCCCATCGCGCCGCGCGGCCCACGCTGGAGTCCGACCTGGTCTACGCCGCGCTGATCCACCAGGTGGCCGAGCTGCTGAATCGCACCCCTGAGGAGATCGACCGGCGCCCCGCCCGCGACGCGGAGCGCCTCGCCGGTCAGCCGAGCGGGTAGACGCCCGGCGCCGTCACGGTCACCGGTGCCTCCGCCAGCGGCATCGCGGCCCATGCCGAGTCGCCGGACGCGTAGGTCGCGCTGGCCAGCAGCTGGCCGCCGCCGTCGGGGCGGACGACGAGGTAGGCCACCTTGGACAGCTTGGCGCCGAGATCTCGCTGGCTGTCGGCCTGCCAGTCGACCACGGAGCCGGCCGGAACGGTCTCGGACTTCTCGGTGAGCGACGATCCGCTCGCCGAGTGGGCCGTGACGGTGAACTTCGCCTCCTGGGACGGGTCGGCGCTCGAGACCAGCAGCCGTAGCCCGGACGCGTCGACGGTAGGCAGATCGACGGGAACGACGGCCGGACCGCTGATCTCGGGAAGGCTGGTGCCGTAGGCCACGTCGGCCGGGCTCCCCGGCGAGATCGAACGCACCGAGGCGACGACCGGCTGGTCGGAGTCAAGCTTGAGCGCCACGGTCTGCTTGTCGAGCGAGGATGGCACGTCCACGAGCTTGACGCTTTCGGGGTCGACGGAGATGTCCTCGAACTTCGCGACCGGGAACGTCCCGTCCGGACCGACCACCTGGATCTTGACCGACGCGGTCCGGTCACTCGGGTTGCCGACGATCAACGCCCGGCGGTCCGCGCCTCCGATCAGCGGGCTCACGGTGAGCGAGGTGGCCGGCGCCTGGGCAGTCGGCACCCATTCGGTCCCAGCCGGCTGCAACGTGGCGGTCCAGGTGTCGAGTACGGCGGTCGCGACCTGTCCCTGGCTGGCCGCTACCCGTACCGCGACCTCGCCCTCCCCGGCCGCGACCTCCGCCAGCCCGATCCGTACGACGTGGCGCGGCTTGACGACCATTCCGCTGACCGGGTTGGAGCTGCCGTTGCGGGACAGCAGCGTGACGTCGGCGATCGCCTCGGTGTCGCCCGGGTTGCTGACCAGCAGCGTGCTCGCATGGTCGATGCTGCTGCCGGCGCCGACGAACCACGCCTCCCGACCCGGCCGAGCGCAGGCACCGACCGCCGCGCCGCTACCGGCCTCGTCGGTCGCGCTGGTCGCGGTGAACGCACTCGAGCCGGCCGCCAGCGACCCGGTCGTCGAGACGAAGACGGTCTTGGCGGCGTCCGCGTCCTGGCTGACGACCTCCCAGTCGCCGACAGCCGGTGTGCGCTTCGGCGTCAGGCTGTCGCCGTGGGGAATCGGAGTGACCTCGACCGTCCCCTTGCCGGCATCCGACTTGGCCGCGCCGGTAGACGGGGTGGTGAAACCGATGCCGGTGCGATCCGCCTTCAGCTTGGCGGTGTCGACCGACGGGCAGGTCAGGTCCGACCGGCCGAGCGGCAGCTGGGTCGCCGCCGGCGGTGGCGCGGCCGACTCGGCGCCTCGCGTCGTCGACCAGGCGATCAGGCAGGCGGCGATCAGCACCAGGACCAGGGGCGCGATCTTCCAGCCACCAGTCGCCGTGGACACCGAACGTCCGCGCTCCCGCAGCCGATGACTGCGACGCGGCGGAGGCGGCGGGGTGGGAGAGGTCATGTCCGGCGCCTCCGTCCCGGGAGCGCCAGCACGATCGCCACAGCGGCCAGCACCAGCCGGAGCGACAGCCAGCGGCCATGCGAGGAGTCGTACGACACCGTCACCTCGCCGTCGCTCGGTGCGGCGAACCCTTGCGTACCGCTGCTCGTCGTGACCGCCTTGAGCGCGCCGTCCGCGCCGGACGCCGACCAGTTGTCCGAGACGCCGACCGCCAGGTGCAGCTGACGCTGCCCGGACCCGGACGGGATGTCCATGCTCCCCACCAGCGGCGGCGGCGCGGACACGATCTTGGCCTTGGCCGGGTCGAGGACACCCCCGACCTGCGGGAGCACCCGGACCGCGCCGGACGGTGCCGCCGCCTGCCAGGCGCGGGCGTAGCTGAGGTAGTCGCCGCGGCGGCAGTACGCGCACGGGCGGTGCCCGGCGGCCAGCGCGGTCGCCTCGTCCAGGAAGAACAGCGCGGTCCACCGGCCGGGCGGCATCGGGTCACGCCGCACGTCACGCCAGCGCAGAACGCAGCAGATCCACAGCTTCGACCGCCAGCGGGACACGCCCAGCTCCCGCCCGAGCCCGTGCAGGCAGCCGCGGTTGCCCATCAGCAACCCGCGCGCCGGCACGGCGACGATCTCCTGGCTGGGCAGCACCCGGTTCTGCAACGGCATCCGGTCACCATCCCACCGGCCACCGACAATTCACGGCTCCACATCACGGCCGGAGCGGCAGCCCGTCCAGGCGGCGGGCGAGGTAGCGGCGTTCGGCCTCGTTGGTGGTGCCGGCGAGCGCCTGCCGGTACGCGCCGGCGGCCTCGTCGTGCCGGCCGAGCCGGCGCAGCAGGTCGGCCCGGGTGGCCGGCAGCAGGTGGTAGCCGGCCAGCGCGCCGGTGGCGGCGAGCGCGTCGACCAGCGCCAGCCCGACGGCCGGGCCGTCGGCCATGGCGACCGCGACCGCCCGGTTGAGCTCCACCACGGGGCTCGGCGCGAGCTGCTGCAGGCGGCCGTAGAGCAGCGCGATCTGCACCCAGTCGGTGCTCGCGGTGTCCGGCGCCGTGGCGTGGCAGGCCGCGATCGCGGCCTGCAGCTGGTAGCGGCCGGGCCGGCCGCGGTGCACCGCGTCGTCCAGAGTGGACAGTCCAATCTGGATGGTCGCACCGTCCCAAGTGGACCGGTCC
>Ga0081455_10002851_pt1 | contig 20364 bp, 18 predicted proteins | sample TabmetS3T2R1_FD_70207 | JGI IMG/M metagenome (GOLD analysis project Ga0081455, IMG submission 70207) | Tabebuia heterophylla rhizosphere microbial communities from the University of Puerto Rico - S3T2R1 | ecosystem: Host-associated > Plants > Roots > Rhizosphere ...
TTTTTGGGGTGGCGACGATCTTCTCGGTTTCTCTCGACCAGCCGATGAGTAAGTTCCTGACCGTCGAGCCCCTCGAGGCCGGCAAAATGCTCGTTACCGCGATCGTTTCGCTGATCTGGATTTCCTACGTGCTGCGTTCCCGGCGGGTGGCAAACACGTTCACGAAGTAAAGAGCCTTTCGCGCATGCACGGGTGAGGTGCCGACGCATTTGCGGGCGGCTTCATCATTGTGGTTCTGGCGAAGGCTAAGTTGAGGCGCCCTTGTCCAGCATCGCCTTGAAGGCTGCTCGTGCCTGCTGCGCTTCGCGTTTGGCGGTTTCCGAGGCTTCGCCGAGGCCGAAATAGCCGTGGATCAGGCCGAGGCCGTCGTAATATCGGGTCGGCACGCCTGCGGAGGCGAGTGCGTCGGCATAGGCCTTGCCCTCGTCGCGGAGCGGATCGAACCATGCGGTGCAGACGACAGCCGGCGCGACGCCGGCGAGATTTTTGGCGCGCAGCGGCGAGACGCGCCAGTCGGAGCCGTGGGCGCCGTCTTCGAGGTAATGGCCGCAAAACCATTCCATGGTGGCGCGGGTGAGGAAATAGCCGTCCGCGTTTTCGGCGCGTGAGGGAAAGCGCGCGTTCTCACGTGCATCGGCGAAATTTCCGGCGACGTCGGTGACGGGGTAGACCAGCAATTGCGCTGCCAGCTTGATGCCGGCATCGCGGCAGGCGATGGCGGTGGTGGCCGCCAGGTTGCCACCGGCGCTGTCGCCGGCGACGCCGACGCGCGCCGCATCGTTGCCGAATTCGGCGATGCGGGTGACGACGTCCTTGACCGCTGCGTAGGCATCCTCGAACGCGCCGGGAAAGCGCACCTCGGGCGGGCGGCGATAATCGACGGAGACCACGACTGCGCCAGTTTCGATCGCGAGCCAGCGCGCCTGTCGGTCATGGGTCTCGAGATCGCCGGCCACCCAGCCGCCGCCGTGGAAGAACACGACCGTCGGCGATTTGTCGCTCGAGTTCCGATAGGCCCGCGCGGCCAGGAAGCCGGCGGCGCCTTTCACCTTGATATCCTCCGCGCTCATCACCGGCGGCGGCGGAACCGCCGCGCGCGCGGCCGCCAGTGCCCGCAGCGCATCGCGCGCGCTCTGCGGCGTCATCGACGTGGGATCGCGCAACGGCAGCAGCGGGATGATCTGGGCGACGACGGGATCGAGCGGCGGAATCATGCGGGACCTCGCGGGGAACGGTGGAATGCCAGAATAGGTAACGGGCACGGCTGCGGCAATTGCGCTGGACGCCACCCAGACCCGCCGATTTCCCTCAATTGATAATGAATCCCTTTAAGCCGGCGCGTGGCGCGCGTTGGCAGAATCGGGGCGCCGTTTACTTCTGGTTATCCCTAAACAAGCGTGTACGGGGAACGGCCGGGCGCGCCGCTCATTACTCCCTCCAGAGGGAGTGTGTGATGGATCAAATTAGCGGAATGGATCGGGTGCTTGACGAAATGCTGGTGCAGCTCGGCGGGGTGGTGCTGAGGCTGTCCAGCCCCCAGGTGACGCGCACAGCCGAGGAGCGGCACGCGCTGGCGTGCTCGGTCAATCAATATTCGGTATGCGCGGCGCGCTCGGACGATCCGCGCGTGCACCAGCTCAAGGCCGAGCTCGAAGAGACGATCAAGCCGCATTTGCGGCTGGTTGCCAGCAGGTAGCCGTTCGCTTGCTTCGATTGCACCGCCGGGCCGAGCCCGGCGGTCGCGGTGCGCGAATGGTTAGAGCGTCTTGAGATATTCGATCAGCGCCTTCCGATCGCCCACCGACAGCGCCGGCCCGATCACGCCCTTGATTTCCTTGTCCTTGTCGTAGTCCTTGCGGAATTCATGTCCCCGGTTCGAATTGCCGCGAATGGACGTGTCGAATTCGAAGCCGTTCTTGAACGGATCGCTCTTGTAGCCGACCTTCACGGGATCGTACTCGCGATTGCCGAGGTAGAATGTCTTCGGCCGCTTCTCCGGGTCGCCGAGCAGGTCGTCGATGGTCGGCACCGAGCCGTTGTGGAGATAGGGCGGCGTCGCCCACACGCCGTTCAGCGGACGGACCTTGTAGGCCAGTTCACCGCGGAGTTCGTTCGGCATGTGTCCGTCGATGCGCTTCCGCTCGGCCTCGCTGACCGGCGGTTTTCGCTGGTCGAAGTTGTAATTGACGGTCTTCTCGACCAGTTCGCCCAGCGCGAAGGCGAAGCTGGGGCTCTTGATGCCGAGGTTTTCGGGCACCGCGACCGTGCGGGCCAGCATGTCGGCGGCCTGTGCGTCGTCGGTTCCGATATGCGAGATCTTGATGTTCTCGACCTTGAGGATCGCTTCGCCGGCCTCGTTCTTGGTCCACCAGTCCTTGTTGTTGAAATCGTAGAACTCCGCACTCGTGATCGGTGGCCGGTGGCATCCCTCGCAATGGGTCTTGTAGAGCTTGGCGCCGTCCTCGGCCAGCTTCGGGTCGATCGGCGGCAGGATGTCGGCCGGCCATTTCGGGGATTTCAGCCCTGAGAATCCATCCTTCGCGTTCGGCGGCTTCTTGCCCTTGATCATCATCTCCATTTCATCGAGCGCGTCGATGTTCACGCTCGATTTATAGAGGCCCTTGGATGGCTCAGTCAGATTGAGTTCGGCCGACACGCCGAGCGATTCGCCGGCATTGCGCACCATCGGCTGCATGATGGAGCCGTTATACTGGACCCAGTCGAACCACGGCGTATTCCAGATTCGGGGGAAATGCACCGGCGCGGAGGAGCCGGCATAGTTCTCCGGCTTGTTCAGGTCGATGGAGAATACCTGATTGCCGATCCGGTTCAGCGCATCGAGCCGGCCGTAGCCTTCCAGGATGCTCTGGGAGGCGACGCGCTCTTCGAGATCCTTGACCCGCTTGTACTGCTTGAGAACCTGGTCGAGCTGGGTCTTCAGCGTCTCGCGGTCGTCAACGGAGGCGTCCTCTCCCAGGATGCGGTCGGCGAAGCGGCTGAAGCGGCCGGGCCAGAAACGGGTCAGGAACAGCGAGACGCCCATGCCCTGCTTCATCTTGAACAGATCGGTGAGCGCCGGCCCGCCGTCGATGACGACGGCGGTGCCGTTGTAGGTGAAGCTGCCGGTGTGGCAGGCCGCGCAGGTCAGGCCGACGCCGTTCATGTCCTTCTTGTCGCGCGGGTTCTTCCATGGCGCCCCGGTCGGGTCCAGCATCGGGGTGCCTTCCGCGAAGCCGATCGGAAGCGCCGTCTTGCCTGATATGACGGTGTCGGCAATGAAGCCGTAGCGATCGAGATAGGCGGGGTCGCTGAACATGCCGGGGTTGGTGAACAGCAGCCAGGGAATCGTCGGCTGCTCCAGCGCCATGAACCATTTGAAGGGAAAGCCGAAGGTCCGCGTTCCCTGATCCTTGTGATAGAACCAGCTCAGCGTTTCCTTATCGACACCCTGGTCGAGCCAGACGGTCTTCTTCGGCGTCGGATGCTCCACGAGCTTGACGTGGAAATCCTGCCAGAGCTTGGCGATGTCGTCCTTGAAGGCGACGTAACCGATGCCGACGACCGCCAGCGCGATCACGATTTTTGTGATCCTCTTGCCGGTCGCAGTCCTCTTGCCCCACATGGCTTGCCCCCTTTTCAAAAACTGCGCCGCTCGCGCGCAATATCCGTCTGTTATCAAAAAACGCCGCAAGGCGAATCACCCTCGGCGTGCGATTGAATATGATTCCATCTTATAGTGGCGTCACAGGTCTGTCCATGAACCCGGCTCTTCGCGCTCGGGTGATTTAGGTCGGTTCATCTCTCGGTCCGGCTTTTTCCAGTATTCCAGTATAGAGTGACGACCATGCAATTGAATGTCAGCCAGTTCACATGACGACAACAGCGGCGGAACGCTTTCATATCGAGGTGGGCTCCGATCAGACAGTTTCCGCGCTGCTGATTGAGCCGCCGCAATGCCGCGCCTGTTACGCGTTTGCGCACGGGGCCGGGGCGGGCATGGACCATGCGTCGATGGAAACGGTGGCCGCGGGTCTCGGCCAACGGGGCATTGCGACGCTGCGCTATCAGTTTCCCTATATGGAGAAAGGCAGCAAGCGGCCCGATCCGCCTGCGGTCGCACACGCCACGGTGCAGGCGGCGGTGGCGGAAGCCGGACGGCGTTTTCCCGCGCTGCCGCTGATTGCGGGCGGCCGATCCTTCGGCGGGCGGATGACATCGCAGGCGCAGGCGAAGTCGTCCTTGGCCGGCGTTCGCGGATTGGCGTTTCTCGGCTTTCCCTTGCATCCGGCCGGAAAGCCTTCCAGCGAGCGCGCCGTGCACCTCGCGGATGTGAAGATACCGATGCTGTTCCTGCAGGGCACGCGCGATGCGCTGGCAGAATTGAGCTTGCTCAAGCCTGTCGTCAAAGACCTGGGGTCGCGGGCGACGTTGCATCTGCTCGATGGCGCCGACCATTCCTTCCATGTGCTGAAGAGCTCGGGCCGGAACGATCGCGCGGTGATGGACGAGGCGCTGGATGCGTTTGCGGCGTGGGTGGACGAGGTCGTGAGCTAGTCTCTCCGATGTCGTCCCTGCCTAGTGCGCAATTGCGCACGGGCGCAGGGACCCATAACCACAGGACGGCCTTGTTAGGGAAAGCCGTCTCCCTTGGTGCCTTTCCGCGTGGCTGCGGCGTATGGGTCCCGGCTCAAGGCCGGGACGACGGATGATAAAGTTTGCGCGGCGCTCGATACCCATTACGATGTATCAATGACAAAAATCCTGATCGTCAATCCGAACACAACTACCTCGATGACCGAAACGATCGGCGCCGCCGCGCGCGCCGTCGCGGCATCCGGCACCGAGATCATCGCCGTTACATCGTCGATGGGGCCGGTCTCGATCGAAGGCTATTACGACGAGGCGTTCGCCGTGCCCGGCCTGATCCAGGCGCTGATCAATGCGCCGGACGCGGATGCTGCGATCGTCGCCTGTTTCGACGACACCGGGCTCGACGCCGCCCGGACCGCCGCGCGCTTTCCGGTGGTCGGGATTTGCGAGGCGGCGCTGGTGACGGGCGGCCAGATCGCCAAGCGCATCGCTGTCGTCACCACGCTGCCGCGCTCGATCGTGCCGCTGGAAGAGCTGGTGCGCCGCTATGGTTTCGCGGAGAGGGCGCAGGTCACGGCGTGCGATGTCGCGGTGCTCGATCTCGACAAGCCCGGCTCGGGTGCGGAAGCCAAGCTTGAAGCCGAGATTGCCCGCGCGCTCGACAAGGGTGCGGAAGCGATCGTGCTGGGCTGCGCCGGCATGGCCGATCTGCCGCAAAAACTGTCGCGGAAATTCGGCGTGCCCGTCATCGATGGCGTGGCGGCGGCGGTGAAGCAGGCCGAAGCGCTGGCCGGGCTGAAGCTGACGACGTCGCGGCGCGGCTCCTACGCGTCGCCGGGCGTGAAGAATTACACTGGAATACTCGCGCCGTTCGCGCCGAAAACCTCAAGCTGATTGCGGCGCGCCGTAGATCTTGTCGCGCAGCCGCCGCATGCCGGTGAGCCAGCGGTCGCGGTTGGAAGCCTTGCGCTGCATGTATTCGGCGACCTGCGGATGCGACAGGATGAGGAAGCGTTCTTCCGCCATCGCCTCGATCACCATGCGCGCGACTTCCGGCGGTTGCAGCACGCCGTCGACCCGCGCGGCGCTAGGGCCCGGTGTCGTCATGGCTGTCTGCACCGATTGCGGGCACAGCACGGAAACGCGGATGCCGCGGTCGCCATATTGAATGGCGAGATGTTCGGCGAGCGCCACGGCGGCATTCTTGGTCACGCCGTAGGGCATCGAGTTCAGCGACGCCAAGAGGCCCGCAGCGGACGCGGTGTTGAGGAGATAGCCGGAGCCGCGCGCGAGCATGCCGGGCACCAGCGCGCGGGCCGCGAACACGTGGCTCATGACATGGACGCGCCAGCTCACGTCCCAATCGGCGTCCGATGCCGTCTCCTGACCCTTGCGCGACAGCCCGGCGTTGGAAAAGAACACGTCGACCGGGCCGTATTTGTCCTCGGCCGCGGCGATCAGCGCCTGGATGTCTTCCTCCAGCCCGACATCGGCCGTGATCGGCAGCCCGTCGATATCGCCGGCGACCTTGGCGAGCTTCTCGCGCGAGGTCTTGAGGTCGGCGACCACGACGCCGCGCGCGCCGGCTTCCGCATAGGCGCGCGCCACCGCTTCGCCGATGCCGCTGGCGGCTCCCGTTACGACACAGACCTTGCCTTTGACGTGCATGCTTGGTTCCCGCCTGCTTCTTTTTCTTTGATGTGCGCAAGAGTGATACGGCCGCCACTGTATGGTCAATGTCCGATTGCATCTGCAATCAACTTTTTGCAGGCGCCGCGCAGTGGCGCTGGTGCGGGCCGCGCCATCGTGCGATGACGGCCGGATGCGACGCAATTTGGAGAATTGAAGGATGCTCGAAGCACGGGATGAAACGTTGAGCGCCGCAGTGCCGTCTGCTGGTTCAGCGGCGTGGTCGCGAGAGGCAGCCTGGTCACTCTACCGGTTACCGTTCAACGATCTCCTGTTCAGGGCACAGTCCGTTCACAGGCAGAATTTCGATCCCAATCGCGTGCAACTGAGCAAGCTCCTCAACATCAAGTCCGGCGGCTGCCCGGAGGATTGTGGCTATTGCAGCCAGTCCTCGCATCACTCGACCGGACTTGCCGCCTCGAAGCTGATGGACGTCGAAAGGGTCGTGACCGAGGCGCGTAAGGCACGGGACGGCGGTGCGACACGTTATTGCATGGGCGCTGCGTGGCGTAACCCAAAACCGAGAGACATGGATGCCATCGTTGAAATGGTCGGTGCGGTGAAGGCGCTCGGGCTCGAGACCTGCATGACGCTGGGAATGCTTGACCGTGCGCAGGCGGACCGCCTCAGTGCGGCAGGTCTCGATTACTACAACCACAATATCGATACGTCGGAGCGCTATTACCCGCAGGTGATCTCGACGCGCACGTTTGCCGATCGTCTCGACACGCTGGAGAATGTCCGGCATTCCGGCATGAAAGTTTGTTGCGGCGGCATCCTCGGCATGGGCGAGGAAGAAACCGACCGCGTCGACATGCTGGTGACGCTCGCAAATCTGGCGGAGCCGCCGGAAAGCGTTCCGATCAACATGCTGATTCCGATCGCCGGCACGCCGCTTGCGGAATCAGCGCCGATCGCGCCAATCGAATTTGTCCGGATCGTTGCGCTCGCGCGCATCATGATGCCGACATCATATGTCCGCCTTTCGGCGGGGCGTTCGGCGATGAGCGATGAGATGCAGGCGCTTTGCTTCTTTGCGGGGGCGAATTCGATCTTCGTCGGCGACACCTTGCTGACGGCCGGCAATCCGGAAGACGAGGCTGACCGGAAGCTGTTTCAGCGGCTGGGATTGCAGGCCATCTGATCGGGGCTCAGCAACACGCAGATCGGCTAGCCCTGATAGAGGCCCTTGTCGCGCGCCTGGCGGATGGCGAGCGCACCCATCATGTCGAGCATCGGTGTCGAAAGTCCGGCGGCGCGGGCGAAGGCGGCGGGCGCGCGGACCAGCACGTCGATCTCCATGGCGCGGCCGAGTTCGTAATCCTGCAGGATCGAGGGCTTGTGATCCGGCGCGGGGCCGGAGCGGGTCACGCGCTTGACCTCGGGAAAGCAGCTTTGCGCGATGCTGTTGGCCTCGTCGAGCAGGCGCGGCACGATGTCGGCAAGATCAGGATCGTCACGGACGGCGCGCGCGGTCTGCCCGGTCAGGAGGCACAGCACCGACATCGACATGTTGGTCAGCAGCTTTGACCAGATCGTCTCCCTGATCTGTGTAACGTCGGGCGAGTCGATGGACGCTCCGTTCAGCGCCGCGCGCAGGCTTGCAACCCGCTCGCTGGCGCGATCGTCAGACTCGCCGATCAGGAGCCGGTTGCGCTCGGGCGACAGGTTCGCGACCACGCCCGGTGCCACGACTTCATTCGATGAAAACACCACGCCGCCGACGATGCGCTGTTTCGGGATCGCCGCGCGCAGGCGTCCGCCGGGATCGAGGAAGGCCAGATCCGGCACCGGCGGATGTTTGGGCGGGAGCCCGATATCGTACCACCAGGGAATACCGTTCTGCGCGAAGACGACCGCCGTGTCGTCGCCGAGCAGCGGCTGCAGGCTGCCGGCGAGACTGGAGAGGCCCGTCGCCTTCAGCGTGCAGATGACGGCGTCCTGCCGGCCCAGCGCGGCGGGATCGCTGGACGCGCGCACCTTCGCCTTGAACTCGCCATCTCCAACCCGCAGCGCCAGCCCGTTCGCTTTCACCGCATCCAGATGTGGGCCGCGCATCACGCAGGAAACGTCGTGTCCTGCCAGCGCGAGCCGCACCGCAAAATGGCTGCCGACGGCGCCCGCACCGAAAATGCAAATCCGCATGGATGGGAAATCCTGCCCGAGGGAAATGGCCTTGCTAGTTTTCACAAGCCTTGATCGGGCGCAACCGGCCCGCCGCACAGGGCGGGTTGCAGCGGGCGCGGTCTTGGCACTGCTGGCTTGGCGCCTGAGGGAACCCTGCCGTTCAGTCGGCGTTCATCCAGATGCCGCCAAGCTTGCGGCATAGCGACAATGGGACGTGCGACGATGAGGGGACGTGCCATGTCAAGGATCGTATTGGGAATTGCCGCCATTGTGTTCGCAATGGCGCTGTGCGTGGCGGACTTCGCGATCGCAAAAGGCGGTCATGGCGGCGGCCACGGCGGTGGACGCGGCGGCGGTCATGGCGGTGGCCATCATGGTGGCGGCCATCGCGGCGGCGGTCATGGTCACGGCCATCATTTCGGCGGGCGGCACCATGGCGGCCATTTTCACGGCAGGGCGCATAGCCGCTCCTTCTCCGGACCCCGTTCATTCTCCGCGCATCGCATGAACTTCGCCGGCGGCGGCCGTGCGCTGAACTCGCGCGCACTCGCCCGCAGCTATCGTCACACCGCTGCGCTGCATAGTCCCGCCATGCGGGCCAGCGTCACCGCCGGCGCCGCGCTGGCTGGGTGGCAATATGGGCGCGGCAGGGGCGGCGGCTGGTGGCGGCACGGCAATGGCGGGTACGGCTGGGTCGGGCCGCTGTTCTGGCCGTTCGCCTATTACGACATCTACGACTACACGCTGTGGGGGCCGAATGTCGGCGCGCCGTTCTGGTACTATGGCTACGACGATATTTATGCCGGCCTGTTCGAGCCTTACGACTATCAGGGCCTGACTGGCTACCTGCCGCCTCGTGGCTCTCCCGACGCCGGACCGGACCGGCTGGCGCTGTTATGCGGCGAGGACAGTCGCGAAATCGCAGGACTGCCGATCGATCTGATCGCGCAGACGATCGAGCCGACCGAGGTGCAGCGCGCAGCGCTCGACGATCTCGCCAATGCGTCGGTGACATCGGCACAGAAGATCAAGGCGGCGTGCCCGACGTCGATCGCGTTGACGGCGTCCGGCCGGCTTGCATCGATGCAACAGCGCATCGAAGCAATGATTGCAGGCGTTGCGACCGTGCAGGCGCCGCTGGACAAGTTTTACAGCCTTCTGAACGACGAACAGAAGGCGCGGCTGAACGCGGTTGCGGAAGAACAGGAGCGGAAAGCCGAAAGGCGCCGCAGCAGGTCGCTGGTGCGGGCCTGCGACGTCGCGCAATCAACGGGCTTGAGCTGGCCGACGGAGGAGATCGATGCACGGCTGCGTCCGACCGACGTGCAGCGCACCGGCCTAACAGCCCTGCAGAACGCCAGCGCCAAGGCCAGGGAGATGCTGAACGCCTCGTGCCGGCCCGAGGAAGCCGCCACGCCGTCCGCGCGGCTCGCCGCCGCCGGCAAGCGGCTCGATGTCATGCTGCAGGCGGTGAAGCAGGTGCGCTCCGCGCTCGATGACTTCTATGTGACCTTGAGTGATGAGCAGAAGGCGCAGTTCGAGGCCATCGGCCCGCGACGGACATCGTTCGCCGACAGGGCAGACATGACGCGGCGGTACGGCCGAAGGTAACTCGGCGGTCGTGACAGCGCCTGCGATCCCGGCCTATGGTTCGGCATAACAACATGCCGAACAAAAGGGCCCGCCCATGACTGCCAATCCCGTCTTGTGGAATCTCGACGCACGCGGCGTCGCCACCGTCACGCTGAATCGCCCCGAGGTGAACAATGCCTATGACGCCGGGCTCATCAACGGCGTGCTCGCGGCGATGGATGAACTCGGCAAGAAGCCGAATCTTCGCCTCGTCGTGCTGAAAGGCAACGGCAAGCATTTCCAGGCCGGGGCGGACCTGAAATGGATCAACGGCGTCAGGCCGAAATCGGTCGAAGAGAACGAGGCGGTGTCGCGGGCGACGTTCGAGGCCGTGCAGCGGCTGAACACGCTGCCGATCCCGACGGTGGCGCTGGTGCAGGGCGGCTGTTTCGGCGGCGGCACCGGGGTGATCTCGGCCTGCGACGTCGTGGTCGCCGCCGACAATGCAATGTTCTCGATCACCGAAGTGCGCTGGGGCCTGACGGCCGCCATCATCATCCCGCAACTCTGCGATGCCATCGGCGTCCGCCAGGTCCGCCGCTACGCACTGACCGGCGAACGCTTTGGCGCGGAGGAGGCGCGGCGCATCGGGCTGGTGCATGAAGTGGTGCCGCTGGCCGAACTGGAGGCGGCCGGGGCCAAGGTCGTCGAGCAGTTGCTGGCCAACGGCCCCGAAGCGCTGGCCGAAACCAAGCGGCTGGCGATGGAGAGCTCGTTCGGCGGCATGAGCGTCGACGACGAGGCGTATGCGCGGCTGGTGAAGATGCATTCCGCGCGGCGACAGACCAGCGAGGCGTCGGAAGGGCTGGCGTCGTTTGCGGAGAAGCGAGCGGCGAATTGGGGAGGCAAGGCTTAGCAGGTCGGCAATGCACCTTATGGCGCGTGCGCCAAAAGGAGGCGCAGGCAGCCGCAGCCAGGGCGCCGGAACTCCGTCCAGAAGCACTCGAGAGCGGCCCGTCGCGCGAGGGGGCCGCTTCTTTGGTCGAAAGGGCAGGTCGCCTTAAGACCTTAACCATAATTGTTTGGTAGGTCTGCGATCACGGCCAAGGCAATGGTGTGACATGCGCGGACAGTCAAGACGATTTTGGCTAGCGGGATCGATGATTGCAGCGTCAACGCTGCTGTTGCCGCGTCCGGCTATCGCTTCGCCCCGGTTGATCTCGCTCGCATTCAACTCGCAGTCGCAGGCTCCGCAGCAATTCGGTTCGGACGAGTTTCGTCAGAAACTGCTGGCGCTGTCCGGCAAGCGTCTCGTCGTCGACTACCGCGGGAGCGGCGCGCTGGGCAGCGAAAACACGGTTCTTGCCGCGACCAGATCCGGCGCCGTCGATATGGCGGTGATCTCCGGCGGGGTTGTCAGCTCGGTCGTTCCCGAACTGGGCGTGTTCGACGTTCCCTTCCTGTTTCGCGACGTGGCGCATGCCAAGGCGGTCGCGCAAGGCCCGATCGGCGCGGCGATCGCCGCCAAATTCGCCGACAAAGGGCTGACCTTGTTGGCGTTTGGCAAGCAGGGCTTTCGCAACATCACGAATTCCAGGCGCCCGATTCGGACGCCCGCTGACCTCAAGGGACTCAAGATCCGCGTTATCCCGAACGAGATCTATCCGATGACCTTCAAGGCGCTGGGCGCGGAAGTGATGCCCATGGAGTTTCCGCTGGTCTACGCCGCGCTGAAGGACGGAAGGTTGGACGGCCAGGAAAATCCGGTGCCGACGATCGCCAACAGCCGGTTTTACGAAGTTCAGAAATATCTCACCCTCACCGGGCATTTCTTTGCACCGATCGCCTTCGTCGCAAATCGCGCGATGTTCGAGCAGCTCGATCCTGGCGACCAGGCGGTGCTGATCGCGGCCGCCAAGGCGGCGGCTGAGGTGACCTGGCAGGCCGAGCTTGACGCCCCAAGGCTCGAACAAGTGCGCAAAGGCGGCATGGAGGTGATCGAGAAGATTGACCGCCAGCCCTTCCTGGACGCGCTCAAGCCGCTCGATCAGGAATTCGAAAAGCGTTTCGGCAAGGATCTGATCGCCGCTATTCGGTCCACGCGTTAAGAACTTTTGGGAATACCAATGAAATTGCGCTCTATGATGTCCTGGATCGGTGTCCGTCCGCGGGTATTTGGCGGCTTCGCGCTGGTTCTGAGCTTTCTCGTCGTTCTCGGCGGCTTCGCCATGGTTCAGGTCGAGCGAATCGGCGGAACCGTCAACGAACTCGTGACCAGCGCCGCCGGAGACGCCGGCATGTCGCAGGTGCGCGCCGCGCTGCTCAGCGCAAACGGCGCGGTGGAGAAATTCATCCGGACCTGGAACGTCGGCGACAAGGATGCCGCGACGAAGGCGATCGCGGGCGTCGGCCAACTGGCCGATCAGATCGAACGACAGTTCGGCACGTTGCCGACCATCGCGGAGGGCGTCGGCCCGGTGCGGACAGCGCTGGAGACCTACCGGTCTTCGTTTGCGGCCGCGGCGGAGGCTGTCGACCGGCTGCGTGCCGCCACGACGAAAACTGACGCCCATGGCGCCGTCGCGGGGCTCAGTGTCGGCGGCATCCAGGTCGCGCTTGCCAACCGGTCCGATCCGGAACGGCTCGTCAACCCGATGCGGCTCGCCGCCGTCGTCGACGGGTTGCGGATCACCGTGATGCGCTATGGGAACACGCTGTCGACGGCGGATGCCGACGACGCCAAACTCGCGCTGACCTACGTCCAGCTCGCAATCGCGGACACCGAGGCCGAAATTGCCGGCACAGGAGAGGCCAAATTGAAGTCGCTGGTTGCGGCACTGAAGGCCGCGATCACCGCTGACGCCGCTGCGCTGGACGAGGTGATCAAGGTTGCCGGCGATCTGCGTGCGAAGCAAGCCGATCTGGTGAAAGCCAGTGCCGCGATCGACGAGCAGGTCAACAAGATCAACACGAAACTTGGCGCAGTGCGCGCCGAGCAGGGTGAGAAGACCGCCGCGGCGGTTCGGCACACGGAGCAGACGGTGATCCTCAGCGCGGCCGGTGCTCTCCTTTTGGGCGCCGTGCTGGCATGGCTGATCGGCGCCAGCGTCTCCGGTCCGATCCGCCGCATGACGGACAGGATGCAATCGCTTGCCGCGGGCGAGCTCGACGATGCGATCCCGGGTGGCGAGTCGCGCGATGAGATCGGCCGCATGGCGCGAGCTGTCGAGGTGTTCCGCGAAAACGCGCTGGCTGTTCGCCGCATGGAACGGGAAGCTGCGGCGCAACACGACGCAACCGAGGCGGACCGCCTGCGCATGATGTCTGAGCTTGCCAGCCGCTTCGAGCAGGGCATGCAGGGCGTGATTACGGGCGTCGGGGGCCGCGCGGAAGAGATGGGCCGCAGCGCCGAGGAACTGGCACGGGTTGCGGAACGCGGCCGGGGGCTTGCGGAAGCGGTTGCGACCCGCGCCGAGCAGGCGTCGATGAATGTCCAGACGGTTGCTTCCGCGACCCAGCAACTCGCCGCTTCCATCCGTGAAATCTCAAGCCAGGTGCAGCGCTCCGTCACGGTGTCGAGCAGGGCAACGGGCGAGACGCAGCGGACCTCCGAACTGATCAGCGGGCTGTCCAGCGCCGCGGAAAGGATCGGCAACATCGTTCAGCTGATCCAGGCGATCGCGAGCCAGACCAACCTTCTGGCGCTGAACGCGACGATCGAAGCGGCGCGGGCCGGCGACGCCGGCAAAGGATTCGCGATCGTCGCCAGCGAGGTGAAAAATCTCGCATCCCAAACCGCGCAGGCGACGGAACAGATCGCCAGCCAGATCGCAACTATCCAGAGCGCCACCGGCGAAACTGTCGCGGCGATTACGCAATTCGGTACAACGGTCAAGGAAATGGCCGAGATCGCCTCGGCGGTTGCCGCCGCAGTCGAGGAGCAGGGCGCTGCGACAGGCGACATCGCGCGCAATGTCGAGGAGGCGGCAAGCGGAACCGCCGCGGTCACCCAGGAAATGAGCGACGTGCGCGCGGTGGCCAGCGAGACCGATGCCGGTGCCGAAGCCGCGCTTACGGCTGCGGCGGCGCTTCGGCAGCAGGCCGTTTCGCTGAAGAGCAATGTCAGCGAGTTTCTGCAGACCATTCGCGCGGCAGCCTGACGGCAACGCGGGATGTCGTTCCGCATGGGTCGACAAACCGATGTGAGCTCTCCGCATGGAGGGCGGCAGACCGCCGAAGCATCGGAAGGGTTGGCGTCGTTTGCGGAGAAGCTGGCGACGAATTGGGGCGGTCAGGAATAGACTCTGCCACGGGCTATGTGCAGGATGCGAGGCCGTACGTTGGACATATCGGCGCTGAGGGGGAGCCAATATGTTGGAAGCTATTCTTACGCTGTTTTTGATATTTGGCGTTTGGTCGGATTATGTACGGGCCCGCGACCGCTTCACTTGCAATAACCGGGAGGTCGGGATCGAAGCGCGCATTGCGGCCTGCACGAAATCGCTTGATCAGGATCAGGGCAAGGAAAGCAGGTCCCGGCTTCTTACCAGCCGCGGTGATGCCTACCGTGGGAAAGAGGATTTCGCCCATGCTTTGGCCGATTACGAAGAAGCGGTGGTGAGCAATCCCAACGATGCGGCCGCGTTTTTGGGTCGAGGCATCCTGCGCTGGGTGCGGTCGGAAGACGAAACAGCCTTCAAGGATTTTGACGAGGCGGTTCGTCTTGAGCCGACCGCGGATCACCTGCTGGCCCGTGGTTCGAGGCACATTGTGCTCCATCGGTACGATGCAGGAATTGCCGATCTGACGCAGGCGATTGCGCTCAATCCTCGACTTGCGGCCGCTTATATGGATCGAGCCTTCGCGCACAGCCGGAAGAAGGCGTTCGATCTCGCAGTAGCGGACTATGACCAGGTGCTTCAGATAAGCCCAACCGACAAGCGGGCCATGAGCGCCCGCAATAACGCGCGCGACGCCACGGGTGATAATCTGAAGTCCATGGAGGATTACGGGCGCATGCTGGTCGCAAGGCTGCAAATCGAAAAGGCCTACCCGCGGCAGGCCGCCGACGGAAAGGTCGAGGGGACGGTCATGCTTGCATTCAGGATCGACCGTACGGGAGCGCTGGTGGCAAGCAATGTCAAAACCAGCTCTGGATCGGCCGTGCTCGACGACGCGGCACTCGACACCCTGAAGCGAGCTCAGCCATTCTCTCCGCTTCCCGCCGACGGCAAGCAGTCGGAAAGCTTCTCGATCCCGCTGATATTCAGGATTCCGTCGTTGCATCAGAACCCATGAATCCTATTCGGGGGGTGTATTAGCTTTGCCAACGAAACGTATTGCCATCGCCGGGCTGGGCGAGATCGGCCGAACCGTGGCGCGCAAGCTGGCGCAGGGGCTGCCGGGCCTTTCTCTCGCAGCGATCACGACGAGGGATCAAGCGAAGGCGCGAGCCTGGCTCGATCGCGAAGGCATCGCCTGTCCGCTGGTCGCGCTCGATGAGCTGCCCGAGCATGCCGACCTCGTGGTCGAGTGCGCGCCGGCTGCGATCCTTGATCAGATCTGCCGGCCGATGCTCACCGCCGGCAAGCAGGTCATGGTGCTGAGCGCCAGCGCGCTGCTGCCGCGTCCCGATCTCATCGATCTGGCGCGGGCACATGGCGGCCAGATCATCGTGCCGACCGGCGCCTTGATCGGCTTCGATGCGGTTTCGGCCGCCGCCGAAGGCACGATCAGCTCGGTGCAGATGGTCACGCGCAAGCCGCCGAACGGTCTTGCCGGTGCGCCTTACCTGGTCGAGAACCGGATTTCGGTGGAGGGGCTGACGTCTGCTCTATGCGTCTTCAAGGGTTCGGCGCGCGATGCGGCGGCCGCGTTTCCGGCCAATGTGAACGTGGTGGCGGCGCTGTCGCTGGCCGGGATCGGTCCCGATCGCACGACAATTGAAATCTGGGCCGATCCGGCGGTGACGCGGAACTGTCACCAGATCAGGGTCGAGGCGGACTCGGCGTCGTTCACGATGTCGATCGAGAACGTGCCGTCGGAAAATCCGAGAACAGGCCGCATCACCGCGCTCTCGGTGATCGCGGCGCTGCGCAAGTTGACTTCACCGCTGCAGGTCGGAACGTAATCGCTATTCTACAGCGCCGGCGCGAGCGCGCGTTTCAATTGCTGCAGCAGCGCCTGCACCGCGGCGGCGTTGACCCGCCGCTCAGGAATCGCCGCCTTGACCCATAGTTCGGGAATCACAAAATCCGGCAGCACGGCCTGCAACGTGCCGCTACTCAGCGCGTCCGCAACGAGATAGTGCGAGATCAAGGCAATGCCATTGCCTGCGATCGCGCTCTTCACCAGCACGTGGCCTTCGTTCGAGCTCAATAGCGGGCGCACCTGGATGCTGGTCCGGCCACGCGGGCCGTCAAAAGTCCATTCCGATCCGGTAGGCAGAAAGCTCAGGCACTGATGATCGACCAGTTCGCGCGGATGCCGTGGCACGCCATGCTCGGCGAGATAGGCCGGCGAGGCGCACAGCAATCGCTTGAGCGAACAGAGCGGCTCGTCAACGACGCCGCCGAATGAATGCGGGAATGCACCGATGGCGATATCGAATCCTTCCGTCACTGGATCTACCGGGCGGTCGATCAGCACGATTTCAAGCTTCAGCTGCGGGTTTTGAGTCTGGAAGGCGCTGAACACACCGGCAAGCCGGGCGATGGTGAGCGAGGTGGGGGCCTTGATACGGAGGTGATCGACCAGGTCGCTGTCTTTCTCGCCCATGCGCGCGAGCAGATCACCGACGTCGGCCACCACGCCGCGCGCGCGATGCAGATAGCGCTGGCCCGCCTCCGTCAACCGCAACTGGCGGGTCGAGCGGCGGAACAGCGCAATGCCGATCTGGGCCTCGAGCTGCGTGACCCGCTTGGACACGACCGAAGTCGAAACATGGAGCTTGCGGGCCGCGGCCGAGAAGCCACCAGCCTCTGCGGAGGCCAAAAAGGCCTGAAGATTGGTGAGCGTATCCATCCACTTTTCACGATTCGAGAAAGCTGATCGCGCAATTTGCTGGATTGTAGTCTGTTAAGCATCAATTCATAGTGTCCCCAACAAGAACAGGGACGGAAAGCGACCAATGTCGGCCAAAACGATCGAAGAACCCGGGCGCCGGGTGCCAATCTATGGCGAATATGAAGTGGCCGTTCTCGGCGGCGGGCCAGCCGGCATCGCTGCCGCCGTGGCCTCCGCACGCGCGGGCCGCCGGACGTTGCTGATCGAGCGCTACGGGTTTCTCGGCGGCATGGGCACCGCCGCGGGCGTGACCAATTTCTGCGGGCTGCATGCCAACGTCCATGGCGGGATGCACCGGGTAGTGCAGGGCATCGCTTCCGATCTGCTGGCGCGCATCGACCGGCTCGACGGGCTCAACGCGCCGCATCTGATCCTCGGCAAGATTTTTGCGCAGGCCTATGACACGGCGGCCTACAAGATCGCGGCCGACGACCTCCTGGCCGCGCACAAGGTCGATATTCTCTTTCACGCGCTTGGCGCCGGCGTCGTGATGGATGATGACAGGCGCATCCATGCGCTGATGGTGGAGACCAAGGCGGGCCGCCAGGCGGTGCGCGCCGGCATCTTCATCGATTGCTCCGGCGATGGCGATCTCGCCGCCTGGGCGGGCGCACCGTTCGAGCTCGGCGACAATGCCGGCAGCATGCTCTACCCGTCGATGATGCTGCGTCTCAACGGCATCGATCCCGAGAAGGCCGGCGACGCCTGGCGGACGATCCCGGCGCTGATGGAAAAGGCCGAGGCCGCGGGCATGCATCGCTTTCCGCGCAAGTCCGCCATCGTGCGGCCGCAGCGCTCCGGCATCGAATGGCGGGTCAACTTCACCCAGCTCGCGCGCGAGGACGGCAGCGCGGTCAGCGGGATCGACCCTGACCAGATGACGCGTGGCGAGATCGAGGGGCGGCGGCAGGCGGTGCAGGCATTCGAATTCCTGCGCACGGTGCCCGGCTTCGAAAAATCCTACATCGTCGATCTGCCGCCGCAGCTCGGCATCCGCGAGACGCGGCGCGTGATCGGCGGCTACATGCTGTCGGGCGAGGACGTGCTCGGCTGCGCCTCGTTCGAGGATTCCATCGGCGTCAATGGCTGGCCGATCGAAGCGCATGTCCCGGGCGACGTGATCTTCAAGTTCCCACCGATCCCGGAATCGCGCGGCTTCAACGAATTGCCGTATCGCATGCTGGTGCCCGAGGGCATAGACAACCTTTTGATGGCCGGGCGCTGCGCCTCGATGACCCATGAGGGCCAGTCGGCGGCGCGGGTCTCCGGCGCCTGTTTTGCGATGGGGGAGGCGGCGGGTCTGGCGGCGGCGCAGGCGCTGTCGGGAAATACGATTCCGCGCCACATTGCAGTTGAAAAGTTGCAACAAACGTTGAAACAACAGGGCGCGTTCATCGGGCGGGACCAGAGCGTGCCCGAGGGGTTATAAAAGAGTTGCGGAGGAAACCGGATGTCAAGATTTGCACGGCTCGCGCTGGCGGGCCTGCTCGCGGTGGCGGCAAGCGGGATCGCGCGGGCTGACGACGCGCTGAAAGCCAAAATCGGCGTGCTCCGGCTGTCGTCGTCGGCGCCGGTGTTCATCGCGCAGGACAAGGGCTATTTCCGCGAGGCCGGGCTCGACGTCGAACTGAAGTTCTTCGACGCAGCGCAGCCGATCGCGGTGGCGACGACGTCCGGCGACGTCGACTTCGGCGTCACGGCGTTTACCGCCGGGCTCTACAATCTCGCCGGCAAGGGCACGCTGAAGGTGATCGGCGGCATGAGCCGCGAAAAGGCCGGCTATCCCCTGATCGGCTATTTCGCCAGCAACAACGCCTATGCGGCCGGGCTGAAGACGCCGAAGGATCTGGCCGGCAAACGTATCGCGATGACGCAGGTCGGCTCTTCCTTTCACTATTCGCTGGGCCTGCTCGCCGACAAATACGGCTTCAAGCTTGCGGACGTGAAAATAATGCCGTTGCAGTCGCTGTCGAATGCGGCCGCCGCGCTGAAGGGTGAAACCGTCGATGCTGCGCTGCTGCCGATTTCCACCGCACGGGCGCTGGTGGATTCCGACGGCGCCAAATTCCTCGGCTGGGTCGGCGACGAGACCCCGTGGCAGTTGGGCGCGGTGTTCGCCTCGCCGAAGACGCTGGGCAACAAGGCGCTGGTGACCAAGCTGTTGGCTGCGCTGGTGCGCGCCGACCGCGAGTATCACGACGTGATCCTGGCTTCGGTGAAGGACGGCAAGGCCGAGATCAACGACAAGACAAAGCCGTTGCTCGAGATCATCGCCAAATACACCAATCTGCCGGTCGAGCAGGTGGTCGGCAATTGCGCCTATATCGATCCCGACGGCAAGCTCGATGTGAAAAATGTCGACAACCAGATCGCGTGGCTGCAGGAGCAGGGCTTTGTCGACAAGGGGTTTGCGGCGGACGCGATCATCGCCAAGGAATATGTGAAGGCGGATTGATGCGAGTTGCGCCACTGTCGTCATTGCGAGCGAAGCGAAGCAATCCATCTATCCCCGCGCCGAGGCGTGGATTGCTTCGCTGCGCTCGTAATGTCGGGAAAAGGCCGCGGCCACGAGGCAGCGCAGGGAAGCCTCACCGCTTCCTTGCAAAAGCTTGAAGTTTAAAATATATGCTGAACCCATCATCCCAGGAGGCTGAACCGATGTGTCTGTTATCGCGTTCCTCCCATGCGCTCGTCACCGGTGGCGGGCGGGGCATCGGCCGGGCGATTGCCGCGGCGTTGACGGAAGCAGGCGGAACGGTAACGGTGCTCGGGCGTAACCGCGCCACGCTCGATGAAGCCGTTGCATCAGGCGCGGCGCAGTTCGCAGCCACGGCCAATGTCGCCGATCCCGCCTCGGTCAAATCGGCCATCGCGGAAGCCGCCGCGCGGCAGCCGATCGATATCCTGATTGCCAATGCCGGCGCGGCGGAATCCGCACCGTTCGGCCGTTCGGACGCGGCGCTGTTCCAGCGGATGATGGACGTCAATTTCATGGGCGTGGTCCACGCCGCGCAGGCCGTGTTGCCGGGGATGCTGGAGCGCCGAAGCGGCCGCATCATTGCCGTCGCCTCCACCGCGGGTCTCAAGGGTTATGCCTATGTCTCGGCCTACAGTGCGGCCAAGCATGCGGTGATCGGCCTCGTCCGTTCGCTGGCGCTGGAGACGGCGAAGAGCGGCGTCACCGTCAACGCTGTCTGTCCCGGCTTCACCGAGACCGATCTGCTCGAAGGCTCGATCGAGAACATCATCAAGAAGACCGGCCGCAGCCGCGACCAGGCGATTGCCGAACTTTCGAAACATAATCCGCAAGGGCGGCTCGTG
>Ga0081455_10002852_pt1 | contig 20355 bp, 16 predicted proteins | sample TabmetS3T2R1_FD_70207 | JGI IMG/M metagenome (GOLD analysis project Ga0081455, IMG submission 70207) | Tabebuia heterophylla rhizosphere microbial communities from the University of Puerto Rico - S3T2R1 | ecosystem: Host-associated > Plants > Roots > Rhizosphere ...
CGCGCATCATGAATCAGGCTTGCGCAAGAACAGTGCGCGGCATTAATTGAAAGTATGTTCGGGGTGACCACCTCCGATGATTATCGGCCGGTTGCGTGGATGGGCCGTTATCCCGTCGACGTAACCACGATGCTTGTTGGGCTGCACGTCGCGGCGGCGATTCTTACCGCGATTCTCGTCGCAATCGGGGCGGGATCGATCCTCGCGTATTTGCAGTTCGATAGTGCGGCAGTCTGGTCCGGCCAGGTATGGCGCCTTTTTACGTATGCGTTCGTGCATGCTCCGTCAGGTCTGCTCTGGTTTGCGATCGAGATGTACATGCTGTTCGTGTTCGGCCGCGAAGTGGAACGCTTTATCGGGCGGCGGGCCTATGTCGGGCTCTATCTGGTTTTGCTGGTTACGCCCGTTGCGTTGCTAACGGTTTGGGGTATTTGGCAACGTTCGGCTCTCGCTGGCTCGCCTGCGTTACACTTTGGAATTTTTGTTGCCTTCGCCACCATCTATCCGCGGGCTGAGTTGTTTCTTCGGATTATGACTAAATGGGTTGTAATGATTCTTGCCGCCATTTACACGCTTCAACTGCTTGCGTATCACGCCTGGAGCGACCTGATGGTCGTTTGGACAAGCATTGGTGCAGCGTTCCTTTTCATTGAAATGCATGGCGCCGGGCCGGAACTTGCCTGGTGGGACACCTTGAAAGCGCGGTTCGCACCGAAGCCGAAGTTCCATGTTGTCCCGAAAATACGTTCCAGTCGTTCAGCGGAACCGGATGACGTTAACGCCTCGATCGATGTGATCCTCGATAAGATTTCGAAATTTGGAATTGGTAGTTTGACGGCTAATGAGCGCCGCCAGCTAGATCGCGAGCGTGAGCGGTTGCTGAAAAAGTCAGAGTAAACAGAATTTCAGCCGACGAAACACCGAATGACGCAGCGACGGAAGGACCACGAGGAACGGACTGTTTAAACTTTCGTATCTTTCGCGCGTTTAGTGGGTTTTTTTCTTTCCGACGAGCCGAACTTCGACTGTCTCACACAGCACGTGGAGCAGAAGTTGATGCGCCTCCTGGATCCGCGCAGTTGAATCACCGCGAACCAGGAGATCAACGTCAGCCATTCCAATAGTTGATCCGCCGTCGCGACCAAGGAAGGCAATTGTCTTAAGCTGGCGCGCCTTTGCCTCTTGCAGCGCGCGCTCAATATTCCTGGATTTGCCGGAAGTCGTCAGGCAAATCAGCACATCTCCTTCTCGGCCGAAAGCCGCTACCTGACGGGCGAAAATCTCGTCGAACCCATAATCGTTGCCTGCGGCGGTAAGAAGCCCACCATCTCCGGCGAGACAGATCGCCGGATAAGCAGGACGATCTTTCATAAAGCGCACCACGAACTCCGTTGCGAAATGCGACGCATCGGCCGCACTGCCGCCGTTGCCGCAGACGAGCAATTTGTTCCTCGTCCGCAAACATTGTTCGATCAGGTCAGCAGCACTTGCGACCTGCGATTCGAGGCCGAGAAGCGATTGCAGCGTGCCTCTCGCGGCGTCGATTGCAGTCCTTAAAACATCAAAGGAGTGGCCCATAGATCAATTCGAAACCGTAATTGAAACAATCATGTAAAAACTAGAGCTTTTTGCCTTTGCAATGAGTTTTTTTTGAAACTTCGCGCATGAGTTTCCGTAGAAGTGCTTGTGCAGGGTGCAACGCTCGACCTTACATGTAAGCTTCTCGCTCTCCGCGCTCTAGCGAGAACTTGGGTCTCGCGAAGGAATCGTCCTGCCTTAATCAACCAAAGGAGCGCGCTCAGCAACTACACGAAGCTGGGACAATGAAACATGGATTTTACTAGCCTTTCTGATTCTCTTTCAGCCAGCCCGCACGAACACGATGAATGTCCACACTGCTGCAGCGTTGTACGTGTGCACCATAACGGACTTTGCCTTGGCTGTTTAGTGCAAGCTGGGCTGACCGACGACGAATGCTCCGAGAGCGAGAATCTGGATATTCTTCTCTCCGAGATCGAATAGGTGTGCGGATCGAGCAACTGTGATTCGTCGCCCTCTTGTATTTGAGAGGTTGATCTTCCGATTGTGACAGTCCCGTTAAATTGCCCGGTCTGGCAAAATAATCGGAACCTTGGGTTCCCAGTTTCCGTAGAAATAAGCGTGCGGGAAATAAGATCGATCCAACAGTCTCTCCCGGTATGCCGTCCCCACCGCGGTCAAACTTCGTTCTACTGGCCTGGTTTCGATTTTCGTTTTCTGCTTTGCCCCCCTGTTTTCACATTTTTAAGGGTGAGTTTTTTGAGGGCCCGCTCCTCGGTCACGTTTGCTTGATGAACGGAAGACCTAGACGCGAGTACCTGATCACTCACAATTCCGCGCCATTAGCGGGTTAGCAGTAGTTGGAGGAACCCATCAGATGAGGATAGAAGGTCATCTCCCGCATATCGGGCGGGCGACCAAGGGCGGCAGCTTGCCCTGCATAAGCTCGAACGGGAACGGAGCGAAAGCTCCGGGTGTGGCGATCCATTTTCCAGAGGTACCTGTTACAAGGATACCCGCTTGGAAATCGGCTCTCGACATCACATGCATTCTCCTCGCGCTACCTCTTTGGTTACCACTGATGCTCTTGTTGATGGTGATTACGCGACTCGCTTCGCCTGGACCGATTTTCTACCGACAGCAGCGCGTTGGATTGGGAGGAAGACATTTCCGCATCTGGAAGCTCCGAACCATGAAGGTGAGCGCCGAAACTCAAAGTCACGAACGTCACTTGGAAGAATTGATCCGGATCGATTGTCCCATGACCAAACTTGACGCGTACGGCGATCCGCGTCTGGCGCCTTTCGGTCGATTTCTGCGTGCCAGTGGCCTTGATGAGTTACCCCAGATTTTCAACGTGTTTAGCGGCGAGATGAGTCTGGTTGGTCCCCGGCCATGCCTGCCCAATGAATTTGCCCATTATCAGCCTTGGCAGAAAGAGCGCGTAAACGGCCTGCCGGGTCTAACCGGCTACTGGCAGGTAAATGGCAAAAATAAGACGACGTTCAACGAGATGATCGCCATGGACCTGTTCTATCTAAAACACCTGTCGTTTCTGCTGGATCTGAAGATCATTTTCAAGACTTGCGGCGTTATTGCGGGGCAACTCTTCGAATCCCGGCCGGCGACGCTAAGAGACCATCAAAACGAAGGTCTTCACGGTTCCACCCCCATTTTACCAAGCCTCTCAGAAGCGGCTCCAAAGAGCCACAGACCGGCCACGCAAATTTTGCGAGCCTGAGGATCAGCTGGAAAGTATGAAGAAACCAATCACAGTCGGGGTAATTGGGTGCGGCTATTGGGGACCGCTTCTGGTTCGCAACTTCAAAGGTCTTTCGGACTGTCAGCTCAGAGCAGTCTGCGACCTCAATGCGGAGCGCCTGAAACATATTCGTACGCTGTATCCGGACGTCGAGGGCCTGACACAGACGCAGCAGCTTCTCAACGGCACAAACGTGGATGCCGTGGTCGTTGCCACGCCAGTGAAGCATCATTATTCATTGGCCAAGGCTGGCCTCCTGGCGGGTAAGCACGTGTTGATCGAAAAACCAATGGCGTCGTCCTCCGCCGAGTGCGAGGAACTAATCGAGATCGCCGATCGCAAAGGTCTGGTCTTAATGCTAGACCATACTTTTCTCTATTCCTCGCCGGTCCAGAAGATTGCCCAGATCGTCCAAGCCGGAGATCTCGGCGAAATCCGCTATATCAATTGCCGGCGTCTCAATCTGGGACTTTTTCAAAAGGACATCAACGTCGCGTGGGATCTGGCGCCGCACGACATCTCGATCATTCTCCATATTCTCGATGAATTTCCCACGACTATTAACTGCCAGGGTAACGCCCATATCACGCCCGGAGTAGAGGACGTGACCAATATGTCGCTCTCCTTCTCGCGCAAACGCTTCGCAACCATCCAGAGCAGCTGGCTCGAGCCGCGGAAAATTCGCGAAATGACTATCGTCGGTACGCGACGCATGATCGTGTACGACGATTTGCGAACACGCGAGAAAATCCGCATCTACGACGCACGGGTAGAACGTCCGCCGCACTACGACACGTTCGCCGAATTTCAATATTCGTATCATTACGGAGACAGCTACATCCCTTACCTTCATCAGGAGGAACCGCTAAAGCTGGCGTGTCAGCATTTTGTTGACTGCATCAAGACGAATTCCCAACCGCTAACGGATGGCCGTCGAGGTCTGGAAATGGTCAGGATTCTCGAGGCGGCCAGCGCTTCGCTCAAGATCAACGGAGCACCCGTGTCATTTTCTCCCCCGAGTAACACGGTGCCGTCTCGCGCTCCCGTTAAAGCGGAAGAAGTTTTTCAGGTCGAAGCATTCGCTGGATGAGTTTCAGGCCAGCTTTGCATTGGCTCAGCAGGAGCGTGTGAAGCTTGACCTCAACTCCCCAGATCCTCCATCGCATAACACAAAAATGAAAGTCCCCTTCCTTGATTTGAAGGCGCATCACGCCCCTTTAGTTGAAAAATTCGATCGCGCAATTCACGAAGTGATCGAGAGCAGCGCTTTTGCCGGCGGACCGTTCGTGGAGAAGTTTGAGGAAGAGTTCGCGGCATTCTGCGGGTCATCCTACGCAATTGCCGTGGGCAATGGCACCGACGCGCTTTGGCTGGCTCTGCTAGCGCTTGGAATCGGTGAGGGCGACGAAGTCATTACTGTTCCAAACACGTTTATCGCCACCGCCGAGGCGATTACTTATTGCAAGGCCCGCCCAGTATTTGTGGATGTGGACCCAGACACATTCACGATGAACCCCGCGGAACTTGAGAAGAATCTCACCGAGAAGACCAAAGCAATTATTCCGGTTCACCTCTTCGGGCAGCCTGCGGACATGGATCCGATTTTGGACTTCGCACGCGCGAACGGACTTTTTGTCCTTGAAGATGCCGCCCAAGCCCACGGCGCCGAGTACAAAGGCCGAAAGGCAGGCACGATGGGTGACGCGGGTTCGTTCAGTTTTTATCCTGGAAAAAATCTTGGCGCTTTTGGCGAGGCCGGGGCAGTCGTGACGAACGACCCTGAATTACGGAAGCAAATTCAGATGCTGCGAGACCACGGCCAGTCACGAAAATATTACCACGCCACGATGGGATGGAACTGCCGGATGGACGGCATTCAGGCAGCGGTCTTGTCGATTAAACTGCGTCACCTTGACGAAGCAAATTCTCTGCGACGCAAACATGCCTTGGAATACAATCAGGCCTTTGCCGGAATCGATGAGGTTCTTACGCCATTGGAGGCAAAGTACGCGCGGCACGTTTATCACGTCTATGCCATTCGGGTGCAGGAACGCGATGCAGTCATGCAAACTCTCCAGGAGAAAGGAGTCGGCTGCGCAGTGCATTATCCCGTTCCAATTCATCTCCAGGAAGCCGGCAGAAATCTCGGCTACACAAAAGGCGCATTCCCAATTGCGGAAAATCTTGCCAACCAATTTCTTTCGTTGCCGATGTTTCCGGAGTTAACGGAAGAGCAGATCGAATACGTCGGTGACTGCGTTAACGAAGTGGTTGGCGTGGAAGCGCTGGTCTAGAAAAAGTTTTTTGAAAACTCTCCAACCAGAGGAAGCACAATCGGTGGAAACGGCGCCCTTTTCTGGCGACGATTCCCTGGTAGCCCCGAAGGCCAGCGAGGAATCGCTGCAGATGTGGGTCATTAATCCCGTTCACAATCCAGGCTGGGACCTTGTGGTTGCACTGCATCGCGACGCCGGCTGCTTCCACACCAGTGCCTGGGCAAAGGTACTGCATAAGACGTACAATCATCAGCCCTTTTATCTTCAATTTTCCCGCGGAAGGAGATTAGCAGCGTTGATACCGTTGATGGAAGTGCGGAGCGCGCTCACTGGGCGCCGAGGCGTCTGCCTCCCATTCAGCGATGTGTGCGAGCCACTTATTTTTGATCCAGACGTAGTGGACACAGTAAGAGATTCCCTCGTTCGTTTCGCGCAGGAACGCCGCTGGAAACATTTGGAAATCCGCGGCAGTAAATCGTTCGGATCCAACTCGAGTTCAGCAACGAAATTCTACGGACATACACTCGATTTCCGTCGCCGAGGCGATGAAATGACCAATCGGTTCGACAGCCAGGTCCGTCGCGCAATTCGTAAAGCGGAACGCAGCAATGTAAGCGCGGTCGTTGTCCGCAGTCGCCAGGCGATCGACGATTTTTACCGGCTCCACGTTCAGACGCGCCGGCGTCACGGTCTTCCACCGCAACCGGCGTCGTTTTTCCTGAACATTTACGAATACGTCATCAAACCAGGTCTTGGTTTCGTTGTTCTGGCCCGGCGCAGGTCACGCCCAATTGCTGCGGCCGTTTTCTTCCGCTTCGGAAAGAACGCCATCTATAAGTACGGCGCCTCGGACAAGAGGTTTCAAGAGTTCCGCGCGAACAATCTTGTGATGTGGCAAGGCATTCAGCTCTTGGCGCGTACCGGCGCCGAAAAATTACATTTCGGTCGCACTGACTGCGACAACGACGGTTTGCGACGATTCAAACTTTCCTGGGACACACAGGAAGAAATCATTGATTACTTCCGAGTCGATCCATCGGGTCGGCAGTGTTCCACTCCAGTCCGCCGTGAGGGCGGCTTGCACAAGCGGATCTTTGGCAGGATGCCGCTCGTGTTCAATCGACTCGCGGGGTCGATCCTCTATCCACATCTCGACTAAAGGCTAAAATTATGGCTGAAATCCGACGGGAATTACAACATCACTCGGGGGTAGCACTGAGCGATATTCTTTTCGCGCTGTTTAAGCGGAAACGAACAATTATGATATGCGCTGCGCTGGGCTTTATGGCCGCTGCGGCAGTTTATTTTCTATACCCACCCTCCTACGAATCAACGGCCAAGTTATTGGTGCGGTATGTTCTGGAAAGGAGTGCCATCGATCCGGTCGAGGCAGAGAAAGCGGGCGCCGCCTCGAACAGTGAAGCGGACCGCGTAATCGGCGCTGAAATCGAGATCCTGACCAGTTGGGATCTGGCCACGGAGGTTGCTCGCGCAATTGGTCCAAAACGATTGCTGCCGACGGCTAAAGACCCAACAGAGAGCGCCGCCGCTCGCAGCATTCTTTTGGGTTTGAAAGTGATTTCGACCAAAGGAAGCAACATCATTTTTATTTCGTATAAAAACAGCAATCCGGAGATGGCGACTCTCGTTTTGCAGGAACTGTTGAGTCGTTATTTCGTCAAGCATCTTGAAGTGCACCGTTCTGCAGGCGCCTTCGATTTTGTGACTCAACAAACCGATCAGGTTCGAGCTCGCCTGAATCAGACGGAGGATGCGCTGAAGTCCCTGAGGGAAAAAACAGGCCTTGCCTCGCTTAAAGAAGGTTCGACGGCCCTGACTACCGAGGCCGCAGAACTTCAGAAGGAACTTAATGCAGCCCAGGCAGAGCTCGCCGAACAACAGGCCCTTGCTAATCAAAAGGCCGAGAGCTCATCCAAAGGCTGGAGAAAGAAGAAACCGACAGACGACAAAGCTCATGTCGCCGGGGTCCAAGCCAAGGTTGAGACTCTGAAAGCCCGGCTTCGCGACGTTCAGCAACGAACGAAGCAGCTTGCTGAGGTAGCACCGCAAATTGAAGATCTGGAGCGGAAGCGCGAGATGGACGAGGCGAATTACAAATACTTCGCAGCGTCGCTGGAGAAGGCACGAATCGATGAGGCTTTGGATCCTAGCAAAATGCCAAACATCAGCGCGGTCCAGCGCCCGTCGCCCCCGGCCTTGGAGTCTAAGAAACGCGATAAGATCCTCATAGGGCTGGCGGGTGCCGGATTGGCGTTGGGCGTCGCGCTAGCTTTGCTACGAGGGTTGGTTTTGAATCAAACCGTCGGCCGACCACTTCAGTTGGAGAGGCAGTTGCACATCCCACTGATGCTTTCGATCCCATACTCGAACGCTCGAAACGGAGATTTGGCTTTACCCCGGAACGGTTCTTCGGAGAATCCGGGAGCGTTGGTTACACGACGGGGCCGTGCCAAACTCGCTCCGTGGGAGGCTGGCCATTTCATCCGGCCGTACTGTGACGCCATCCGCGACCGACTTGGCCTGTATTTCGAACTGAATCACCTGACGCATAAGCCGAAACTGGTCGGTGTTTCCGGATTTTCCGACGATGCCGGGACCTCTACACTCGCCGCCGGGCTCGCTGCCTCACTTTCGGAAACGAACGACGGTAAGGTGCTACTGGTTGATGTGAACCTGGGCCCCGAGGATGTACATCCGTTCTTCAAAGGTAAACCTGCGTATCCTCTTAAAGCAGCGCTTAAACCAAACGGGACGATCGCTTCGGCTTCCGACAATCTCTATCTGGCTACCGTTGGTAACCCAAACTCGGGTCCCGCACAGCTTGGTTTGAAAAAGTTCTTCGACATGATGCCGAACCTGAAAGCGAGCGACTTCGACTACATCATTTTTGATATGCCACCGCTCGATCAGACAAGCCCTACATGGGGAATGGCTGCTTTCATGGATAAACTTTTGGTTGTAGTCGAGGCAGAGAAGAACAACCGCGAAGTTATTAAGCGCACCTACGGTAAGTTGATTGCCGAGCGAAACAATGTTGCGGTTGTAGTCAACAAGGCACGTTCCTACGTTCCGAAGTGGCTTGATTCCGAATCCTAAGTTGCCGGACTCATAACGGCTCGACGCAACTCACTTCTTGCAGGCACCAGGCTTTTCGTCCTTTGGATGCTTGCACCTCACCCAAACCCTTAAACTAACAATACCTCGTGTTACGCAATAGAATCTACTACGGAGTAAAGCCCTTCATTCCGCAATCCGTTCGGGCGGCTGTCCGCCGAAAGATGGCCAGGCGCCTCCGCAAGCAGGTTGGGGACGTTTGGCCCGTTGTGCCGGGATCGGAGCGTTTACCCGAAAACTGGCCGGGCTGGCCGGAGGGCAAGAAGTTTGCATTTGTTTTGACGCACGACGTCGAGAGCAAGACAGGACTGAGCAGGTGTCGATCCTTGATGGAACTCGAGTTGGAGCTTGGGTTCCGTTCTTCCTTTAACTTCGTACCGGAAGGAGATTACCAAGTCCCAGCCGAGCTGAGAGAAGAACTAACCGCCAGGGGATTCGAAGTTGGGATACACGATCTTAAACATGATGGCCGGCTGTTCACCTCGCGTCCCAACTTCAAAAGACGCGCCGCTAGAATCAATCACTATGCGCGCGAGTGGGAAGCGTCAGGATTCAGGTCGGGTTTTATGTTGCGCAATCTCGATTGGTTGCACGATCTCAATGTGCAATACGACGCATCTACCTTCGATACTGATCCATTTGAGCCGCAGCCCGAAGGTGGTAATACCATCTTCCCGTACTGGGTTCCGCGTCCGGATGCTAACTCTTCTTTGGAAGGTTACGTAGAGTTACCGTATACACTCCCTCAGGATTCCACTCTCTTCCTGGTGTTGGGTGAAACTACTCCAGAGATCTGGATGCGGAAACTTGATTGGATCGCAGAGAATGGGGGTATGGCCCTTGTGATTGTTCATCCGGACTACGTGTCCTTCAACGGTTCCCGCCAGACAACTACAGATTACCCTGCAGAGTTATATCGCGAATTCCTCACTTATGTTAAAACAAAATATTCGGGTGAGTACTGGAATGCCCTTCCAAAGGAAGTAGCAAAGCACGTCATCAAGGTTCAGTCTTCCACAGCGAGCGTCTCCGAGGAAGATGAGGTCGCCGCGGCGAGGACTTGCCGGCTCCGTGGAAGGCGCGCCGCTGTCCTGTTATTCTCACATTACCCTGCGGATCCGCGGCCCAGGAGAGCGGCCGAGGCGTTGGCGGCCCAGGGTGTGAATATTGATCTCATCTGCCTGCGCGATAGCGATTCCGATCCAGCGCATCAGACTTATGGGAATATCGATGTTACACGTGTCGGGCTAAGGCGGCGCCGTGGAGGAAGGCTGGCTTACATTGCCCAGTACGCCGCGTTCGTCTCAACCTGTTTTTTCCGCCTTGCGTGGAGATCACTAACGCGCCGTTACGATTTCGTCCACGTGCATAACATGCCTGACGTTCTCGTCTTCAGCGCGATGGTGCCGAAGCTTCTCGGCGCAAAAGTCGTACTGGATCTGCACGATCCCATGCCCGAGCTCATGCGGACAATCTTCAAGCTGCCCGAAGAAAGCTTCAGCGTGGCGATGTTAAAGCGCCTGGAAAAATGGAGCATCCGCTTCGCGGACCTCGTGCTGACAGTGAACCTAGCGTGCAAGAAGATCTACTCTTCCCGGAGCTGTGAACCGCGCAAAATCAAAGTCGTAATCAATTCGCCTGATGACGACGTGTTCCGGTTGGAGCGCACCAACAGCCGGAATGTGAATGGCGAGAATGGCAATGGGTCGAACCCATTTGTGGTTCTCTATCATGGCTCGCTGGTTCACCGAAACGGTTTCGATCTTGCCTTGGAATCACTGGAGAAGGTGAAAAGTACAATTCCATCTGTCCGGCTGAAGGTTTGCGGCGCGCGAACGGCCTTCTTCGAGGAAGTGATGAAAGCGGCCCAACAACGAGGGCTCGATCGAAATGTCGATTACCTCGGACCGTGCAACGTTAACGAGATTGTCGAGGCAATCGAGAATTGCGACCTCGGAATTATCCCCAACCACCGCAATATCTTTACTGAAATCAATACGCCGACCCGCATCTTCGAATATCTCGCGCTCTCAAAGCCGGTGATTGCTCCGAAAACGCGCGGTATACAGGATTATTTTGGCGACAACGATCTGATCTTCTTCGAACTCGGCGATGCGGACGACCTGGCGCGACAAATCGAATTCGCATTTTCTCATCCGGTTGACGTCGCTGAAACCGTAAAGCGCGGCCAGGCAGTTTACCGTTCACACACATGGAGCCGGGAGCGGCTCACTTTGTTGAATTCTATCGGCGAGCTTTTTTAGCCGACGCTCTAACACCGTGGACGTTCTCTGCCTCTTACTGTTACTCGTCCTGGTGCTCGTGGTACAACACACCAGTTCTGATGAGTACCAGAGAACAAAGAGCACGAGTAAGAAGATCCGATAGAGCTTCTGGATTATAAAGAAATGATCGGGGTTGTTACTAATGGGGCCGAACGCTCTGCTGTGATCGAGTTCTTCGAGTTGTTTAAGACACCCTGGGAGTTCTGGCGGCCAGGAGCTCGTTACGATGTTCTACTCTGCGCGAACAGCATGGTGCCGGAAAACGATGCCAGGTTGCTACTGCTTTATGGCTCCGAGCAGCAGGCATTCGAGCGGTCCCAGGGAATAGCAACGCAGTCGGTTGGCGGGCTCGAGTTTGTTTCTTTTCGCGGTGAGCGGATTCCGATCTATGGAAACTGCCTCCTTTTTGACTACCAAGCCAACAAAGTCCTACTTCACAACGCAACAAACGCGGCGACCGCAATCTCGACGACGTCGGACGCTCAAGCCGTGGTTCGTATCGGCTTCGATCTGTTTGAAGAAGTTCATCACATTTTGACAAAAGGGCAGCCGGCAGAACTCGCCGGCATACCTACACTGGAACTTCATATTTCGTTTCTGCGCGAACTCATTATCAGTCACGGCATCACTCTGGTCGAGATACCTCCCGTTCCCCCAGGCCATCGTTTCATCGTCTCTCTGACCCACGATGTTGATCATCCGCGCGTGCGCCAGCACATCTGCGACCATGCGATGTTCGGTTTTCTTTATCGAGCGTTCATCGGCTCGATTATCGACTTTTGTCGTGGAAAACGGTCGTTTCGACAGGTACTCACCAATTGGAAGGCTGCGTTTTCCCTGCCCCTGGTATTTGCAGGAATCGTCAAAGACTTCTGGAACCAGATCGACCAGTATCTGGAGTTGGAACGCAACCTTGCGTCAACCTTTTTCGTGATTCCAATAAAGGGAGTTGCCGGTGTTGATCCGCAAGGTCGAGTAAGAGCAAAACGCGCCTCGCGCTACGCTTTGGCGGATATCGCAGATGATTTGAAGAAGCTGCTTTCGGCAAACCGCGAAATCGCTGTCCACGGCATCGACGCATGGCGCGACAGTACCAGGGCCCGTGACGAATTCCAGGAGGTTCAGAAAACCACGGGCTCAGCAGAGACAGGTGTTCGGATGCACTGGCTTTACTTTGATTCACAGGCGCCAGCCACTCTTGAGAAGGCTGGTTTCTCGTACGATTCAACGGTTGGGTACAACGAAACAATCGGCTACCGCGCGGGAACAACTCAAGTCTTCAAGCACGCCGGCGTCGATCACTTACTCGAACTCCCGCTGCACATCATGGACACGGCTCTGTTCTATCCGTCATACATGGACTTAACTCCCGACCAGGCGAAAGCTGCGACGCTGGCGTTGATTGAGAATATAACGAGATTCGGGGGCGTTCTCACGATCAATTGGCATGACCGAAGTCTCGGACCCGAGAGACTTTGGGGCGATGCGTATCTCGCATTGTTAGGCGAGCTGCGCGCCCGGACACCCTGGTTCGCTACAGCGTTGCAAACTGTGTCGTGGTTTCGCATGCGGCGTGCAGCATCGTTTGCCAGAACTGGTCAGGATGGCGGCAGCGTCTGTGTCCGGACGGCGGCTAATAAGGCCGCGGACCTTCCCCCCTTAACACTAAGGGTGTATAACAGCCCGTCTTCAAGCTACAAGCTCGGAAACACGCGGTTTGAGGACTTCACAATCGACGGATCAGACGAGGTACTGGTAGCCGCCTAGCACCTCGTTTTCTCCAATCTCTTTCTTGCCTATGACATCGAATTTAGTTCTTGCTCAACTCGGATGTGGTTACTGGGGTCCGAACCTCCTGCGTAACTTCTCGGCGCTCCCCGGTTGCACAGTCAAATACGTGGTGGATTCCAGCGCGGAGCGGCGCGCCTTCGTGGAAGCAAACTTTCCTCTCAGCCGGCCGATCGAAAGTTATCAGGCCGTTCTGGACGATCCAAGTGTCCAGGGAGTGATCATCGCAACCCCAGCTGCCAGTCACTTCTCACTCGCCAAGCAAGTTCTCGACGCACGTAAACACGTTTTTGTCGAGAAACCGCTGGCGACGAAGGTCGCTGAGGTTGACGAGCTTTCCAGAATTGCTGCCGGGCGAAACCTGGTTGTAATGACAGGTCATACCTTCGTCTATAACTCAGCGGTCCGTTATGTGAAGAAGCTGATTGATTCCGGAGAGCTAGGCGACGTTCGTTACATCTACAGCCAGCGACTGAATCTCGGAAGGATCCGTTCCGATATCGATGCACTCTGGAACTTTGCTCCTCACGATATCAGCATCATTCAATATTGGCTTGGTGATCCGGAGCCGACTTCCATAGGTCGGCAGGGTATGGCCTACATGCAGGAGGGCATCGATGACGTTGTCTTTCTTAGCCTTGAGTATCCTGGCAAGGTCATCGCGAACATTCACGTAAGCTGGCTGGATCCGCAGAAAGTGCGCAAGATGATCATCGTCGGCTCGCGCAAGATGGTCGTTTACGATGATATCGCCGAGAACAAGATCGCCATTTACGACAAAGGCATCGATCGCCGGGCCATTCTGGGAGAGAACATGGACTTCGATAAACCGCAGGTTGCACCGTTCAACTACCGGAGCGGTGACATTCTCATACCTCAGGTCAAGTTTGCGGAACCGCTCCGCGTGGAAGCGGAACATTTCGCTGACTGCATCCGTAACGCACGCGAACCACTTACCGGCCTACCGCACGCACGAACGGTTGTTTCAATTCTCGAGCGTGCTCGTCCGCTAAACGGCGAGGTTACTCGTCACACTTCTGCAATATGAATCCTGTAAAACAACGTGCGGTCGGCTTCGTCGACGTAAAGTTCGGCAAGAACGTGACCGTCATAGAACCGACAAACTTATACGGTTGCAATATCGGTGATGATAGCTTCATCGGGCCTTTCGTCGAGATACAGAAGGGAGCAAGCATCGGCAAGCGATGCCGCATCCAATCACACTCGTTCATCTGCGACTTGGTCACCATTGGTGATGACTGCTTCATTTCTCATGGCGCAATGTTTATCAATGACCTGTTTCTCACCGGCGGACCCGCTGGGAAGCCGGAGCTCTGGCGGTCAACAAGACTTGGCAATCGTGTCAGTATCGGAACGAATGCCACTATTCTGCCAGTAACAATTTGTGACCAAGTAGTAGTGGGTGCCGGCGCCGTTGTTACCAAGGATATCACCGTCCCCGGCATTTACGCGGGAAATCCTGCTCGCCTGCTACGCCGCCTCTAATTTTACTCCCCGAACTCTGATTACAGTCCTATGAAAATACCGTTTGTTGATCTCCACGCACAATACCTAACGATTAAAGACGCAATCGATGGCGCCATCGCCGAAGTAATCGCCGAGTCCGCTTACATACGCGGACGGCATGTCGATGCTTTCGAGCAGGCATGGGCGAGTACGCTAGGTGTCAAACGTTGCGTCTCGTGCGCAAACGGGACGGACGCGATCTATGTCGCTCTGCGAGGCCTTGGAGTGAAGCCAGGTGACGAGATTATCACTTCTGCGCATTCGTGGATCTCAACGTCGGAGACGATCACCCAGGCCGGTGGTCGTGTCGTATTCTGTGATACAGATGAGGAAACCTTTACAATTGATCCCGACGACATTGAACAAAAGATAACACCTGCCACCGTCGGAATTGTTCCCGTCCACCTCTATGGACAGCCAGCGGACATGGATGCGATCATGGCGATTGCACGGAAGCACGGTCTGTGGGTTCTCGAAGATTGCGCCCAGGCGCACCTTGCCAAGTACAAGGGCCGGTACGTAGGTACCTTTGGCAACGCCGCCACATTCTCGTTCTATCCCGGCAAAAATCTCGGCGCCTATGGGGACGCCGGATGTGTTGTGACCAATAACGAGCGCCTCGCTGAGTGGATGACAACATTCGCCCGGCACGGGGGAAAAGGCGACCACATAATGGAGGGGATCAATAGCCGCATGGACGGCTTACAGGCAGCCATATTGAATGCTAAACTGCCTCACTTATCCCCCTGGACTGAAGCGAGACGCTGTGTCGCTGCATGTTATAACGGTCTCCTCGAACAGGTAGGTGACGTCATCACACCAAAAGTAGGGCCCGACCGCGACCACGTTTATCATCTTTATGTCATTCGCACAGAAAATCGGGATGCCTTGAGGGAGTACCTTACACAGGCAGGTATTTCTACAGTTTTAAACTACCCGAAGGCATTGCCATTTTATCCCGCCTACGCCTACCTCGGCCATGGCCCGCAGGACTTTCCAGTCGCCTACTTTAACCAATCCCGCATCCTGTCGTTGCCGATCTATCCGGAGATGACAAAAGAAATGATCATTCGGACAGTTGAATGTATTGGCAATTTCTTTCACGAAACAGCCAGTATTCCGGTAAAGATAGTTGAATTCGCCGATTTGCAGAAGGTCGCTGACTTCTGATCTCTGCCATCCGACCTCCCAAGGGACTCTGCCTCTCAAAGGTAACCAATGCACCTGCCACCTCCTGTCGCAGCGCTTTTGACTGTCGGGTTCATTGTCTTTCTTTTCCGACGCGACTTTCGAGAGAAACATGACGTAACGGGAGCGCTTTGGTTACCGCTTGTCTGGATGCTGATCATCTGCTCCAGGCAACCTTCAGAATGGCTCAACACCTTTGGTTATCATTCAGGCGCCGTCACCCTGGAAGAGGGCAGTCCATTCGATGCTGCCGTATACTTTTCCCTGATTATAGCCGGCGCTTGCGTCCTCAAAAGACGACAGATCCATCTCTCGGAGATTATTCGCAACAACAAGTGGCTAACGATTTTCTTCGTTTACTGCTTCCTTGCGATCATTTGGTCCGACTTCCCTTTTGTAGCTTTCAAGCGATGGATCAAAGTACTGGGCCATCCAATCATGGGTCTTATCGTCCTTACGGAACCCGATCCGGTCGACGCTGTGATCAGGCTGTTAAAACGATGCGCCTACGTTATAGTTCCAGTGTCCGTTCTGTTTCTTAAGTACTATCCCGAATACGGGCGCGCATTCGATGTCTGGACGGGCGCGGCGCTTAACACCGGCATTACCCTGAACAAAAACGCCCTGGGCGGCGACTGCCTGATTCTTGGCTTCTTTTTCTTCTGGTATTTTTTGCAAACATGGGGAAGCGAGCGGAGTAAACAACGACGAAACGAACTTGTCCTGACTGCTGGGTTCCTGTTGATGACCTGGTGGCTTTTGTCCAAAGCTCATAGCTCGACATCGCAGGTGTCGTTGCTCATCGGAATGCTCATCGTGGTTATCCTCGGCTGGCGAATCGTGGACAAAAGATTCATCGGTACATACCTGATTGTCGCGGTTCTTGTGTTTGCCACTGCAGAGTGGGCATTTGGCATTTACGCGAATGTGCTGCAGTTATTGGGAAAGGATCCCACCTTGACCGACAGGACCGTGCTTTGGCATGACCTGCTGCAGGTTGAGATCAATCCGATCTTCGGCGCGGGATTTGAAAGTTTCTGGCTGGGCGAACGGTTTCAAAGCTTCGCACGATCCCGCTGGTGGGCACCTAATCAGGCTCACAACGGTTATCTTGAAACGTACCTGAATCTGGGATGGGTTGGACTGTTCTTGCTGATCGGTCTGTTGATCGCAACATTCCGGAAAGGACGCCGCGAGCTTTTCACGAATTTTGAATTTGGCCGTTTTCGCCTGGGTTTTCTCCTGGCGGTTATCGCGTACAATTGGACTGAGGCGGCTTTCAAGAACATCAGTCCTATCTGGTTTGTCTTCTATCTAATCGCCTTGGATTATCCGCAGCGTGAATTTGCCGCTCTCGACGAATCGAGCGCGGTCGACAGCGTCGAGGCCGAAGGACAATTGATTTCTACGGGGGAACTGGTTCCGGCAAGAACAGCTTTGCCAGCAAGCAGTCGATTCGAATGCTAATTATCAATGCAGATGATTGGGGTCGTTCCGTGGAGGAAACCGATGCGGCTCTCAAATGTTACAAGGAAGGCAGAATTACATCCGTCAGCGCGATGGTCTTCATGAATGATTCTGAGCGCGCCGCCGACCTGGCGAAGGAAAATAACATGGACGTGGGCTTGCATCTCAACTTGACCGAAAAATTCATGGCGAAGACCTGCCCAACGCCGTTGCAACGCTCTCAGGAAAGGATTAGTCGCTTCCTAAGGGGCGCGAAATATTCGCAACTTCTATACAATCCTTTTCTGAAAAAAGAGATTTCCTGTTCTTACGAGGCACAGGCTGCCGAGTTTGAGCGTTTGTATGGGAAACCGCCTTCTCACGTCGACGGTCATCATCACATGCATCTTTGCGGAAACATGCTCTGGAACTCTGCTATTCCTGCCGGGACTAGAATGCGGCGTAACTTTTCATTCTGGCCTGGTGAAAAAGGCTGGTTAAACCGAGCCTACCGCGCCCTTGTAGATTATCGGCTCGCGCGCAAATATAGACTTCCGGATTATTTCTTCTGTCTCTCGCAATCGATCCAGGGAAATAAGTTGGGTCGAGTCGAAGCCCTGGCACGATCCAGCAAGGTTGAGCTGATGACCCATCCTATCGTTCCGATGGAGTCGGATTTCCTAATGGGTCATGAGTTTCGTGCCATGCTGCAGCGCGTGCAAATCGGAGGTTATGCGCTGGTTTGAGCCGAACTCGAACCTCAATGCTTAATGGCATAACAGCATCTCTTGCGTAGTTGCTCAATGAAGACTTTCCGCCTATCCAGACCCCACGGTGTTACACTCGTAGCCGGGCTACTGCTTGTTCTCAGCGATGCGAAAGCAACCGGCACGATTACTGCCAGCAGTGTTGACTTCGCGGAGGTAAAGGCAGCCGTCGCAAAGGCCCATGATGGAGACACTGTAGTAATTCCCGCCGGTACCGCCACGTGGACGAAGACTCTTACAATTAACAAGAACATTAGCATCATCGGCGCAGGCAGTGACCAAACTATTTTTATCGACCAGACGCCGAAGGGAAAAAATCAGAATCCGCTGTTTCAGATTGAGTCCAAGTCCACAACTACTCTGTCGCGCATCAGTGGATTTACGATTAACGGCAGCACTGGCGGCGCCACGGGTAACACCATTGATAAAGGAAGCCTGGGCGCAATTTCCATAGCTGCTGTCAGCGCGACCCCAAACGTGCGGGTCGATCATATCAAATTCAACCAGCTCTATCAGCGGCCCTTGGTGTTTTTTGGTGGCGCATGGGGTGTGGTGGACCACTGCGACTTCACGATGGGCGAGTGGACGGGCGGCATTAACATCAGGCACGACGCGTGGAAAGGCCGCGGCAAGTATGGCGATAACTCATGGGCTGACGAACCACAATGGGGAACGGAACAGGCGATCTTCATTGAGGATTGCACTTTCAATAATTTCAGCAGCGCGACATTCATCGATGGCGACGCCGGAATGCGGGTGGTGGTTCGCCACAATACGATCTATGGATCCGAGGCCGGCAACCACGGTACGGAAACCGGACAACGCTTTCGCGGTGGGCGCACGTTTGAGTTTTACCAGAACAAGTGCGACGGCGGCCCGTCAACGTTCAAGCACAATTGGATGATCTATATAAGAGGTGGCGGTGCGCTGGTGTGGGGCAATGACAGCGACCGCTACGATTCGCTCGTGGTGATGTCGGAATACCGGCTTTGGTTCGCGGCTACCCCCTGGGGACAAGCAAATGGCGTGAATGCGTGGGACATGAATAGTCCCACCATTTACGCAGCGGGAACTCATACCGGGACCAACGACTCAAACACGCTGGTTGATTCGGGTGCACATTGGCAGCCGAATCAATGGCGCGGGTATACCATTCGGAACATCACACGAAACACCGCCAGTTCGATTAACGCCAATATCTCGGATAGCATCAGGCCGGACGGCAACCCGCAAGGAAAGGCCATGAGCTTTAACACGGGTGACCAGTACGAGATTCGAAAGGTGGAAACTGTATTGGACCAGCCGGGCCGCGGCAAAGGCGACTTAATTTCCGGCTCAAACCCGACGCCGGTGGCGTGGCCGCACCAGCAGCAAGAGCCGATTCGCATCTGGGGTAACACCCTGGGGCCGAGCTTCGGAAACAACAATGGCAAGCCAATGGTTTACTCACAGGGATACAGTGTGATTGAAAATCGGGATTGGTTTTATAGCAGCGATAACTCGGCAGCATTGCCTGGTTATACCCCCTACACCTACCCACATCCGCTGGTGAACGGCGAGTCATCATCGACCGGCACCGCTCATCATCGGCGATGACTCTCTCCCAACTGAAGACCGACGACAGACGAGCAACACCATTTTGGTTCACGCGATGAATACGCAACACATCAACTCGACAGGCCAGGCTCCTATGAAGTATGTCCTAATCACCCCTGCCTGTAACGAGGAAGCGTTTATCACTAAGACGCTTGACTCCATGGCAGCCCAGACACATCTGCCGGAACGATGGGTGATCGTCGACGATGGTTCGACTGATCGAACTGCCGAGATCGTGCAAACGTATGCCACCCGTTTCCCGTGGATCGAGCTGGTCAGGCACACGAAGCGAAAGGAACGGACTTTCGCCTCGAAGGTTCACGCGTTCAATGCTGGCCTTGAGAGAGTTCAATCACTTGAAGTCGACGTTATCGGCAATCTCGACGCGGACATCTCATTCAATCCTGACTATCTCCAATTTCTGATTCAGAAATTTTCTGCGGACGAAAGGCTCGGTGTTGCCGGGACTCCATTTATCGAAGGTGACGGCTACGACTCAGCCCGGGACAGCTTTGAAGGTGAGAATCATGTCGCGGGTGGATGTCAGTTGTTCCGGCGAGAATGTTTTCTGGACATCGGCGGTTATATTCCCAATCCGGCGGGAGGAATCGACTGGATCGCGGTTACGACGGCGCGGATGAAAGGATGGAAAACGCAATCCTTCCGTGAGCAACGGTTTCACCATTATCGGACCCTTGGCACGGCCGAACGGAGCAATTGGGCGGCCAGCTTTTCCTATGGAGAAAAGGATTATTACCTGGGCGGTTCTCCTGTTTGGCAGCTGTTTCGTGTTGTTTACCGGTCGACGAAGCGCCCGCTTGAAGGTGTGGCTTTGCTCTGCGGTTACTGTTGGGCAGCTGCCCGAAGGATGAAACGTCCCGTATCCGGTGAATTAATGCATTTTTATCGCGGCGAGCAGATGAAAAAACTGAGAGCCATTTTTCGCAGTCTCTTGAAATTCGAGAAGGTGGATAGCTTCCGTCTTGGGCGAACCGAGAACTCCACCCAGATCTAAAACGCACGCCTTTGCGACAGGCGTGATTCTT
>Ga0081455_10002853_pt1 | contig 20354 bp, 19 predicted proteins | sample TabmetS3T2R1_FD_70207 | JGI IMG/M metagenome (GOLD analysis project Ga0081455, IMG submission 70207) | Tabebuia heterophylla rhizosphere microbial communities from the University of Puerto Rico - S3T2R1 | ecosystem: Host-associated > Plants > Roots > Rhizosphere ...
AACCCCATCTCGGTGGCGTGGGTCAGTTCCGCCAGGGCGTCGTCGATATTGGTCCACGGGATGACCGCCATGCCGATGAGGCGGTCTGGCGCCACCGGGCAGTACTCTTCTGCCAGCCAATCGTTATAGGCCCGGACCGCCGCCTTATACGCGGCATCATCCTGCATGTTGCGCCAGAGCCCAGGCCCCGCCGCCATGTTGGGGAACAGCACCTCTGCCAGGAGGCCGTCCACATCCTGCTCTTCCACCCGCTGCTCGGGTGGGCCAATGCCCGGCGTATTCTCGACTTTCACCCCGACGGGCTGCCAGTCCTCTGCTTTCCTGCCCCCACGCAGGTCGATGTAGTTGACCCTGAACGGCCCCGAGCCTTCCATCACGATCGCATCGCTGCCATCCGACAGAGTCGTCGTGTGCGGTGCGAGCGCCCGGTATTTCGCAGGCATCCGGCTGGTCCAACGTTCTGGGAGGACCTCCAGGTGCCCGTCACTGGACAGCATAGGATATGTTTTTGCCATCATAACCTCCACCCTGCATGCGTCGCGGCATATGGCCTCTGCCTCCCTCTCCTCTGGCGTGAGCATATCACGTCAGCGCGAGTCGGTACAAGCGGAGCCCAGGTGTGCTGCGCCCGGGTGCTGCGCATTGCTAATAGTTCCCCGCCAGTATGGCAGGGATAATGAGCCGTACGCAGTCCCCCGCCAGTATGGCGGGGCAACTAGCCGTGCGCAGCACTAGTCCGCTGCCTGCGGACTTCCAGCAGCCGGCGTCTGTGGCGCCAGCGCGTCGCTGAGGGGCCGTTTGAGGACGGCGAAGGTCAAGGCCCCCACCAGCGATACCCCGGTGTATATCCAGATGGGGAACGCATAGCTGTGGTGATGGTCGTACCACCAGCCCACAAACACCGGGGCGAACAGCACCCCAGGGAAATTGGCGAACTGCATATAGCCACGCAGCCGACTGAACGTCTTGCGTCCAAAATACTCGCCGACCACCGCCCAGTTAGTCGGCGCGCTGGCGTCGCAAATGGCGAACAGGAACACGAACGCCAGGAGCAGGCCGAGGCCATGCCAGGGCGAAGCCAGTAGCGCGAAGGAGACCGTGCCGGCCAGCGAGGCCCACATGAGCACGGGCGGTTTGGGGAAGCGGTCTGCGGCCCAGCCGAGCACCAGATACATGGGCACCGTCAAGAACAATTGCAAGCCAAACATGAACGCCGCGGTCTGCTCGGATACGCCCTTGCTCGCCATGATGGGGATGATATGCACCGTCACACCAGCTTTCGCGATCAGGCGCAACGCCGTCCCCCCGGTCAGGTTCCAGAACGCCCAGGAGCGCAACGTCTGGCGTATGCTGTATTCTTCAGGGGGACGCCAGGCCGGCTGCGCCCATCGGCTGCGCCGGGCCGTTGGCGGGCGCGGCGGGTCCTGAGAGCCGCCAGGCGCGTCCCCATCCATGGTGAGGCCCATACTCTCCGGCTCATCCTTGATGAACCAAGACAGGGGCAGGATCACCACCAGCAGGACGAGGCCCATGATCTTGGCCGTGGTCTGCCAGCTCCACGTGGCAATCGCCAGGGCCACGATCCCCACCAGCAGGGCCGGCAACAAAGAATCCACCGCCTGGAATACCGACATGGCCAGGGCCTTGCGGCGGTAGAACCAGTTATTCATCAGGGTGGACAGGGCGTAGGAAAAGCCGAGGTTGGCCCCTGCGGTGACCACCAGCAGATAGAGAAAGCCAAAGGCCCAGAGGCTGGTGGTGTAGCCCAGCGCCAGAAACCCGCCACCGCTCATCAGCGCTCCGACAAACAACGCCCGGCGCGGGCCAAATCGGTCAATGAACCAGCCGGCAATGGGACCCGTCGGGCCACTTTCGGCGCGCGCCAGCGAGAAGATGAGCGATACAGCGGCGTTGCTGGCCCCAAAGCCATCGCGGACCGGAGCCACGAACACGGGGAAGCCCTTATTGACAGCGGTCTTGTTCAGAGAACTGAGAAAGCCTCCCAACCAGACCATCCACCACCCGTAAAAAAGTGGTTTGTGAGGCGCCCCTGGGGGTTGCCGTCGTCGTGGAACCAACACCGTCTATCCTCTAGCATAAATTGATTTTCATCGTGCTTCCATCTACGCCAGCGCCGCCTCCATCTGGGACAGCCACACCACTGTTCGTCGTAGTATAGCATGAAAATTTCAGCGAAATTTCAGACGCATGACAGTGGTGAGTGACGAGCGGGACTCGAGCTGGTGGATGAGGAGGGGAGGCAAGGCCGTGTGAAACTGGCTGAGGGCTTCTGAGTTTTTTTGCCTGTGAGGGCCGGGTGCACCGCCCCCAGCGCCGCTGCTGGCTTCTTGAGTGCCCGCAGCACGGTGGTGGGACAGCTAGGCAGAGAGCGCGCCGTCTCACGCCCCCCACTGGCATGGAGACGCATGGCGATGAGCGGGTGTTTGACTTCCGGCACGCCCCCCCGGTTGCAAGAGTCGCGCAGAACACGTCCCCTGACCCAGAGGGGGTGCTGGCAGAGGGAGCGCTGGGGGCCCCGGGCCGTTGTGCCGCGTTTGACGATGTGCTCACTCGGACCGTGAGGGCAGCGGAGCGCGCTGAACGTCATGGGCCATGCCTTCCTAAGAGCGACTACGAGGAGGAGGCCCAGGGTGACAGCAATCTCAGTCCATCTCCACTTTTGAAACACTACCCTCGGTCCAGGGATAGCCCAGGTCCAGCGCCGCTGTCCGGAAGGCGCGGTCGAGGTGGCCCCACTGTGCGATAGGGGCGCGGTACACCGGGATGGAGCCCCCGCGCGCATGGTAGGGCGCGTCGGCGAAATCGAGGTCATCCTCCAGGCGGCGAAAGGTCGGGAGCACCTCGGCCCATGACCACCCAGCGCACCCCAGTTCGGCCCAGTGGTCATAGTCCTCAGAGACCCCGCCAACATGAAAGTCTGTCTGCGTGGGACCTGGAACACGCGGATGCTGGTCGAAACGGTGCTGTCGATGCTCACCACGGTTTTCCATAGCAAGAAAGTGAGCCATCGTAGGTGGGCCTACTTCCGTGCCCGTGTCGCATGGACTATGGCCGCCTTCAATCTCTTGGCCCGGTGGGGCTTGGAAATTGATGACGAGAACATGGTGCGTCTGTCCATTGCCGAGTTCAGTCTCTAAGAGACTAACACCATTGATTAGTACCGAAAAAGATCACGCGGAACAAGCTGTACGCATCACACTCTCTCACAGATATATCACTTTGTGATACCAATGCGCAATGCCCTGAGGTGTTTGATTAATGCAAGGCTTTTCATGGCAAGTGGCAGCACCGGTTCCTGCTTGCAAGAGCACCCCGCTGGAGGTACCGCCACCGCTCGTCCTCGCCGATGGGATGTGGGTGCAGAGCGCTTCTCCTCCAGGGGAGATCAGGGGCGAGGCCCAGAGGAGCCGTCGGGCCACCAAACCCAGGCGTTCTGCCCACCTACCTCCCGTGTGTCGCGCCCCGTACACAGGTCCGGATGCGGGTCTGGCTTAGAGACGCCCGAGGACAGTACCCCCAAGCGCCGACAGCACTACGACCAGCCAGGGGGGCCATTTCCAGAACGCTAACAGCAGAAAATCCACTAGCCCGAGCGCAAAGTCGCCCGGCGCATGGATAGCACTCGTCCAGACCGGACGATAGAGCGCCGCCAGCAGGAGCCCGACCACGGCCGCATTGATGCCGCGCAGCATCGCCTGGAAACTGGCCTGCGTGCGCAGGAGATTCCACAGCGGCAGACCACCGACAATCAGCAGGAACGAGGGGAGAAAAATCGCCCCCAGGGCGAGCGCCGCCCCCACCCAACCATTGGGCCATGGGCGCATCACCGCCCCCAGGTAAGCCGCGAAGGTGAACAGGGGACCGGGAACAGCCTGCGCCGCGCCATAGCCCGCGATGAACTGCTCGTTGGTGATCCAGCCGGGCGGCACTACCTCCGCCTGGATCAGTGGCAGCACCACGTGGCCACCACCAAAGACCAGGGAGCCGACCCGAAAGAAACTATCGAACACCGCGAGGGCCTGACTGGGGGCCAGGTAGCGCAGGAGCGGTAAACCAAGCAGGAATCCAAGAAAGAGAACCCAGGCGCCGACGGCGAGGCCGCGGCTGATCGGCACGCGCATCTGTGTGGGCGTTTGCTGAGGCGACACTGGGGGGGCTTGGATGCCAGTGAGCGGCATCCAGTGGTAGAGGAGCCCTGCTGCGACAATAATGAACACCTGGCCAAGACTCGTGGGCCAGGCCAGCGTGGCGACGGCGGCAAGTACAGCAAGGGTGACACGTGGGCGGTCGGGCGTTAAATTTTGGGCCATGCCCCAGACGGCCTGGGCCACTACGGCGACTGCGACCACCTTGAGACCATGGAGCCATCCCGCCTCAGTACCACCCATCGTTTGCAGCCCGTAGGCGAAGGCGACGAGCGCCAGCGCCGAGGGCAGGGTAAAGCCGAGCCACGCCATCAGACCCCCCAGCAGGCCGGCCCGGAAGATGCCCACGGCAATGCCCACCTGGCTGCTCGCGGGCCCAGGCAGGAACTGACACAGGGCAACCAGATCGGCGTAGGTCTGTTCATCGAGCCAGCGACGGCGCGCCACATACTCGGCGTGGAAGTAGCCCAGGTGAGCGATCGGGCCCCCAAAGGAGGTGAGCCCCAGACGCGTGGCTACACCGAGGACTTCCATGGCCGACCCTGGGGAGGGCTGTGGCACTGCGCTCGCGGACTCTATCGTCGTCTCCATCGGGTGTAGCTCTATCTAGGTAGCAGATGGCGAGGGGGGTGCTGCACGTGCGTCCTCGCCTGGCGCATTATAGTCCCTCATGCCTGGGCACCTAACTTGGCTACCTGGTAGCCGACCTGGACAAGGCCGTCAAGTGGTTCAAGCACGGAGGGGACCACGGAACGTTACAGTGCCGACTTCTGTCCCAGAATCCTCATGAGCTGGCGCAGGTCTGGGAGTGTCTCCAACGCCTCGACCATGCCAATGACGCGCTCAACGTCCGCGGGCTGAAGGCTGCGCTGGGCACATGCTCTGACTTTGCTGAGGCGCTCGTCACGACTCATCGGGTTGGCAATAGAGCCGCGGTAATGCCGGCACTGTTCGCTGAGTTCCCGCCCATCGCGCAGGCCCACGCGGGCGACGGCCCAGGTGTCGGGGATACTCGTCGGAATGTCCGGGTTGGGCCTGATCCGCACTTTGGGTAAGAGGGCTTCGACGCGTGGCGAAAAACGCGTCGCATCACTAAACGTGTCAATATCTACCTGTCCTTCAGCGAGCGCGACTGCCCCGCAGTAGGCGAAACTGAACTTGCCATCCAGGCCACTCCTGACGTCCTCATGGCCACGCCGGACGTTCCCAGCCGGGACCTCCAATTCCAGATAGGCCACGTCTTCAGCCCGGATATGGTGGCGCTGCTGCAGGGTCTGCGTCGCCTCGATCGCCCACTGCATATAGATTTGCGCCGGATAGCGCTTGATATTGAAGCCAGGGGTGACGAGCTGAAAGGTGGTGCCCAGGTCGCGGGTCAGGGCGTCCCAGTCGAACTCGGCACCGAAGAGGACGTCGACATACCCCTGGTGCGCCTCAATAATACTATCGTGGCTGAGGAAACTCGCCTGGGCCAGCAACGCCGCCTCAACGCCCTGGCGCGCGGCGGCCCCGGGATGGGTTGACTTCACCATGGTGCCGGTGTTGGCGGTGAGTCCACCGGTATGGGAGGCCGCAATGCCCAGGGCCATGCGCGTCTGGGTCTGATCGAGTCCGAGTATTCTGGCACTGGCGGCGGCGGCTCCCACAGGACCAAACAGGCCCGGGGGATGAAACCCACGTAGGTTACAGCGCGACGAGGCGCGCCGGAAACGCCCCTGCAGCTCCCAGCCGATGACGTACGCCTCAATGAGCCGGGCGCCTGGCGCGCTGGACATTTCACCGAGGGCCAGGGCCGGAGGCAACACGGCCGAGGTGCCATGGGTCGGCGGCTGCCCCTGGATCTCGAAATCCAGGCAGTGCAGAAAGACGCCGTTGGCAAAGGCCGCCGACGGGGCATTGGTCTGCACATCGTGTCCCACGACACTGCACTGCGGCGCTCCCCCAAGCTGTCGTACGTACTGGCTAATAATTGCCGCGAGAGGCTGGGTGGCACCTGCGAGTATGTTGGCCACGCCATCCATGATGCCTATTTTCGCGGCGCTGACCACCTCCTCGGGGAGGGTATCGTAGTGTGTGTCTGTAATAAATTGGGCCAGTCTGTTGGTTGCCCCCATAGTGCTCTCTCTCCTATCAATCGCGTTGCCACCTCTTTCCAGACTCCCCACACGCCGTGAGAACCTCTGCAGCTACCTGGGGAAGTCAGCCCGTCATCTCGTGGTGTCATGCCGGCTTCCCGCGATGCTCGCACAGCCGAGCAATGCAGCGGTCAATCAGCTGCTCAGGGTCAGGATCGGCGATGACGACCGCACCGGTCGAGCGCACCGGCAGTGTGTTGAGAAGCGTCTGCGCCACGTCCGCCGCCCCGCCTGTCCCTTGCAGGAGACCGATGACTTTGCCCTCGTCGTAGGCAATCGTAAATTCATTGAGGGTGCCAATGCCACCGGAGACGAGAATCACGATGTCGGCACTCCGTACAGCGATAACGTTGCGCCCTTTGAACCCAAAGCCCGAGTAGATCACGACCGTCGAGGGGCGCGGTGGTGTGTCGTACAACGCAGCGTGCTCGACGGCTGAATGCGCCGGGGATATACCCACGGAAAGCCCACCGTACTGGTGATGCACTTCGACGACGCGGCCTGGAATGCCATCGAGTTCACCCGTAATCAGTACGCACGCCGCCGCTGCAATCTTCTTGCCCAGTCTTACGGCGAGCTCGTCGATGCGCTGCCGGCCTTCGGCTGCGATCGAGGTGCTCGCCGAGCCCATCACGCCGATCTTTATCGGTGGTCTTTGCATGGTTCTCTCCCGCACACGACCGCACGTACCCCTGACATTCTCTGTCCCATAGGATAACATAATGTGGCCCTTGCATCCGTGACATTCGCGGGCACACAGTCGCAGCGCTCCCCATAGTCTTCACAACGTAGAGTCATCCACAACCAGAGGAGGTGGAAGATGTATATGATTCGGAACACCTGGCGGGCCCAACGCGGCAAAGCACCAGCCATCATTGAAGCCCTGAAAATGGTGAATCAGGCGGTGACCTCCCAGGCCGGCTTCGCCAATGGCAGAATCTATGCCGACATGAGTGGCCCCTTTGATACTGTGATCTGGCAATTTGAAGCGGAGAGTCTCGACCGGTTTTTCCAGGTGGAACGCGGGGTCTTTGTCAATCCAGATGCGGCCACTCAGCGGCTGCTCGATACGCTGAACGGGAGTACGGTCGAAGGGCAGCGCCAGATTTACGAAGTCATCCTGTAGCTATCTGTGGTCTCGGGCTCGCAGCCGTCAGTAGTGACGGTTGGGAGCAAAGATGAACAACATTGGACCGTGTGTCTCGCGGTACGGCTCGACGGCCCTCTCCCACGGTCATCACGCGTCTACCTGGGCCAGGGCAGCCTCCGTCTGGGAGAGCCAGACGGTCATGTCCATGGCCCGGTACATCTCAAGAGCCATCGAGAGTGCCATGCGGGTCGGCTCCGGCTGGCCAGTCGCAGCATACAGCCGGCCCCGGTGGCAGTGCGCCTGGAGCGGGCACATGCCAAGCGCCTCAGCCAGTGCCAGGGCTTGTCGGTAGGCAGCAGCCAGGCTATGCGCATTGCTGCCGTTACTCTTGCCAACCACGGCATACGCGTTACACGAGACCGGAATGAGTTCAGCCATGTACCCAGGGTGGCACTTGAAGATTGGACAATCTGACTGACGCGCTGCTGTGGCTGGGCGCTCAGGAATTGACACGGTGGACTACGACGCTGCCAAAGTCGAGCTCTTCAGTTGGGCTCTCAGCCAGGCCATCTCCTCTTGTGAGAGCGGTGGTGGGGGTGGGTCCTGGGTGTAATCAAGCGAGAGATGATAAAAGGCGTCATCATAAATGGTGCAGAGGGCTGCGGATAAATCCAGGATGGCCTCTGGGTCGGGGGCGCGGAGCGGTACGGGCAGGGTGGGTAATTTCTCTTGTAGGGTGATGGGCCAGACCTCGACGGCACTCGCCTGGGCCCGGGTGAGCAGCACGAGATACGGCACGTCAGGCAGGCGCGGATGCGTCCAGGCGCGTGTCCCGCGACGGAGCAGGTCGATTTCTAACAGGTGCACATTTGCCGCCCGTAAGCGCGCCCGTTTCTGGCGATAGTGGCTCAAATTGGGCTCGCGTTTGTTCACTGGCGAGAGAATTTCGATACTAGTCACCGGGATATTCTGGGCGACATCGCGAATGGCGACCGTTGCCACTCGGACTTGTGGCAATGGAATCGTCATGGGGGCCTGGAGAGGGGTGACGGCTGCCGCGCTCACCGTGCCTCCTGGCGCTTCTGGTGCGGCTGGACTGCCTGCCCTGACTGTGATGACTTCGACATCAGGATACATGATACCAATTTCGGCTGCTGGATTCTGATCTTCAATAACCGAAATCTCCAGGCGAGCCACATACTTTGGCTGGATCTGTGGCGCTAATTGCTGTCGAATGGTATTGGCCAGAGCACTGTGGACGTCAGGCCAGAGGTAGCCCTCTAAATAGGGGTCCATGCCTGGGAATGGTGACGGCACCGTATGCTCCTTACCCTGTAGCATTCTTCAACATACTGCTCCAGAGGATACAAGCCCAGCGCCCGGTGGGCAAGCAGGAGATAGGGCGTTCATCCCCATATCGAGTCACGATATCCATGCCTGCTGTGGTGTTGGCCGTGCTAGTGCTCGATCTGACGAACCGTTGCCACCTCGTGCCAAACGGATGAGCCGTCCAGCGCGCCTACATCTACGGAATGTATATTCGACCAACGCCAAGGTAGTTTTCGAGGTAGATGATAATCGTCGCCAATTTGTGTGCGGCTTGCTGTCTGTATGCGGGAATGACCAGCCTGTCTTTGTCGGAAACCGTAATCACTGGCAGAGACCCGTGCGTGTTCTCGCGCTCGATGATCGCCTGGAGCGACGTTTCATCCTCTCTATTGCGATTCTTGGTGAGAAGCAGGATGCACTCACGCTGTATCACAGAGCTATTTCCCAGCAAGCAGGGCGGGGAGAAGCTGACTTTGCAGGCGGCGATCGGTCTGAAGTGTATCTTGCAGCAAGGTGTCGTTTGAGGTCCCTTTATGGCGCAAGCTCGTCTAGGAGGGGCCTGGTCTCCTGGAGGGCGGGAACTTTCGCTGAGCACCTCCTCCAGCGGATAGCCATCCTGGCGCAGAAGCCACACCAATCGTCTATCCCGCAGTCAGCGCACCACGGGCAGGGCACGAGTGCTGCATGCGTGGTGGTATAGCCTGCTCTTGTCCTAGGGAGATGCACCATGTATCATCACTATATCTTCCAGAAACAGCGCCAGCGGAGGATGGGACACAACGTAGGGGAGTACCCTCATGACCGCAGTCGTTTCGCCCCAGTTATTGAAAGTCCTCACGGACCTCACCGGTGAAATACATCTCGACAGTGCCCTGCGCATTGTCACACAAGATGCCATTGCCCATCGGTTAGCGTCTCTTGCCAAACAGCTCCAAACCTTGGAACAGAAATACGGCATGTCCTTCGAGCAATTTGACACACGTTTCCAGGCAGAAGCAGTGCCAAACCAGTACAGCTATGAGGTAGAGCAGGACTATCTGGAGTGGGAAGGGCTGCTCTGCAGAAAACGGCGCTTGCAGGAGGTGCGTGATTGGCTCCGTTAACGTTGCGGGAGGCGTATCAACACATTGTTGACATCAGTGCGCAATCTCCCATTGTCATTGGGCTTGAGCCGCTCCTGCTGGAAGAACCCGTCCTGAAACTGCGTGTCCATTTGGGTGCCTCTCTCTTTGTTGACGTCTTCTATAATGCCGAAACAGGGAAAATGTCCTTTGCGCTGATCAAAGATGGACAGAGAATTTTTGGGGTGGATAACACCCGTAGGTGGCATCTCCATCCCTTTGGGAGCCCTGAGAGGCATTGTCCCTGTGATGCAACGTCTTTTGCGAGCTTCTTGCGGCAAGTGGAGGAAAACCAGGCAAGATGGGCCTGACCTCGGGAGGGTGGACGCACGACCTCCCAGCGAGCAGGAGGAGGGATGCCATGCAAAGACTGTCCAGGCGCATAGCGGGATGGCTCCTGCTGGGGGTGTGGCTGTCCACTTCCTGGGAGTGCGTGTGGCTGCCTGTCCTAAAGCCATCAACTCTCCTGCACTGGCAGAGCTAGCACCCGGCACCACAAGCTGGTGCCAGACATCACCACGGAGCGCATGGAGGGGCAAGGCCACGTCTCGGGCCAGGGCCAGCGCGGCATGCGCTGTGACTCATGCCGCCTGCGCCAGTACCGCTTCGGCCTGGGACAGCCAGAAGGTCATCTCCATGGCGCGGTACAGGGCGATGGCAGCGGACAGTGCCGTGCGCGCCAGCTCTCGCTGGCTGGTCTGGGCGTACAGCCGGCCCAGTCCGTGGTGGCAGTGCGCCTGGAGCGGGCGCATGCCCAGTGCCTCGGCCAGGGCCAGGGCCTGCTGGTAGTAGGCTGCGACAAGTACGGCGTCTGGCGGGCCATAACGTATAGCAATTTCACCGAGCAGCCACAGGGCCCATGCCTCCCAGCCCCGCTCTTTGACGTGGCTGGCGTCCGTCAACACCTCCTGAGTTAGCCGGTGCGCCTCCTCCATGCATCCAGCACGGAGAAACGCCTCCCCACATGCGAGGTCAACGTAGAGATGATGGGTCTTCTCGCTCATCTGTCTCTGCCCCAGCACGGCGAGGGCGTCCGCGGCGCAGCCAGCCAACGCATAGGCCAGCGCCAGAGGCGCCGCAGCGAGGCGGTAAAAGACCGGGATGTTTGCCTCCTGACTCAGAGCCACAGCCCGTTCGAGCAGTGGGATGGCCTGGGGCAGGGTGCCCTGGCACACGTAGAGTCGCCCCAGACGGGCATAGACGGTTAGGCGGTCAAATGGGCGCCCGCTGGCCTCGGCCATCTGGCCGGCGTCGTGCCCATAGGCGACGCCGTCAGCAAATGCCCCCAGCTGCATGAGGCAATTCACCATCCAGACGCGTGCCTGGATCGCGGGATGGACCACGTGGTGTGAGGACTGGTCGGGCGGCCTCCCCTGGAGGGCGCTCAGCATCTGCTGCAAGCAGGCGATGCCTTGGCGGTAGTTGCCCAAGTCGTGGTAGACCATCCCCATAGTGAGATGGCCCCATATCTGGGTCTCGACATCCCCGAGGGCAGTCGCGATGGCGTGGGCGCGCTGGCAGTAGGTCAGTGCCGACTCGTGGTCTGGTATATGTCGGAGGGTATCGGCGAGACTGCGGTAGACACGTCCCAGGCGGCGGTGATCCCCCAGCTCTTCGGCGATGGTTTCCGCCTCGTGCATGTGCGCGAGCGCCTGCTCCCATCGGGCGAACGGGGTCAGCGCACTGCACAGCTGCAATCGCAGATCGACGGCCTGTTCGCGCGTGGTGCGGTCGGTGGGGAGGTGCGCCAGCGCCTCCAGCGCCTGTACAAAGTATCCCGCGGCTTCCCGGTAGGCAGAGCTGGAGACCGCCTTGTCCCCCGCCTGGCGGCAATAGGCCAGCGCTTTGTCCCACACCTCGCCTCGCAGCGCATGATGGGCTAGAAGTTCGACTTGGTCTAGGCTTCGCCCAGATGCCACCTCGGCCACCCGTTCCCCGGCGAGCGCTTCAAGGACCTCCACTATGCGGACGTGCAGGGCGCGCCGCCGTGCCTGCAGGAGACTGCCGTAGGCCACCTCGTGTGTCAGGGCATGCTTAAAAGCATAGACCTGTGCGGGGAAGAGCTGCGTCTCGTAGAGAAACTCGGCGGCTTGCAACTGCGTCAGACAACGGTGCAGCCTTGTCTCAGGTAGCTCGGTTATGGTCTGTAACAGTGGTACGGGGACCGCGGTGCCAACCACGGCAGCCGTCTGCAGGAGTTGCTTTTCCTCCGAGGGCAGCTGATCCATGCGGGCCGCCAGCACTGCCTCGATGGTGTCCGGGAGCGGCAGGGGGCCGGCGTCGTCACTGTGCGCCACAGCCGCCCACGCCAACTCCTCCAGAAAGAAGGGATTGCCTGCTGCCTTGGTCACAATCGCCTGCTGCTGCTGGGTGGGGAGTTGTGCCGCCTGTGGCACCGCCTGCACCACGGCCAGGCTGTCGTGAGGATTGAGTGGCGGCAGCGCCACCTGTGTGGCCCAGGAGTGCGTCAGCCAGGGCAACTGATACCCCGGCCGATAGGTGGCCAGTAGCAGCATGGCGCTCCCCTCCACCTGCGCCGCCAATGCACCCAACCACTCTTCTGAGGTGGGGTCACTCCAGTGCAGGTTCTCCACCACCAGGACGAGAGGCTGCCGCTGCGCTGCGTCCAGCACCAGGTGCCGCAGGAGGGCAAAGGTCCGCACCTGCCGTACCTCTGGACTCAGCCGTGCCAGGCACTCCGGTGCCACCGAGCGGTCCAGCAGCTGCAGCAGGAGGGCCACGTCGTCCGCCGCCGTTATACCACGCTCGTGCAGCCGCAGCCGGACAGCGGCCGTGTCCTCCACCAGCTCAGCTCCCTCCGCCAGTGCGCATATCTGCCGTACGAGATCGCGCACCGGCAGGTAGGGGGTGCCCTGACCGTAGGACAGACACTGTCCCACATACACCGTCACCTGGGTGCCGGCGACCCGGCGGCAGAATTCCGTCAGGAGCCGAGTCTTGCCCATGCCCGGCTCGCCGACTAGGCCGACCACCTGGCCCTGCCCCGTGCGCACGGCTGCCAGGCAGTCGTGCAGCAGCGCCAGCTCGCGCTCCCGGCCCACAAAGGGGCTCGCGGCCCGGAGACCCCGCCCGGTCACGCCGGCGTGCCGCCGCAGGAGCCCCTGCAGGGTGTAGAGCGGCATGGGGGTAGGCTGCCCGTCCATATCAAGGGTCCCACAGGGGGCGGCCTGCACCTCCGCCTGTACCAGGGCATAGGTCGCGGCGCTCAGCAGGATTGTCCCGGGGGCCGCCTGCTGCTGGAGCCGCGTCGCTACGTGGAGGGGTTCTCCAACCGCCGTGGAGAGCCGCTGCAGGTTATTCCCCAGACTCCCGACGACAACCAGGCCCGAATGGAGCCCCATGCCAGGGGCGAGGACTGCTCCTGCGAGCTGCGCGCGTAGGGCGGGGAAGTCAGGCAGGCGCTGGCGCAGCTCGAGTGCCGCCAACACCGCCCGCCGGGCATGATCCTCCTGGGCCAGTGGGGCGCCAAAGATGGCCGTGAAGCCTGCACTCGTCGCCAGGGTGAGGGTGCCCCCATAGGGGTGCAGCACCTCCTGGACCAGCCCAATGATCGTCTGCAGGAGGCGATACTGTCTCTCTGGGCCCAACCGCGTCGCCAGGGGAGGTGTGGCAGCCAATGCACCGCAGAGGACGGTCACCAGCTTGAGTTCTTCGTCCAGCCCTGCGGCCGTGGGCGGAGACTGTGAGAGCTCGGGCGCGGGCAGGGCGGAGCGCAGGGGCGGTGGGGGGGCTCCGAGAAGGGCAGCGGCGGTGGCGTGTCGGCGACTGTCACCGGCGCGATGAACCGATACCCCTGCCGATGCACCGTCGCAATGTACCGTGGGGCTTTGGCGACATCGCCGAGCACGTGGCGGATCTCGCGGATACACGTGGTGAGCGCCCAGTCGCTGACGTGCACGTCTGGCCACACAGTTTCCATGAGGGTGGTGCGACGCACGAGGCGGTTCGGGTGTTCGACCAGATAGCGCAGCACGGCACTGGCTTTGGCTGTGAGTTGGCACCGCTGCGGGCCGCGCCACAGGCCGTCGTCAGTGCCATCGAGGTAGAAAGGGCCAAAGTGCAGGGTAGAACTGGGCCGCATGGACGCTCCCGGGAGGATGCCACCGCCATCTCACAGTAATCTCACAGTAATCTCACAGTAGTCTCAGGACTTGCGGGCCTGGGCTCTGCTAGGCTGATGCGATGGCATGATAGCAGGCCTCTAGCACGGTCACAAGGGCCGATCACGGGGCGTGTAGCGCCTGGTGTGCAGGCGCCAGCAAGGCACTCTTCGAAGATCATGAAAGGAGATAAGCAATGCAGACGAGACGGTTCATACGACTTCCGGGCCTGACCCTCGCCGTCATGTTCATGCGGAAAGGGAGGAATGATGCCAGATCACACACGACACCACGCGCCCCACGAACACAGACCTTCCACATGCCGTACGAAAGGAGAACAACCATGCAACGTGTAGGCGTATGGACGATAGCGATAGGGCTGGTCGTCACCGTGGGGCTCCTCACCGTGCCGCACGGATTTACAGAGGAAAAAGAGCATGAGCCCACGTGCACCCTGAAAACACTGAAAGGGCGGTATCTTTTTGCCTTGCAGGGAACGCTGCTCCCTCCAGCATTCGGGGTCACAGAGCCGACACCAGCGGCTGCCGCCGGATTTCATATCTTCAATGGAGACGGCACGGGGACAGACATCGTGACCTTCCGCCTCGGCGGTGACACCGTGCTGGAGAATGAAGTCGCCCCCTTCAGCTATACGGTCAATACGGACTGTACGGGCAGCTTCACCGTGACCAATGGACCATCCTTCGGTATATTCATCGCACCCAATGGCGAGTCATTCGCCGAAATCGCCACTGCTCCACCAGGCAATGAGGTGTCTGACATTGCTCGGCGGGTGTCACGCCAGTAGAACGGCGCAGGGAGGGGCGGGGGCAGACGAGAGAGGCACGCGGCGGGCAGCCCCCACGGGAGACGCGCTGCCTGGCAGTATACGGCGACGGGCGTGCCATGGTCGTGGCACATTGTACAGGCTCCCCAAGCTGAGCATAGCGTCAGCGCCGCGTGGGAAGTGCCTGTGCCATCTGGCTATGAGCGGGCGCTAGTCGCTGCTGCCAGTATACAACGTCCCGTCGCTACGTCTCATCTCGGAAACCGATACAGACCCGGGGAGCGAAGCATCCGTACCCGACCTGGCTACGCCACCGAAACCGCGACGCGCTTTGAGCAGGGAGCTACGTGTGCGCCTGCGCGGGCATACCGGGCCGGGCAGGCATGAACCCTGCCCGGCTAGCCGCGTGTCAGGGGCCAGGCGCATGAGGTCGCGCTGTCACCATACATCGCGTGTATCACACATACCCCAAGGGTGTATGGAGGGAAAACCGACGGGTGCCATTGGCCCGGACGGCAGCCGTCCTGGGCACCCCAGCCAGCGAGCATTGTATCAATGCCGTGCAGATGCGCGGCGCTTTTGGTATGGTAAACCTATGGAAACAACCCCTTTTGATCTGACGCCGGAACAAAAAAACCTGCTTGTCGCGCTTGCTCAGGAGACAGGCAAGCCGATCCCTGCCCTGCTTGCGGAAGCGTTGGACGAGCTGCAGGAACACGTGCACGCCACCCAGGTCCAGCACCCTGGCCATGATGGACATGTGACACAAGCTACCCCTGTGCCTGTCGCGCCTCCCAGGAAAAAGCATATCTGGGAAGTCGCTGCCGAACTCGCGGCAGAGATTCCTGAAGAGGACCTCGCGCGTCTCCCGGTTGATGGGGCTACGCAGCATGATCATTACATCTACGGCACCCCGAAACGCACGCCATGAGGCGGTTCTGCGTCGATGCGTTCTACTGGATTGCCCTCTTGAACCCCAGAGACCAATGGCACGCACGGGTGCTGGCATTTGCTGCCACACTCGACGCCTACCATTTTTACACTACGGACGAGGTGTTGACCGAGTTTCTGGCCTTCTACAGTACGGCCAATCCCACGGGATGCACCCGCGCAGTCTCCTTTGTCCGTGCGATTCTGGACGATGAGGATATCACAGTCATTCCCCAAACCAGAGCAGGTTTTCTGCATGCCCTTGATCTCTACGCCGCCCGCCCAGATAAACAGTACAGCCTGACGGACTGCCATTCCATGCAGGTGATACGCCGCGAAGGGCTCAACGACGTGCTCACCAACGATCATCACTTTACGGTGCGCCGTGAAAGCGCAAAGTAGGAATGCAGGAATGCCATAGGGTATACAGGTACCCTATGAGCCCTTGAGCCTAAGCGCTGATGACCACTCATCAACGTGAGTAGCATGGCTCTGAAAGGCGCTGTGAGGGGAAGGCAAGTCCCCAAGAAGCAGTGCTTGGCTGAGAGATGCCACGGTGATTCACCAGAAGCGTGCATAGCCCTACAGGAAAGGTGGACCCTGACAGACCTTGCCTGCGATGTCAGCCAGTCCAAGCGAAACCGACACCTCTGTGCTCGGGAGTAGAGTCGGCGAGGTAAATGCGTGCAGTACCGCGTCGACGACAGAGGTCAACCTGTCATACCCTCTGCCACGACTGGGGAGCCGCAAAGCGCGGAAGGGGCATCCAGTAACACGCCACCTACAGCATCTTGTTTGAGTCCTACGAGCGCACACGGGAGACTCCGGGAGGGATGTGAAGAGCAGTGGAGCAGTAGTGAGGGGGCGAACGTCTCACGAAAGCTCGATGCCCTCCAGGAGAGTCGGATGGGGCATAGTAGTCAGAGCCCAGGAAAGCTGTGCACACGGGCATAGAGGAGTCAAAGGCGCCCAACGGCGAAGGCCCCTAGCCTTCTGAAACTTCGGATGCAAAGGTAGCCAAGGAACAGGGGAATCACCTGTGGATGTTGGCGAAATGCAGAAGAAACTGAGTCAATGGGCCGCAGAGTACCCTGGCGAACGCCGCCGGGACCTCTACCGCCTGCTCTGGAACCCCACATGGCTGCGAGTCGCCCACCTGCACGTCAATGCCAACCAGGGACGAGAAACGGCCGGCGTAGACGGCACAACCATGGCACGATTCAATGGGGACGTCGAGGGCAATCTGGCCCGTCTCAGCGAGTCGCTCAAAGCCAAGACCTTTGAACCCCTGCCTGTACGCCGGGTGTACATCCCCAAAGCCAACGGGAAGAAGAGGCCCTTAGGCATTCCTACCATCAACGACAGGATTGTACAAGAAGCGCTGCGGATGCTCCTCGAACCCATATGGGAAGCCGATTTTAGTACTCGTTCCTATGGATTCAGGCCGAACCGAAGCACCTATGATGCCATCGCCTATCTGAGCAACCGCCTCGCTGGACCAGGCGGAGCCAGTTACCAATGGATGATCGAAGGCGACATAGCGAGCTACTTCGGTGCGCCAGGCAAAGCCCGGCGCTTCCAGCGGGTGTAATTCCCGCCCCGGCAAGGGCCAAGCCAGCCCACCGGGAACCGAGTCTTGAGCTCACGGAGGTAACGACATGGGTTAAGCGTAGACAGGGCGACACGCGGGCCGTAACGCAAGTGAAGCCAAATGAGCCTCGTGATAAAGGCCCGGAAGCCGACACGCTCGAATACGTGGAAGGCCATGAGAAGGCAGCCGCTACAGGCGAGGGCTGCTGGAGATTCCGGCGGGGTCTAAGGGCACGGCACGCGTGGAGACGGAAGCGTCAGAGGAACCTGGGAGATCCATCGTGGTCTTGACGTGCAGTCGAGTATGCTAACTGAAAGGACCATCCATAGGAAGGCAGACGCCACGGTGGAAGTCGGATCCCTTGATAGTACTCCGCGCGCGGGAAAGCCGCGTACATGGGGAAGCGAGGGAGCAGGACAAGATTCTTTCGTGCGGACACATCGCCTGCACTCAGAGGTAGGAGCCCGATGTCAACACAACTACGAAAGATCGCAGCCAAGGCGAAGCAAGATCCCAAAGCCCGTTTTACCTCACTGGCGCATCTCCTGACGCCCGAGTTCCTGCGGGAGACGTGGCGGCAGCTCAATCGCAAAGGCGCCAGCGGCATCGATGGAGAGACGATCCAGGAGTTTGAGACCAACTTGGAGGAACGCATTCAGGATCTCTGGCGACGGCTCCGAGCCGGCCAGTACCATGCCCCACCAGTGCGGCGCGTCGAGATTCCCAAGGGCAACGGCAAAACGCGGCCCCTCGGCATCCCCACGGTGGAGGATCGGCTGCTGCAACGGGCAGTTGCCCGGATTGTGAGTGCCATTTACGAACCGGATTTTCTCGACTGCTCCTTTGGCTACCGCCCCGGGCGCAATCCGCACATGGCGCTAAAGGCGCTGCGCGATCACATCGTGACCGGGAAAGTGCGGCATGTGTACGAAGCGGATATCCAAGGCTATTTCACGCATCTCAATCATGAGTGGCTGCGCAAGATGATCGCCCTGCGTATTGCGGACCCCGTGATCACAGGGTTGATTGGCAAATGGCTCAACGCGGGCGTGATGGAACACGGCGTCATCGCGAGGCCGGAAGCCGGTACCCCGCAAGGCGGCCCGATTTCGCCCTGCCTCGCCAATGTCTATCTGCACTATGTGCTCGACCTCTGGTTTGCGAAGCGAGCCAAGAAAGATATGCAAGGCGAAGCCTATCTGACGCGCTTTGTGGACGATTTCGTCGTTGCGTTTCAGTACAAGCGCGACGCCGAGCACTTCGACCGCACACTCACCCACCGCATGGAGAAGTTTGGACTGAAATTGGCTCCGGACAAGACCCGGATGCTACTCTTTGGGCGGTTTGCCCGCGAGCGCGCGGCCTCCTACGGCGGGAAGCCTGGCACCTTCGAGTTCCTGGGCTTCAAACACGTCTGCGGGGTCGATGCCAAGGGCAAATTCGCAGTCATCCGCATTCCGTCCGAGAAAAGCTGTCGGCAATTCTTGGACAGGACCTACGCGTGGCTGCAACAGCACCGCCACTGGCGACGGCGCGATCAGCAGCAACACCTCGCCACGCAGCTCAAGGGATTCTACCAGTACTTTGCGCTCAACCGATGTATGCCCAAGCTCGAACGGGTGAAATACCACGTCGAGAAGCAGTGGCGCCATGCCATCAAACGGCAAAGCCAGCGGCATCGGGTTTTCTGGAGCTATTTACGGAGTCGATCGTGGTTTCAACTCCCCCAACCGAAAGTGCTCCATCCGGGATTTTGACCTTGCCAGGCTACGAGTGTGTCCTGGGAAGCCCGGTGCGGGAAATCCGCACGCCGGGTTTTACCTGGGGGGAGAGGCACAAGGGCAACCGAGGCTTCTCCCTACCGACCACCACATCGACCATGAGCGGCTGATGGACATGTTGCGGGAGCGCCTCGACGATCGGCCCTTCCTCGGGCTCATCCGCCAATGGCTCAAAGCGGGTGTCCTAGACCCGGACGGCCAGGTGCTCCACCCGGTGACCGGCCTGCCCCCAGGGGGCATCGTGTCACCCGTCCTGGCAAATCTCTATCTCCATCACGCCCTGGATAAAGGGTTTGCAGAAGTGGTGCACCCCCACTGTGACGGTCAGGCATTGCTGTGCCGCGATGCTGACGACTTCGTCTGCGCCTTCCCGTACCAGCGTGATGCGGAGCGTTTCTATCGGGTGCTGGGCAAACGGCTCGCGAAGTACGGCCTGGCGCTCGCCCCGGAGAAAACGCGCCTCCTGCGTTTCAGTCGATACCAGAAAGATGCGAAGAGCCGCTTTGACTTCCTGGGCTTTACGTGTTTCTGGGGTACAGCCCGCACGGGCAAGGATCGGCTCCAGCGTCGGACCGCACGGTCGAGGCTGAAGAAAGCGCGGCGCAACTGCACGGCCTGGATCAAACAGGCGAGAAACCAGCGCCTCGCAGAGCTGAGGCACGAACTCCATAGCAAACTCCGCGGGTACTACAACTACTATGGAGTGCACGGCAACGCTGCAAGCCTGGCAGAGTTCTATTACCATGTCGAGCAGCTCCTGTACAAATGGCTGCATCGCCGGAGTCAGAAGGTCAGTTATACCTGGCAAGGATTCAAGGACTTGCTCAAGCAGTTCGCGATAGCAAGACCACGAATTATGGAGCCAGTACGCTTCAGACCGGTAAGGACTTAAGAGAAGCAGCGTGCGCAAGCGAGTCACGTTGAAGAGCCCGGTGCGGTAATTCCGCACGCCGGGATCTGTGCGGGGGCAGTCGGGTAACTGGCTGTCCTACCGCGATGGCGCACCTTACTACACATTTCAATACAGGGTCTTGAACGACGCAATGGATAAAGAAACGATCAAACAACAACAACTGAAACATCTCAATTCAATCGTGGAAACCTACCACGGTGCGGTTTCTTCAGCGGGCGAAGACGCTCAGATTGCAGAAGTAGAAGCTTATCGAATCGTCATAAGAGCCCGGAACGCTGTCGATAAGATATGTGACGATACGTCACCTTATTCTCAAGAAGTTGAGAGGGTTTGGCGCGAAAGCTTTCATATCGGCTACAAAGCAGAGATAATCACCGGTATCCTAATGGG
>Ga0081455_10002854_pt1 | contig 20352 bp, 16 predicted proteins | sample TabmetS3T2R1_FD_70207 | JGI IMG/M metagenome (GOLD analysis project Ga0081455, IMG submission 70207) | Tabebuia heterophylla rhizosphere microbial communities from the University of Puerto Rico - S3T2R1 | ecosystem: Host-associated > Plants > Roots > Rhizosphere ...
GACAGCGTTCTCATCTGCATCCTCTACTAACTGAATCGCGAATTGTTCGTTCCCCTTACCCGAGAGAAATTCTCGAGCCGGCGCGGTCTGGGCTGTGACTGCCGGATCGAGGCGGTAAGTCGCAGCGTATTCGCCTTCCCATTGTACTGCCGGATTGGTGGCGGCTAATTGCCGCACTGCGCGCAAGCGGTCAGCGCTGCCATAGACCAGATACGCGTTGTTAGCAATGTAAGTTACAATCCGCGCGTCTGTCTTCGACAACGCCTTGTACCACTCAGGGCGAATCGGTCCCTTGAATTGGATAAGACGCATCTGCTTGCCGCTTTTCGGGGCGCCAGCGCCGCGCATGGATTGGGCTTCAGGCGTGCTGGTGTCAATCGTTTTTACGTTCAGAAGGATCAAATTGTTGTAATCCGCGATCTCGGCGCTTGCATTTCCCCTCACGCTATTGGCAAGCGCATCGTTTGCCTCTAGCAACACAAAGTTGCCGTAATCAGCGATCATACGGGCGCCGCGGTTCTGCAAGGATTCTGCAAGTCCGCGATCGCGGACCGACAGTTTATGCGATGCATCGCTCGTTCGGCCTTGGGCGACCCCTTTGCCTGGCGTCGTTGGACCCGATAACGCGCCAGACGCAAACAGCGTCAATGCGACGCCGATTACGCCTAAGGCGATTACGATGAGGATACGCAGATTGAAGAATGCAGATTGTGAGATGAGTTGCTTTTTCATAGTAGATTTCCACTGTCTTGCTCCTTCTCAGGAGCGGAATTTTGTTTTGATTGGGTGCCGATCTTGAATGCGCGATTCTAGCGATGCAAGCTTTTTCATTACAAAATTGTAATGTTTGCCGGAGCATGCGAAGATGGCGAGAAAACCGCGGACCACTCATGCAACGCCGATCTGATTCGTGATTTGGAAAAACGTTATATCGGAACATTCTTGCAACTTTTTTGACCCTTGTATCTCCCTTAACGCTTCAACTATTTGACGGTTTAACGTGGCGAAGTCATTTGCACCCACGGTCACAACAGGGGTCGTTTTATTCCTCGCCATCGTTCTCGTCGCAGCCTCGATCCATGTGACCACGCCGGATTACGCCGGCGTTCGCGCCGAACGAATCGATGCCGGCTATCTCGAATCAGACGATTGTCGGAAATGCCATGAAGGAAATTACGCGACGTGGCATGCGACTTTTCACCGTACCATGACGCAGGACGCCAGTTCCCTAAGTGTCCTCGGCGATTTCGACCGCGACAACGCAATCACCTACCAGGGTGTTCGCGCCGAAATGGTTCGCGAGAATGGAACCTATTGGATGAAGTTCACCGGCGTAGACGGCAAGAAGCAACAATTTGAAATCGGGCGCACGGTTGGTTCCCGGCGAATCCAACAGTATCTGACTAAAAACGGCGACCAATGGGTGCGGCTGCCGATCGCGTACGATCTTGTTCAGCATCGCTGGATGCATCTTAACGGCTCGTTCTTTTATCCAGATGGCAGCGATTACAAGCAGCATGTTGCCGAATGGAATTCGAACTGCGTTTTTTGTCACAACGTGAAGGCGCAGCCGCATCTCGATTGGGCTGACAGGTCATGGAACACAGAAGTGGCCGAGTTAGGCATCGCATGTGGCGCGTGTCACGGCCCGGCAGGCGAGCACGCCCAGAAAGCTCTCTCCCCGGTGACGCGGTATCTGTGGCATCTGGAAGACCCAAACGCTCCGCCCGTTGCGGTAACGAATCCGGCCAAGCTGGATTCCGACCGTGCCGCAATGATATGCGGGCATTGTCACGGACAACGTCTCCCGGAGCCACGCGATCGAATCCACGAGATGATGAGTGATGGCGATCCCTATGATGCTGGAAAAAATCTGCTCGAGTTCTATAGACCCGTGCAGCGCGAAGACAAGATCGGTTCCTTCAGTTTTGCCTCACGTTTCTGGCAGGACGGCTCACCTCGCCTCACCGCGTACGAGTATCAAGGTATGACGCGCTCGAAATGTTTTCGCGCAGGCAAGCCCGGTCAACGCATCACCTGCATCTCGTGCCACGAGATGCACGGCGGCGATCCGCGGGGCCAGCTTACGGAAAAAATGAAAACGAATGCAGCGTGCACTCAATGCCACCAGCAATTTGAAACACCTGCACAACTGGTCGAGCACACCAAGCATTCCGCTCAATCAAGCGGAAGCCTCTGTTACAACTGCCACATGCCTTCAATCGTTTATGGCGTGATGTCGGCGCACCGGACGCATGATATCACCAATCCGCGTCCGGACGAGACAGTTCGCTTCGATAAACCCAATGCCTGCAACCAATGTCACCTGGATTGGTCGGTGAATCGCGCGATTGCCGCAGCGCAACGTCTGTGGCCAAATGCATTCACCGAGAGTAAGGCGGGAGACGAACGTTTCGATGAGCCGGAGGGGCGGCGCGCGCTTTTCGCTGGCGACGCAGTCGTGCGAGCGCTGACTGCTGCCGCCATGACGCCGGCGAACGATGCGAATGCGCCTTTGCTATTGGAAGCGATGCAGGACCGATATCCGATTGTGCGTTATTTCGCCTCAAACGCGCTCGCTAACCAGCATCCTGCCATGCCCAAGCCGGATTATTTGGCCACTAAAGAGAGGCGGGATGCTACGCTCCGAGACTGGTATCCCTTATTCGCGCCGGATCGATTACGCGCCGCAAAAGAAGCCCGCGAGCGGCTCAGTGGAGATCGCGTCGAAGTGGATGTCGAAGTTGGCGAGTAACGAATGTTTGCTGCCAGCTGATAGTTGGTTAATCGATATCCGCAGAGCAGAAAAATGCGATCGATTCCTGAACCATCCCGATGCGCGGGGATGATCTGCCAGGGCTGGATTTCTCTGGCAGCATGGATCGTCTTTGGACTCTTAATTGAAGGCTTGATCGGTTTTCGCTCTCCGGCTTTGCTGGACGATTCCGTTCGGCGCGAAATGTTTCGCCTTGCGCACGCCCATGGAACGTTGCTTAATCTGGTTTTAATCGCAGCGGCGATCTGCGTCCGGCTTGATTTGATTCATTTGGGACGAACGACCTCGCTGGGATTGCGAGCGGCCGTGGTGGTGTTGCCTGTCGGCTTCCTGCTTGCGGGTCAATGGCATTTCAAAGACGATCCCGGTCTTGCTATCCTCCTCGTCCCGGTCGGCGCACTGATGTTGCTGGCGACTGCCGTGCAAATCGCGTATTCCGCCTTTCGACGGTGAACATTTGAAATGCGAAATGGCAAAGACATTCGAAGATCAGAAAATCACTGGCGAATTGAACAGGACCGCGGTGGCGCGCGATTCGACCAGGTGCATTTAGCGAGCCGGGGTCGCCAGCATTAGCGACCCCGGCTACGATCAGAGGTTAGGGCTTCGGTGATCAGGGACGCGGGCGCGGCGTCGGGCGGGGCCTCGGAGTCGGTGTAGATCGCCCACCAGGTGTCGCCGTCGGCGTCGCTGTTGCCGTGGCCGTCGGCGTCGGAGTTGGAGTTCCAGCAGGGCAACTGCCGTTGACGTTAAACACGATGTGCATGTTCGGAAAGCCAATGTCTCCTACTGGCGTAGGATCGGGTAGATCGCAAGCTACTGCGCTCAGATAGCTCGGCCCGGTTTCAGCTAGCGCATTCGAGCCGATAAAGAACGCATTACCGATATTTGTTCCATCCTCCGACATGACTTCCATGACCAGCTCAAGCGTCCCAGCAGCAACGGTGGCCGTTATGGGCTGCTTGAAGATCATCATCGATTGATCCGCGATATTGACTGGCCCTGAAGTGGCAATCAGGTTCGACTGCCAGTCGCCTCCAGGGAATGGCGAGCCATGGTTGGAGTAGAGGTTCACCGTGATTGGTTGTCCGGTGCCGCTTCCCGAGGTTGCCTGCTCAATTCCAAAGGACACCGAAGTTATATCGTACTCGAGGCCGCCGGTGAATGTGTTCATGTCGAAGGCGCGCCAGTAATGGTTCTCGGTCGTGGTAACACCTTTGTCACTGGAGCATGCCACCGAATTTAAACTGACGATCGACTGGCTCGTTGACTGCGTAATCGTCTCTGGACAGCCGCCACCGCCTCCATTAGTACCCTCGATGGCTACGGTGATACGTGCATCCGGCACAGCCAGGCCAAGGGGTCCGTTCGCACTGCCCGCGCTCAAAACGACCTCGCCGAACGCCACTGCCGACGTCAGGTTCGTCGTGGGTGTCGCGGTGATTGTTAGCTCCTGAGTCTCATTGAGGCCGCCATTAAAGCTGAAGTTCGATGGCTGGACGTCGATGGTGAAACCGGGGGTAATCGCCGTGCCGGTCGCGGTCCAGTTGGTAGGGGAGGTCGACGTGTTTCGCACAGTACGGGTCCAGGTGCAGTTCGGAGAACAATCCATGTTGCGCACTGACGGGACGTTTAAGGTCTTGGGATCTCCGCCGTTGTTGGGGTCGGCTGCCAGGTAATTCGCGAACGTCTCATTCATCACCAACCCAGCGAGAGCGGCCTTGGTCAGATCAACTCGTCCGTTGCCGACATCATCGGCATCCCATGGAGTGACTCCATCCTCCTTGGTACCACCATTGAATGCGGTCATCTGGAGAGCCGATTTCACTTCCGAAACGGTCCAGTCACCATGAACCGCTCGCACCAGAGTGGCCGAGCCGGCATTATGTGGGCTGGACATGGATGTGCCGCTGATGGTGCCGTATGCTCCAAGATCGATGGGGAAGGCGGCATAGATGAGTACGCCTGGGCCAGTGATATCCGGCTTTTGAATGTCCTGGTATGGCGCCGGGTCAGGACCGCGCAGGCTGAAATCCGCCAGCACGTCACCCTGAGAAGAGGCAGATCCGTGGAGACTGAAATCGACCGTTGCAGTGGTGGGATTTGCATCCACAAACGCCGCTAAAGCATCGCCGGGTACTTGATCACAGCTGTAAGCGGGGACGACAGGCTGCCCGGTCGTGTCCATCAATACAGTTCCAGCCACGTTGTTTCGGATCACTACCATCGCCGCTCCTGCGTTGAATGCGTTGGTGATTTTCTCAGTAAACGTGCAATTTCCGCGGCGAATCAACGCGACGGCGCCGCTGAAAAAGTTCGGCGGAAACGGCGGCTCAGTACTGCAGCCCTCAAAATCCGGATTCTGACCGGTAAAATGCCGAATTGGAAAATCCGTGAACGGAGTGCCGTCAGGCGAAGCGCTACCCTTGTCGAGGCCAATATTCTGGGTCTCCGGCGGAGGATTACCTGGACCGCTGGCCGAGATCAGACCATCGTGGAGCACTTGGTCCTTCGTGGATGCGGCCACCGTCAGTACCCAGGGACCGCGGTGGTTGACCTCGCCTACAGGATCGGGAATGCCTGCACTGGTATTACCTGCTGATGCAGCGACTAGCACATCAGCATCAACTAAATCAAGCTTGCGCCGGTCATTATCGATCCATGGGTCGTCGCCACCGGAGATAGAAAAATTCATCACTTTGCAGTCGCCGTGGATCAACACGCTATCCATGCCGGCCTGGATGTCGGCGTCAGAGCATTCGTTAGTCGCGCAAACTTTGTAAGCGCGAATGCTAGCGCACGGCGCCACACCAGAGATCTGTAAGAAAGGCGGTGGACTAGCGTCAGTCGCCACAGTGTTGCCGCCTGAGGTGCTGGAAGTGTGGGTGCCGTGATCGACGTTGTCTGCCGGGTCGGGACCATTGCACAGTCCGGTGGGATCAGTGCTGGAACAATCCAAGGCGCTCAGCAGCTTGTCCGGCTCAGTCGTGCCGTGGCCGCAATCCGGATCGTTGGCAAAAGATGGATGATTTACATCGATCCCGGTATCAAGCATGGCGATGATGATGCCTTCGCCCTTCGTGCCGGAGCTGCCCGGCGGCACATCAGTTCCGTCCCAGATTTTATCGGCGCCAATGAACTCCGGACTGCGAAAGGTCGTCACATGATAAAGGCGCTCGCGTTCGACGGATTTCACGCCGGGCAACCCGCGAACAACCTGCGCTTCCTCAGGCGTCAGCCGCGCAGCGATTCCGCTGTGCGTTATGAGAAAGTAATGACTCACATTCACCTGGCGACGCAGCGCTGTGTTCATTTCCTGGATATGACTGGTGTGCTCCTGTATCAACTGCGTGCGCTGCGTCTGCATTTGTGGCGCGTTCGCCTGAAACCGTTGACCCTGAGTTCGAGTTACCCGATGCATCAATCCTTTCTCGGTGAACTCGACCATGTAACGGAATCGGCCTTCTTTGTCTGCAGGCGAATACTGAGCACCGGCCCGAGTGTTGGCCCTTCCTGAAGCGTGAGAGAAGGACTTCCCGGCTACGGATTTTCCGGCTGAAGGTCGTGCCGATTGCTTCGACTGGCGCGACGCATTCGAGAAAGCGCCAATACCTGCCAGCGCCAAACAGACGCCAGAGAGGAATACGACCAGAGCAATCACGAAACGAACGTTAAGGAATGCAGATTGTGAAGGAGATTTCTTTTTCATAGATGAGGATTTGGATTAAAGCCCGATCATTACAAAATTGTAATGTTTCGCCAAGACAATTTTTTAATTATTTTTCGCCTCGCTGCGTTTACGGATTCGCTCGTTCCAAAGAAACAAAGGACGCAGCGTTGCTCCCTGTTTTAGCTCCTTGCTACCGCGTGGCTTTCGCAGAAGCCGTTCTTTGTACGGAAGAACTGAATTGCTGGCGAATTAGAATGAATTTTCCGAGCCGTCGATGGTTTGCCATTTTGGGGTGGAAGGTCGCAGAGGAAAACTCCGGCATTTGACGGACGCTGTCGGATAATCGGTGCTTCCACATTTTTGAATTCCACCGTGGTAAGCTGGGCGCTCCGAAGCATTCGCAGAAAGTTCGTGATTTTCAGCCCGAGAGAATCCCCTTCCGTAAATTCTGAGAGATTGCGATAAGCTTCGGCAACGCTAATCTGCCCACCGGCTTCGCGCACCATCTGTGCCAGAGCGAGATCGAACTGGTCGACAAGATGGTCGATATTTTCCGGCTTATCGTTTGTTTCCAGCCAGCAGGGAATACCTTTGTCGAGCGCTGCTATCAGACGCACTTGCGCTTCCATGGATAATCGAAACCGGCCGAGATAGCCACGTCTCTTTGAGCACGACCAAGGGTGTGCAGCCGATTTGACCCACTTCTCGAGCAATTGCGGAGTCAGCGGACAAATCATCGAGAGGCAGCGCCACTTGATCACTTCGAGAAGTCGCGGGACGCGAGGTCCCCGGAGTTTCTTCAAAGCATATATCGAGTTTGCAAATACTTTATGAACGCGGGCACGCGTCAGTCCGTATCGCCGGCCGATTTCTGCGTGGCTCAGACAGAAAGGGTCTGCGAACGGACGGCGGCCTCTTTCCATTTGTCCTTCGACTCTAGCAAGAAGAAATTGTCTGCTACGAAATGGCAACTCCGCCAGCCCTTCCTCAAGCAAACTCAATAATTCCGCCACCGGAGTGGGCTGTTCAATCCGCCCAACATCGAATTCGCCGGAAACTGCGCGCTCAATCAGTTGCTGGATCTCGCTGATTCTGCCCCACCCACAGCCTTTATATTGAAGCAACTCAAAAGGGTTGTGTCCGTTGAGATCACCCAAACTCCGAGCCCCGATTAATCGGACCACGCTGGCGAGGCGCCTTGTTACCGGCAATTCGCTGAACGAAAGATGCCAAAGCGATTCCGGAATCACAAAATCCGCAGCATCTTCCTGCATCTTTCCCATGGCTGCTTCGCTGACCGTCGCGATCGGACTGTGCGAATAGATGTGCGAAGCATGATCGCAGCCGCGTCGATGGCCATCATTCGACACCTTGCCGTTTCGGGATTGAGCACGACGCGCGAGCAAATCCAGTTCATACAATGTTTTTGGTCCACAATTCCTTTCCCGGGTAAAATCGGCCACCTTTCGTCCATGCAGGTCGCCGAGCACACGAATGCCAAAGCGATCTAGCAGAGCGGTGAGGCGCGCCGATGTTTGCGACGCACCCAGCGGTTGATTGCGAAGCCTTGCTGGAATTTCAATTGCTTTCGAAAAGGAATGGAGAGCTAATGCTGGCACGGCGGTTTCTTACGATTGCTTTTTCGGTCTGCGGCAAGTCGCCTTCATTGGCCACTGCCCCGATCATTACAAAATTGTAATGTTTGGCAAGACGAAATTTTCGCGGGAACCTAAATTCGCTTCAATCTCTGATCTGGGCGCGCAGTTCGAGTCGCGTGCACGAGAGTGCTTTGGTGGTCGCTCAATTACAACAATGTAATGGTAAATCTTTGGACGGTCTCTTGATAGGGCAGTAGCGTAAAATACTATGAATACGACGAAAGCAGTCCTAGCGATGGCAATCGGCGTCGGGCTAACTTTGGGCGCGGCCGCTCAACCTGGAAAACATCCTGGAGAAAGGGTCGACCTGAAGTCGCTCCCCGCATCTGTCCAAGAGACAATTAACCAAAAGGCGGCAGGCGGGCAGATCGTTAAGGTATTAAGGGAAGACGATCCCGATGGCAAATGGAACTACGAGGTCTTCGTCAAAGCGAACGGTAAGGAGTCGGGATTTGAGGTAGACCCGAATGGGAAATTCGTAAGGGACCACAGCGAGTAATCCACAGCGCCGCTCGGCAAGCACGGGTGGGCAATGGTAACTCAGATTTCGGCACGACCTACGGGTCCTAAATATGGTTGCGATTTTCAAAAAAGATCCGAATCAGGCGGAGGAGAATTTCCTCCGCCGGGTTCTTCGCCTCTTTCGGACTCAAACAGAGAGCCAACCGACCGGCGGGAGAATAAAATCCACAAATTTTCATTTTCGACTCCTTTATCGCTTTGATCCTGGTTGCGATGGCATTTGCTTTCGCTCCTGCGAAGTTGAAGGCTCAAGGCAATTACGCTGCCAAGCTGATTTCACCGGTGGCGGGACAGATTCTCTACTCTGGGCAGAAGATCATGGTCGAGTGGAAGCACAAGCTTCCTAACATCCCTATGGGTGTGACTTGCATTACCCCGAAAGCTATAGCCCGCAGCCTGCATCGACTTTTGTGATCGCGAAGTAATAGTGCGGCCCTTGCTACTCAGCCTCGCGGAAATCGCTCTTGTGCTCCTCCGTTTCGATCAGCCGACACCGCGTCCTACTTCCGCTCCACGCCTGTAACTCGTGTCGGTGAAAGAGTTCAGCGTGTTTCCCACGGCACGCTGCTGTAGCTTATCTCTCTCCGACCGCGCAACGTGTTTCTAGATTTGTTCAGTCAAAACGTAGATACAAACCATCCTTTCCAATTCCAAAAACGCCGTCAGCTCTTCATCGGCGCGCACAACGAAACGTTTTCCATCGCGACTTGGACTTACGACGAATTGGCTTGACTAGCTGTCGTCATTCTCTGCAAACTCACCGTCGTTAAACGGATTCGAATCAGGCGGCGGACGTTTCCCGCTACGTTCTTCGCCTCGTTCGGACCCGCGTTCCTAAAACCTACTTAGCGGGAAAAAGGAAAGAAAGAAGAACATGAATCCATTCATCCAATTTAAAACAATAATTGGTGTATCGACATTGCTTGCTGTGGCGCACCTTGCTAACGCACAGTCTTTCCCCAGGTTAAAGCCTCTCCCGCCGAAAAAGGACGCAACTGTCCTTAAAACAACTCCCGCCCTCGCTCCAGGCTCGCCTTGGCAATTATTAACAAACCAACCTCCGGTTCTCGATCCTACTGATTGCGGCCCTGGTAACCCGATTTTACTCACCGATGGTACTGTTATGGTGGCAGACAATGGATGCCAAGATTGGTGGAAACTGACTCCTGACGAGTTCGGCAACTATGTGAACGGAACATGGACTCAGTTGGCCTCACTGCCAGACGGCTACAGCCCGCTGTATCACGCCTCAGCGGTTCTCCCAGACGGCCGGGTCATCATCGAAGGCGGCGAATACATCTTCTCCAACGGAGTCTTTAACCCGGTTTGGTCAGATCAAGGCGCCATCTATGACCCGCTGGCCGACACTTGGACCCTTGTCGCTCCTCCTCCGTTCTTTGGTGGCTTTGGGTCTTTTTCGAGAACCATCGGCGATGCCCAAAGCGTCGTTCTCTTCGACGGAACTTTCATGCTCGCCAACGCCCTCACCCGGGACACGGCCCTCCTCGACGCAAGAACTCTCACCTGGAGACCGACCGGGAAAAACAAGTTCGACGTCCATGATGAAGAAGGCTGGACGCTGCTCCCTAACAAGAAGGTGCTAACGGTCGATGCTTACGTCTTTATGTACGATGCTGCAGGTACCAACTCCGAAATCTACAACCCGAATTCGGGCAAATGGTCGAGCGCGGGCAGTACGATTGTACAGCTGTGGGACTCCGCGGCAGAGTGCGGCGGCAGTAGCAATGCTTCATTCGAAGTGGGGCCCGGTGTTTTGCGACCCGATGGGACCGTCTTCTACACTGGAGCGAACGGTTGCGGTGCGAGCCACACCGCGATCTACCACTGGGACACTGGACTCTGGACGGCAGGCCCGGATTTTCCAGATTCTTTAGGCATCGCCGACGGGCCCGCGGCGTTGGAGCCTAACGGCAAGGTCCTAATGATGGCGAGCCCATTCATCTTTCAAATCCCGTCGACATTTTTAGAGTGGGATGGATCGAACCTCACGGAAATTTCTCCAGCTCCCAACGCATCGAACGATTCATCGTTCTACGGTAACATGCTAGTTCTTCCGACCGGCCAGATTCTTTTCGCCGACTTCTTCTTTGTATCAGTCTATAATCCTGCGGGAACCTACAATCCCGATTGGGCACCAAGGATTCAGTCTGCCCCTGCTAGTGTCAGTCCCGGGGGGTCGTATGTCATCTCCGGCCATCGCTTCAACGGCATGTCGCAAGGGGCTGCTTATGGAGATGATCAGCAATCGGCAACGAACTATCCGCTCGTGCGAATTACTAACAATGCAACTGGACATGTGTTCTATAGCCGCACCCACGACCACAGCAGCATGGCGGTTGCATTCAACGGTCTCGTATCGACTCATTTCGATGTGCCTGCAAACCAAGAGCCAGGCGCGAGCCAGCTTGTCGTCGTCGCCAACGGCATCCCCTCCACTCCGGTTGCCGTTACGGTACAGTGAAGATCACCTATTTGGTGTCACTTGGCCGACTGCAACATTAGGTAAAGAGCAGCGACTTTAGATTAGCGGTAACAGCGGTCACATGATGCTTTGATCCGCGTTTATCATGCGGCTGGCAACGTGATGGAAACGCACGAGCAAGCGGGCAATTTCACGAAAATCACAATTTCGTCAGTTGTTTCAGCCTGAATTTCAGCGCAATGGAGCGGTATGAGAGAACCTTCATGCTCCCGGCGCTTCGAGAGGCACGAAAAAGGTTAGGGTTTGTTTTGCGCGTTGGTGACAATTGTCGCAATTCAAGCATCGGCAGATCACCCGGTCACGGTGTCTGATTTTGTATTCACGCCTAGCACCGCCAATGCGGTCGTAGGCGATACCATCCCTGGACGTGGCAAAATGGGATGCATACGACCACCTCCCGGAACATCCCTACAGGGCAAGGGGAAGGAATAGACCCATAGATTCAACCAACACACGATTGCGCATCCGGGTTTCGGTCCCGGCGACGCACTAGTGACGAGACTGCGGTGGCGGGTCCGTCACATTTACAGCTACCACCGAAAGGACGGTACGAGGCGTATCGGCAGAACACACGTCTCGTCGCCTTCGAGTCCCGAAGCCTAACCTACTCACAAACCACCGAAGCAGTGATACGGTGACTGGATCGCTCACTAAGCAGTTGAGAGTAATGCTTACCCGAAATCAGAAAGCGATAAACGGATCCGTCATTATGAGGCGGACGGGAACGTTATCGATCTGGGCTGGCACCTCCGGTGTCAGAGAAGATGTCTTGTCCACATAGACCATTATCGCCGGCGCAGAATTGTCCTCGAGCGCTCCAAGGCCAACGCCCAGCACTGCTGGTCGCGACATTAAGTCGTTGCGATTTTGTTCCAGCACTCTGTTTGCACGGTCGAGCGCTTGCTGTGGAAGTTGGAATGACTGCGCTCCGACTTGTTGGAAGGGCGAAGCCGTACAATTCGTGCCCACAAAGGTTAGTGATGAGCCGAGCACCGCACTTAATTTCGTAAGCACCTCGCCAATCGGATTACCGATAGTGCTTGAACTGCTGCCAGCAAAGAGAAGCGCGACCGGATGATAACAGCCATCGTTGGTCGTAATGAGCGACCCAGAATCACCACCTGCGCTAAAAGTGCTGCTGTTGATAACCACTTGGTTCGTGTAGCTGAGGATATATGTTCTTCCCTGGCCGCATTTGATCTGATACTGCACGCTCACGCTCGTATTAATCGATCCGATTGTTCCAGTTGTGTGCCCTGTCGTGCGCCCGCTCTTTGCAACCGCCATTCCAACTGATGGACTCGCCGTTGTACTGCTAGGCGGGCCTGCAAAACCCTCAATGAAACCAGTGGAATCCATCGTTCCAGGGCGCAGGGCCGCGACGGCACAATCAACATTTTGGCCAAGAGTAACTGCCTTTGTAAAATCTGCGACAATTGTTGCCGGGCGACAGTTGTTATCGATCAGGCCTGGCTGCGAGATATCTTCACCGGCCGCCGCCCGGTCCTGACGTGCGAGCACGTGGTTATTACTTAGGATGTATTGAGTGGCACCGTTAGTGACTAATGATCCGAGGGTACCGCTGCAACAGAAGCTTTGAGTGTGGTCCTTAATGTTGCCGCCCGACACGCCGAGATGCATATTCCTGGTTGTATACTGCGCTTGCGTAAGATGCGCCGTGCAGACGAAGATCGTCGTGAGAATGAAGACTAGAGATTTCTTTTTCATAGGTGAGTTTGGGGTTGAAGCGTCGATCATTACAAAATTGTAAGGATAAGCAAAGACAATTTTTGGAGTTTTTGTTAAGGCGAGCTTTGAACTCCGTTCGGCCTGCGTGTTGGTCGGATAGTGGCGGATATAAAGAAGTTACTGGAAAGCAAAAGTGTGGCCGCAGCCCGCTCCACCGGACTGCGGCCTTTCCACTTCATTAACCGCGGAGGTTTCAATTCCGCCGGTATCTGCAAGTGCCTCAATCATTACAAAAGTGTAATGTTTGGCAACACAATTTTTAACGGCCGCTTCCGAACGAAGGAACGAAGTAAGCAGTGTGAAGACGACAAAAACAGTAATGGCAGCAGCGATCTGCGTGGTTCTTGCCTTTAGTGCGGCTACGCAAGGTGCCGAACATCCTGGAGAAAAGGTCGACATGAAGTCGCTCCCGACTTCTGTCCAACAGACCATCAATCAACAGGCAGCCGGAGGAGAGATCGTTCAGATAAAAAGGGAAGACGACCCCAATGGCAAATGGAACTATGAGGTCGTTGTCAAAACCAACGGAAAAGAGTGGGCATTCGAGGTCGATCCGAACGGGAAATTCCTGAAAAAGCACACCGAGGTCAAAAAATAATCGGAACTAACAAGCCGAACTTTGAGTGAGATGGCGGCGGAGAGACAGTGTCCAGTGACTTCTATTTCTGCCGAAGCGGGAATCTCAGTTTGACAATTGTACCGTGGCCCGGATTGCTTTCGATGATCGCCTGACCGCCGTGGAGCTCGAGAATCGATTTTACCAGCGCCAGACCGAGCCCTGCGCCATCGGAGCTGCGCGACGATTCAGCCCGGTAAAACCGATCGAAAACGCGCGGCAAATGTTCTGGAGCTATTCCAGCGCCAGTATCACTTACCGCGACCTCGAAATCACTGTTGAATTTGGAAAGCATGACACGGATTAAACCGTGTTCGGAAGTGAATCGTAGGGCGTTATCGAGCAAATTTCCCACGGCGCGTTCGAACAAATCGGGATCGGCATAAATTTGCCCGCCGCCGCTGCAGCTAATCGTAACGTGATGATCGTCAGCGACTGTTTGATAAAACGCTGAGATTTTTTCGACTGCCGCGCGCGCATCGAATCGCTTGCGCGCGATCGGTTCACGCGCTGCATCCACGCGGGCGACAAAAAGCAAATTATCCACAATTCTGGAGAGCCGTTCGCATTCGGCAACGGCGGATTCGATTGTCTCGCGATATTCGACAGCTGTGCGCTCTCGCGTGAGAGCAACCTGCGCTTCGCCAAGCATATTGGCGATGGGCGTTCGCAGTTCATGCGCGAGGTCGGCGGAGAATTGCGAGAGACGCGTGAAAGAATCGTCGAGTCGCGTAAGCATTTGGTCGAAAGCTATCGCGAGCGGCTGCAGCTCGCGCGGCCACCCGGTGGAACCGATGCGCTCCTTCAATTGGTCCGGCCCAATCCGGCCGAGTAATTGCGCCATTTGTCCCAACGGCTGCAACCCGCGCCGGGTAACGATGATCGCAATTAAAGCCGACGCGAGAACGCCGCCGGAGAGGACTGCAACGAACAAGACAGCAAAGTTCCTTTCCACTTTCTCGTCACTCGAGCGGTCCTGCGCCACCTGGAGCGTGTAAGTTTGGCCGTTGGAATGTTCATTGAACGCGACCAAGGAAAACAGCTTCGCTGCGGTCCGATAATCCCGGCGACCGCCAAGGGCCTCCCTCGGTTCTCGCGCAGTGGGAAAAATCTGTACTGGAATTAATCGATCCATTCCCGGTGTTTCCGCGACAATGCGACCTTGTGAGTCGAGCATCCTGATCGAGTAAGGGGTATGTTCACCGGCGCGATTGGCGGTCAGTTCTTCAGCGAAGACCTGTGGTCCGTTCTCGCGGAGATCCGCGCCCAACGCGAACATCTTGTCCGCCTGAACTGCGTTATCTTCGGCGAAGGCGTGGCGCACAACGATCGAATAAAAAACGCCAAGTCCGCAGGCGAGCAGCAGCGCCGCCGCCAGCGTAAAGAGGAGAATAAGCTGGAACGCGATGGAACGCGGGTTATTGCTCTTCCCCATCTGCTTCTTCTCAAACGCTCGACGAGGACACGCGCAGCCTAATGTTTTTTGAGGGCATAACCGACGCCGCGGATAGTCTGGATCAGCTTCGTCTTGAACGGGTCGTCCACTTTTGCGCGCAACCGACGTACAACCACGTCGACGACGTTCGTGTCAGTAGTGAATCCGACGTCCCAGACGTGCCCCACAATTTCGTCACGTGACACGACGGCACCGGCCGAACGAACCAGATGCGCAAGCAGAAGGAATTCTTTTGGTGTGAGGTTCAGCGGAGCACCCGAGCGCGTTGCCTTGTGACGCTCGATGTCGAGTTCCAAATCCTCGATCCGCAAATGTTCCGGCTGCTGCTGGGGAGCACGCCGCAACACCGAGCGGACACGCGCAAGTAATTCTGGAAACGCGAACGGTTTGACCAGATAATCGTCTGCGCCAAGCTCCAGTCCTTTCACCCGATCGCGTACACTATCGCGGGCGGTAAGAAAGAGAATCGGAGTGCGGACCCCATCGCGCCGCAACTCCGCGACGACATCCCAGCCGTCTTTATGCGGCAGCATGACGTCCACGATCAGAAGGTCAAACGTGGTTGCGCGCGCCTGCTCCAAACCGGTTTCTCCGTCACCGGCCACATCAGCGGCAAATCCTGCTTCGCGCAGCCCTTTCGACAGAAACGCCGCGGTTTTCTTTTCGTCCTCGATTATCAAAATCCGCGAGGGGCTCATCTCTCCTGTGCGACCCATACGCATTACGAGGCAGATCGGGTTTCTGAGGGTGGCGCGGCGATCAGCAGCCCGGCAATGAGAAACGTGATTGCCGCCGAAAACAAGCAATAGCGGCAGTACGCGTGCAGCAGAAACGCCTGCACGTACAGCAGCCACAGGGTGGCCACAAACATCGCACCGACGATTAGAGCAAGAAATTTCCGCACCCACCCATGGCCGAATGCTGCAAACGTGGCGAAGCTGAACACGCTGAAATAAGCGAGCGCGCCGAGCATTGCCACTGGAATGCCTCCGATCTTCGCATACGAACTGCCCAACACTCGAAAACAATCCGGCGATCCGCCACAGCTAAGGGTCTCGCCCGTCAGTGCCTGCACAGTCAGATAAGTTGCGTCTGCCAAGCCGGCCATAGCGACAATGGCAACGGCCGTGTAAAGAATCGTGCGAAATCGCGACACTCTCATGATCGGAATGGCCAATGACGAATGCTCACATCTTGAAGCGTGAAAGCGTTGAAATGTTGTAGCGTCAACAGGTCAAAACGCTTTGACATCATTCGACCGTTTGTCATTGCGATTTTCGGTTTTGTCACGCGTTTTCTATTCTCATGGATTCGCGTGATTCGCAGGCAACGTCAGCTTCCACTCTTTGACTTTTCTTCCAGCGCTGTATTGATGGCGGCACGGACTCCCTCGGGGTTTTTGTCTTTTTGATCCACAGGGTGATTGTTGATGAACAGCGTTGGAGTGACCTTTATTCCCAGGGAATCGGCGAGCGCATGATCGGAATCGACGCGCTCCCGGGCTTTATCACCATCCATGTCTTGTTTGAACTGATTTACATCGAGCCCAATTGTTCCCGCATACGATTCGAATAATTCGCGCGCATTCGGGGCCTTACTCCAAGTCGCTTGTTCCCGATAGAGCGTGTCGTGCATCTCCCAAAACTTGCCCTGAAGTCCGGCGGCTTCGGCGGCAAGCGCCGCTTCGCGAGCGTGCTCATGCCCAGGAAGCGGATAATTCCGGAAAACGACGCGCAACCGCGGATCGTATTCCCTCAAGAGTTCTTCAGCGAACGGCGCGAATTGGCCGCACGGCGGGCACTGGAAATCGGCAAACTCTTCCAGAGTCACCGGAGCATCGGGATTACCGCGAATGTGCGCCGATTGCGTATTGCCTTTTGCCGGGACACTCTGGCTTTCCGGGATATTTTGGATCTGCGGTCGCTTTGCGCGATAGAGCATTGCCCCGCTCCCAAACGTGGCCAAAGCCACCCCAATCACAATTACGAACGGCAGGTAGCGTTTCATGCGTCAGACGAGCGGAGAATTTTCGATGCGTGAACCGAATCGTCAAGGGCAGGGCGGATAGGAGTTGTGTTGAAGCGGCGAATACATTTTGGGGACGTATCTGCTCTGGCGTACAGTCCACCCGCGAATCCATGCCGCTCGACGACTTCTATTGCTCATAGAGGTCGCGGTAGATAAAGTTTGTGTGTGAGAGTCCAAACATTCTCGATTATTTTGGGGCTCGCTTTCATGGATGTGTGCACTTGCACGGGGCGGACTTCGTCTGAAGGACAATCCGGAATAGAAGGAACGATCACCGTTAGTCCAGCTAGACCGGGGCCAATCAGGGCGGATGAGCCTGCCTCGGTGCCGCTGGCGAATGCCACGTTTGTTGTGGAAAACAACAATGGAGAGGTGGCGTCATTTACCACCGATGACCAGGGACACTTTCAGGCGTCGCTACCGCCGGGTCACTACAAAGTATCGCTCAAGGGAAGGAAAACGAGCATCGGCCACTTCGGCCCTTTCGAAGTCGACGTTGCGTCAGGCAAAATGACTACTGTCCAGTGGGAGTGCGATAGCGGAATGCGCTGATTCGTTAAGACGTCAAAGCACGAAGGCGTTACAGCGTTTAACACGCGTAACTTTTTTCGATCCCGATGCGGTACTACAGCGGGTACCGAAACGTGATCGACGCGGCGATCTCTGTGCGCAGCCGGGACCTTTCGATCCCAGCTGCGCTGCAGAACCGTGAACTATCTCAACCAGCCAACATCACGGCCGAGGCGCTGGGGTCGGACGAGGCCTTGGTGTAGGCGCTGGTCTCGGTGTGGGCGTCGGTCTCGCAGTTGCCGTTGGCGTAGGTGAAGATGTACCCGTAGCTGTGGCAGTTGGTGTCGCAGTGGCGGTTGCTGTCGCCGTCGGGGTTGGCGACGGACTTGCGCAAGGTGGTATCGCGTACGCCTTCGATACGTCCGACGGCGGCACATCACCAACAACATTGCAGAAGTCCTGCGTAAAGAACCCTGCGCCGCTGTCCCCCTGCACGCCTGCGACCCAATTTCCTCCATTGCTAGGAAGAAAAGCCGGGTTGAGCTCACCATAAATCACCTCGAACGTCAGGTTAGGATCGTTCTCATACAGGCGCACCTCGAAATTGTCTGTCGGGCCAGTGGCACCACTACCATAGGGAGCCACCCGCCACTCGATATTGAATATCCGATTTGGCGCGCTTCCACTTATCGACGTGAATATTCCACAGCCCGTGCAGGTGTTACCGCCACAAGCACCAGCAGCAGTATCTGTGCATAGATCCTGCCACGTAGCGAAAATCGTGAAATCATAAGGCCCAACGTTTGGCGGCGGTGGCAGACACGCCGTGATGTAGCCGCCGGGTTCGTTGACTGTCACGAAGTCAAGCCGCCCATTGGAATTGACGTTCACACTGTTGTAGGTCTGGTCATATAACTGGAAGTTGAACGGCAAACTAATCAGCGTATCGCCGTCGTCGATGTGATTACCGGTGTCGGTCGTGCCAGGCACGATCGGATTGGTTCCCGGCGTGATGACGTACTGCTGGGGTGGACAGCCCTGAACCGTGTAATTCCCTGAGAAGGCCGCATTAGTATTGCAACCAGAAGCAGTGATCGCCCCGGCGCCAATGCTCGCAGTCACACTGCCTCCGAAAGTAAAGTGCACCGTGAACTGGGCAGTGCTGCCGTTGACAGTAACTGCGGTCACGCTGCCGCCCGCATTGCCGGTCAAGGTCAGATCGCTTGTGTCGACTGACGCTGGATCAATAGCCTGGTTGAAGTTGACGTCGTATTCATAGTCGCCTGGTGCCGGTGGCGAGAAGGTGCCGCCAACAGGCGGGTTAGTCGAAGTAACCTCTAGTGGCGTTACAACGTAACAGAAGGTGCACATGAACTCGAAGTTCCCCATCCCGTCCGAAATACGATTAAATGCGTCGGCTGGGATATCCATCGTCTGCAGCCCCTCCGTGACAACAGGCGAGCTGGTGTAGTGGAAGGTGATCTGTGTATCGCCATTGGCGAAGGTAGGTGGCAGGTCGGACGGAGTTCCATTCACCGTGAAATCGCTTGCTTGAACAGTTGATGTATCCACCGCATCGCTCAGGTTGATGATGAAATCCGTCGACTGGGTGCTGATGATACTATTGCACGCCGGATCGCTTGTGGTCACGGCAAAACCCACCAGCTCCCTATCAGTGAAAGCATCCTGCTGAGATGTGCTGCTGATGGTCACGCGCCCGTCCACCCATGAGGTGAGGTGCTTGGTAATGATCGCGGAGCCGTAGTCGTAGTCGCCCGCATACGTCCCTTGAACGTTAAAGTCAGGCTGCGCTGGCAGTGGGCTGACTACGTCCGAGAAGATATCGTCAGGCAACCAGGTCGCGCCGTTGTCATTGGACTTGCGTGCCCACATTCTGTAACAGGGTTGGCTCGGGTCGCCATAGACGCAGTCCGGCCCGGGCGTCTCGCGCGCGTCGTACCACATTGCGAAGAGGGTGCCACCCGGACTGGCCGAAAGGTTAGCCTGCCACTGAGGACGGTCCGTGGAATCAGTGTTCAACTTAAACGGGGTGCTGAAGGTAACGCCGCCGTCAGTAGACCGAATGTAATAGACGTCGCCCGGATCGTTACCAGTGCCGTGCTGGCTGTAGACCAGGTGAACTACGCCATTGTAGGCAGCAGGCTCACCCCAGCTCATGTGTCGCCAGTAGCCACCGTTGGCGTTAAACATTTGCTCGAAGTAGCCGACACTGGTAACACCCGCTCCATTGAAGGTGGGACCGGTGTACGTGTTAGCCCAAGTGACGCCACCGTCGGTTGACTTGTAGATGAGGTTGTTGCGGGCGAGGTTGCCACTTCCACCATTTTCGTTCATGCCGGCGATATACACATCCCCGGTCCCGGCCATGTCACCAGTGATCTGGGTGTTGCGCGATTCGGTGCCGTTGGGAGAAACCTGATGCGGGGTCGACCAAGTCGTGCCGTTGTCAGTGGAAAAGGTGGCGAAAAGGCAGCCAATGTTGCCGCAATTGAAAACGTTGTAGTCGTTCCATGAAACGTACATTCGTCCGTAGAACGGCGACGATGAGTTGTTGTCAGCGAACATAGACTCGCGGTCGTCATTGCTACCATTGTGAACACAGAAATGCGACCAACTGTTCGGGTCCCATGGAGTGGTGGACTTGTATCCCCCAAGGCCAAAGCCACCGCATGCCGTATCAATCCAGACGGTGAGCCAAGTACCGCTTTGACGGTTGTAGACAACGGTCGGGTCGCCGAAGTTCGCGCCAGCGCTGGCGAAGGGGTTTGGGTTGAGGCGGGGGAAGGTCGCGCCGCCGTCGGTCGAGACTGACGCGCCGGCGGAGTTAGCAGGGGTGCCACCGG
>Ga0081455_10002855_pt1 | contig 20342 bp, 19 predicted proteins | sample TabmetS3T2R1_FD_70207 | JGI IMG/M metagenome (GOLD analysis project Ga0081455, IMG submission 70207) | Tabebuia heterophylla rhizosphere microbial communities from the University of Puerto Rico - S3T2R1 | ecosystem: Host-associated > Plants > Roots > Rhizosphere ...
GGCGTCGATCCCATGTTGGCCAGGCCCACACGGGCCTCGGCGATCGAGCCGCTCACGACGCGTACGGTCGCGGCCGCGGACACGATCGACCATGCCTGCGCGGTGCGTACGAACTTCTCGTAGTGCGCACCCCATCCGGTGTGCTTCGGAATCCGCACCTCAGTGAGGATCTCGTCCTCGCCGATCGCCGTGGTGAAGATGTCCTGGAAGAAGTCCGCCGCCGCCACGGTGCGCCGACCGCCGCTGCCGGCGATCTCGAACTCCGCGTTCATCGCCAACGCGCACGCCGGCAGGTCTGCCGCCGGATCAGCGTGGGCCAGCGAGCCGCCGAACGTGCCGAGCCGACGCACCTGCGGATCTCCGATGGCCGCCGTCGCCTTGGCCAGCAAGAGGGCATGCTCGGCGACCAGCGGGTCGGACAGGATCGCCTGATGCGGTGTCATGGCACCGATCACAATCGCGTCGCCGGCGTCGCGCACACCGCGCAGCTCGTCGATCTTGCTGAGGTCGACAAGCAGATCCGGAGCAGCCAGCCGCATCCGCAGCACCGACAGCAGACTCTGGCCGCCGGCGAGGACCTTCGGGTCGTCAGCGGATTCGAGCAGGTGCTGCGCCTCCTCCACCGTCGTGGGCGCGTGATAGTCGAACGCCGCGGGAATCATGACGCGTCTCCCTTCGATGCGCTCTGGATCGCTTGCCAGACTCTGAACGGCGAACACGGCATCTCGATGTCGTTGATGCCCATGGGTCGCAGAGCGTCGACAATCGCGTTGACGACCGCCGGTGTCGAAGCGATCGTGCCCGCCTCGCCGACACCTTTGACGCCGAGCGGGTTGCTCGCCGCCGGTGTTTCGGTCCGGTCGGTCGCGAAGCTCGGCAGGTCGGCCGCACTCGGGACGAGGTAGTCGACGAGCGAACCGGTGACCAGCGTGCCGGATTCGTCGTAGATCGCCTCCTCGTACAACGCCTGGGCGATCCCCTGCGCGACTCCGCCGTGGATCTGGCCCTCGACGATGAGCGGGTTGACGACCGACCCGACGTCGTCGACGCAGACGTACGAACGGATCTTCGTGGCACCGGTCTCCGTGTCGACCTCGACCGCGCACAGGTGGGTGCCGTGCGGGAACGAGAAGTTCTCCGGGTCGACGGTGGCCTCCGCGTCGAGGCTGGGTTCGTAGTCGTCCGGTAGGTCGTGAGCGGCGAACGTATGAAGCGCCACGTCGCCGATCGTCACACTCTTGTCGGTGCCCTTGACCGTGAACTTGCCGCCCTCGAACTCGAGGTCGTCACGGTTGGCCTCGAGCATGTGCGCCGCGACCGTCCTGGCCTTCTCGACGACCTTGTCGGCGGCCCGGTAAGCGGCGATGCCACCGATCGTCAACGACCGCGAGCCGTAGGTGTCCATGCCCTTGTGGGCCACGTGGGTATCGCCGTGGAGCACTTCCACGTCCTCGAACGGCACGCCGAGCCGATCGGCGACGATCTGGCTCCACGCCGTCTCATGGCCTTGGCCGTGCGCGCTCGACCCCGTGATCAGCTCGACCTTGCCGGAGGCGAGCATCCGGCAGGAGGCGTGCTCCCATCCGCCGGCGCCGTACGCCAACGAGCCCAGCACTCGCGACGGCGCGAGCCCGCACATCTCGGTGTAGGTCGAGATCCCGAGGCCCAACTGCACCGGGTCATTGCGCTCGCGCCGCTCGGCCTGCTCACGACGCAGATCGTCGTAGCCGAACATCTCCTTCGCCTTGGCGGTCGCCGCCTCGTAGTTGCCGCTGTCGTACTCCAGCCCGGCGACCGTCGTGAACGGGAACTCCTCGTGCTTGATCCAGTTCTTCTCCCGCAACTCCATCGGGTCCATGCCTAGCTCGGCCGCGAGCTCGTCCATCATCCGCTCGATCGCGTATGTCGCCTCCGGCCGGCCGGCGCCCCGATATGCGTCGGTCCAGGTCTTGTTGGTGAAGACGTTGGTGCAGGTGAAGCGGTAAGACGGGAACTTGTAGATCGCGTTGAACATGAACGCGCCCAGGATGGGGATCCCGGAGGTGACCAGGCCCAGATAGGCGCCCATGTCGGCGAGCAGATCGACCTTGAACCCGGTGACGGTGCCGTCGCGGTTGGCCGCCAAGGTCAGGCGCTGGATCTGGTCGCGCCCGTGGTGGCCCGAGACCAGGTTCTCGCTACGGGTCTCGGTGTGCTTGACCGGCCGGCCGAGCCGCTTCGCCGCGAGCAGCACGATGACCTCTTCCGGGGTCACCTGCAGCTTGCCGCCGAATCCGCCGCCGACGTCCGGCGCGATCACCCGGAGCTTGCTCTCGGGAGTGTCGGTCGTCAGAGCCAACATCAGCTTCAGGATGTGCGGGATCTGGGTCGCCGACCACATGGTGATCTGCTCGTGGGTCGGGTCGACCACGACCGAGCGCGGCTCCATGTACGCGGGCATCAGCCGCTGCTGCCGATAGGTCCGCTCGATCGTGACCTCGGCGTCGCGGATCGCGTCGTCGACGTCGCTGCCGCTGCCGGCCTCGGCCGAGTCGAACACCCAGGTCGCCGAGATGTTGGAGTCCAGATCCGGGTGGGCCAGGGTCGCGCCTTCCTTCGCCGCGGCGTCGAGATCCAGCACCACTGGCAGCTCGTCGTACTCCACGTCGACCAGCTCGGCGGCGTCTCGCGCTGCCGCTTCGCTACGAGCGATGATCGCGGCCACGATCTCACCGGCGTACGCGACCCGATCCACCGCCATCGCCGGATGCGGCGGCGCCTTCTGGTCGTCGGTGATCGGCCACGCGTTCGGGAGGCTGCCCTGCTCGTCGGCGAGGTCCTGACCGGTGAGGACCAGGAGGACGCCGGCCGACTCGCTGGCTTCCTTGACGTCGATCGACGTGATCCGGGCATGTGCGACCGGGCTGCGCACCATGGCCATGTGCAGCATGCCCGGCAGGGTGAGGTTGTCGGTCCACCGGGTGCGCCCGGTGATGAGCCGGCGGTCTTCCTTGCGCTTGCGCGGTTGTCCGACCTCGGTCGCCGGCCGCTCCTCGACGGCGGTCATGACCCATCACCCCCAGAGCCCGACGCGGCGGTCTGTACGGCTCGGACGATGTTCTGATAGCCCGTACAGCGGCACAGATTGCCTTCGATGCCCTCGCGGATCTCCGACTCCGTCGGGTTCGGGTTCTCGCTGAGCAGATCAATCGACTGCATGATCATGCCGGGCGTACAGAAACCGCATTGCAGGGCGTGAGTGTCGTGGAAGGCCTGCTGCATCGGATGCAGTTCGCCGTTGCTGGCGAGGCCCTCGATCGTGGTCACCTCGTGTCCGTCGGCCTGGACAGCCAGCACGGAGCACGATTTCACGCTCCGGCCGTCGAGATGAACGGTGCAGGCCCCGCAGTTGGACGTGTCGCACCCGACGACCGTCCCGGTCAAGCCGAGCCGTTCCCGTAAGTACTGCACCAACAACATGCGAGGCTCGACGTCGTCGCTATAGGCAACACCGTCGACGTTGACGTTGATTTGGGTCATGAGGCGCCTCCTCATCGAGACATCGCCCGCCGGCAGATCCAGCTACGTGATCCTGGTCTCACATCCTGGCAAGGCCACCTGGGACGGGGAGGGCCACTTATCGCCTGGCGATAACCGCTGTGTGACCGCGGGTTACCCGGCCGGACGACGGTCGAGAACAGCTGGTTTGGGCGATTCCGATGACGCGGAGATGCTCAGCGACGACAGGTCCGAGGTTGCGGACCTCACACGCTGAATCGGTCCGATCCTGCGGGCCGACCTCAGTCGTAGTTGCGGATTACCCGGACATTCAGGAAAACCATGATCACGCCGCAGACCGCGACGACTCCGAAGCCACGCGCGATGGCGACCCACTCGAGATCCTCGAGGATGAGCGAGCGCAACGCCTCCATCACGTAGGTCACCGGGTTGAAGGTCGCGGCGATCTCCATCGGCCGGGTCAGCAGGTCACGCGGCACGAAGTTGGGCGTCAGGAACAACAGCGGGAAGAAGATGAGGCCACCGGAGTTGGTCGCCGCGGCGCTGCGGGTTTTGAGCGCGATCAACTGCATGAACCCGACGAAGACCATCGCCCACAGCGAGGTCAGGACGAGCAGCAGGATCCACCCGATCAGACCACTCGCCACCGAAACGCCGAACGGCAGGGCCAGGATGATCAGGACGGCCGTCAGAAGGACGGTCTTGACCCCCTCGGCGACGAGCCGGCCGAACACCAGCGAGCTACGGGAGATCGGCGTGGCGCGGAGCTTGTCGAAGTAGCCGCCCTCGATCTCCTCGACGAGATAGAGGGCCGCCGTGCCGAACGAGGCACCCAGCAGAAGCGAGCTCGGCAGGGTGAACGCGGCGTACGTCTGCCCGTGCAGGAAGTCGGTCGAGCTCGACGGGAAGATCTTGCCGGCCTGACCGAAGTTGACGACCAGGAAGAAGATCGGGATGAACAGCGTGGGCGCCAGTGCCTCCGGCGTGCGCCATGCCTCTCGGAGAGCGCGGGTGCCCAGCACATTGACCTCGGTGACCATGCTCATCCGGCCACCTCCTGGACCTCGCCGGCCTTGCGCTCTCGGGTCCGGCCGGTGGCGTCGAGGAAGACTTCGTCGAGGGTGGGATCGCTGTGGAGACCCTGACGCTCCCGAAGCTCGGACTTGAGCTCCCTTGGCGTGCCCTCCCGGACGATCACGCCCTCGTCGATGATCGCGATCCGGTCGCACAGCTGGTCGGCCTCTTCGAGGTACTGCGTCGTGAGGAAGACCGTCGTGCCGCGCTCGTTGATGCGCCGGACCTCGTCCCACACGGTGAGCCGGCTGGCCGGGTCGAGCCCGGTCGTGGGCTCGTCGAGGAACAGCACGGTCGGCTGATGGACCAGCGCCGATGCCAGGTCGAGCCGGCGCTTCATGCCGCCGGAGTATCCGTTGATCCGACGGTCGGCCGCGTCGACGAGCTCGACCAGGTCGAGCAGCTCCTCGGCCTTCTTGGCAGCGTCCGACGTCGAGAGGCCGAACAGCCGGGCCTGCAGAACGAGCAGCTCCCGGCCGGTCTGGCGGGGATCCAGGCCGGCCTCCTGCAGCGCCACGCCGATCTGCTCCCGCACCGCATCGGGCTCGGCCGCGACATCGATGCCGGTGACCTTCGCCGTGCCCGACGTGATGGACATCAGCGTCGTGAGCATCCGCACTGTCGTCGACTTGCCGGCACCGTTGGGGCCGAGGAAGCCGAACACCTCGCCCTCGAGCACGTGCAGGTCGACGCCGCGCACCGCGTCGACGGTGCCGCCGCGGCCGCGATATTGCTTGACGAGACCCGTCGCCTCGACGGCGAGCGCAGTCGTGCTTTCGGCGCTCGGCGGGCGCGAGTCGTCACTGATCTGACTCATGCTTGGTCCCCTAGGAGTCGACAGAGCACCTTCGTACCGGGGGGCACTGACAGCGGTGCTCGGGCAAGGTCAACCTACCCGGACGACGGCCCGACGCAACGGCGTTTTAGGCCTGGGCGGATTCGTCGTGATGGATCCGGCCGGAGAGGGCCGACAGCCGCTGCCCGGCGCCGCCCCAGCGCAGCGCGATGATCTCGGCGGCGATCGACACCGCCGTCTCCTCGGGAGTACGTGCCCCGAGGTCCAACCCGACCGGGCTCGACAGCCGAGCCAGCTCGTCGTCGGTGAGCCCGGCCTCGCGGAGCCGAGTCAGTCGGTCGTCATGCGTACGACGCGAGCCCATGGCGCCGATGTAGGCGATGTCCGGCAGCCGCAGCGCGACCTCGAGCAGCGGTACGTCGAACTTCGGGTCGTGGGTGAGTACGCACATCACGGTGCGGCTGTCGATCGTGCCCTCGTCGACCTGACTCTGGAGGTAGCGATGTGGCCAGTCGACCACGACCTCGTCGACGCCGGGGAACCGGGCGGCCGTCGCGAAGACCGGACGGGCGTCGCAGACCGTGACACGGTAGCCGAGGAACGCACCGAGCCGGGCCACCGCCGAAGCGAAGTCGATCGCGCCGAACACAAGCATGCGCGGCTTCGGGGCGTACGACGCGCAGAAGATCCGCATGCCCTCGCCGCGTCGCTGACCCTGCGGTCCGTACGTCAGCAGCTCGTTGCGGCCGCTCGCGAGCAGTCCGCGTACGTCGTCGACGACGGCGTCGTTGGCGCGAGCGTTGCCGAGATCGCCTTCGAGCGGGAGTTCCGCATCGATCGGCCGGACGATCAGCCGCCGGCCCAGCCAGGCGGGGTCCGGATGCTCGACGACGGTAGCCACGGCCACCGGGCGGTGGGCCTCGATGTCGTCGGCGACCCGTCCGAGTCCGGGGAACGTCGTGGTCGACACCGGCTCGACGAAGACGTCGAGGATGCCGCCGCAGGTGAGACCGACCGCGAAGGCGTCGTCGTCGCTGACTCCGTAGCGCTGCAGGGTAGGAGCGCCGTCGTCGACGACGGTCTTCGCCAGGTCGTAGACCGCACCCTCCACGCAGCCGCCGGACACCGAGCCGACCGCGCTCCCATCCGGGCCGACCAGCATTGCGGCTCCCGGCTGGCGCGGGGCGGACTTCCAGGTCCCGACCACGGTCCCCATCCCGACGGTCGCGCCGGAGCGCCACCACGCGACGAGGTCGCCGAGCACGTCACGCATCGGCGATCACCTCCAAGACGGCATCGAACGCGGCCATGCTGTGACCGGCTACAAGTTCATCAACGTGCGGAAGCACCGCGGCGATTCCAGCTTGCACCGGCGCATAGCCCGGCTTGCCCCGATGTGGGTTGGACCAGACCACCCGATGTGCCAGGCGGGCCAGCCGGGCGGTCTGCTCGGCGAGCAGCTCGCAGTCACCGCGCTCCCAGCCGTCGCTGAACACGACGACCACTGCTCCGCGAGCCAGGCCCCGCTGGCCCCAGCGATCCAGGAACGCGCGCAACGACTCGCCGAGCCGGGTGCCGCCGGACCAGTCGGGCACCGTCTCGCCGGCCGCGACCAGGGCGGCGTCGGGGTCGCGATGCGACAGCGGCCGGGTGACCCGGGTCAGGCGGGTTCCGACCGTGAAGACCTCGGTACGGCGCGGCCAGGCGGCCTGGATCCGGTGCGCCAGTCGCAGCAGGCTGTCGGCATACGGCGCCATCGACCCGCTGACGTCGACGAGCAGCACGACCCGACGGGGACGGGTGCCGCGGCGGCGATAGCGCGCCGGACCGGGTACGCCGGCCCGCCGGATCTCCTCGCGCAGCATCCGCCGCAGGTCGAGTTCGCCGCGATGATCCCGCCGTCGTCGGGACGACCGTCGCAGCGGTGCCTGTGGCGTCAGGCGTCCGAACAACCGGGTCAGCTCGGCTCGCTCGGCGGCGTCGAGATCGGCGACGTCGCGATGCCGCAAGACTTCGACGGTGCTGGCGACCGCCGCCACCGGCTCCGCCGATCCGTCGCCCGCCGCACCGGCGTCGGTGTCGATCATCGCGGCCCGGCGGACGGCGACCCGGGGCCGGGCGCCACCGCTCGGCGCCGGGGTGGCGTCGCCGCCGAACCAGGCCTCGAATGCCTTGTCGAAGGTGGGCAGATCCTCGGGATCCGAGCACAGGGTCGCTCGTCCGGCCCAGTAGAGCCCGGCCGGGTCCCCGGCTCCGACCGTCGACGCCGCGGTGATGAAGCCGTGGACGCGATCCGCCGTGACATGCAGCCCGCCGTGGCGAAGTGCGGCCGCGAACCCGACCAGCGCCTCGTCCGCCGCCACCCCATCAGAGTCATCAGGCGCCATCCGGCCCCCCACCCGACTACCGCCTGACAACTCGGGCGTACTCATGTCAGTCATGCGCTGGTCAGCATGGCGTCGAGCGAGGCGCGTACCCGGTCGGCGTCCTCGCGATACTTCAGCACCGCCCCGAGCGTGGTGGCCGCCGACTCGACGTCGAGACTGTCGCGGCCGAGCGCGTGCAGCGCGGTGGCCCAGTCGAGCGTCTCGGCGACGCCGGGCGGCTTGAGCAGCTCGACGCCGTCTCGCATCCGGTGCACCGCGCCGGTGACCTGCTCGGCGAGCCGCTCCGACACCTCGGGCAGCCGGGCCCGGACGATCGCGACCTCGCGGGCCAGGCCCGGGTGCTCGATCCAGTGGTAGAGGCAGCGCCGTTTGAGGGCGTCGTGGACCTCGCGAGTACGGTTCGACGTCAGCACGACGACCGGCGGCGTGTCGGCCGCGACCGTACCCAGCTCCGGGATCGACACCTGGTTGGTCGACAGCACCTCGAGCAGGAACGCCTCGAACTCGTCGTCGGCGCGGTCGACCTCGTCGACGAGCAATACGACCGGACTCTCGCGGAGCGCCCGCAGGATCGGCCGGGCCAGCAGGAACCGCTCGTCGAACAGCGACTTCTCCACCGCGTCGACGTCGAGCTCGTCGACGCCGCGGACGGCCTCCATCGCCCGCAGATGCAGCACCTGCCGGGGGAAGTCCCAGTCGTACAGCGCCTGCGACGCGTCGATGCCCTCGTAGCACTGCAGCCGGATCAAGGGCAGCTCGAGCGACTCGGCGAGCGCCTCGGCCATCGCGGTCTTCCCGGTGCCGGGCTCACCCTCGAGCAGCAACGGCCGGCCCATGCGCAGCGCGAGGAAGCCGACCGTAGCCAGCCCGTCGTCGGCGAGGTAGCCGGTCGAGCGCAGCCGCTCGGCAAGATCCTGAGCGGATCCGACGTCAGTCATCTCTCCAGCATGACCGATCTCCCGGCACGGTACGAACGCCGCTCCTGCGCCATCGTGACGAAGGCGCCGCCGTCGCGGGCCGCCCACGAGATCCCCCTGGATCCGCATCGCCTGCCGCTCCTACGCCAACTGCTCGGCGGACACCTCTCCCTCGCGCAGACGGCGGGGTCGATTCCGAGACCGCAGGCTCTGGACCGCATCGCACCATCAGGTGCGCATGAGATCGACGCCATCGTGCCCGATCTGCCCTGCCAATACCCGAGTGACCGACTCGACACCGATGCCCGACCGGCCCCAATGATCCGATCCCGAAAACATCGGCCGTCGCGGCCCGTTCGACCGATAGCGTGCTCCCGGATATCCGCAGCCAACCCACCAGAGGTGATCACATGCAACGTCCCAGCCGACTGAGACTGCCGACCCGGGCCAAGGCTCGACTCGGGGCAGCCATCGTGACGTCCACACTCGTCGCCGGGGGCCTCGTTGTCGCTGCCAGCTCGTCGGCTCAGGCTGCCCCGGCACCGGCTGACCGGGCGGCGAAGGTCTCGAAGGTCAACAACTACGGATCCATCCAGATCGCCCGCAACGGCGCCTGGGGCAAGTCGAGTGGCTATCGCTCGATCAAGGCCGCAAAGCGTCGCGCCCACCGAGAGTGTCGGTCGGTGACGAGGCGGCCGTGCTACGACATGGGATGGGTTCGCAATGCCTGCATGGCGGTCGCGGTACGACGTGCGCCCAACGGCCTGATCGTCCGAGCCAAGACCAACTCCGATCCCCGCAAGACCAAGCGCGGAGCGTACAAGCAGGCACTGCGCAACTGCCGCCGCGATGGCGGTCGCTGCAAGCGACTGAGGGGCGCCTGGACCTGCGCGTTGTAGCAGATCATCCGGAGCGATCGCGGGGGTGGTGGCAGTGGCCACCCCCGCATCCCTGGGATCCGGTCACCGGTTCTTCGAGCCCCATGGGAACGGCGGGCTGACGGCGGCCGCACCCGGGCCGGGGAAGGTCAGGGCCTGACACCCGGGCCGGCCCATACTCCCGTCGAGGAAGCCGTCGCCGTCCGCGTCCCGCTCGGGTCGATCGGCACAGGCGACGAGAGCGAAGCCGAACGACACTCCGGGCACCTCGACGCGTTCGCCGTTTCGCTCCAGCCACACCGCCACCGGGAACTCCTCATTCGGCTCGACGTCGTAGTACTTGTCGAAGTCGGGCGTGAGGTTCTGGCTGACCAACGTGCCGTAGAGCGGTGGGTACTTCTCCCGGTAGGAACACCCGTCGCCCTCCGTGGTCGTCGGGCGCCCGTTGATCGTCGCCATCACCCGCACCCGTGGCTGCCCAGGCTCGGGTCTGTGCGGGAGACGACAGAACGTCATGAAGAACGTGTCGGCCGGCGTCTTGGTCTTCGCCCTCCACACGATCTCGCTCGTATCGGGATCGTTGACCCGCGACGCGATGACCCGGTCGGTCTCGGTCACCCCCGGGAACGCCCAGCCGACCTGACCGTCTGGCGTCGGCACCGGCTCGACGGGCCTCGGTGCCGAGTCGTCCAACATCCGCGGTACGACGGCCGTCCCGACCCCGAGGGCGAGCACTAACGCACCGATGGCGCCGATGACCCGCACCCGACGGCGGACTCGTACCTTGTGCCGAGTGCCGGCCAGCCACTCCTGCGGCGATACCTCGGGCGTCTCGTCGGCCAACTCCTCGAGCTGACGGCGCAGGGCTTCGGTGTCCTTCATGCCGACTCCCCCTCGCCGCTGTGCGAGTCGATCAGCGTCGGATCGATTCGCAGCTTCGCCAACGCCCGCGACGCCTGACTCTTCACGTTTCCGACCGAGCAACCCATGATGTCGGCGGTCTCCGACTCCGAAAGATCCTCCAGGAAGCGCAGCACCACGATCGCCCGCTGCCGAGCGGGGAGCCGGCCCAACGCCGCCAGCAACATGGTCCGATCGTCGACCTGGTTCTGCCCGGCCGGCCGGCCCTCGTCGGGCATCTCCCCGGTCGGCGTCTCACCCCGCCACTTGCGGCGCCACCATGCCGTGTACGTGTTGACCATGACCCGCCGCACGTAGGCCGTCGGGTCGTCGCTGATCCGGGACCAGTGCGGCCAGATCCTCGCGTAGGTGGTCTGGACGAGATCCTGGGCGAGGTGATGATCCCGCGTCAGCAGGTAGGCCATGCGTTGCAGCTGTCGTGACCGAGCGACGACGAAGTCCTCGAACGACGGCTGATCCACCAGGGGGCCCTCCGAGCCGGCGACGGTTCCGCGGGACCGCTGCGAAGGTGCCACGGGCGGCGCCACCTTGGCCATAGGCCGCATGCCGGTCTTACCGTACATGAGCGGTCCTCCCGGGACGGACGAAACGGACGCGATGCTCTACCTGGCCCTAGTGGCTGGAGCGTCCGGAAGGTTGCATCCGGCTCGACGGACCGGGCGAGCTCGGTGAGTCAGGAGCGCCGGTCGACGTCGCGCCCGGTGGCGAGATCGGCGCATTCGATCCGCTGCGCGCCGTAGGCGTCGAGGTACGTCCGGGCGCCGCGGTCGCCCACCGCGCCGGCCGCGATCGCGGTCCAGTGGTCGCGGCCGATGAGCACGGGATGGCCGGGCCGGCCGTCATAGGTGGCGCGCACCAAGGCGTCGGGTGTGACCGGTTCGGCGGCCGCGATCACCCGGGTCACGACCTTGGCACCGAGGTCGGGCAGGTCGACGAGATGCACGCAGGCCGCCAGCGCGTCCGATCCGACGAGCGACCGTAGGCCGGTGCGCAGCGACGCGCTCATCCCCTCGGCCCAGTCGACCGCCTCGACGACACCCACCTTCCCGTCGGCGAGCAGCTCGCGTACCGCGTCCGCCTCGGCGCCGACCACCACCGTCACGTCGGAGCAGCCGCCGTCACGGAGCACGTCGATGCTGCGGAGCAGCCACGAGGTCCCGTCCTCGTCCCGGATCAGGGCCTTCGGACCGCCCATGCGACGGCCGGCACCGGCAGCCAGCAACAGACCGACGACCTGGTCGGTGATGGCACGGCCTGGCATCGGTACGGGATCGGCCGCTGGTCACTGACGCTTGCGGCGCTCGAGATAGCGCTTGACGCGGTCCTCGGACTGTCCGGTGAGCTTGGCGGCGACCTTGACCCGGTTGATCCAGAGCAACGCACCCGCCGCTACGAGGACCAAGATCACCAAAAGCGTTGTCATGCACCAAGACTAGGGCGTTCGGCGGCCGACTCCACGTCGCGTAGCACCCGGAGGGCATTGCGACCGGCCAGCTTCGCCAGGTCGTCACGGCTCCATCCTCGATCCGCCAACGCGGCGAACAGGGCCGGGTAGCCGGCCACGTCCGGCAGCCCCTCGGTTACGAACTGGGTGCCGTCGAAGTCCCCGCCGAGTCCGACCGCATCGACGCCGGCGACGTCGCGTACGTGCTCGATGTGGGCGATCACCTGGTCGATCGTCGCGGGCGGCGGCGGATCGGACGCGGCCCGCTCGTCGAGGATCGGATCGAGGTCCTTGAAGTCGCGCGGGTCCAAACCGCGCTTGACCGCGATGCGCCGGCCGTCCTCGTACCAGGCGCCCGCCGCCGCCGAGACGAACGCCGGGACGAACGTGATCATGCAGACGCCGCCGTTGTCGCGAAGCCCGCCGAACACGTCGTCGGGAACGTTGCGGGCCACGTCGCACAGAGCGCGGGCGTTGGAGTGGCTGAACATGACCGGCGCCCGGGTGGCGCTCAGGGCGTCGCGCATCGTGTCGGCGCTGACGTGGGAGAGGTCGACGATCACGCCCAGCCGATTCATCTCGCCTACAACACCGCGGCCGAAGTCGGTGAGACCGTGGTGCACCGGATCGTCGGTGGCGGAGTCGGCCCACGGGACGTTGTCGTTGTGGGTCAGCGTCAGGTAGCGAACACCGAGTGCGTGCAACGACGCGAGTACGCCGAGCGAGCCACCGATCTGGTGACCGCCTTCGGCACCCATCAGACACGCGATCCGGCCGTCCGCGACGGCGGCATCGACCTGGTCGGCCGTCGTCGTGAGGGCCAGAACGTCGGCGTGGCGGTCGACCAAACGGCGTACGAAGGCGATCTGCTCGAGCGTGGCGGTCACGGCGGCGTCGCCGGCGAGCGATGCCGGCACGTAGACCGACCAGAACTGGGCGCCGACACCGCCGCGTCGTAGCCGTGGGAGGTCGGTGTGCAGGCCGGGCTGGTCGACGTCGAACGGCAGCGCGTCGAGGTCGTAGCCGGCGAGATCACGATGCGTCCACGGATAGTCGTTGTGCCCGTCGACCAGCGGAACCTGCCGGAGCCAATCGGCCAGTTCGGACACCTCGAGTCCCGCGCACGCGACCATTCCGCCACCCTATGGCCCCGCCGGGAGGACGCATTTTGCGGGACGCCTGGCGAGTTTCGCAGAGTAGGTCCGCTCAGTGGTGCCGCCGCGCGTGCGCATCAGGCCCACCTCGCGAAACACTAACCCGGACAAATCGGATGCCAGGTCCACCTGATTGCACCGTTCGCAGCACGAGCGGACCCGTCCGTCGAACGGGCCAGATCAGTGTCTAGCTGCCCGGATGGGACGGCGTTAGCGTCGCGCGTACATCTCAGGAGGTGCGTGCGTAATGCCGTCAATCGACCCTTGGAGTCGTCGCCGATTCCTCCAGACGGCCGGACTTGCCGGAGCCGGCGTCACGATCGGTGCCTGCGGTAGCGAACCCGAGTCCCCCACCGAGTCGGCCTCGGCCGAGGAGCCGAGCCCGGTCTTCAACGAACCCGCGACATCACTGTCCGGCAGCCTCAGCATCCTGATGTGGAGCCACTTCGTCCCGAGCCACGACGAGTGGTTCGACACCTTCGCCACCGACTGGGGCGAGAAGGTCGGCGTCGAGGTACGCGTGGACCACATCGACGTGGCGAACGTCCCCACCCAGATCGCGTCCGAGATCTCCGCCGGTCAGGGCCACGACCTCATGCAGTACATCGCCACCCTGTCGCAGTTCGAGCCCAGCGTGCTCGACATGACCGACGTGACGGAGGAGGCCAACAACCGCTACGGCGAGCAGCAGCTCGCGATGTGCAAGGAGTCGAGCTTCAACCCGCACACCAACAAGTACTACGCGTTCGCCCCCGGCTGGGTGCCCGACCCGGGCAACTATCGCAAGAGTCTGTGGGAGCCGGTCGGTATCCCCGACGGCCCGACGACATGGGACGACCTTCTGCAGGGCGGTCGCGAGATCCTGTCGAACGAGGATTTCCGAGTGGGCCTCGGCATGTCCCAGGAGATCGACTCCAACATGGCGGCACACGCCCTGCTGTGGTCCTACGGCGCGTCGATCCAGGACGCCAACGAGGCCGTCGTACTCAACTCGCCGGAGACGGTCGCCGCCGTCGAGTACATGCAGCAGCTCTACGGCCACGCGATGACCGACGAGGTCTTCGCCTGGGACGCGGCGAGCAACAACGAGGGCTGGGTCGCGGGCGAGCTGAGCTACATCATCAACTCGATCTCCGCCTGGCGTTCGTCGCAGGAGACCGATATCGAGATCGCCGACGACACGTTCTTCGTGCCGGCCCTCGAGGGTCCGCAGGACGCCCGGGCGGCGCAGCACGTGATGTACAACTACATCGTCCCGAAGCACGCCGCCAACCCCGACGCGGCCAAGGCCTTCCTGCTGCACCTGACCGACAACTGGGCGTCGGTGACGTACAACTCGCAGCTCTACGACTTCCCGTCCTGGCCGAGCCTGTCGCCCGACCTCCCGGACTGGCTCGCGAAGGACCCGTTCGGCGCCAATCCGGCCGACAAGCTGGCCTTCCTCGGCGACGTCGAGACCGCCACCGAGTGGAGCGCGAGCATCGGTCACCCCGGGCCGTCCAACCCGGCGATCGGCGAGGTGCTCGGCACCTACGTCATCCCGAACATGTTCGCGAGCGCCGTCCGCGGCAACGCCAGCCCGGCCGACGCCGTGAGCGGCGCCCACGACGAGTGCGAGCGGATCTTCGGACGGTGGCGGCAGCGTGGCCTCATCGGCGGCGCGTAAGGAGGCCGGGTGTCGGTAGCGGTCGAGGTCAAGAACCTCAAGAAGATGTACGACGGGGGCAGCGTCAACGCGGTGGACGGAGTCGATCTCGCCACCGATGAGGGCGAATACCTCGTCCTCCTGGGGCCGTCCGGCTGCGGCAAGACGACGCTGCTGCGGACGATCGCCGGACTCGAGCAGCCGACCGAGGGTGAGGTGCTCATCGACGGCTCGGTCGTCAACGGTCTGCCGCCTCGGGTGCGCAAGATCGCCATGGTCTTCCAGAGCTATGCGCTCTATCCCCACAAGACCGTGCTCGCCAACATCGTCTTCCCCCTCAAGGCCGAGAAGATCGACCGCGCCGAGCGGGAGAAGAAGGCGCTGTGGGCGGCCGACCTGCTCGGCATCGGCCATCTGACCAACCGCAAACCGCGACAGCTGTCCGGCGGCGAACGGCAACGGGTCGCCCTGGCGCGCGCACTCGTACGCGAGCCGCACGTCTTCCTGCTCGACGAGCCACTGTCCAACCTGGACGCGAAGCTGCGGGCCTCGGCGCGCGACGAGCTGAAACGGTTCCAGCAGCGGGTCGGCACCACCACCGTCTACGTCACGCACGACCAGGCCGAGGCGATGGGGCTCGGCGACCGGATCGCCGTGATGGACCACGGCCGGGTGCGCCAGGTCGGCCATCCGGTGGACGTCTACGACCATCCCGCCGACACATTCGTCGCCACGTTCATCGGCTCGCCCCCGATGAATCTCGTCAAGCACGACGGCACCCTGGTCGGCTTCCGGCCCGAACACCTCTTGCCGGACGAGATCGTCCGCGGTGAGCGGGTGATGATGCCGTTCCACATCGAGCGGATCGAGTACCTCTCCGGCGACCGCCACGTCTACGGCACCGTGACCGGGCTCGGCGACGAGACCCGCGTCATCGCCCGGCTGCCGGCGACCGTGACGGTGCCGCTGCGAGCCGACGAGACCTACGAGTTCGGCTGCGAGATGGAGCAGATCCGGTTCTTCGACGCCGACAGCGGCGAGCGCAGCTCCCCGATCCGGCTAGGGAGTGGCCCGTGACTGACACCGTCACCGCCCCTCCCGAGACCCGGCGCCCCGACATCGCCGAGGCCCGCGTCCGGCTGTCCGACCGCGAGGGCTTCCTGGCGTGGATCTTCCTGGTCCCGACCGTCGTCTACATCGTCGCGCTGGTCGGCGTGCCGTTCGTCCTCGCGATCGCGTACGCCTTCAGCGACGTCACGACCGGCGACCCGTCGTACGACTGGGCGGGCCTGACCAACTTCAATCGCGTCTTCGAGGACGACGTCTTCTGGCAGTCGCTGCAGAACACGTTCGTCTTCACGCTCGTGTCGATGATCTTCATCGTGATCCTCGGCAAGGTGCTCGCCAACATCTTGGTGGCCGACTTCCGTGGCAAGTGGATCGTCCGGTTCCTCGTCCTGCTGCCCTGGACGACCCCGGTGGCGCTGTCCACCCTGTCCTGGAAATGGCTGCTGCACTCGATCTACAGCCCGATCGACTGGACCCTGCACACCGCCGGACTGATCGGCAGCGACCACGTCTACTGGCTGGGCCGCGAGCCGCATGCCTTGATCGCGGTGATCGCGGTGCACGTCTGGCGACTCGTGCCGCTCGCCGCGGTCATCATGATGGTCGGCCTGCTGTCCATCCCGAAGGACATGGACGAAGCCGCCCGAGTCGACGGCGCCGGCTACTGGCGGCGGATGTTCGAGATCACGATCCCGCTGACGTTCCCGCTGATCGCCGTCGCCGCGTTGTTCGGTGCGATCTTCACCTTCACCGACGCCGCGGTCGTGTCGGTTCTCACCGAGGGCAAGCCGACCAACTCGACACATGTGCTGGCGAGTTGGTCGTTCCAGCGTGGTATCGACGGCGGTGACGTCGGCCAAGGGGCCGTGATCGCGCTGTTCCTGTTCCCGATGCTGCTTGCCGCTGCCGTACTCATCCTGCGGGCGGTCCGACGAATGGAGACCCTATGAGCGCGGCCCCGGGAATCGCCGCCCCGGAGGTGTCGGACCAACTGCGCCGGCACTACGCCCGGCGCCATCTGATCGGCCGGGTCTCGCTCTACGTCGTCGCGATCATCGCCGCCTTCTGCTGCGCCGCTCCGTTCCTCTGGAGTGCGATGACGGCGACCAAGCTCAACCAGGACCTCTACCCGACAGACAACAACCCGCTCATCTACAACAAAGCGCCGACGATCGACCACATCGCGTACCTGTTCACCGACACGGACTTCCCGACGTTCGTCTGGAACACCCTGTGGGTCGGGCTCGCCGTCGTCGCGATCACGCTGGTGCTCGGTGTGCCGGCGGCGTACTCCATCGCCCGGCTTGGCCGGCGTTGGTCCGGCCCGATGGGGATCGCGATCTTCTTCGTCTACCTGATCCCACCCAGCCTGCTGTTCCTGTCGCTGACCCGGCTCGTCGTGTGGCTCGGGCTGCAGGACTCGACCTGGTCGCTGGTCGTCATCTACCCGACCATCACGGTGCCGGTGTCGACGTGGCTGCTGATCGGATTCCTCAAGGCCCTGCCGAAGGACATCGAGGAGCAGGCGATGGTCGACGGCTACAGCCGGCTCGGCGCGTTCCTTCGTACGGTCGTGCCGCTGCTGTTCCCCGGCATGGTCGCGGTCGTCGTCTTCGCGTTCACGCTCACGGCCAGCGAGTACCTGTACGCGTTGTCGTTCATCTCGCCGACGGAGGAGAAGGTCGTCAGTACGGGCGTGTCGATGGAGCTCATCCTCGGCGACGTCTACAAGTGGCAGGAGCTGCAGGCGGCCAGCCTCCTGGTGGCGGTGCCGATCGCGTTCGTCTTCAACCTGTTCCTCGCGCGGTTCATCTCCGGCTTCACGATGGGTGCCGTCAAGGGCTGACTCGGCCGGGACTACGCCAGAGTGGCCGAGTCATCCCACGACCAGCTGTCGAGCAGCCCGTCGAACGTCGACAGGTAGTCCGCCTCGCTCTCGGCCAGCGCATTGAGCACGACGGAGAAGGCGCGGTCGTTCCAGAACGCGAGGTAGCCGACCTGCACGATGCGCCGGCCGGCGTCGTTGCGCCCTTCCCACCGCAGGCCCAACGCCGGCTCGCCATCGATCGACACCGACTCGAGTCGCTCCAGATGGCCGTACTCGATCGTGTACCAGTCCTCCCGAGCCTCGGCCTGGTCGGTTGGCCCGCTGGCGTCCCACGCCGTCACGAGCACGTTGGCGCCGAATCCCTCGTCCGACTGCTCCACCGCGACGGCCGACTCGGCACTTTCCGGCGCCACGTCGCGAGCCCAGTCGGTCGCGTCCTCCCAGCCGGTGGGAATCGCGTACGAGTAGCCGTCGCCCTCCAGCGCCGCCCTCGCGTACGACGCCTCCGGATCGGGGTCGCCGGCTCGCCCGCGGTCGCCGCCGTCGTTGGCCAGTGCGATCAGTCCGGCGATCACGCCCGGGACCGCGAGCGACGCGACCATCAGCGCGAGGGTGTGGCCGCCGCGACGTCGCCGCTGGCGCGGGTCGTAGGAGTCCATCTCTGCCTGCATGCCTCATCCGATCGTGAGGAGTGACTGCTGACAGCACACAGACCAACAGGGCCCAGCGTCACTCTGGTGTCAGATCGGCTTCAGTACGCGGCGACCGGCCCGGCGGGTTCAGCTCCGCCCGATATCGGGCGATTCGACGGGGGCGCCGATGCCCCGCTACGATCTCTAAGGTAAGGCTTACCTAAGTCTCTTGTCACCGCTCGATCCGGAGTCGCCTCGATGCCTCCCGCGCTCGCGCCGGCACTCCCGCGCGCCACGTACCTCCGCCGCTGCGTCCACGCCCAGGTCGTGCAGACCAAGCAGCTCACGACCCACCTGAAGCGGATCACGATCGCTGCCGACGAGCTGCGGGCGTTTCCCTGGCACGGTCCGGATCAGTGGTTCCGGCTCTTCCTCCCACGCGAGGGGCAGACCCGGCCGGTCCTTCCGACCCGAGCCGACGACTGGTGGCCGCAGATCGTCGCGATGCCCGACGAGATCCGGCCGTGGGTACGCAATTACACGGTGCGCCGCCTGCGACCGGAGCTCGGAGAGCTCGACATCGACTTCGTCATGCACGGCGATGGCGGTCCGGCGTCGAGATGGGCGTTGCGGGCCCGCTCCGGCGACTGGGTCGGACTGCTCGACCAGACCGCGCCGTACGACCCGCCGGCCGGGACGCGCTGGCAATTGCTGGTCGGCGACGAGACTGCCCTGCCGGCGATCTCCGCCATCGTCGAGAACCTCCCCGGCGGCACCGACGCCCAGGCCTTCGTCGAGGTGCCGACGCCGGCCGATCGCGTCAGCGTGTCGACACCCGAGGGCGTGCGCGTCACCTGGCTCCCGCGCGAGTCGACCGACGCGACGATCGGCTCGCTCGCCCTCGACGCCGTCCGCGAGGCCACTCTCGGCGAGCCGCACGAGGGGTACGCCTGGGCCGCCGGTGAGTCCGGGCTCATTCGCCAGGTACGCCGGCATCTGGTGTCGCGGCGTGGGATGCCGAAGAGCGCCGTCTACTTCTGCGGCTACTGGCGGACCGGCGTCAACTACGCCGACTGAGCCGCCGCGGTCAGCCCTGGCGCTCCGATTCGAGGGTGGGTGGCACGGCGATGTCGTCCGGACCGGGACCGGCCGACTTGCGGAGCAGGGCGATCGCGACGACCAGACCCAGCGCTGCGAAAGCGACCACCGCCGCGAACGCCGACCGATATCCCTCCGTCATGGCGGCCAAGGGATCCAGCCCGGTCGCCTGGGACAACGCGACCGACGTGACCACGGCCGAGCCGAGTGCGCCGCCGATCTGGAAGGCGGCGTTGTTGAGCCCCGACGCGAGTCCGGCGTCACCTTCGACGACTCCCGTGAGCGTGGCGACCGACGCGGCGACGAACGTCGCGCCGAGTCCGGGCCCGAAGACCAGCAGCCCCCAGAAGATGTCGCTCCAATAGGCGCCGTCGACCGAAATCTGGGTCAGCAACAGGCACCCCGTGCCGGTCAGCAAGAACCCACCGATCGCGATGGCTCGCGGCCCGATACGGGTCACCAGGGTCTGCCCGGCGGTCGCACCGACCACCGCACCGAGGGTCAGCACGACCGTGCCGAGCCCGAACCTCACCGCCGAGTAGCCGAGCACGTTCTGGGCGTACAGCGACAGGATGAGTCCCATCCCCCACGCCACCATGCCGAGCGCCAGCAGGGTCAGATTGCCGCCGACCAGCGTGGCCGACCGGAAGATGCGCAGCGGAACCAGCGGAGAGGTCGAGCGGCGTTCGATCAGGGCGAACCCGGCGACCAGCACCGCTGAGAGAACCAGCAGGCCGATCGTCTGCGGATCGGACCACCCCGCGTCCGGCGCCTCCACGATCGCCAGCACCACCAGTACGAGCGCAGCAGTGATGGTGGCGGCTCCGGCCGTGTCGTACGTCCGCTTGGTGACCTCGGCCCGGCTCTCCGGCAGCAGCCGTGGGCCGAGCGCCAGCAGTACGAGAGCCACCGGGATGTTGATGTAGAAGATCCACTCCCAGCCGGGTCCGTCGGTCAGCGGACCGCCGATCAGCAGCGCGGCGGTGGCGCCGACCCCGCCGA
>Ga0081455_10002856_pt1 | contig 20341 bp, 15 predicted proteins | sample TabmetS3T2R1_FD_70207 | JGI IMG/M metagenome (GOLD analysis project Ga0081455, IMG submission 70207) | Tabebuia heterophylla rhizosphere microbial communities from the University of Puerto Rico - S3T2R1 | ecosystem: Host-associated > Plants > Roots > Rhizosphere ...
CGTGGTCAGCCGGCATCTCGCGGAGAAGCTCGTGCCGGGTTTTGCCCGCGGCGCCATCGTCGACAACCGCCCCGGCGCCGCGGGCCGCATCGCCATCGATGCCTTGAAGGCCTCGCCGCCCGACGGTCGCACGTGGCTGCTGACGCCGGCCTCGACGGTGACGGTCTACGCCGACATCTACCGCCAGCTCTCCTACAACCCGTTCACCGATCTCGCACCGGTGTCGCTCGCCGCGACCTTCGTGCACGGCCTTGCTGTTGGCCCCATGGTGCCGGCCGAGATAAAGACCCTGGCCCAGTTCGCCGACTGGACGAAAGCCAACCCGGCGAAGGCCAGTTGCGGCAACCCGGGCGAGGGCTCGTTCCCGCATTTCCTGACGCTGGTGCTGGCCAAGGCGCTTGGTGCGCCAATCCAGCCCGTGCCCTATCGCGGCGGTGCACCCGCACTCAACGACATGATGGCGGGCCAGCTCGCCGCCCTGATGCTGCCCGACGGCTCCTTCCTGCCCTACACCAAGGACAGTCGCATGCGCGTGCTCGCCACCAGCGGCGCGACGCGCTCCCCGTTCTATCCCGATGTGCCCACTTTCGCCGAGCAGGGCGTGAAAGAGCTCGTGGTGACGGAATGGTTCGGCCTGTTTGCGCCGGGATCGACGCCGGCCGCCCTTGTCGGGCGTGCCTCCGAGGCCATCGGCAAGGTCATCGCGCGCCCGGACATCGCCGAGGCCTTCGCCAAGCTCGGCATGGTGCCCAAGGCCGACACGCCTGCCGAGCTTGCGGCCCTGATCAAGAGCGAAGCCGCGACCTGGGGCCCGGTCATCCGCTCGACCGGCTTCAAGCCGCTGGAGTAACCGTCTGGCGTGCCGGCTCTCGCCGCGCATAGGCATGACCGATCACGCCGGCCAGCACCACGAGTCCGAGCAGACGTGCGGCGACGAGGCCGCCGACCCAGTCGTCGATGACCTCGGGGAAGGTGAGCGCGATGCCGGCGAGGCCGCAAACCAGGCGCGTGCCCATGCCGAGCGGCCGCCACAGATGGCCTTGCGCCGCCAGGGCCAGCGCCACGATGCCGCCTGCGGCGCCCAGCGTCACCCACGGGATCCAGCCCCACGCCATGCCCTTCGGCGTCTCGAGCAGGAGGCCGGCGCCGATCGGATCGAGCACGAAGATGAACGGCACCAGGAAGGCCGGCAGCGCATATTTCCAGCTCTGCAGCGTCGTCACGTAGGGATCGGCGCGCGTCAGCGTCGCGGCGGCGAACGGCGCCAGCGCCGTCGGCGGCGACACCTCGGAGAGCACCGCGTAGTAGAAGATGAACATGTGCGCGGCGTAGTCCGGGATGCCGAGCTTGATCAGCGCGGGGGCCGCGATCACCGCGCACATGATGTAGGACGCCGTCACCGGCACGGCGAGGCCGACCACCCAGACGATCAGCGCCGTGTAGAGAGCCGTCCAGAAGGTCGAGCCGCCGGCGAGGTCGATCACGATCGAGGAGAACTTCAGCGCCAGCCCCGTCTTGGTGATGACGCCGACGATGATGCCGGCGCAGGCGCAGGTCGCCGCGACGCCCAGCGCCTGGATCGAGCCGTCGGCCAGCGCGCGGAACAGCTTGCCGGGCCACAGCGCCGTATCGGCGCGCAGGTAGCTCACGGCGATCGCGAGCAGGATCGACCAGAACACCGCATAGGTCGCCGAGAAGCCCCAGACCATCAGCACGACGACCGAGACCAGCGACGAGAAATGGAAGCCGTAGCGGCGCAGCAGCTGGCCCATCGACAGGTCGACCGCGGGATCGACGGCGCGCAGCCCGTACTTGCGCGAGTCGATCTCGGTCATGACCAGCAGGCCGAAGTAGTAGAGGCAGGTCGGGATGATCGCCATCCGCACGATGTCGAGGTAGGACATCTTGAGGTACTCGGCGATCAGGAATGCCGCGGCACCCAGCACCGGCGGCGACAGGATCGCGCCCAGGCCGCCAGCCGCCAGCAGCCCGCCCGCGGCGGTCTTGCCGTAGCCGGCCTGCCGCATGATCGGCCACGCCACCGTGCCGATGGTGACGGTCGTCGCCACGCCCGAGCCCGACGGGCCGCCCAGGAGGAACGAGGACAACACAACGGCCCGCCCGGCGGCGTTGGGTTGCCCCTTCATGGCGCGCAGCGAGAAATCGATGAAGAAGCGGCCCGCCCCCGAGGCCTGCAGGATGGCGCCGAAGATCGTGAACAGGATGATCAGCGTGGCCGAGACGTCGATTGCCGAGCCGAAGATGCCGTTCAGCGTCATGTATTCCTCGGCGATCATGTCGGCCAAGGGGTAGCCCTTGTGCGTCCACGGCGCCGGCAGATAGTTGCCCCACAGAGCGTAGGCGAAAAAGACCATGGACAGCATCGGCATGATCCAGCCGGTCGCGCGCCGCGTCGCCTCCAGCACCAGCAGCAGGAGGATGCCGCCGACGATCAGGTCCATCATCGTCGGCGACACATAGCGGTCGAGGAAGTCGTCGGAGGCCGAGAGATCGGTCCAGGTCCCGCCGGTCATCATGTACCAGATGACGGTAACCGACACGCCGGCGGCGACGATGTCCCACGGCGCGATCCTGTTGCGCCATGCCTTGGCGGCGGGAAAGAGCAGGAACACCAGCGACAGCGCGAAGGCGACATGGACCTCGCGCAGGGTCTGCGTGTCGACGGTCGAGGCCGCGGCATAGAGGTGGAAGATCGTCATCAGGAAGGCTGCGAAGGTGAGGAGCTTGCCCCACCATCCGGCGAACTTGTGGACGCCGCCTTCCTCCTGCTCGATCAGCTCCTCGACCTTGCGTTGTTCCTCTTCGCTCAGCAGCTCGGCCTGGACCGTCATCATACTTCCTTTACGACAGCTTGATGCCCTTCTCGGCGAAGAACTTGACCGCGCCCGTATGGAAGGGGACGGAGGAGTTGTCCTGCTTCTGGTTCTCCGCCGTCATGTCGGTCACCGCCTTGTGGGTGGCCAGCAGGTCGGGATAGGCCTCCCATAGTGTCTTCAGGATGGTGTAGGCCTGCTCGTCCTTCATCGAGGCCGGCACGATCAGGATGTTCCAGATTGCAATCACCGGCACATCGGCCTCGACGCCGGGGTAGGATTTGCCCTTGATGACGCTCGGCGCGAACACCGGTCCGTACTTCTTGACCAGCGGCGCCACCAGGTCGGCCGTCGGGATCAGCTTCATCTTGACGCCCTGGGTGGCGGCGAGGTCGGTGATCGCCGCGACCGGCGGGCCGCCGTTGAAGAAGTAGCCGTCGAGCTTGCCGTCCTTCATGGCGTTGGTGCTCTCGGCCGGCGACAGCCGCTCGCGCCTGATGTCGCTCGTCTTGAGACCGAGCTCGTCCAGGATGCGAAGCGCCATGACCTCCGAGCCGCTGACCGGCGCGCTGGTCGAGATGCGCTTGCCCTTGATGTCGGAAAGTTTGTTGATGCCGGTGCCTTCCATGGTCACGAAGTGCACCAGGTTGGGATAGATCACGCAGAGCGTGCGCGACTCGACCGGCTTGTCCTTGAATTTGTCGAGCCCTTTGATGGCATCGTAGGCGGTATCGCACTGGGTGAGCGCCATCAACGCCTTGCCGTCACGGATCATATGCATGTTGGCGACCGAGCCGGCCGTGGCCTCGGCCGTCACCGCGTAGCCCGGCACCTTCTTGCTGAGGATGTTGCCCATGGCGCCGCCCAGCGGATAGTAGACGCCGCCCGTCGTGCCGGTGGCGATCGAGAACTGGCTCTGCGCCGCGGCGGGCAGCGACCATCCGGCCACGCCCAAGGCGCCCGCGGCCGAGCCGGCGGCGAGGAAATTACGTCGGTACATGATGAAACTCCGTTGCTGTCCCACTCCCCAGAGGCGCGGACCCAACCACGATTGCAGTGCAGACGCAACGCGCGGAAAGCCACGTTTTACAGGCAGTTGCTCCGCTTGCCGGAACCAAGCTGGGCCGGAACCAGACCGGGAACAAACCGTCATTAAGGGCATGGCTGCTGCCAGGGAACGCCCCGGGGAACGCCCCATGCCCACCGAGCACATCAGCCCTCGCTATGTCGATCTCGACTCGTGGTCCGCGGCCGAGATGATCGAGGCCATGTACGAAGGCCAGCTCGCGGCGGCCGCCGCGGTGCGCGGCGCGCTCCCGGCGATCGCCGGCGCCGTCGACGACTCGGTGCCGGCCTTGCGCCGCGGCGGCCGGCTTGTCTATGCCGGAGCGGGGAGCTCCGGACGCATCGGCGTGCAGGATGGCAGCGAGCTGGCGCCGACCTATGACTGGCCCGCCGACAGGCTGGTCTTCGCCATCGCCGGAGGGCTCGGCGCCCTCGTGCAGAGCGTGGAAGGCGCCGAGGATGACGAAGCGGCCGGCGCCTGCGCGGTCGCGCAGGCCTCGATCGGCCGCAACGACGTCGTGATCGGCATCGCGGCGAGCGGCGCCACGCCCTTCACCATCGGCGTCTTGCGCGCCGCGAGCGCGGCCGGAGCAGTGACCATCGCCCTCGCCAACAACGCCAACGCGCCGTTGTTCGGCGTGGCGCACCATCGCATCCTGGCGGAAACCGGCACGGAGGTGATCGCCGGTTCCACGCGCATGAAGGCGGGCACGGCGCAGAAGATCGTTCTCAATCTTTTATCGACATCGATCATGGTCAAGCTTGGCCGCGTCTATCGCGGCCTTATGGTGGACATGCGCGCCAGCAACGCGAAGCTGCGCCGGCGCGCCGAATCGATCGTCAGCCAGATCGTCGGATGCCCTGAAAGCGAAGCCGCGCGCTACGTGCAACGGAGCGACGGCGATGTGAAGATCGCCGTGCTGCTGGGTTTCGGCTTGACGCAAGCCGAGGCGGCCGAGCTGTTGAGGTGCAATGGCGGCAACCTGCGCGTGGCGATCGACGCGCTCGCTGTTGCGCATGATTGAACGCGCCGCGACTGCGATGGCGCGGGAGATCGCCGAGATCCCCGCGCTCAGCGAACGCCTCATGGCGCGGCGCGACCAGGCGGCAAAGCTTGCGGCGCGCATCGAGCGGGCGAGCCCGCGCAACGTCGTCGTGTGCGGACGCGGCAGCTCCGGCCATGTCGGAACCTATTTGCGCTATTTGTTCGAGGCCCGCTGCAGGCTCCTTGTCTCCGCTGCTGCGCCCTCGGTCATCACCGCCTACCGGCGGCCGCCCGACATGCGGGGGACTCTTTTCGTCGTGATCTCCCAGTCCGGACAGAGCCCGGATATCGTCAGGACCACCGAGGTCGCCCGCGCCCAGGGCGCGCTGACCTTGGCGGTGGTCAATGACGAAGGCTCGCCGGCTGCGCAAGCGGCGGAGCTTGTCCATCCGATCGGCGCCGGGCCGGAGCGGGCTGTCGCAGCGACCAAGACGGTGGCCCTGGCGATGATCGCCGGCGCGCATCTCGTCGCGACGCTGACACGCGACAAGGAGCTCAACGATGCGCTGGTCCGCCTGCCGCAGCGGCTGGAGCGCGCGCTCGCCTGCGACTGGTCGGAATGGGGCGACAGCCTTGCCGACGCGCGCGCGGCTTTTGTCGCCGGCCGTGGCTATGGGCTGGGATCGGCGCGCGAGATCGCGCTGAAGCTCACCGAGACGCTGCGGCTGCCGGCGCTGGGCTACAGCACCGCCGAGCTGCAGCATGGCCCGCGCGCCGCGATCACGAGCGCCACACCCGTGCTGGTGCTGAGGCAGAGCGACGCGACGGCGGCAACGGGGGATGACCTCGTGCGTAATCTCCGTGACGCCGGCAACACGGTCTTCCTTGTGGGCGGGAGCGAAACCAGGCTGCCCTGGCTGGACAATGGTCATCCCGTTGTCGATCCGATCGCAATGCTCCTGCCCGCCTATCGCACGATAGAAGCGGCCGCTCGCCGGGCGGGATGCGATCCCGACAACCCGCCTTTCCTCGACAAGGTGACGAGCACGTTATAGCGGCCTTCCCCGCCGGAACGCGACGCTCGGTGCCGCCCTGCCAACCTCCTTCGCGTAGTGTTCGATCGGATGGGGCTTTCCGATCAGAAATCCCTGCACGGCATTGCACCCTTCGTCCGTGAGAAACCGCAACTGCTCGACGGTTTCGATGCCTTCGGCAATAACCTGCATCGAGAGGCCGCGCCCGAGCCCGATAACGGCACGGATGATCGCTGACGATTGCGCGTTCTTCCCGAGGCTCGAGACGAACGACTTGTCGATCTTGATCTTGTCGAACGGAAAGGCGTGGAGATAGGAAAGCGACGAATAGCCCGTTCCGAAATCGTCCAAGGCGATCTTCACGCCGAGCGATTTAAGGCGTCTGAGAATCGAGCTCGCCCGCGGAAAGTCGTCGAACATGAGATTCTCCGTCACCTCGAGCTCGAGCCGCGCAGGAGAGAGCCCGGTCTCGCGAAGAATTGAGTGCGCGAGTTCCGGAAAGTCACCCTGGCGCAGCTGTATCGGCGACAGGTTGACCGCGACCTGGAGAGGGGTGGGCCATGAAGCCGCTTCTCGGCAAGCCTCGCGCAGCACCCATTCGCCGATCGGAGCGATGAGCCCGCTTTCTTCCGCCACCGGGATGAACTTGGGGGGTGGCACCATTCCCCGTTGCTTGTGGGCCCATCTGATCAACGCCTCGAAGCCCACGATCTCACCTGCGATCAGCGCCTGTGGCTGGTAGTGCAGCGAAATCTCACCGGCCGCGAGGGCCGACCGCAGATCGTGCTCGAGGCTTCGCCGCTCGCGCAGCTTGCGATCCATATCGGCCTCGAACACCTGGAAGAGACCGCCACCGCCCGCTCTGGCGCGTTCGAGTGCCGCATGTGCGTTGCCCAGGAGGGTCGTCACGTCGGTCGCGTCTTGGGGGAAGAACGCGATGCCTATGCTCAGGCCGACACGCAGCGTGTGGCCGTCGATATCGATCGTATCGGTGACTGCCGCCAACAGGCTCTCGGCGAGAGCGACCGCCGTGGCCGTGTGCGGTCCCTCGACGACAACGACCGAGAACTCGCCGCCGTCCGTCCGCGCCACAAAGTGCTTGTTGGCCGCTGTCCTCAACAGCTCGGCCGCCTTGCGCAGCAAGGCGTCCGCCACCGCCGGCCCGAAAGCGTCGTTGATTTCCTTGAATCCTTCCAAGGCGATGCGCAGGAGCGCGAAGGCCTCCCGGCCGGACGTGGCCCGCTCGAGCACGAACTCCAGGTGATCGACGAGCGCCTTCCGATTGGGCAGATCGGTCAGCGCGTCGTGCGTGGCGAGGTAGGCGATCCGCGCGGCGTCCCGGTTGCGCTCGGTCACATCCTCGGCGACCGCTAGCACGTATTTTGATTTGCCGTCGTAGCTTTCGACAGCAAGGCGCCGGGTGACGATATCGCGCTCGCCCCTGTGCCGTGTCGGGATCTTCTCTTCCTCCACGATCTGGTCGCCGTTGGCATCCAACGCCTGCCGATCGCGGCGGGTGAAAGTCTCGGCGACCTCCGATGCAAACAGGTCGATATCCGTCTTGCCGATCAGCTCGGTTCGGGGGATGCCGAGCAGGTCTTCGCCTGCCCGGTTCATCAAGACGTATCGCTGCGCCTGCGCGTCCTTGGCATAGAGCATGACCGGGATGTTCTCGATCACGGTATTCAGGAACTCCCGGGCGCGCCGCAGGTCTTCTTGCGCCCTCTTGCGCTCCGTCACGTCGATGACAGCAACCAACGCCGCAGCTTGACTGTCGTAGTCGATCGCTTTGGAATAGCCGATGATGTCGATCAAGCTGCCGTCGGCCTTGATATGACGCCAGGTCCGCCCGCTGCTGTAGGTGCGTCGGTCAGTACCAACGACCTCACGGAGCGCGGCAATCTCTGCTTGTGGCCTGATGTCCAGGAGCGACTTCGCCAGGAATTGTTCTCGCGTGTAGCCGTAGTGGTCGATGGCGGCCTGGTTGACGGCGAGAAAACGCAAGCTGGCTGTTTCATACACCCACATTGGAATGGGGTTGCCCTCGAACAGCTGGCGCCATGCCGCTTCTCGCTGCTTCAGGACCGTAACGTCCGTGATGCAACCGACCACGAGGGCCGTGCCGTTTGGCAGCGCCACGCGCGCCTTTCGCGTCACGAGCGTGCGGGTCTCCCCGTCGGGTGTCCGGATGAGCTCCTCGTTCTCGTGGACCTGGCCGGTCTCGAGGACCAGCCGATCGACGCGGCGGAACTCATCCGCATGCTCCTTCGGTACGAAATCGTAGTCTGTCTTGCCGATCAGCTCATCGTAGGAATGGCCCATGAATGCGCACATGCTGTGGTTCAGCATGAGGAAGCGGGAGCGGTCATCCTTGACGAAAATCGGGTAGGGTATCGCGTCAAACAACGACCGCGAGATCTCGGCATCCTCGATCGAGGAGGATGGCGTCAGCAGTGGCGTGGGAGGCGGCGGCGAACGCGACATCGCTGAACGTGGGGCATGACCGGTCGTCGAATCGGCAGTCCGAGTTGTTACCTTCCGGTGAATTTAGCTCTCTGCATCGATCTAATCCAGCTGTGCGATGAGGTTACGATACGCGCGCTTCGCGCTCGCGAATGATTCGCTGCAGTGCGCTCGCTAACGAAGTCGGCGTGGCCGAGGACAGAGCCCGCTTCGGCCAGTCGCTAATCGAGCGGCGCTCGTCAGCGGCCCGCTAGGTTCCGAAGAATGCCCCCATGACCGCCGCCGCTTCGTCGTTGGCCCTGAGCCCCTGGCTCAGGAACCGGGTCAGCGAGAAGCAGCCGTGGATGGTGCCGGGATAGTTGACGTAGGTCGTCTTCACGCCGGCATCGATCAGCCGCACGGCATAGGCACGGCCTTCGTCGCGCAATGGGTCGTATCCCGCCGTCAGCACGAAGGCAGGCGGCAGACCCTTGAAGTCCTTGGCCAGCAGAGGCGAGAGCCTGATGTCGCTCTGGTCGACGCCGGCCGGCACATAGGCTTTCCAGAACCAGTCGATCAGCTCCTTGGTCAGGAAATAGCCGTCGGCGAACTCCTTGCGCGAGGCGCTCTCGCGACTCGAGTCGGTGGCGGGATAGATCAGCATCTGGAATGCCGGTCCGGCCTCGCCGGCATCGCGCACGGCCTGGCACACGACCGCCGAAATCGCGCCGCCCGCCGAATCGCCGCCGACCGCCAGTCGCACCGGATCGGCGCCGAAGGCGGCGGCGTTGTCGCGGATATGGCAGAAGGCCGCGATGCCGTCGTCGGTCGGCGCCGGGAAGGGGTGCTCGGGCGCCAGCCGGTAGTCGATGGCGATCACCTGGCAGCGGCTCTTGTTGGCAAGGCGTCGGCAAGTTGAATCGTGCGTCTCCAGCGTGCCGATCACGAAGCCGCCGCCGTGATAGTAGACCAGCGTCGGCAGCGGCGCGCTCGCCGCGCCGAGCGGCTGGTACCGGCGGTAGCCGATCTTGCCGCCCGGTCCGGAAAAGCTGCCATCCGCGACCGCGGCGACTTCGGGCGGATCGGCCTCGCTGTCCTCCGACATCTTGTCGACCGCCGCACGGCCCACCGCGTAGGGCAGCGTGTGCAGCTTTGGCCGTCCCTCCTGGATCGCCTTGTCCATCAGGTCGAGCAGCGTGCGGGCTTCGGCATCGAGCATGGGCTTACTCCGGATCGAAAAGATGGCGATAGGCGAACAGCGCCGGAGCGCCGCCCGTGTGAATGAACACGATATCGTCGTCGGCCGTCCAGCGGCCCGCGCGGATGAGCGCGATCAGGCCGGCCAAGCCCTTGCCCGAGTAGACCGGATCGAGCACCAGCGCCTCGAGCCGCGCGGCGAGCCGAATCGCCTCGACCGTAGCGGCGTGCGGAACGCCATAGGCCGGGCCGGCGTGGCCGGCCACGACCTCGACATCGGCCTCGTCGAACGGCTGGTCGAGCAGCGCGGCCGCCGCTTTGCCGTAGGCCACGACGTCGGCGCGCACGCGCTCGGGCTCGGCATCGATGTCGATGCCGACGATCTTCGTGCCGGCCAGGCAGAAGCGTGCGCCCACCACCAGGCCCGCCTGCGTGCCGGCGCTGCCCGAGCAGTGCACGATCGCCTTGGGGGTGATGCCAAGCGCGGCAGCCTGCGCGGCGATCTCGGCCACGGTCGAGGCATAGCCCACGGCGCCCAAGGAATTGGAGACCCCGTAGGGCACGACGTAGGTCTTGCGTCCTTTGGCCTGCAGCGTCTCGGCCAGCGTCCTGATGGCGCCGTTGCGATCGCCGTTCCACGGCACGTCATGCAGCGCGGCGCCGAACAAGCGGTTGAGCAGTGCATTGCCGGTGCGCTCATAGTCGGCGGAGGGTGGCGCGAGGCGGCCGTGATAGACGGCCAAGTGACAATCGAGTCCGAGCCTTGCTGCCGCCGCTGCGACCTGGCGCTGGCTGTTGGATTGCACGACGCCACCCGACACCAGCGTGTCAGCACCGTCGCGCAGCGCCTCATTCAGCACATAGTCGAGCTTGCGCAGCTTGTTGCCGCCGAAGCCCGGTCCGGTGCAGTCCTCGCGCTTCACCCACAAGCGGGGGCCGGCCCTGCCGTTGGCGAGATGTGCCGTCAGCCGCTTCATTGGCTCCAACGGCGTCGGCAGCGTGCAGAGGCCGACGCGCGGAAAGCGCGCCAGCGCCTCCATCAGGCTCGTCATTGCAAGAAGCCGCGAGCCTGCGCCGCGATGTCGTCGGCGCGCTCCCAGCTCATGCAGAAGCGGGCGCCGGGCACGATCGCGACGCGCGCGTGCGGGCACGTCGACTGCAGTAGCGCGCGATGCCGGCCGTAGATGAAATGCTCGCCATAGAGCATCAGCACCGGGCATTTCAGCATCGCGAGGCTGCCCAGCGTGTCGAACTTGGCAAGCGCACCCATCGCCTGCCAGCGGTCGCGCCCGATCTCGAGCTGCGCAGTGTTGATGCGGTCCATCCACGATTGCGTCGGCTTCATCGGCGCGTGCTCGGGATCGTTCTGCAGCAGGAACTCGATCGTGCGCGCCGCCGGAAAGCCGCTCGGATCGCTCGGCCGCACCTTGGCGATGTCGGCGATGTCGGTCTTCGCCGTCTCGGCATCGCTGAAGTAGGGCGTGTTGATCAGCACGGTCTTGTCGATGCGCTGCGGCCAGCGCGAGCCCAGTGCGATCGACACCGCCGCGCCCACCGCTTCGCCCATTGCCGCCGCACGCGCGATGCCCAGCGCATCCATGGTCTCGATCACTGAGCGCGCGTAGTCCTCGATGGCGGGCTGCCAGTCGATGTGATCGGAATGGCCATGGCTCGGATAGTCGATGGCGACGGCACGGAATTTCTGCCCCAGCGCCTGCAGCAGCTCGAGCATTACGGCCGAGCTCTGCTGGTTGATGTGGCTGATCATGACGACAGGCCCGCTTCCGCAGGCCCGCCAGTGGATATGCCCGGCGAAAGTCTTCGCCAGGCCACGCTCGATCGGCAATGTCATGAGGGATACGCTACTCCAGCTTGACGTTGGCGAACTTCACCACCCCGGCCCACTTGGTGGCTTCGCTCTTCAGGAAGGCGTTCAGCTCCGCCGTGGTGCCGCCGCCGGCGATGCCACACACCGCGGCGTAGGCATCGATGAGCCGCTGCGCCTTCAGCGCCTTGGCCGCCGCGTCATAGACCTTCTGGCGGTTCTCGGCGCTGGCGCCGCCGGGCGAGATCAGCGCGTACCAGTTGTCGGAGTTGACCTTGGGAAAGCCGAGCTCGCTCATGCTCGGAACGTCGGGCAGGAGCGGCGCGCGCTTGTCCGAGGTGATGGCAATCGCGTTGACCGCGCCCGACTTGATGTGCGGCAGCAGTACCGGCACGTCGAGGATCACCATCTGCACCGTGCCCGAGATCAGGTCGTTGGTGGCGGGGGCAGCGCCGCGATAGGGCACGTGCAGGATGTCGGTGTCGGTCTCGCGCTTGAACAGCTCGATGGCGAGATGGGTGATGCCGCCGGTGCCGGCCGAGCCGCACGAGATCTTGCCGGGATTGGCCTTGGCATAGTCGATCAGGCCTTTGAGGTCCTTGATGCCGGTCCTGGCATTCACCGCCACCATCTCCTGGACGCGCACCACCAGGATGAGCGGCGCGATGTCCTTGGCCGGATCGAACGGCATCTTGGGCATCAGGCTCTGCATGATGGCGCCGGCGCTGGCGCTCATCAGGCCCATGACGTGGGCGTCGCTGCCCGCCTTGGCGACGAAGTCGACGCCGGTCACGCCGGCCGCCCCACTCTTGTTCTCGACCACCACCGGCTGGCCGAGCAGCGGCACCATCTCCTCCGCGAGATGCCGCCCGAAGATGTCGGCCGGTCCGCCGGCCGGGAACGGCACGACCAGGGTGCAGGGCCGGCTGGGAAAGGAGGGCTGCGCTTCGGCCTTGGCTAAGGGCAAGGTCGCGAGGCCGGCAACGGCGGCGCGGCGTGTGATGCTCAAATTCTTCCTCCCATTCGTTGCGCCGACTGTGCGCAAGGAGCGGAGGAGAGGTCAAGCGGCTGGGGGCGCGCCACTCCAGTGGCGCGTCATTTATCGAACGCACAGAAGATCGCGCCACTGGAGTGGCGCGCCCCCAGCTAAAACTCGACGTCGAGCTCTTCCACCTCCTCGGGCTCGGCTTTCGCCGCCGCCGTCCATTCGAGCATTGCCGGAAACTTCATCATCAGGTCGCGATAGCCCGCCGAGACCGGGTCGAGCTTGACGTCATAGGTGGCAAAGCGCGAGCAGACCGGCGCATACATGGCGTCGGCCACCGTCGGTTTCTTGCCGAACAGGTAGGGCCCGCCATAGCGCTCCAGGCACTCGCGCCAGATCGCGGTCACGCGGTCGATGTCGGCCTGCGCCCCGGCCCACACCTTGAAGCCGGCGTGGTGCGCCTTGAGATTCATGGGCAGGGCCGAGCGCAGGTTGGCGAAGCCCGAATGCATCTCGCCGCACACTGCCCGGCAATGGGCACGCGCCACCGGGTCGGTCGGCCACAGCTTGGCTTTGGGGTTGAGCTCGTTCAGGTACTCGGCGATGGCGAGCGTGTCCCACACCTTGACCTGGCCATGCTCCAGGCAGGGCACCAGGAAGGAGGGCGACAGCAGCAAAAGCTCGGCCCGCGTGGCTGGATCGTCGATCGGCGCCACCTTCTCGTCGAAGTCCAGCCCGGCCATGCGACACAGCAGGAAGCCGCGGAGCGACCAAGAGGAATAGTTCTTGCTACTGACGGTAAGAGAAGCCTCGGCCATGGCCCCGAGGATGCAATTTTCGAGCCGGCTGCCCTTTATGCTTTACGCGCTATATCAGACCGCCGCCGACGTGATGCTCCCCATCCGGACCTGGGCGACGGCGGCTGGGCAGACCCTCTCCGGCGGCGCATCGCACATCGAAAGTTGGCGCGCGGCCAGCGCCCTTTGCGAGATGGTGAGCCGGGCGCGGCTCAGCCATCGGCGTCCGTCCTTCGGCATCGGCGAGGTCGAGGTCGGCAATCGGCTGGTGCCGGTGCGCGAGGAGGAGGGGACGTCGACTCCCTTCGGCACGCTGCTGCGCTTCGCGAAGGAGGGGGCGCCGCCGCAGCCGCGCGTGCTCCTGGTGGCACCGCTCAGCGGCCATTTCGCCACCTTGCTGCGCGATACGGTACGCGTTCTCCTGCCCGACCACGACGTGCACATCACCGACTGGGCCAATGCCCGCGATGTCAATGTCTGGTACGGCCAGTTCGGCTTCGACGAGTATGTCGAGCACCTGATCAAGTTTCTCGAAGCGATGGGGCCGGGCGCGCATGTGGTCGCGGTCTGCCAACCCTGCGTGCAGGCCCTGGCCGCGGTGGCGCTGATGGCGGAGGACGACCATCCGTGCCAGCCGCACAGCCTCACCCTGATGGCGGGGCCGATCGACACGCGCATCAATCCCACAACGGTGAATGAGCTCGCGACCGGCCGGCCGATCGGCTGGTTCGAGCAGAACCTGATCGCGCGCGTGCCGTGGCGCTATCCGGGTGCCACGCGGCGTGTCTATCCCGGTTTCCTGCAGCTCACGGCGTTCATGAGCATGAATGCCGAGCGCCACATCAAGGCGCAGATCGACCTTTACCGCGCCATGGCCAAGGGCGACGAGGAGCAGGCCGGCACCATCAAGGCCTTCTATGACGAGTACTTTGCCGTCCTCGACATGACGGCGGAGTTCTATCTCGAGACGGTGCAGCGCGTGTTCCAGGAGCATCTCCTGCCCAAGGGCGAGCTGGTATGGCGCGACCGGCGCATCCATCCCAAGGCCATCCGCCGCACCGCGCTGTTCACCGTCGAGGGCGAGCGCGACGACATCTGCTCGATTGGCCAGACGGTGGCCGCGCACGACCTCTGCACGAGCCTCCGACCATATCGCAAGAAACACTATATGCAGGCCGGCGTCGGCCATTACGGCGTGTTCGCCGGCCGCCGCTGGGCCGGCCAGATCTACCCCTTGGTGCGAAACACGATCCTGGCCAACGATTGAATAGGAGCGCGCATGAGCGGACCTGGAGGTCCGCGTTCCGAACGCACTGCCGCCTCGATCATGTGGCGGAGGCGTACGGCGTCATCAGCTTTCAAATTGGACCACCGCCGTCGCCACCACGTCGTCGCGGAAATGGCGGCTCAAATCCTGCGGCGTGCGCAAGTCTGCCGGTCGGCCGCCCAGCAACCACGAGAAGTCTGCTTCCATGCCTGCAAGGCGCAGCAACCCCGGTTCGTGACCGGGCTCGAATTCCACGAGCAGATCCACGTCGCTGTCCGGTCGCACGCGGCCTTCCTTTCAGGGTCGAGCCGAACAGGGCGAGACGACGGATATGATGGCGGCGGCAGAGGGATCCGAGCGCCTCTGGATCGGAAAACAACGGATTGGCCATTGAAGTGTTTTCCAGGACAAGGCCCGACTGAAGGTAGGTATCGGGACATCCTACCACAACACCGGCCACGGTCGGTTCGCCTGTCGCGGCGAGGCGAAGGGGGGCTCGCTTTCGCCGGATATGGCCCTTAAATAGTCGATCATGGCTGACTTTCCGAAGAAGACCCTGGCCGACTGGGAGAAGCTTGCCGCCAAGGAGCTGCGCGACAAGCCTGTGTCGTCGCTCGACTGGACCACGCCCGAAGGCATCGTCGTGAAGCCGATCTACACGGCGGCCGACCTGGAGAGCCTCGAGTCCGTGGGCTCGCTGCCCGGCTTCCCGCCCTTCACGCGCGGACCCAAGGCCACGATGTATGCTGGCCGTCCCTGGACGGTGCGCCAGTACGCCGGCTTCTCGACCGCCGAGGAGAGCAACAAGTTCTATCGTGCGAACCTCGCGGCCGGCCAGATGGGTCTGTCAGTGGCGTTCGATCTCGCGACCCATCGTGGCTACGATTCCGATCATCCGCGCGTCGTCGGCGATGTCGGCAAGGCGGGCGTGGCGATCGATTCCGTCGAGGACATGAAGATCCTGTTCGACGGCATCCCGCTCGACAAGATGAGCGTCAGCATGACCATGAACGGTGCGGTCCTGCCGGTGCTGGCGGGCTACATCGTGGCGGCCGAGGAGCAGGGCGTGCCGCAGGACAAGCTCGCCGGCACGATCCAGAACGACATCCTCAAGGAGTTCATGGTCCGGAACACCTACATCTATCCGCCCGGACCCTCGATGCGCATCGTGGCCGACATCATCGAGCACACCGCGCATCACATGCCCAGGTTCAACTCGATCTCGATCTCCGGCTATCACATGCAGGAAGCGGGGGCGACGCTGGTCCAGGAGCTCGCCTTCACGCTGGCCGACGGCCTCGAATATGTGCGTGCCGCCAGGGCCAAAGGGCTCGACATCGACGCCTTCGCGCCGCGCCTCAGCTTCTTCTTCTGCATCGGCATGAACTTCTTCATGGAAGTGGCGAAGCTCAGGGCTGCGCGCTACCTGTGGGCCGAGCTGATCAAGCCGTTCGAGCCCAAGAAGCCGGACTCGCTGTCGCTGCGCACGCACTGCCAGACCTCGGGCGTGTCGCTCACTGAGCAGGACCCGTACAACAACGTCATCCGTACGGCCTACGAGGCGATGGCCGCCGTGCTGGGCGGCACCCAGTCGCTGCACACCAATTCCTTCGACGAGGCGATCGCGCTGCCGACGCCGACCTCGGCCCGCATCGCGCGCAACACCCAGCTGATCCTGCAGCACGAGACCGGGGTCACCAAGGTCGTCGATCCGCTGGCCGGCAGCTACTACGTCGAGGCGCTGACTTCGAGCCTGATCGCCGAGGCGCGCAAGCTGATCGCCGAGGTCGAGGCGCTGGGCGGCATGACCAAGGCGGTCGAGGCCGGCATGCCCAAGATGAAGATCGAGGAGGCGGCCGCGCGCAAGCAGGCGCGCATCGATCGCGGCGAAGAGGTGATCGTGGGCGTCAACAAGTTCCAGGCCAAGGAAGGCGCGCCCATCGAGATCCTCGAGGTCGACAACGACGCGGTGCGCAATGGCCAAGTCGCGCGCCTGCAGAAGATCCGCAGCACCCGCGACGAGGCAAAGTGCGTCGCCGCACTGAAGGCGCTGGGCGAGGCCGCGCGCAACGGCACGGGCAACCTTCTCGCTCTCTCGATTGAGGCGACGCGGGCCCGCGCGACCGTGGGTGAGATCTCCTCGGCGCTGGAAGGCGTCTACGGCCGCTACCAGGCGACCATCCGCTCGATCTCCGGCGTCTATGCCGGCGAGTGGGAGGGTGATCAGGGCCTCGAGCGCATTCGCGGCGACATCACCGCCTTCGCCGAGGAGGAGGGCCGCCGGCCGCGCCTCATGGTGGTCAAGATGGGCCAGGACGGCCACGACCGCGGCGCCAAGGTGATCGCCACGGCCTTCGCCGATCTCGGCTTCGACGTCGATATCGGTCCGCTGTTCCAGACGCCGCAGGAGGCGGCGCGCGCGGCGATCGAGAACGACGTGCACGTGATCGGCGTGTCGAGCCAGGCCGCCGGCCACAAGACGCTGGTGCCGCAGCTCATCGAGGAGCTTGGCAGGCAGGGCGGCTCGGAGATCCTGGTCGTGGTCGGCGGCGTCATCCCGGCGCAGGACTACGACTTCCTGAAGAAGGCCGGTGTCGCCGCGATCTACGGCCCCGGCACCAACATCCCCGCCGCCGCGGCGGAGATTCTCGCCATCCTGCGCCAGAGGGATCAGAAGCGCGCGGCGTAGGGGATCTTGCAACCAACGCTGGGGATGATGTCATGATCGTCAAGCAGATCTGGACTGCCAACGCCTACCGCAACTTCAACTACCTCATCGCCTGCAGCGAGACCGGTGAGGCCCTGGCCATCGATCCCTTGGATCATGAGAAGTGCTTCAAGGCCGCCAAGGACGAAGGCTGGACCATCACCCAGATCCTGAACACGCACGAGCATCGCGACCATACGGGCGGCAACGAGGCTCTTGCCCGGAAGACCGGCGCGAAGATCCTGGCGCACAAGAATGCCAAGGATTCGATCCCCGACATGACCCGAGGCCTGGGCGCGGGCGATGTCGTCAAGGTGGGCAAGACAGTCGAGCTGGAGGCGCTGGACACGCCGGGCCATACGATGTGCCATGTCTGCCTGCTGTCGCACACCGACCAGCCGGCGCTGTTCTGCGGCGACACGCTGTTCAATGCCGGCGCCGGCAATTGCCACAACGGCGGTCATCCGGAGGAGCTGTACCACACGTTCGACCAGCAGCTCGCCAGGCTGCCGTCCTCGACGTTGATCTATCCGGGCCACGACTATATCGAGAACAATCTGCGCTTCACGCTCAATCGCGAGCCCGACAACAAGAGCGCGCAGGAGATGCTCGGCAGGCTCGCGGGCCAGGACCCCAACAAGGCCTACGTATCGACGCTCGAGGTCGAAGGCGAGATCAACACGTTCTTTCGCCTGACCAGCCCGACGGTCATCGCCAGGCTGCGCGAATCCTTTCCCGACCTGCCCGAGAAGCCTGACCAGCGCACGGTGTTCTTGAAGCTTCGCGAGCTGCGCAACGCCTGGTGATCGCCAATAGGCCTGCCAGCAAGCCTGTAAGCAGGCCTGCAACACAACCTTCTTCTTCCTGAAGGAAATCGAACATCGATCTCGTCGAGCCTGCGCGGAGGGGGTGGGCTGCTGCTCGATGGGGTTGCGCGCAGGAATCAGTTCGATGGCGCTCGTCGTCGTGATGGGCGCCACCAGCTCGTCGTTCGCGCAGGCGCCCTCGCAGGACGCTGAGCTGCGGGAGCTTCGCACCCAGATCCAGGCGCTTCAAAAGCGCATTGACCAGCTCGAAGCCGCCGAGAAGAGCCGCCGGCAGGCTGCCAGCCAGCCGCGGCCCGGCCCACCGTTGCCTGCCGCGTCTGCCGAGCCGGCCGCTGCACCAACGAAGCCCAAGCCGGACAACAAGCCCAACAGGCCGAATGGCACATTCGAGCTGGGCGGCGTCAGGTTCACGCTCGGCGGCTTCATCGAGCTTGCCGGCTACTCCCGCTCGATCAACGAGAACCGCAGCATCGCGAGCAGCTTCAACACTATTCCTTTCCGCGGCCCGACGCCGCAGGGCGACATTGGCGAGCTCGGCCTGACCGCCCAGCAATCGCGCTTCTCGGCCAAGGTCGAAGGCGACGTCGATCAGGGCACGCGGCTCGTCGGCTACAGCGAGCTCGACCTTCTCAACGGCGCGGGCAGTGCCAACTCGGTCGAGACCAACTCCTACACGCCGCGCCTGCGCCAGGCCTTCACCCAGCTCGAGCACGAGCCGTGGCAAGGCTACCTGCTGGCCGGTCAGGTCTGGAGCCTGGCGACGCCGTTCCGCAAAGGCCTCGATCCGTTCGCCACCTGGCAGCCGCCGGTCATCGACGCCCAGTACATCGTCGGCTACGACTTCCTGCGCGTGCCGGCGCTGCGCGCGGTCAAGGGCTTCGGCAATTTCTGGATCGGCGTCGAGGCCGACACGCCGCAGACCGTGTTCGGCGGGAGCAGCACCCCGCCGCCGCCCGGCACGACCGTCTTCACGACCTATCCCGGCGGCGGCGGCCTGAACCCGCAGGCCAACTACAGCGTCAACGTCGCGCCGGACTTGATCGTCAAGCTCGCCGCCGACTTGCCGGTCGTCCAGGATGTCTCGGCGCACGTCGAGGCCTCCGGCGTGGCGCGCTGGTTCACCGACCAGATCTCCTTCGGCGCCCAGGGCAGCGGCCACAGCGCCAGCTTCACGACCTTCGGTGGCGGCGTTGGCGGCAGCGCCTACGTAACCTTCGGCAAGTGGGTCGACCTCACCGCGTCCGTGCTTTATGGCAGCGGCATCGGCCGCTATGGCGCCAGCGGCCTGCCCGACGTCACCTTCAACGCCAACGGCAGCCCGCATCCGCTTGCCGAGGGAATGGGCACGATCGGCGGAGTCCTTCACGCCATCCCAGACAAGCTCGACCTCTACGCCTATTATGGCTGGGACTGGATCGGCTCCAGCTATTACGCCGGCGGCGGTGGCTACGGCAATCCGAGCAACAGCAACATGGGTTGCTTCAACCCCAATGCCCAGGCGAGCGGCCTGGGCGCGACCTGCACTGGCAACACGCAATGGCTGAGCGAGATCACCGTCGGCCTGAACTGGAACGTGCTGCGCGGCAGCTTCGGCACACTGCGGTCGGGCGTGCAATACGCGCGTGTCATGCGCCAGGCATATGCCGGCATCGGCGGCGCGCCCTTCGCCGCCGAGGACTTGGTGCTGGTCAACTTCCGCTACTTCCCGTTCGAGTGAGCGGCTCGATCAATACATGACGTCGCCGCCGTTGGGGGACAGGGTCGCGCCGACATAGAAGCCGCCATCCGGGCCAGCCAGCAGCAGCGCGGTCGCGGCGATCTCCTCCGGCCGGCCGAAGCGGCCCACCGGCAGCGCATCGATGAAGGCCTGGCGATCCGCAGGTGTCATGGTCGCGGTCAGGTCGGTGACGACCGGACCCGGGGCGATGGCGTTGACGCGCACGCCTTTGGGTGTCGCCTCCCAAGCCAGCGCGCGCGTAAAACCCATGATCGCCGCCTTGGCGGCGGAGTAGGGTGCCGAGTTCACCGCGCCCTTCAGGCCGCGCTGCGAGGCGACGTTGATGATGCAGCCCTGCCCGCGCGCCACCATCGCCGGATAGACCGCCTGCGCCATGAAGAACATGCCCTTGAGATGGACGTCGAGGATGCGATCGAACTCGGCCTCGCTGTAGGCTTCGAACGGCTTGCGGATGTTGATGCCGGCATTGTTGAACAGGATGTCGATCGGCCCGAGCTCGCGCGCAACCTGATCGGCGAAGGCTCGCCCGGCGGCGATGTCGGAGACGTCGACCGAGCGATGCAGGGCGCGCCGGCCGAGCGCGCGGATCTCGCCGGCGGTCTCGTCGGCCTTGGCATCGTCGTTGAGATGGCAGAAGG
>Ga0081455_10002857_pt1 | contig 20337 bp, 19 predicted proteins | sample TabmetS3T2R1_FD_70207 | JGI IMG/M metagenome (GOLD analysis project Ga0081455, IMG submission 70207) | Tabebuia heterophylla rhizosphere microbial communities from the University of Puerto Rico - S3T2R1 | ecosystem: Host-associated > Plants > Roots > Rhizosphere ...
AATCGTCTTCGTCATGCCCTGCAAGCGGGCGTGACCGGGTCGCTCAATAGATCTGCATCACCTGCATGATCGCCGGCCCCATGATGACCACGAACAGCACCGGCAGGAAGAACAGGATCATCGGCACGGTGAGCTTGGGCGGCAGCGCGGCCGCCTTCTTCTCGGCCTCGGCCATGCGCATGTCGCGACTTTCCCGCGCGAGCACCCTGAGCGCTTGGGAAATTGCCGTGCCGTAGCGCTCGGCCTGGATCAGGCTGGTGCCGACCGCACGCACCACGGCGAGCCCGGTGCGCTTGCCGAAATTCTCGTAGGCCTGACGCCGCTCCTGCAAATAAGAGAGCTCGGCGGTGGTAACGCTGAATTCCTCGGCGAGTTCGAGCGAGCGGGAGCCGATCTCGTCGGCGACCTTGTTCATCGCCGACTCGATCGACATGCCGGCCTGGACGCAGATGAGCAAAAGGTCGAGCGAATCGGGAAACACGCGCTTGATCGACTTCTGGCGGCGCTGAATGAGGTTGCTGATGAAGATATTGGGCAGGTAGAAGCCGAGATAGGCGCCGCCGATTGACAGCCCGAGGCGCATGAGCGGCGCAAGGTGATGGTTGTTGATGAAGAAGAGATAGAAAAAGACCAGTCCAAAGCCGGCGAGCGGCAGGGTAGCGCGGAAGAAGAGGAAAGCGACGACCGGAGCCTGGCCGCGGAAGCCCGCCATCTTCAGCCGCTCCCTGGTGCCCTCGGTCTCGAGCGCCTTGCGCAGATTGAGCCGCTCGACCACGCGTTTCATAAAGCTCTTGGGGTCCTTGCGCAGCTTGCGCTGCTCCTCGCTGAGCTGGGCCATGCGCTCGGCGCGCAAGCGGTCGCGCTCGGTCGCGACATATTTCATGCGCGAATCGAGGCGATCGCCGGACAGGAGCGGCAGCACGAAAGACGTGACGGTGGCGAAGGCCGCGACCGCGGCCAACACCATCACCACGAATTGCGGGTCGAGCACATAGCGCATCAGCGTTTGCATGGCGGCCCTAGTAGTCGAAGTTGACCATTTTGCGCATCACCAGGATGCCGATCAGCATCCAGATCGCGCTGCCAATCAGCATGAGATTGCCGAGCTTCTCGGTCCAAAGCAGCGAGATGTAGTTGGGCGAGCTGAGATAGACGAGCAGCATGACGGCAGGCGGCAGCGAGCCGATGATGAAGGCCGAGGTCTTGGCCTCGGCGCTGAACGCCTTCACCTTGGCGGCCAGCCGGTAGCGGTCGCGCAGCACCTGCGAGAGGTTCGACAGCGCCTCGGCGAGATTGCCGCCGGTCTGCGCCTGAATGGCGATGACGATGGCGAAGAAGTTCACCTCCTGCAGCGGCATGCGCTCGTACATGCGCTCGAAGGCGCGCGACAGCGGCACGCCGACCTTCTGCTGCTCGACGAGGTCGACGAACGCGCCCCTCACGGGCTCGGGCGATTCCACGGCGATGATCTGCAAGCAGTCGGAGAGCGGGAGGCCCGACTTCACGCCGCGCACGATGATGTCGATGGCGTTGGCAAACTCGACCAGGAACTTGGCTTGGCGGCGCTTGATCATGCGCGATAGGACGAAGCGCGGCAGCCCGAAGCCGCAGGCGAAAGCGGCAAGCAAAGACACGATCGGCGAGGAGCCGGTGACGAGCACGACGAGGCCTCCGAAAAGGCCGGCCGCGAGGCTCAGCAGATAATAGGTGCGCGGCTTGATGCTCAAGCCGGCGCGGATGAGCTTGGTGCGCAAGGGCACCCGCCGCTTGGCCCGCTCCCTGGCCTCGATGTTCTTGATGGTGTCCTGCACCTGCTGCTTGCGCGTCTGCAGGGGCGCGAGTGCGGTGCGGCGCGCCCTGGCCTGGCCTTGCGCCACGGTGGCGACGCGCTTCTCGGCCTTGCGCTCGCCGCTCATGAACGGCAACACCAGCACATAGACGACGCCGCCGACGGCGAGACCCGCCAGCGCCATGGCGGCGAGCTGCACGAGTTCAGGGCTGAGCAAAGCGTTCTCCCAATGGGCGGCCGAGCTCGTCATGCACCTCGCCAGCGGCCAGAATCTCGCTGAGGCGCTTCTCCTCGCCGAAATAGCGCGCCTTGTCCCAGAAATGCGGGCGGGCGATGCCGGTCGTGCGATGGCGCCCGGAGATGCGTCCGCTCGCGTCCTCGCCATGGATGTCGTAGATGAACAGGTCTTGCAGGGTGACCACTTCGCCTTCGAGCCCGATCACCTCGGTGATGTGAGTGATCTTGCGCGAGCCGTCGCGCAGGCGTTGCGCCTGGATGATGACATCCACCGACGACACGATCATCTCGCGGACGGTCTTGTTGGGAAGGCTGTAGCCGCCCATCAGGATCATGCTTTCAATTCGGCTGATGCATTCGCGCGGCGAGTTAGCGTGGATCGTGCTCATGGAGCCGTCATGGCCGGTGTTCATGGCCTGCAAGATCTCGAAGGCCTCGGCCCCGCGCGCCTCGCCGACGATGATGCGGTCGGGGCGCATACGCAGGCAGTTTCTGACGAGATCGCGCATGGTGATTTCGCCCTCGCCTTCGAGGTTGGGTGGCCGCGTCTCGAGGCGCACGACGTGCGGCTGCTGGAGCTGGAGCTCGGCCGAGTCCTCGCAGGTGATGATGCGCTCGTCGTCCTCGATATGCCCGGTCATGCAGTTGAGCAGCGTCGTCTTGCCCGAGCCCGTGCCGCCGGAGATGATCACGTTGCAGCGGACGCGTCCGATGATGGCGAGAAGGGTGCGCCCCTCGGGAGTCACCGTGCCAAGCTTGACGAGCTGGTCGAGGGTGAGCCGGTCGCGCTTGAACTTGCGGATGGTGAGCGCCGGACCATCGATCGCGAGCGGCGGGGCGATGACGTTGACGCGGCTGCCGTCTGGAAGGCGCGCATCGCAGATCGGGCTCGATTCGTCGACCCTGCGACCGACCTGGCTGACGATGCGCTGGCAGATATTCATCAGCTGCGCGTTGTCGGCGAACCTGATCGACGAACGCTCGACCTTGCCGCGCACCTCGATATAGGTCGTGTCGCAGCCATTCACCATGATGTCGGCGATATCGTCGCGGGCAAGCAGCGGCTCGAGCGGACCGTAGCCGAGCACGTCGTTGCAGATGTCTTCGAGCAGCTCTTCCTGCTCGGCGATCGACATCACCACGTTCTTGATGGCGACGATCTCGCTGACGATGTCGCGGATCTCCTCGCGCGCCGCTTCGGGATCGAGCTTGCCGAGCTGGGTCAGATCGATGGTGTCGATGAGCGCGTTAAAGACCGTGGTTTTGACGTCGTAATACTCCTCGGAGCGGGCGCGCTCGACCGGCTTGCGCTCGGGCTTGGCCGCTTGCCCCACGGGTGCCTGGCCGACCGGGGCTTGGCCCACACCTGCCGGGCGGATGTCCGCCCTGCGGTCCGGGGTCTGGGGCGGGGGCGCTGCGGAGTCGCTCCGGCGCGGCGCCGGCATAGGAGGCGCAACAGGGAGCGGCTCAGGGGTTGCCGCCGTCGTGCTCCGTTTTCCAAACATAACGTTAAGCGCGCGTCTTGGTCAGCCTCAATCGGGCGAGGATGGGCGCCAGCACCGATTGACGCTCGTTCTTCTGTTCTGATCGGTCGGTCAGCAGATTGGCGAGGCTGCGGAAGGCATCCGCCGCCTTCGCCTTGTCGGACACCTCTTCGATCATCTGGCCATTATTCGCCGCCGTGCCGAACAGCTGGGCGTCGAAGTCGATGATGATTTTGGGTTCGAGCTCGAGGGCCTGGCCGAAATCCTTGACGGAGATCTCGGGACGCTTCGGCATGCCGACCTGGTTGAGCACGAGCAGAGGCGGCCGATCGTTCGGACGCGAGCCCTTGAGCTGATCGACCAGGTTCTTGGCGTTGCGCAGATTGGCAAGATCGGGCGCGGCGGTGATCACCACAGCGTCGGCCCGAAGCACGACCTGCTTCGCCCAGGCGGTCCACAGATGCGGCACGTCCACGGCAATCCACGGAACGCTCTCGCGCACCACGTCGAGCACGGTCTCGCAAGACGAGGGCTCGAGATCGTATGCGCGGTCGAGCGTACTCGGCGCCGCGAACAGGCTGAGGTGATCCGAACAGCGCGACAGGAGCCGGTCGAGCAGCACCTCGTCGAGGCGCTCGGGCGAAGCAAGTGCCTCGCCAATCCCTTGGAGCGGGTCCTGGTTGAAATCGAGGCCGGCGGTGCCGAACGGCAGATCGAAATCAGCGATCACCACGTCGTTCTTGAGCGCCGAGGCGATGGCGAAGGCCGTGTTATGGCACACGGTGCTGGAGCCGGCGCCTCCCTTGGCCCCGACAAAGGCGATGACTTGACCGACCGGTCCGGTCTCGGGGTCGGTGTAGACGGACGAGATGGCCTCGATGATCTGCGACACCTTGATGGGAGCCACGACATATTCGCTGACGCCGCGGCGCATGAGCTCGCGGTAGAGCAGCACGTCGTTGACGTGGCCGACGGCGATGACCTTGGTGCCGGGATCGCACACCTCGGCGAGGCGGTCGAGATCGCCCAGCATGTCCGTGCGGTCGAGCAGCGATTCGATGACGATCAGGTTGGGGGTGGAGGCGTTCTTGTAGAAGGCGACCGCAGCCTGCACGCCCCCCATCTGCACCGTGGCATGGGCTTTGGCCAGCCGCCGGTCCTCCGCCGCCCGCTGGATCACCTCGGCAGTGTCCTGGTCCTCGCAAAAGGCCTGGATATTGACGCGCGGTATCGGGCGGGCGCGTGGCGTCTCGGGCGGCGCCTCCTGCACGCGCTCGAAAGCGGGATCGCTCTCAGCCGTAGAGCTCAGAGAATATGCGGCGTCGCCGATCACTGGCCTCCTCCGATTTGGCCAACAGTGCTTGTCGTGGCATGCTCCGCCAGGGGCTTGTTCTCAGGAGCCCAAAGGGACCCCGTCGGATTGCCGTTGACGTATTTGCCCCACACCACGTCGCGCCGCTCGCTCGGCCGCGGTGTCTCACCCCTTGGGTGGATGAGGTCTTCGGGATTGGCCACCATCAAGGCGAGATTGCGCTGGCTCGCGCATCCTTTGTTGGGCCACGGCATATTCTGAGGATCGCGTGCGAGATTCTCGGACCAGTCCGGGCAATCGGGCGGCACGGCGACATATTGCAGATAGGAGAGTCTTATCGGCGCGGCCGGGTCGCCATTGGTGAAATAAGGCTCGAGCACGACCGCGCGTGGCGGGATGCCGGCGCGGCGCATGACAACGCGGATCTGATCGTAAGCGCGCATCGCGGCGGTCTCGTTGGCACCGCCTGTGGGCGCCCTGATCAGGAGTTTCTCGGTGCCTTGCGTCTTGTAATCGTGCAGGAAGGTATAAAGCTCATCCTTCTGCGACGCGTTGAGACCCGAAGAGCCGCGATAGACGGCAAGGTCGAGCATCGTCTCGCCCTGCTTCACCGCAATGGGGTAGCGCTCACTGGGATTAGCGAGCGTGAAGGGCGCCTGAAATCTTGGGCTCTGCCAACACCCGCCGAGCGTCGTCCCGATCAAGATCACGGCAAGGAGAGTGAAACCTGGCCGTGCGGAGCACAGTGTGGGCCACGGGCCTTGAACTGCTGTCGCCATGGTACTTCTCCCCCTCCTACTCGACGATAAATCCAACATCGCCGTCGAACTTGCCGATCGGCGCGCGCTCAGGATCGCGGCCGTAGATGCGGTTCATTTGCCCAAGCAGGTCGGTGTTCACATCCGACGCCCAGCCGAAACCGTCGTCGGGCTGTGCGAGCTGCTGACGGGAGACCGGCTTCACCACGTAAGGCGTGACGAGCACAACGAGCTCGGTTTCGTTCTTCAGATAATCGCGGCTGCGGAACAGCGCTCCGAGCACGGGCAGACTCTTGAGGACTGGATAACCGCTTATCGCCTGCTTCGATTGATCCGAGAGGAGCCCCGCCATTACGAGAGAGCCACCGCTCGGCAACTCGACCATGGTCTCGGCGCGCCGCACCTTCAGGGCTGGGATGGTGATATTTGTAAGAATCACGGCGCCCTGGTTGGAGAGCTCGCTGACCTCGGTCGAGACTTTGAGACTGATGCGGCCCTCCGACATGACGACGGGCGTGAAAGCAAGCCCGACGCCGAATTTCTTGAATTCGACCGAGATGGTGCCGAGCTGCTGGGCGATGGGTATCGGGAACTCGCCGCCAGCGAGGAAATTCGCCGTCTCTCCGGAAATCGCTGTCAGGTTCGGCTCGGCCAGCGTGTGCAGGAGGCCATTTTCCTCAAGCGCGCGGAGGACTGTCTGTACGCGATTTGTGCCGGTCACCCATTGCACGCCCCCGCCCGCGACGCCCTGAGTCACGAATGACGGGGTCCCCTGCACTGTCTCGGCGGGAATGGCAACATCATTGGGGACGAAGGGCGCAATCAATCCTTTGCCCTGCGTGTTGATCGGGAAAGGAAGACTGCTAAGCGCAGCAAAGGCAAAATTTCCGGAATTTATCAGGGTGCCAAGGTCGATGCCGAACTGCTTGACAATGTTGCGCTCCATCTCGACGACCGAGACCTTGAGCAGCACCTGCTCGCGTCCCTCTACGGTAATCAGATTGATGACGCTGTTCGGAGCGCTGTTCTGGCTGTTGCTGCCGCCAGTGCCGGCGCAACCGCCGCCGCTGCCATTGGTGTTGTTGCTGCTTTGGCTAACCGACACAGCCGTGCCAGTGCCACTGGAGGAGCTACCGGTGCCGCTTGGCTGATTGAGCGGGCCCAAGAATGCCGTGACGATCTCACAGGCGCGCGTGGAGTCGATGGGGTTTGTAACCGTGCCGGTAAGCACGATTCGATCTCCGACGGTCTGAACCACGATGTTGGAGCCGGGAAGCAGCCGACTGAGAATGCCGCCGAGAGCGGAAAAGTCCCGCGCAATGGATATCTCAAGCGTCGTGACCGGATTGCCGTCCTTGTCGGTGAAGACGATGTTGGCCTCGCCGATGTTCTTGCCGATCAGATAAGCCCGCGTTGAGGATTGCAGGACGACGTCGATCTGGCCGGGATTCGACACCATCACGTTGCGTACCTCGCGCGGCAGATCGACGATCATCGACTTGTTCAGACCGAGCGTGATCTGGCGCGGCTGACCTCCGGATTCACCGATGCGCAGGAACGTACGGTGATGCTGCTCGGAAGCCGCAGCCGCATCAGGCGCAAAGGCGCCGACCACGACGATGCTCGCGGCGGCGAGAGAGACCAGCGCGGCCAGGGCGGTGAGCGAAGAGCGACGCATCCGTTTGCCTGTTTGCCTTATCCAGCCTGTCAATTAGCTGCCTGTCAGTTGATGCCGAAGGCGCGGGACGGCACGCCGTATTTCAGGAACTTCACTGAGCTCGCATTCGAGTCGCCGATCTTGGCGGTCGACTCCCCTTGCCCGGGTGTTGCGTCGGCGAGGCTGCGCAGCGAGAGCGAGATGTCGCCCATTGACTGCGCGAGGGCGAGAATCTCGGCTTGCCGCGGGGTGAGCTCGAGCGTCGCCGTCTTGCCGGTGGCGACCTTCTCGCCGTCCTTGTTCTCGATCTCCTGGCCGATGGCGAGCACGCGGATATTGCGCAACACCGCCTCGCTCACTGGCTCTTCCTTGGAGCCAACCTTCATCTTGTGCGACAGGATGACGTCGACGCGATCGTTGGGCAGGATGAAGCCGCCGGCGGAGGTCTCCTCGCGGATCGGCGTCGAGATGGCGCGCATGCCGGACGGAAGGATGGCAGCCATCACGCCGCCGTCGCTGATCTTGATCAGCTTCTGTTCCTTGATGGGCTCGCCGGCGATGAAGGGCGCGCGCGCCACGGCGCCGGAGAGCTTGTTCGGTGCCTCAGGATCGGCCTCGCGCGTGATGAGGCCCGGGGTGACGCCGGCGGACGGCCACTCCTGCCACTTGAAATCGTCGGCTCTAACCGAATCGCCAAGGTTGATATTGGTCGATGCGACCAGCACGTCGGTGGCGCCAACGGTCTTCTCGACCTGCTGCACCTCGCGCGGGCCGGACACGATCTTCTTGGCAATCCAGGCCGCTCCCAGCGCCGCAGTGCAGGCGATGGCGAGGACGACAACCCTTGCTCTCTTCATGACAGACTGATCCTTTTTGGACGCCCCACGTCCGCAACGAATGGTTCAATGTGACTTCCAAATCTCAACGCCGAGTTAATGGCCGTGCCAAATTGGCCGCGAGGCCGCCTGCGAAAAAGCTCCGGCGCGCAGGCGGTTTAGGCCGCTCGCGTTACTTGCAGCGCGAAGAGAGGAAGGGTCAGGCGCCGAGCGCCGCCATGAAGGGCGTCTCGGGGTAGACGAGCAATCCGGCCGCGGCGAGCGCGATGCCGTAGGGCACGCCCTGCTTCGGGTCGTGCAACCGGACGAGCCAGTCTTGGCCGGTGAGCATCACCGGCAGCGGTACCTGGCGCCAGGACAGAAGCGCGAGGGTGAGCGCGCCCCCAATCAGGGCCGCGTAGACGCTATACGCGAGCAGCGAGGCCGGTCCGACCCAAAGGCAGGTGACGGCAAAAAGCTTGGCATCTCCACCGCCGATCCATCCGAAGGAGAACAGGCCAAAGGTCAGGATCAGCGCGGCCGCGGCGAGCGCCACGTGAAACCCGATCTCGGACCAGCCGAGTCCCACCAGGGGGGCGATCACGAAGAAACCGGCAATCAGCGCAAGCGCGATGCGGTTCGGCACCGTCATGGTGAGGAGATCGGTGGCCGCCGCCAAGGCCATGGCGCCGGGGAAGATCGTAAGCAAGAGAAGGTCCTTGATCATCTGACGCCCTTGGCCCGGCAGCCTTTGGACGTTCACTGTCGCCGCGAAGCCCTGAAGGCTGCGTTAATCGGCACCTAGGCGCCAAGGGAGCGAGCTCATGTCATGGCCCAACCTGTGCCGCGCCGGCGCACGCGTTTGCCAATCCTTCACCTTTTGCGGGTCTCATGGGGCGAAGTCATGCGTAACGGGAAGACACGGAGCGCGCGCATCATGGTTCGCAGGCATCCCCTTGGGTTTTTTGTCGCAGCGCTGCTCGCCGCCGGTGCGGCGACGCCCGCGACCGCGGCGAACGACGATGTCTACGTGCTGGTCGATCAGGCGGCGCTGTTGCGCATCGACCGCGCCGCTGCCGAAATCGTGGTCGGCAACCCGTCGATCGTCGATGTGTCGGTGCAGAGCGGAAGGGTCCTCATCCTCACCGGCAAGTCGTATGGCGAGACGAACCTGATCGTGTTGGACGCCGACGGCAAGGTGGTGATCAACCGGAAACTCGTGGTTCAAGATCCGCGCACCGGGTTCGTGACCGTCTACCGCGGCACCTCCCGCTTCACCCTGGATTGCGCGCCGAATTGCACCACGCCGCTCGTGATCGGAGACGAGCCCGGCTATTTCGAAATGATTGCCAAGCAGATCAGGTCCAAGCAAGCGATCGGCCAATCCTCGGCCGAGGGCTCCAAGCAGGAATAGTAGACGGCGCTGTGGGCGCGCTGCTTACTGCGCGATGCGCAGCTCGCTCAGGCCTTGCGCGATGTCCTGGAAGATCGACGCCAACTGCTCGTTAGTGGGCGAGTTGTAGAACAGCTTGTTTCCGTCCTCGTCGGTGCTCGCGCAATTCTTGAGCAGATTTTGCGACGCCGTCGTGACCTGAAAGCCGATGGTATAAAGCAGGATGGGATTGTCCGGGTTTACGGTCTTGATGGCGTTGCACACGGTTGTCGTCTTGGTGTCGAGCGTGGCTTCTGCATTGCTGCCGCTGGTCGAGCCGAGATGACCGTTCTTGGCGAAGCCGAAGGCATTGTAGACCGATTTGTTGAAGCCGTTGCTCCCTTGGCTCACGTCGTTCTCGCCATCGGTGAGAAGCACGATGGCCTTCACCACCTTGTCGTTGCTATAGGCAACTCCATCGGTAAAGGGCGCGCCCGGCGAGATGACGCGCCAGCCCCAAAGCAGGCCGGCTGGAATCACCGTGTTGCCCTTAGCCACCAGAGCATCGATGGCGGTATTGATCGTGCTGGCAACGTTGGTCATCGGGGTGATGGCGGCCGGCGGACAACTAAAGTCGGGACCGATCGAGGTGCTGGACACGCTTGCGTTCTTGTACTTGGCGGTTCGACACTGCCGCTTGTCATTGGTGGTCGTGCCAACGACGCAGGTCGCGTTCGTGCCGCCGTCGCTGATATAGTTATTGGAGAAGTTCGTGCCCGAGGCGGAATCGGGCTCGTCGGGCGCGAGGTAAGGCACCCAACGCGACGCCGCATCGGATGAACTCGGGGGCGCATCAGTCAGTTCATAGCTGCTGCTGGCGCTCCTCTCACGCACGCATCCGGCCCAGCTTCTGTTGCTGAGACCAGTGCTGCTTCCCTTGTAGAGTTTGATGGTGCTGATCCCGCTCGTCTTGTCCAAGTCCTCGAACGCGATCGGATCGGCAGTGTTATTCGCCGTCGTGTAGGTGTTGGTGTCGAACCACTCGGGGTTCGAGGTGAGCTTGCCGGCCCCGACATTGACCGCGGCGGCGTACGGCACCACGCCAATCTTGACGTTATCGGAGGTGCCGTTCCCACCGAACAGCGTCTCCACCATTTTCTTCGCGGCGTTCTTGAGCGCGTCGAGCTTGCCACCCGATCCCATCGAGCCCGTGGTGTCGAGAACGAGCACGACCTCGATGTTGCGCTGCTTCTTGGTGATGGTGGCGTCGACGCCGACATCGAGCTGATTGACGTTGGCAAGCCGCATGAAGGTGGTCGGCACCTGGCCGGAGACGGTGACGTTGATGTCGTCGCCGACAAAGAGGACGTTCAACTTGCCCACCGTGCCGATGGCGGAGGGCGGAAAGTTGGCGTCGAAATATTGCTGTGCCTTGGCCTTGAGCTGGCTTTCCGTGAGACCGGTCCACGAGCCAATGGCGAGCGCGGCCGAGTCGGCGGCGTCGGCCATTCGGTCGCGCACGACGAGCGCGCGGCCGTAGTCGACGGCGACACCGACGGCGAGAAGAAGCGGGACCACGCAGATCCCGAACAGGATGGCGACATTGCCCTTCGCGTCGCGCGCGAACCGGCGAAGACGAAGCTTCGATGCCTGCAACACGTGACACCTCCCGCATGAGACCGGCCCGCCATTCTTGCGAGGCCTGAACCCGATCCCAGTCGCGGACAATCTATGAGTACAGAGTCTTATTTTTCGTATTCCGATTTACTCAATTACATCTCAAATTTACTTAAAACACACTTACCTCAATATTTACCTTATTTCGATTTGGGACGAACTATTCACCCGTTGTTAAGCCAAGCATAGGTATGGCTGTTAGGCTATGAGTGCGGCTTTCCGGCAGCTGAGCAGCAGGATTTTGCGCGGTTTTCTCCGGTTCGGCAGGGACCGCGCGGGGGCCTCTGCGCTCGAATTCGCCATCGTCGCCCTTCCCTTCACCTTGCTGTTGCTCGCGACTTTCGAGGTTGGGGTGGTCTATTTCGCCAATCTGTCGCTCGAGAACGCCACCTCGCGAGGCGCCCGGCTGATCCGCACCGGACAGGCGCAAGGGCAAGGGTTCGATGCCGCGCGATTCAAGAGCGAGCTTTGCAAGAGGATCACCCCGCCGGTCACCTGCTCGGGCCTCAAGCTTGATGTGCGCAGCTACGACAATTTTGCCGGCGCCGCCGCGGGCCTCACCAATCCGCTCGATTCGAACGGGAACCTGAAGACGAACTTCAGCTACGACCCCGGAGCTGGAGGCGACGTGGTCGTGGTCAGGGCGTTCTACGAGTGGCCGCTGACCGCCAGGCTGCCGAAGGTCATCGCCATGAGCAATATGGGCAACGGCGACCGGTTGCTGGTCGCGACGGCCGCGTTCCGCAACGAGCCGTTCCAGCCCCCCGATTAGAGAGAAGGTTCGCATCCGTGCGAATGCAAACAACACTGGCAAACGCGGTAAAGCGAGGAGCTCGTCTGTGGCGCGACCCGAGCGCCGTCTCGGCCATCGAGTTCGCGTTCATCGCCCCGGCGATGGTCCTGCTCTATGTCGGCGCGGTCGAAATCGGCAACGCGCTCACCATCTACCGCCGCACCTCGATCGTAGCGGCAACGGCATCGGATCTAACGGCGCAGGTGAAATCGGTTACCGCCTCCGACCTCAAGGACATCGAGGATGCGTCGAGCAGCATCCTCACCCCGTATTCGACAGCTCCCTTGACGATCATGCTCACCAGCGTAATCGCCGACCAGAACAACAGCGGCAAGGTGGACTGGAGCTGCTCCAACAAAGGGAGCGGCCGCGCGAAGGGCTCGGCCTATGCGGTCCCCGCCGGATTGACCCAGGCTGGCAGCAGCGTGATCGTCGCCGAGGTCACCTATGCCTTCACGCCGGTGCTGGGCTTGGCTCAGGTGTTCAGCCCTGGTTCGTTCGACATGAAGCGCACCTTCTACGCAAGGCCGCGCAGGAGCCTTACGGTGCAAAAACCCGACGTTGGGTGCTAGGCTCGACGATTGCCTCTAACCGGAATGGGTCGAGCCCGACGGGGACTCTTGCATGCGTCGACTCGCTCGGCCCAAAGGTCGTATTCGTCCGACGCCTCCACCCTGACAACCGCGCGGTCTCCGGGCCTGAGCTCCGTCTCGCCGTTCAAATAGACGCTGCCGTCGATCTCCGGCGCATCCCAATGCGAACGCGCGACGGCGCCGTCGTCATCGACCTCATCGACCATCACCTCGATCGACTTGCCGACGCGGCCCTTGAGCAGCTCGGCGCTGGTCGCTTGCTGACGCTCCATCAGCCGCGCGTAGCGTTCGGCCTTCACCTCGTCGTGGATGTGTCCCTCCAGCGCGTTGGCCGCAGCGCCGTCGACGTTCTCGTATTTGAAGCAGCCGACGCGGGTGAGCCTCGCCTCGCCGAGCCAATCGAGCAGGAGCTCGAAATCCTTATCGGTCTCGCCGGGGAAGCCCACGATGAAGGTCGAGCGAATGGCAATCTCGGGGCAGATGTCGCGCCAGCGCGCAATACGCTCCAAGGTCCTTTGCTGATGCGCGGGGCGGCGCATGGCCTTCAGCACGGAAGGACTCGCGTGCTGGAAGGGAATGTCGAGATAAGGCAGCACGCGGCCATCGGCCATGAGCGGCAACACCTGATCGACATGGGGATAGGGGTAGACATAGTGGAGGCGCACCCAGGCGCCGAGTGAGCCGAGCGCCGCGGCGAGGTTGATAAATCTCGTGTCGCGATCCTCCCCGCGCCACGCGCTCTGGGCGTAGCCGAGATCGAGCCCATAGGCGCTCGTGTCTTGCGAGATGACGAGAAGCTCCTGCACGCCGGCGGCGACCAGCCGTTCAGCCTCGCGCATCACCTCGCCGAGCGGCCTGCTCTTGAGCCGGCCGCGCAGGGTCGGGATGATGCAGAAGCTGCACGCGTTGTTGCAGCCTTCGGAGATCTTCACGTAGGCGTAGTGGCGCGGCGTGAGCTTGATGCCTTGCGGCGGCACAAGATCGAGGAAGGGATCGTGCGGACGGGGCACGGCCTTGTGCACCTCCTCGACCACGGCTTCGTATTGATGCGGGCCGGTGATGGCGAGCACGCCGGGATGGCGGGCGCGGATGCGGTCAGACTCGGCGCCGAGGCAACCGGTGACGATGACGCGGCCGTTCCTGCCGAGCGCCTCGCCGATCGCCTCGAGCGACTCCTCCTTGGCGCTATTGAGAAAGCCGCAAGTATTGACCACGACGGCGTCGGCGCCCTCGTAACTCGGCGCGAGCTCGTAGCCTTCGGCGCGAAGCCTGGTGATGATACGCTCGGAGTCGACCAGCGCCTTGGGGCAGCCCAGGCTGACGAAGCCGATTTTCGGCGCGGTTTGCTTTGGTGCCGGCATGGCGCGCTTATAGGCGAGCAATGCATCGCGGTCGATGGGTTGCGCCAAGTCCTTTTCCCGGTGTGCCATGCCACCACTCACGCGCTTTCCCTTAGTGTGGAGCAGGCTCGCGCCTCGCGCGGACTTCACGACTTGTTTATGCCTGGCCTGACAAAGGAGCCGCGTCATAAACTTGACATTTGCACCTGAAGCGCTGCGACTCTTGGGCTAGATCTCTCAAGCGATGACTTCTCTCTACACATCGGGGCAAACCAATGGGGATAGCGGCACCTTCGATGGCTCAGGCAGCCCTCTCTCGCTTTAATTTGCGCTGGGCTGCACTTATCGCGACGCTCGCTGCTGTTTATCTGGTCTTCGCCTATTTCGACGCCTTCGAGCAGCTCTCACTTCAATTGCAGCAGCTGGAACCGTGGGAGGTCGACGAAATTTGCCTTGTGCTGATGCTGTCGGGTGCCTTGACATTGATATTCATTGGCTTCGCCGCTTCGCGAGGCCTTGAATCAAGGCGAGAATTCATCCGGCAACTTTCGACGCACAAGGTCCAGGAAGGCAGCGCTGCCGTCTTCATTCTGGAGATGGACGGCGTCGTTGACCGGGAGACTTTGCAACAAGGAGCCGAAAAGCTCGAAAGTCTCCTGGGGCAAGAAGGCCAGCTGACCTTCTTCTGCGTACGCTAGGAAGCGAGCAGGCTGCGGTGGTGTCCTCGGGTTGGGTGTGCTCGGGTTGCCGGCGCCACTCTTAGCCCCTCCTTCGAGGAAGGTTTCATCCACGCTGCAATTTTGGCCGAAATGCAACCGCCAGTTTACGGGCGAGTGGGTGAACGGAAGCTATCGTTAAACGTTGGGCCTCTAGCCACTTGCGCATGACTCGACAGCGCAATGCCCGAATTTGTTGAGAAGAAAGGCCATCTCGTCGCCTCCTTTGAAGTGTTGCCCTCCGACGACGGCGAGATCTTGGGTATTGAATTCGTCCGACCAGACCGCAAGGCCGTGGTCGTGGCGCTCCCGCTCGATCATCTCCACCATTTCGTTGACCGCATAAAGTGGGGATTTGACCAGTGCGCTCAGCGAGCATCCAAGCGCGGAAAATGACCCCTCGTCGACACCGGCAAGGGGCTGCCTCATTGAAGTCGTTGGGGTAGCCCGTGTTGGCCGCTTCGCGCGGAGAGGACTTGGCAATGAGCTGAAGGCCTATCGAACGCGGAAGGACGTCAGATTGGACTCGCCTACGAGGTGCTCAAGCTGTTGGCCAGCATGTTCTAGGACTTTCTCGTCGACATCAGCCCCCATCTCCACGATGAAGACGGCGACTTCCTCTCCTTCCCGGGCCTTCTCCCCAGCAAGCTCTTTGATGAAGTCCCGCCGGGAGATCTTGCCTGAAGATCGTGGTCGGAGCGTCTTGTAGGCAAAGAACAGTATGAAGCCACCGCCAAATACTATCAGCACAAAAAGAATTTCTTCCCACTCGAAAAAATCGTGTTGCCGCACGAAGTCGACAAGTCTGTCAAACAGATCCCAGTAAACAGCAGACAATAAAATACCAATACACAATACCCATCCGATCAACGGCCATTTAATCAAGGATGGTAGGTGTAATTCTGCGAATTTATGGGCATGCATCACCGCCCGAACCCCCGATAGGGTTAACACCATTTTGGTCGGCCGTGTCAAATTTATGACGGAGGAGGCGGGGTCGGCGCTCAGCGGCGGCACCGTGCTCGATCAGGTAGTACCATTCTCCAAATAACGATAGAGGGTTGCGCGGGACACCTGAAGCTCCTTGGCAACCTCGTCCATCGTGCGCCCTTTCTTCACGAGTTCGCGAGCGCGCTCAAGGTCTTGTGGCGAAAGCGACCGCGGCCGGCCGGCCCGGCGCACTGGGGGCGCCTCATCCTTGAGCAGGCGGATCTGCCGCTCGAATTCCTGCAACTGACTGAGCATTGCCTTCGTCGCGGCGCGGTTTCGCCCGTGGGTGTCGAAACCTTCGGTGAGCGAGCGAAAACGGACATTCTTAGCCTCGAGCTCGAGCGCGAGATCGATTAGCTCCGGCACCGAATTCGCGACGGCTTCGAGCCTCAACACGACAAGAGCATCGCCATCGCCAAGATGGCTGATTAGCGCCCCCAGCATGCCATCCTTGCGCCCGGCAAGTGGGCCATTATCGACGACAATACGTTCACAACCTGCCCTTTCCAGCGTGGCCATCTCTTCTCGAAGGCCTTCCGTTGAGGACCGGCTGCGCAAGAAGCCGACGTTCGTCATCATTCTGGACCCGTCGAACACTCTGGACCCCCGGAACGCTCTCGACCCACCTCTGCACGCGCGCGGCGCAGCGACAACCTTCTGTTGCTCAAATGCCACATTGTTGGAAGGATTCGCCTGGCGCCCGCGAGATTAAGTCTTCCGAATTTCTTTACTCAAAAACCTCGTCAGTTGTGAGAATGGCGAGCAGCGGAGGCTCACCAACTAGTTGTTGATCCGGGCCGCACCAGTCTTCTTACCTCTCCGCTAGCCTAAGAAAAAGGCAGAAGGTTGTTTTGGGTTAATTTCTATAATTAATTGTCAGACAATTCCCGGAATAGTCTCGAAAATTGTTCTTAACTGGACGACGCTCGCTTTTTGCTGTCCCTAACTTATAACCGCGCGCCTGACGGGCAACGGCGCAAAGAAACGTCGCGGTCAAAGGGGGACATCAATGCAGAAGCGTTCGGGGCTTTTTGGCCAGGACCTGCCGCCTCTGGGGAAGGCGGCTTTTGGCGCAACACGAGGCAGGGAAATTCTCAGATTTTGGAGGGGGGCTATGAGTAACTACAAGACTCGCAATCATTGGCGCGGCTTGGCGGGCGCGATCAGCGCGCTCGCCGTGGCGGCCGCCATGAGCATGGGTGGCGCAAACGAGGCGAAGGCCTTCTGCGTAGGCAGCATCATCATCGGTCCCGACAACTGCACCGACAACGGCCCAATCGGCCCGTCATTTGATGGGTTTGCGGACATCTATATCGGCGCGGCCAACGGCAGCGCCAATGGCAACGATGGCCTTGGCGGAGGCAACACGATTCAAATCGGCAATATCGGGATCGGGCTCGCCAACTCCTCGGGCAACGGCAATATCGTCTTCAACAATCCGGGCAACCCAGGCGACGCGTTCAATCTGTCGATTCTCAACACACAGCTCGGCATCGCCAACGGCAGCGGGAACGGAAACATCCTGCTCAGCAACGGCGCCGACGCGACCAACATCTCCATCCTCAATTTTCAAGCAGGAATCGCCAATGGCGCCGGCAATGCATTCGTCCTCTTTGCGGATGATCCCGAAGACGACGCAACCAGCGTGCAGATTGGGAACGACTATTTCGGCATTCTCAATGGCAGCCTAAACGGCGTCAATATCGGCACCGGGTCGTCCACTGTCGTCCAGATCGAAAACTTCGGGAAGGGCGTGGGCAACTTTAGCGGCAACGCCGCCGTGATCGGCGACTGCGACATCGTTTCGGCTGACGGCACTCCGCAGGACCCGGGTTTCGTCAAAGACGACGAGAACGGCGTCTCCTATGGGCCCGTTTTTACCCAGGCCGATACTCCGGTTAGACAGCGTTGCAGCCAAACCGGCGATGCCGAGGCAACCATCATCGAGAACACCGCCTTCGGCAACGCGAACGGCGCTGGCAACGCCAACAATCTTGGCGGGGGCGATGCCGAGCTCAACCTCATCAACAATCAGCTGTTCGGCAACTTCAACGCTTCCGGCAACGGCAATGGCGGTGGGTTCCGCACCGACGCCGACATCACCGGCAACTTCATGGCCGGCAACGGCAACGGCAGCGGCAACGGCAACGGCAATCCCGGATTTGGAGGCGGTGAGGGCGGCGCAGCGTTTGCCGATATCAGCGACAACTTCTTCTCCGGCGACGGCAATGGCAGCGGCAACGGCAACGGCTTCGACGCCAACGCCGAAGTCAACAACAATGCCGCCTTCGGCCTTGCCAACCTCAGCGGCAACGGCAACGGCAGTTTCTTCAGTAACACCACCGATGGGTTCGAAGGGACCGCCGTGGTCCAGGACAACTTCGTCGCTGGAGCTTTCTCTGGAACGGGCAACGGCAACGGCATAACCGGAACCGGCAATGCCGACATCGAGCGCAACGTCGTGTTCGGCGCCGTTTCGACAACTGGCAACGGTAACGGCGGTGAGACCGGCAATGCTGTCGTCACCGACAATTTGGTGCTCGGCAGCTTCTCGGCCACCGGCAACGGCAACGACCTAGTCGACACTAATGGGAACGGCATTCCCGATAGTGGCAATGGTTCTGCCGAGATCGTTGGAAACGCGGTGATCGGAAGTGCCTCGCTAAGCGGCAACTCCGACCTTGCTAACGATGGAACTGTCACCCTCCTCGGCAATACCGTGATCGGTAACGGGTCTGCCGACAACAATGGTGACGAGTACAACTTCAACACCATCATTGGAAATGGTTCGGGCAACAACGGCGGCCGCAACGTGCAGAACAACACGGTGTTCGGCGACAATTCCGGCAATGGCTATGCCGACAATGCCAACGGCAACCTCGTGTTCGGCGACAATTCCGGCAACAACGTCGATGGCTTCAACAACATCGCCGTCGGCAACGGCGCCGGCAACGGTATCGCCGCCAAGAATACGGTGGCTGTCGGCACCAATGCGCTCGCACAAGGCGATTCGGGTATTGCGGTCGGCTACAATGCCTTCGCCGCTGGCCCGAACGACATGGCGCTCGGCGCAAACGCCTCCGTGACGGCCGATAACTCAACCGCGATCGGTGCCGGAGCCAAGGCCACGTTGCCCAACCAGTTCGTGATGGGAACCGCAAGCGAAACCTACAAGGCTCCTGGCATCACTTCTGGCTTGAGCAAGGCCCGCCAAAGCGGCTCGCTTGAGGTCGTGACCTCTGATGGCAACGGCAATCTCGCCACCGACAACGGCTTCATCTTCAACCAGTTGAACGAGCAGACCAATCGCTTGAACAAAGCCTTCCGCAAGCTTGATGAGAACGAGGCTGGCGTCGCGCTGGCTCTCGCCGCGGTCAATCCCGACCTAACCCGCGACGAACGCTTCGGCATCAGCGCCAACTGGGGCACCTTCGAGGGCGCCAATGCCTTCGGCATGGGCTTCGAGGGCGTGATCGGCCACGACTTCATCACCAAGGGTGACCGCGTGGCGGTGACCGGCGGGTGGGGCGTTGGCTTCGTGGATGGCGACGGCGACGACGTGTTCGGTGGCCGGGTTGGCGCACAATGGACTTGGGGCGCAACCGCCGCCGCCTATGCGGGGCCGCCTACGATTAAGTAGGAACCCGCCTAGAGGGTCGGCCCTGGTCCGCGACCAGGGCCGATCTCGTTTCCCAACGGCAACAAAGGAGACCGCACAGAAGTCGAAGAGGCCAGCCCGAGGAGCCCTCCGGACCTGGCCTCTTTTACCCACAAAGAAATCGTTCTTCTCTTCTAGGGCTTTCTCAAATCCTCCGCGAGAAAGCCCTGTTTCTTTCGACGATGCCCATGCTCAGGATGCTTCTTGCCGTCGCCTTGTTGGTCATCTCCATCCCGGCTTTGGCCGATTCGAAGCGGCCAGAGAGCAAGCCTGCTGCGCCGCAAGCCGCGATGCCGTCGGACCGGCAAATCCTTGCGCTGATGACTTCGACGCTGCTCGCACTCAATCAGGCGAACCTTACCGGCAATTACAGCGTGTTCCGCGAGCTCGGCGCGCCGGGATTCCAGCTCGTCAACTCTTCCGCCAAGCTCGCCAACATATTTGCCAAGCTGCGCTCGAAAGGTTTCGACCTCGCCCCGATCGTAGTCTTGACGCCGAAGCTTGCCGCACCGGCCGCCATCAAGGACGGCATGCTCAGGGTAAGCGGCTTCTTCCCCACGCAACCGGAGCGGCTCGTGTTCGACCTGATCTACCAACCCGTCGGAGGCCGCTGGTTGCTGTTCGGGCTTGCCGTCGATACCGCGCCAGACGAACCGGCGATCGCATCGGGGAAGGCGCAAGGACAAGCGTTGCCGCCGGCGCCGCAGGAGCAGACTCCGCAAGCGGCAACGAAGCCGCAGGCCTCCCAGGTGCTGAAGGCCCCGCCCAAAGCAAAGCCGCAGGCCGAAGCGGCTCCTGGCGCGGACGTGCGCGACCGCGTCCACGAGATCGAGGCGGCGGAGGCGCAACCGCCGCCGCCCAAGCCCAAGGCCTCGCCCGATCCGTTCGGCGCGTTCCGCTAGGGCATGCTGCGCATCACCGGCTTTTCCCGACCAGCCCCGAGCAGGTGAATTCGACCTCGCCTTTCAGCCATGCAATGGCGGCCTGTTCGGCATCTCGGTGAAGACGAGCCAGGCGGAGCCCCCCGTCTTTGGCAACTAGGCTCAAGCTGCCGCGACTTACAGCCGCCGATTTGCCAACTATAATCGCGAGAGACCGCGAGCCGTGCCGTCGGGAGGCAAGAGCAAGCCGGGACATAACAAGAAG
>Ga0081455_10002858_pt1 | contig 20334 bp, 14 predicted proteins | sample TabmetS3T2R1_FD_70207 | JGI IMG/M metagenome (GOLD analysis project Ga0081455, IMG submission 70207) | Tabebuia heterophylla rhizosphere microbial communities from the University of Puerto Rico - S3T2R1 | ecosystem: Host-associated > Plants > Roots > Rhizosphere ...
AAAAAGCCGACACCGCGGTCGCTCAAATTCGGTCTGTCCTTCAGGCACAACAGGACGCATGGAATCGGGGCGATATTGACAGATTCATGAATGGATACGCCCGCTCGGCGTCGACTGTCTTTATTTCCGAAGACACAATCAGGCGTGGCTGGCAAACCGTGCGCGATCGTTACAAGAAAAAATACTCCAGTCGCGCGAAGATGGGGACACTCACGTTTTCCGACCTTGAAATCACGCTATTGTCATCTGATCGGGCTGTGGCGTCCGGGCGCTGGAAACTGAAGCGTGCCAACGACCAGCCACACGGCCGATTCACCCTCATTCTTAATCGCCTGCCCGAAGGCTGGCGAATTGTCCACGATCATACGTCGGCGGCGCCGGCCCATTAGGAAGTCACGCGCGCAACCGCGAGAGAAGCTTCTCGTGGATATTATCAAACCCCCCATTGCTAAAAACCGCGACCACATCATTTGGTTGCAACATCGGAACGATTCGATCCACGATCGCATCGGCGTTCTGCTCATAAAAAGCCGGGCGGCCCGTTTTGGCGATGGTGGCCACAACTTTCTCCGGGTTTAATCGCTCTTTTTCGGGGATCTGTTCCAGCTTCGCGACTTGCGCGATGAAAACTCCGTCGGCCAACTTTAGCGCGTCGGGAAGCTGCTGCTGGAAAACAGCGCGACGTGTTGTGTTGGAGCGCGGTTCAAAGACGGCCCAGAGGCGATTTCCTCGATACCGATGACGCAGCGCTCCCAGCGTCTGTGCAATCGCTGTTGGATGATGCCCGAAATCATCGATCACTTTCACTCCTCGGGCCTCACCGCGGACCTCCTGTCGTCGCGCGATTCCGGCAAAACTCTTGAAAGCACTGTCGATCTTTGCCTTCGGCACATCGTAGAACCGCGCCGCCATTGCCGCCATTGCAGCGTTGTGCACGTTGAATTCGCCTACCAGCGGAATCTCGAACGTCTCATCTCCAAGTTTGAACCTGGAACCTTCAGCCGAGCAGGAAACATCCCGGATTCGCTGCGCGCAATTCTTCGAGAATCCGACCTCAACCATCTGTGCAAGACAATCTTTGGCTACCTCAACGCAATTTGGGTCGTCCCCATTCACCAGCACCATGCCGTTCCCGGGAACAATATTGAGTAAACGCCGGAAGCTCAGTTTGATCTCATCGAGGTCTTTGAAGATATCCGCGTGATCGAACTCGATGTTATTTACGATCAGCAACTCCGGCAGGTAATGAATAAATTTCGAGCGCTTGTCGAAAAACGCTGAATCGTACTCGTCGCCTTCGATCACGAAATACTTGGAGTCATTCAGCCGCGCGCCCTGTCCAAGATTTTTCGGCAACCCGCCGATGACGTAACCGGGTTTGCACCCGGCCTTTTCCATGATCCACGTGAGCAGCGCGGTTGTCGTTGTTTTACCGTGCGTTCCGGTAACGACTAAATTGTGGCGGCCGCGCAGAAAATAATTTTTCAAAACTTCCGGCAACGAGAGATAAAGGAGCTTTCTGTTTAGCACGGCTTCTACTTCCAGATTGCCGCGCTTCATCGCATTGCCGATCACTACGACGTCAGCATCGGGCGGGATATTTTCGGCGCGATATCCTTCTTTCAACGAGATGCCCTTTTCCTGGAGGAAGGTGGACATCGGAGGATAAACGTTTTCATCGGACCCCGTGACTTTGAATCCGCGTTCCTTTAGCGCCGCCGCCACGGATGCCATGGCTGTGCCGCAAATCCCAAGGAAATGAAATTTCTTCGGCGCTTCCTTCACGCGGACTCTTTACGCTGCCCTGACAAAAAAAGAAACCGCGGATTACGCGGATTTCACAGCGAAACGAAAACGCGTGTCATCCCGAGCGCAGCGGACCATCACTTCTTCTCAAACACTTCTACTGCATCCCACGCTTCATCCGGCGGAGCTTTCTCGTATTCGAGCGCACGATTCAGATACATCTTTGCCAGTAGATCGTCCGGATAAAATTCCAGAAAACGAGAGAACAAAATCTTGGCCTCCTTAAAATCGCGTGCCCGGAACTTTTCCAATCCTTCCTCGTACGTCTCGAGCCATTTTAGGAATTCCGGATCGACCTCTTCGTTTCGAGCACCAACAAAGGTCAAGACATCCACCGGTTTTGTTTTGCCCTTTACCTGGACGCGGGCAACCGAGCGAAGGTAAACTTCGTCTCGCACCAGCTCGGCGGCTGTTTCGCCGACCAAAATATCCAGGCCATAAACTCGCGTAAGGCCTTCGATCCGCGACGCGAGGTTCGCCGAGTCGCCAATAACTGTGGGATCCATGCGCTCGTGCGAGCCAATATTGCCTACGATGACTTCACCGTGATTGATGCCAATACCCATGCCAAAGCCCATTCGGCCTTGTTCGCGCCATTTTTGATTGAGCTCTCGCAGCTCACGTCGCATTCCAAGTGCCGCGCGCGCACAATTCTTCGCGTCCTCTGCCATACCCAAACTGCGCACATTTCCCCAAACGGCCATGATCCCGTCGCCAATGAATTTATCGAGCGTGCCGCCGTTACTGAAAACAACCGAAGTCATGTGGCTGAGATATTCGTTAAGTTGGACAACAAGGGCCTCGGGATCGCCCTTCTCGGACAACGTCGTGAACCCGATCAGATCCGAAAACAAGACTGTGACAGGTAGCCGTGCGCCACGCAGCGAGCTGTAGTAGCTGTCCGGATTTTCCAGAACTTCTTTCACCAAATTTTTCGAGACATAACGCTCGAGCGTTCGCCTGGTGCGTAGTTTTTCACGCCACTCGAGTACGTATTCAAAACTGAGGGAAAATAGTCCGCTTAGGATCAGAGCTGAAAGCACGGGGACCGTGAGAAGAAACAGTCCTGTTTTATCGTAAAAAAAGAATCGCGCCGCGCCAAGATACGCGCTCGTTATCACGATGAATGCAGCAAGACAAAGCAATGGTCGACGCAGAAAGGCGACCAGCGACCACGCCAGCAGTCCTGCCACGCCCACCAGCGCGAGACCGGTTTTCTCCGGAGTGGACCGCAAAAATTCGTGGTTCATCGCCGCAGCCATCGCCTGCAAATGAAGCGCTGGCCCCAATGTGGTGGGGCTCATCGGCGTAACAACGGTGTCGTGTTCCACCTGTGCTGACGAGCCCACCATTACAATCTTGTTCTTAAAAAACGCGCCGCCGCGGTAGTTGGCATGCCAAAACTTTGGATCGAAAACTTCGTAGAGCGGGCGAGGCGCAAACGCGTCCGGCGCCGTGAAACGAATCATGTGGCCTCGAAAATCCTGCGGCACATCGTTTGCGTGACCGATTTTAGCCAGCGCCCGGGCCGAGAGAGATTGATAAACCTCTTCACCCGGATACGCAGGCAAATCAGCGAGCTGACTTTCCGTCACACGATACGCTACAGCACGGATTTCTCCGTCGATTGGATCAGCCCAGAAATTCACAAATCCGACGCGATCGTCCAGCAACTGGGGCGGTGGAATCAAAACAGCGTTGGGCGTGACCGCCTGTGGCTTGCCAACATTTCGTAAATCAAAATTGGCCCCGACCACTACTTGTTCGTGGTAGCGATCAAGCGCTGCATGAAAGGCCTGGTCCCCTTCTCTCTGCTGATCAAATATCATGTCAAAGATGACCAACCGGGCGCCCGCTCCGAACAACCGGTCAAGCAAAAGGGCCCATACTTCGCGTGACCACGGGTATGGCTTCTCCGTCATCAGCTGAAACGCGCGGTTGCTCGCAATTTCGTCAGCAGTCAACGGCGGCAGTTGCAACGTGCTCTGATCGATTCCAAGAAAAACAAAATCCGGCGGCGCAGTTGTCTTCCGGCCTTCGCGCCGGAGCAAGTCCTCAAAACTCTGTTCACCGCGCCAAGGCGCCGAGATAAATGGGACGGTTGGAAAAAAATGACCGAGAACGATTAAGCCTGTCCAAGAAAAGCAGATCAACGCCAGGATCAGGAACCGATGACGCCCGAGCCAATGCATGCAGGAGTATATGGGAAAAATGCCGAAGCACGAAAGTCGAATGTCGAATGAAACCCGAATGCTCAAAAGACGAAAACCAGTCGACCGGGATGTTTGGTCATTCGGATTTCGTCATTCATTCGTCATTCATCATTCGAAATATCGGTTGTCATCCTCAGGTTGCTACCTATTGTTCGTCGCTCGGCGCTGCCGCGTCGTGACGATCTGCGCACCTGGTTCCGTGCAACGGAACTACATCAGCGAGTGAGGTCGCGAAGATTGGATAATGGAACAAACAGCTCGCTGAACGAGGGCTCCGGAGTAATTCGGGGCAAACAATCATGCCAAGAGCTACCAATGCCCCGGCAAGCCGGGCGCGACGCAAACGAATCTTAAAAAAAGCCAAGGGTTACCGCGGACGCCGTTCAAAACTTTTCCGTTACGCCAAGGACGCGATCATGAAAGGTCAGTATTGGGCCTATCGCGATCGCAAGACACGTAAACGCACGTTTCGTTATCTCTGGATTCAACGCCTGAACGCCGCTGCACGTGCAAACGGAATGACCTACAGTCGCCTTGCAGAAGGATTGAAGGCCGCAGGCATCGGCCTCGATCGAAAAATTCTCGCCGATCTCGCGGTCAGCGACGAAGCCGCATTCAAGTCGATCGTCGATCAGGCAAAGAGCGCACTGGAAAAGAAAAGCAAAAAAGCGGCGTGATCTTGCCGTTGAAGCGATGACGCGTCGATGCGCTGTAGCGGATTCGCTTCAACGCTTTAACATTTGACGTTTCGATGAGCCATCCACTCGAACAGCTGCGTGACGACGCACTGCGCGAAATCGAAGCCGCGCCCGACGAGCAGGCGCTGGAGGCGACGCGTGTGAAATACCAAGGGAAAAGCGGCAGCGTTTCTGTGTGGGGGGAGCAGATCAAAACGCTCAGCAAAGATGAAAAGCCTGTAGTTGGACGGTTACTTAACGAGGTCCGCAGAGTCGTGACCGCCGCGATTGAAGCGCGCGCGGCGAGTTTTCGAGAACAAAAAGAATCGGGCGCGCTGGCCAGGATCGACATCTCGTTGCCGGGAACGCCGCAGGAAATCGGCACGCTGCATCCGCTCACACAGATGTGGGAACGTTCGATCGAAATTTTTCGACGAATGGGTTTTGCGCTCGCGGACGGACCGGACATCGAGGACGAATGGCATTGCTTCGACGCGCTCAATACGCCGCCCGAACATCCGGCGCGAAACGAGCAGGACACATTTTATTTACCGGATGGACGTTTGCTGCGAACGCACACCTCGACCGTGCAAATTCGAATGATGCAATCCGCGCCCCCGCCGATCCGCGTGATTGCTCCTGGCGCCGCCTATCGTCGCGATGAACTCGATGCCACGCACAGCCCGCAGTTTCACCAGATCGAAGGACTTTATGTCGATGAAAACGTAAGCGTGGCCGATCTGAAAGGCGCTCTCGAGTTCTTCATGCGCGAACTTTTCGGTTCGGGAACCCAAGTGCAATTTCGTCCGCACTTCTTTCCGTTCACCGAGCCGAGTCTTGAGGTTTATGTGAAATCGAAAGCGCTCAAGGGTGGGGAGCGCTGGATCGAGGTCGCCGGCTCTGGCGTGGTGCATCCGGCCGTTTTCGAGCAGGTCAACAAAGTACGTGGTGATAAAGCGTACGATCCCGAAAAGTGGAGCGGCTACGCGTTCGGACTCGGAATGGACAGGCTTGCGATGATTCTGTTCGATATCCCCGACATCCGGCTCTTTTCACAGAACGATCTGCGGTTTTTGAGGCAGTTCGCATGAAATTCTCCGTTAATTGGCTGCGCGAATTTGTCGACCTTCCAGAAAATGCGGAAGAGATCGCGGATTTGCTCACTCGCGCCGGTGTTGAAACGGAAAACATCGAAACCCGCGGCACGAAGATCGATCAAGTGATCGTTTCCCAAATTACCGCAGCGTCGCGCCATCCGAATGCTGATCGATTGAGCGTTTGCGAAGTTGACGATGGCAGCGGCACGAAGCGGCAGATCGTTTGCGGCGCGACCAATTACAAAGTCGGCGATAAAGTTCCGCTCGCCTTGCCGGGAGCAAAGCTACCGAACGGACTTGAGATTCGCAAAAGCAAACTGCGCGGTGTCGAATCGGAGGGCATGCTTTGTAGCCCAATCGAACTCGGGTTCGGCGCAGACGCGTCTGGTCTTTTGATTTTATCGCCTGACGCAAAAATTGGCGCTCCGATTGCCGATCTTTTTCCGACTGACGCCATTCTTGACGTCGAAATCACGCCAAACCGTGGTGATCTGTTGAGCCATTTTGGTCTTGCCCGCGAGATTGCGGCGCTCACCGGAAAGAAACTTAAGTCAACGACGCGCGAATCGAAAATTCCCGTCAAGAAGACTGGCGTCGCGATCACGTCGCCGCGCGAATGTCCGTTCTTCTCCGCGCGTAAGATCGACAATGTTACGGTTGGACCGAGTCCGCAGTGGCTGCGCGCAAAGATCGAGAGCGTTGGTATCCGCTCGATCAACAACATCGTCGACATCTCGAACTTCGTGATGCTCGAGCTCGGCCAACCTACGCATGCGTTCGACGCCGATAAATTGAAGGGCGGCATCAACGTGCGTCTCGCGCGCGACGGCGAGAAATTTCTGGCGCTCGATGGAAAGACTTATTCGCTCAAGCCTGGCAACTGTGTCGTCGCCGATCAAGAGCGCGCGGTTGGAATCGGCGGCGTAATGGGCGGCGAAGAAACCGGCGTGACTGAGTCAACCAGGAATGTCTTGCTGGAGGCTGCTTATTTCTTGCCGGCGAGTGTTCGTCGAACCGCGCGCGAACTGGGTCTCCCGAGCGATGCCAGTTACCGATTTGAGCGCGGCGTCGATCCTGAAATGGTTCTTCGCGCATCGCAGCGTGCGACCGAATTGATCCAAGAGATCGCAGGCGGAACTCCGGCAAAGGAAATCGCTGTCGCCGGCACGCTGCCGGAAAACCCCGCCGATGTTTCGCTGAGTTACGAGAAATGCAATCGCGTTGTTGGGATCGCAATTAAACCGAAAACGGTCGACGAAGTTCTGACTGGATTCGGGTTGAAGAAAATCAGCGGAGCCAAAACAACGAAATGGAAAATTCCAAGTTATCGGCGCGATTTGCAGCGCGATGTCGATCTTATCGAAGAAGTCGTCCGAGCTTACGGCGCCGAGAGAATTCCGGGAACCGACCGCAGCCGGTTCACGCCTTCGAGCGCAGCTGATCGCGCGTACGATGTGGAATCACAAATGCGCGAACGACTGGTCGCAGCTGGGCTTAATGAAGTGCGGACGTCAAAGTTGCTTCCGAGGGAAAGATTCGCGTTTGGCGAAAATGCGGTCGAGTTACGTAATCCGCTGAGTGAAGATCACGTGGCGCTACGTCCCAGTTTGCTGCCCGGGTTGCTGGGAGTACTCGACCACAACATTCGCGCGGGAGCGGAACGGGTCGCGATCTTTGAAACAGGCAGAGTTTTCGAACAACCGAGCGCCGCAGAACAGAAACGGGTGGCCATTCTCATTTGGGGTGACGCTGGCGGTGAAGTTCATTGGCGAAACGAAAAACGCCGCGTTGATTTCTTCGATTTAAAAGGCGCGATTGAACTGGCCAGACCCGGTTTGTCTTTTCGTCGGGCCAAGCATGCCAATTTTGCGCTCGCTGTAGAAATCACAGCGAGGGATCAACTGGTTGGCCTTGCCGGGCAGCTGACAAATTCGCTCGCATCAAGAATGGACGCATCTGGCGGCGTCTTCGTTGCCGAAGTATCGCTTGATTTCCCAATTAGCGGTTTGGGCTCGCACGCAACTTTCCGCGAACTCGGGAAATTTCCTGCTGTTTCGCGCGACATTGCGATGATTGTTCCCGAAGATCTGCCCCACGAAAGAATATGGGAAGTGATTTTCCATCCAAGGGAACCGTTGTTAGAACGAGTTGAATTTTTCGACCTCTTCGCGGGCGCTGAAATCGGTGAAGGCAAAAAGTCGCTCGCATATAGATTGACATATCGCGACCAGAGTCGCACACTGAAAAGCGAGGAAGTGAATGCAGCGCATGCGAAAATTCGCGAGCGATTGCGGAGCGACCTCGGCGCAGAATTGCGAGAATAGTTCTTTGATAAGTGCGAGAGTCGTTTGTTGAGGGTTGGGAAGGAAACCAGTGCTTTTCTCTCAACTCTCAACCAGCGGCTCTCATCAATCCCGAACACTCTCCGGGATGCACACTTTACCCTGCGATGTTCGAGATTACGGGTGGGATTCCCGAACCGATAATTGGCTAACCTGAGGAGGCTGAGTCGCTCGGAGAAGATGGCACGCCTTAATTGGAAGTCAGACGCTACGGCGACGGTCGTCCGCCCGTGACTGAAAGGGAACGGGAGATCCGCCTAAACGGCATCCGCGGGGTAAGATTTCAAAAACCCGGATCGAGATTTCGATCCGGGTTTTTTAATTGGGCGTAGTGTCTGACGATTTGAAAATAGTGCGCGAAGATCGACAGTGCGCGGTGACATGCGCGCAATCTTAGCTCTCGAAGACGGTCGAATTTTCGAGGGCGAATCCTTTGGCGCAACCGGCACCTCCGTAGGCGAAGTTTGCTTCAACACCGCCATGACCGGTTACCAGGAAGTGTTAACCGATCCTTCCTATCGTGGGCAGATTGTGGCAATGACTTATCCGTTGATCGGCAATTACGGGACGAACTCGCTTGATCAGGAAAGCCAATCGCCGCACGTACGCGGCTTTGTCATTGAAGAGCTAAGCGAAATCCCGAGCAACTGGCGCTCGGAACTGTCGCTCGACGAATATCTAAAAAAATGGAATATCCCGGGCGGGCAGGGAATTGATACGCGTGCGTTGACCCGCCATCTCCGCACCCGCGGCGCGATGAAGGCTTGTTTGACGACGGAAGAAATGTCGCCGGAGGAGGCAACACGGGAAGCGATCAAGGGCGAAGGCGTCATCGGAATGGATTATGTTCGCGAAGTTTCAGCGCGCGAAATTTATCAATGGGACCCAGACGACACACTGAGTGAGCCGTGGTCGATCAGATCCAGTAACGGTGGAATTAGACCCAGCCTTCCGCCGGTTCGCTTTCACATCGTGGCCTATGATTATGGAATCAAAGAAAATATTCTGCGGCTTCTGCGGCAGAAAGGCTTTCGTGTCACAGTTGTACCGGCAACGACGACCGCTGAAGAAGTGCTCGCGCTAAATCCAGATGGCGTTTTCCTGTCCAACGGTCCTGGGGATCCGGCAGCTCTCCCATATGCACACAAGGCGACGCGCGATTTGATGGGCAGGAAACCGATTTTCGGAATTTGTCTGGGCCATCAGATACTTGGGTTCGCGTTCGGCGGATCGACTTACAAATTAAAATTTGGGCATCACGGCGCGAACCAGCCGGTCAAAGATCTGCAAAGCGGTAAAGTGGCAATCACGGCACAAAATCACGGGTTCTCGGTCGACCCGGAGTCGTTGCCGGCAAACGTCGAAGTAACGCATATCAACTTGAACGACGGCACCGTGGAGGGAATGCGACACAGAGAACTGCCTATCTTCAGCGTGCAATATCATCCCGAAGCCGCGCCCGGTCCTCATGACGCATCGTACTTCTTCGATCAATTCGCGGAACTGATCGAGAAGCAAAGGTAGGGCGCGCTCGCCGAGCGCGTTGGAACCAACGTCCTGTTGATTGGTCCACGCGTTGACCGACGCTCCGAACGAGCCACATTTGTTTCATGTTCAATTCAACGAATAAACCTACTGTCTTTGCGGTCGCAGTGACTGCGGCTTTCATTGTAGCTTTAGCATGCGCGCCGCTGGCGATCGCCCAGGAACATGAGCATGGCGGCGACGCCGCTGCTTCAAAAGAAGTGACCGGCGAAGTGGTCGATATGATGTGCTACGTCGATCATAATGCGGTCGGCGAGAAACACGGGCAATCCTGCGGGGCAAAGTGCATAAAAAATGGTGGACCAGTCGGTATTGTCAGCGAAGGCAAAGCCTACCTAGTGGTTGGCGAACACAAGCCGATCAACGATCAACTCGCTGAATACTGCGGCAAAACGATCACCGTTAAAGGCAAGCTGGCTGAGCGCGGCGGCATCGCCATGATTGAGAACGTCGAAGTCGTTAAGAAGTGACGAACGAATTGCGATCTCGGTGCTGCATCTACTTATAATAGGGTCGCAATGACGGCCGAAGCTTGCCTACCCTGAGCGCAGTCTCAATTTGCAAATCAGAAACCGGCGTATCCGCGAGTCCCGCACTGGAAGGATTCGCTATGGCGAATTTTCGAATGTCCCCTGCCTCCAGCGCCGCGATTGGTAATCCATCAAAAAATAGAACGCGATTTGCGGCCAGCGCGGCGATTCGCGGCCCCGGCGTCAGAATACCTTGCAAATTCAGCGGATCAGCGCCGCTCAGTGTAATCAGTTCGCCATTTGGCCGCGCCTTGCGAATGGAACGCAACAGACCGATGGCCTCAGGCAGCGCGAATTGTTCGCCGCCAATTCCCCCAACAAAGTAGCCACCGCGAATTTCGCCGCGTGCTTCCCAGCGGCGATAAATTCGCCCCAGCTCATACCAGGTAACTGGGAAACTCTCCCGTTCGAGCAACCGGCGAAACACGACGCCGTACCGATGCAACAACACCCGCGCGAATTGTTCCACGGCCGCTTCGCGCGCAGAATTTCCCGCTCCGTTTCCTGATGCGTGCGAAGCAAAGTCAGTTCTCAGCAGTGACCAACGTCCTGCAAACTCGATACTGGCAAGATTCGTTTTGCGCCCCCGTCTTCCAATGTTCCGTCCAAACGTGGGACGCTTATTAGACGGCACGAGAAGCGCTCGCAATCCATCGAAGCTATCCGAAGTCACCAGGCCGAGCGCGGCAAGTTGCGACAAAGCTTCTTCGACTTGAGAAGGCAGTAGTCCGCTGCGGCGAACCAACTCACTGAAGAAGAGTGCCCCGTCCTGTGCGAGCGTATCGAAGAGTGTTCGACCGGGCGAAGAAAGCTCCGTGTCCAACTTCGTTTTCGTCAAAGCCAGCCAATGCGGGAGATTCTCGCGTTGATAAAGCGCGATGGGGCTGGTTCGCAATGGAGCGCCCGATCGCGAGTTTGGATTTTGCGGCGCAGTCAACCGCCCCCAGCCGATCCGCCCGGAAAAACAAAGGCGATCGAGCCATTCCGGATCGTAGTCGGCGACACGTGCGGCGAGAACCGCCGATTCCCAGGCAGCCAACGGCAGCTCGCAACCGTCGAGTTGTTCCAGAACAGCTTGCAAACCTTCAGGACCTTCAACGCGATGTTCGCGATCAGCACGCTGCCACGCGAAGAGAAAGCGATAAAAATCTTGCGCTGAGACCGGCTGAATCTCCGCGCGCAACCGATCGATCGTCAGCCGATGAATTCGCGCCAGTAGCCTGCGGTCACACCACTCCTGCTCGGTTGCACTGGGGTGAAACTTCCCGCGCAACACAAATCCTTCGGCTTCGAGCGCCAGTAACGCCGCGTCGATGTCTGAACGCGGCAAAATCAATATGTCTGACAGCTCACCGGCAGTAATTGGTCCGCAGACTTCCATTCGCCCACGAACCACTTCGCGAATGGCGTTTGCGCGTTCCCACGTTTGCCGTGCGGATTCCGGCACGGTCAACTCAGGCTCGAACGTGGCCTGCTCGTAAATCGTTTTCAGCATCGGCAATCGTTCGGCCGTTACCCAAAAAGATTTTCCTCGAAATCGAAGTTGCGTTGCTCGACGAGACGAGACCAGCTCTTCCAACGCAATAATGTGATCGGGTTGCGGAGTGGCGCCGTTTGCTTCGTGTTGGATCGAAATCGTCCTTGCAACCTCTTCGGGTGTCATCAACCCCAACAACATCAACGCGTCGTGCAATTCATCCGCGTTCGTCGCTTCGGGCCAGGCTTCGTTCTGTACTTTCTTAATCGCTGCCGCATCGAGAACGCCTAAACCATCGCTGCCGTTGCGCTCGGATGCGCGACGTGTGTACACCGCCTGGGTGCGGCGTTCTTCCAATGGCGCGTTATCCAGAAACGCGTACGGTCGCGCGCTGAGAATCTCAGACGCGAGTGGTGAGGGTTCCGGTAAATCGCGGGCAATGCAACGGATCTCGCCCTGCTCGATCTTGCGCAATACTTCTTCCAACCCTTCGATGTCCATGGCTTCGGTCAAACAATCGTCGATTGTCTGCTTCACCAGTGGATGATCGGGAATTTCGCGATCGCCCACGATATGTTCCAGACAGGCGAGCTGATCCGGGAAAACCGCCGCCAAAAGATTCTCCGATTCCATGCGCTGCAGCGGCGCGGCGATTTTTGCGCCGCCACGAAACCGAGGCACCGCAAGGGAACGCGTCGCATTCCAGCGCCAGCGAATCGTAAACATCGGCGCATCCAGCAATGCCTGGACCAGCAGGTCGCGAACCGTCTTGGAATTCAGATAACGAAAAACTTCTTCGAGCGGGAACGAATGCTGCGTTCCAAGCGAGATCACAATGGCATCGTCCGTTGCCGCTGCCTGCAGTTCGAAATTAAACGAGCGGCAAAAACGCTTTCGCAGCGCGAGTCCCCAGGCTCGATTGATCCGATTGCCAAACGGCGAGTGAAGAACAAGTTGCATACCGCCCGATTCATCGAAAAAGCGCTCCATCACCAAAGTTCGCTGGGAAGGAATTGCGCCAAGCGAGCGGTAAGCGTCAGCGAAGTAGTTGCCCAACTGTTCCGCAGCATCAGCTGGCAACTGCATTTCCTCGGCGAGCCACTGAGTCGGATCTTGTCCAGCATCCAGTCTATTTTGGATTTCCGTCCGGAAATCCGACACGGCCTGCGATAACTCCGAGGTGCGCGCCGGTGCTTCACCGAGCCAGAACGGAATACCCGGCGGCTGACCTTTTGCATCTTCGACACGAACGACTCCGGAGTTGATGCGTAGAATCCGCCACGAGGCATTACCAAGCTGAAAGATGTCACCGGCCAAACTTTCAACCGCGAAATCCTCATTGACGGTGCCAACAAAAGTTTCGGACGGATCGAGAATGACTCGATAATCGGCATTGTCGGGAATTGCGCCACCTGATGTGAGAGCAACGAGCCGCGCGCCACGCCGCCCGCGCAAACGATGATTCACTGCATCGTGATGAATCAAAGCTGAACGCCTGCCACGCTTCGTGCTGAAACCGTCGGCGAGCATTTTCACTACGCTGTCGAACTCTTCACGACTGAGCTTTCGATACGGCCAGGATGAACCGACAAGGTCGAAGAACTCATTTTCGTCCCAGTCGTCAGTAGACGCTGCGGCGACAATTTGCTGCGCCAGGACATCCAGCGATTTTTCCGGAATGAGCAGGTGATCAAGTTCCCCGCGACGGACACAACGAAGTAACGCCGCACATTCGACAAGTTCGTCGCGGCTCAGTGGGAAGATGCGGCCCTTCGGCAAACCTCCGCGCTTATGCTCGGCCCGCCCCACGCGCTGTAGCAGGCTGGCGATAGATCGCGTCGCGCCGAGCTGACAAACGAGATCTACCGACCCAATGTCGATGCCCAACTCCAGGGAAGCCGTCGCAACGAGCGCCTTCAGTTCGCCTCGCTTCAATCGATCTTCTGCGTCAAGCCGCAGCTTCGCGGAGAGACTCCCGTGATGTGACGTCACAGCGTCCGCGCCAAGGAGTTCGCTCAAATGATGCGTCACCCGCTCGGCCATTCGGCGCGTGTTCACGAAAACCAAAGTCGTCCGGTGCGACTGGATCAATTCCGCCAATCGACGATAAATCTCCTCCCAAATTTCATTCGACATCACTGCCTCAAGCGGCGATTTGGGAAGTTCAATCGCCAGATCCAATTCGCGGCGATGACCGATATCGATGATTTCGCAATCCGGATTGCCGGACGCGTCCACGGCCTGTGTGCCAACGAGAAAACGCGCCACTTCTTCGATTGGTTTTTGCGTAGCGGACAAACCGATTCGCTGAAGGGACCCGCCTGAAGCGGATTTCACCAGCGCCGCCAAACGCTCGACGCTCAGCGCGAGATGCGCTCCGCGCCGGTCATCCACCACGGCATGAATCTCATCCATGATGAGTGTACGCGCGGTACTCAACATGCCTCGACCGGACTCGGAAGTGAGGAGTAGATAAAGAGATTCCGGTGTGGTCACGAGGATGTGCGGCGGTTTTTTGATCAATGCCTGACGTTGCGCTGCAGTCGTATCGCCAGTGCGAACTTCTGCTCGAACATCGATCTCGCGGCCATTTGCTTCGTGCAATAAGGAGCGAATTCCCAAGAGAGGTTCTTGCAAATTTTTCCGTATGTCATTGCTCAACGCTTTGAGCGGCGAGACGTAAACAACTTGCGTTTCATTGGGCAAATTAGTCTGTTCGCCTTCCCGGAACAGCGCATCGAGCGAAGCAAGAAATGCAGCGAGCGTTTTGCCGGAACCGGTCGGCGCAGAAAGCAGCACGTGCCGACCGGATTGAATTGCCGGCCAGCCCCGCAGTTGCGGTTCCGTCGGTGATCCGAATGTCTGCTCGAACCACCGAGTAACCGCAGGATGAAATTGGAAAGACTGCATGGAGTGGAAACGCGGAACAAACAATTTAGTTGCCAACGCGAGAAAGAAAAGTTTCCGTGAAACTGTAGCCGCGTCTCTGTGAGACGCGCCGAGCCCGCGTCCCAAACATCTCAGCGCCGCGCTTCGCACAGCGAAGCGGCTACAGATGCACACCAAAGAAATTACGCTCGCGCTCTTAGCGCAACCACTTCTCGCAACATTCGCAGGCTATCCTTGAAAAACTGGACTTTGCTGCCCTCAGCATGATTCCAGCGCACTGGAATTTCACGAATTCGCAATCCGGCGTGCCGAGCGAGATAAAGCAACTCGACGTCGAAGGCGAACCCATCGAGACGGGCGGCCTCCAGAATTGGCCGGCAAACGTCGAGGCGAAAAGCCTTGAACCCGCATTGCGTATCCCAAAACGGCAGTCCCGTCGCAATGCGCACCAGCAAATTGAAAGCGCGACCAGCCTGTTCGCGCCGCCATGGCTGATGGATGCCAATTAATCCGCGATCCAAGGCGCGAGACCCAAATGCAATGTCGACTTCGCCTCTTGCGATCGGTTCGATCAATTTCGGTGTCTCTCCCAGCGGCGTGGAAAGGTCGGCATCGAAAAAGAGCCCGATCGGTTCTCGTGCGACAAGCAGGCCGGACCGCACAGCGGCCCCTTTGCCGCGATTTGGAAAATTCTCGAGCAAACGCGTTTCCACCCTGGCATCCTTTAATCTTTCACGCGCGATTGCCGCGGTGGCATCAGTTGATCCGTCGTTCACCACGATCAATTCGCTGTTCGGCGCATTGGCAGTGAGGTAATCGAGCGTGAGGCGAAGCGTTTCTCCAATGCGTCCCGCTTCGTTGAAACAGGGAATTACAACGGAGAACGGTGGGAGCATGAGAGTTCGTCAAACAGTTAAAGCGTTAAACCCCTGAAGCGCGGATCCATGCCTATTAACGCTTCAACGGTTTAACGCTTTAACACTTCAACGATAGATTTCGACAACAAACTTCCCGTTCGGATCGACGTAGCCGCGATACATTCCAGCAGTGTTGAATGGCAAAGTAACATTGCCCTGATGATCAACTGCGATCAGTCCGCCCGCGCCGCCAAGCTTGGCGACCTTGTCCAAAGCAGCCTGCGCGGCCTCCTTGAGAGACATCCCGCGATATTCCATCAACGCTGAAACATCACGCGCAACCGTCGCGCGGATAAAATATTCACCATCGCCTGTCGCGGAAACAGCGCACGTGGCGTTGTTCGCGTAAGTGCCTGCGCCGATGACCGGTGTGTCGCCAACGCGCCCCGGTCGCTTGTTGGTAGTTCCGCCGGTCGAAGTCGCTGCGGCGAGATTCCCGTTTTGATCCAACGCCACTGCTCCCACCGTGCCGTGCCGATCTTGATCGGTAATCATAACGGCCTTCCCGGTGCCGCTCGTGCGATTTTTCTCCGCAGTCTTGATCTTCTGCAAAGCATCCCAGCGATCCTGGGTGAAAAAATATTTCTGGTCCACCAATTCGACCCCGTTTTCTTTCGCGAACGCTTCTGCGCCTTCGCAATCCATCATGACGTGTCCGGATTTTTCCATTACCAATCGTGCAAGACTGATTGGGTTTTTGATGTGGTTCAGCGAAGCGACGGCGCCGGCAGCGAGCGTTTTGCCATCCATGATTGCTGCGTCCGTTTCGTTCGTTCCAGCGCTTGTAAACACGGATCCCCTGCCTGCGTTAAAATGCGGGTCGTCTTCGAGCACACGCACAGCAGCCTCCGTTGCGTCGAGACTTGAGCCACCGCGCTTGAGAACTTCATAACCAGCTGCAAGCGCGCGTTCCAAGCCGGCGCGATAATCGCGTTCGCGCTCAGGTGTCATCGTGCTTCGGTCGATAGTCCCGGCGCCACCGTGGATCGCGAGCCTAATCTTTCTTGTTTCCATGTTTGGCTGATTGTGGGGGCGTTTTGCGGTTGCAACTGATTCCTGGCTCAGCGCAGACGCCGCTGCACTAAAGAGCATGAAAGAAAAGAAGCAATTAACTACAAACGCTCCCACGAGTTTCATCGAATCAATGTAGCCGACTGGGTGGACCCAGGCCATGCCCGACTCTTACGCGGGCAGGCCCGCGGCGGTCAACGCCCGCGCCTACAACGCGTGACTTCTTAATTCAACCGATAACGAGTACAGCCTTGGGCAACTTTGCGCTTTTCCCAATGACGAACTGAGGCACCTTCTCGTCCATGGCGAACGCTGAACCACCGCCAGTTGTGATTGCCGAGGGAGTCGGCCATATCACGCGCTTGTTTCTTCGCGAAGTAGGCAGCGTGTTCTGGTTCATTGTGAACACGTTCGAAGAAACGTTCGAACGGATTCAGCACGGACGCGTCCCGTTTCGTGCCGCCAGTTTCTTTCGCCATACCGAACGCGCCGGGGTCGATTCGGTGCCGCTCGTCGGATTGGTCTCCTTTTTTCTCGGACTGACCATGGCGCTGTTGACCGGCTATCAGTTGCAACGTTTTGGAACTGAACGGTTGATCCCCGGTCTGGTTGCAATCGCTTTTACACGTGAGCTTGGGCCCTTGCTCACTGGCATCATGCTCGCCGCGCGCATCGGCGCCGCCTTTACGGCGGAGCTCGGCACCATGCAGGTTTCCGAGGAAGTCGAGGCGATTGAGGCAATGGGTATCGGGCCGTTGCGTTTCCTGGTCGCGCCACGAATGCTGGCGCTAGTTCTGTTGATGCCGTGTTTGTCCACGGTTTCGAACCTTGCGGCCATATTTGCGAGCAGCCTAGTCTGCAAAGCTTATTTCAGTATCGCTTTTCCCTATTTTCTCGATCTTGTGAAAGATTCACTGCTAATCCGCGACATCATCACCGGCATTTTAAAGAGCTTGTTGTTCGGTCTCCTCATCGCCGCGATCGCCTGTTACAAGGGCCTGACAGTGAAAGGTGGCGCCGCAGGAGTAGGCACATCGACAACCTCCAGCGTCGTGACCGCGATCACGACCGTAATTGGCTGCGATACACTCTACAACGTCATTTACACCACCTTTTATCCAACGTGAGCACTCCGCCTGACATGATCGAACTGCGCGACGTTCAAATGCAGTACGAAGAAAAAAAGGTGCTCGACGGTATTTCGCTCAAAGTCGAGCCGCAGGAACGCCTGGTAATCATGGGCCAGAGCGGCGGCGGCAAGAGCACCATTTTGCGATTGATTCTCGGCACGTTGCGGCCCGTTTCCGGGTCGATTTTTTTCAAGCAATTTGAAATTACACGACTGTCCCGCCGAAAGCTTCAACGGGTGCGACAACACATCGGCATGGTCTATCAATATTCGGCGCTGCTGAGTTCGCGCAATGTGCGCGACAATGTTGCACTGCCGCTGGAAGAGCTCACGGATAAATCGAGCAGTGAAATTGACAAGATCGTTGACGAAAAACTCGAGCTCGTGGGGATGGAGGATTCCAAAGACCTGCTGCCGGAGGAGCTCAGCGGCGGAATGCAAAAGCGCGTAGCGCTGGCGCGCGCGCTCGTGCTCAACCCGGAATTGCTTCTATTGGACGAGCCTTCGGCCGGCCTGGACCCGGTCATTGCCTCGGTGATCGACGAATTAATTATTAGCCTCAGCGAGAAATCGAAGGTCACATCCATCACCGCAACGCACGAAATGGACAGCGCCTTTCGCATCGCTACGCGAATGGCTATGTTGTATCAGGGAAAGATCATTGACGAAGCCGAACCTGATGAATTCAAACACTCCAAGAATCCGGTGGTCGCGCAGTTCGTGAGCGGGAGCACGGAAGGTCCAATTTTGGAAGGCAGCCTCGATGCAATTACAAAGAAATGAAATCATGACTGGTCTGCTCGTGATCGGGACGATCGCGGTAGTCGCTTTCCTTCTGGTCTTGCTCGGCGCACCCGGGCTGTTTCGGCCGCTGGTCACTTATAAGATTTACTTCGACAACGCGGCCGGACTTAAACAGGGCGCGCCGGTAATGCTTGCCGGTCGAAAGATTGGACAGGTCCAGAAATTATTTTCGCCGGTATCGCCGCAAGAAGAGAAAGAGGCCGAGCAAGCAGAGGCGGCAATTCATCCACCTGAAGCAAATGTGACTCCAATCCCATCTGCCACGCCGGGAAAACAGAGATTCGAAGTTCGCGTCGATGTGCAGGTGGACAAAAACGCGAAGGTATATCGTGACGCCAAGGCACGAATGATGCAGCTCGGGTTGCTGGGAGACATGGCCATTGATTTCACGCAAGGCACCGAAGCCTCAGGCCGCTCGAAAGATGGCGAAACGTTTGCCGGCGAACGCACACCTGACATGGGCGAAGCTGTGGCAAAAATGCTCGAAGTCGTCAAACCTGTTGCAGCCGAAGCGACCAATACCATGAAAGATCTTCAGCAGACCGCACAAAACATTAATCGGCTCACTGACGAAAACTCTGAACTCAAACTTGCTCTCGGTCAGTTCAAGGTCTTCGGCGAACATCTTTCCGATCTGACTGCGCCTGACAGTGCACTGTCGCATTCGCTCGCCAACATCGAAAAAATCAGCACGAGCCTGACGGAGAACGACAACATCGAGGTGACGTTGCGAAATCTGCGCAACTCGTCAGAAAAACTAAAGGTGGCGACTACGCAGTTGGAGCCCGCCGGCGAAAACATCAAGCAATTTAGTGATACAATTAAGACTCAACCGTGGCGCCTGATCTGGCCTACGACCAAAACGTACGCTGAAGCATCACCAACTCCGGCGCCTGGCCGGGGAACGAGCACCGTGCGCAAAACCGCGCGCGCAAAATCACACGCCAGCGCGACTCCCGCGCGCACGAGCAGCCGTTAGGCAGCACACGTCAATGGCGTGCTGGTGATGGTCTCCTCGCGATCACGAACTTTCCACTCGCGCAGTGATGATTGAGCGTCAACGCGCGGTCATCGTGAACGAAGTGAAGGATCTCAAACAGACTGGTTGAGCCCCTTTTTCGGCTGCGTGTTCCAAATTCCACTGATGAGCTCCCTCGCCGTTTGCGCGGTTCAGGATGACACGCAAAGGGAATCAGCCAATTATGACCCGTAGCTCTTGGTGAATTTCTTCCGCGATTCCGTCTCGGGCTCCGTGGAGCTGGTCGGCGCCGATGGCTCCGGCTTCGCTGCCGAGGGTTGCTCCGCTTGTTTTGGCGGAGGCGCGGTCTCTGGCGCCTCGGGCTGCGCAGCACCGCTGGGCTGTTCCCGCGCAACTTCCACGTACGCCATTTGTAAATTGGAAAGAGCGTTGCTCAACACTTTTGCTTCTTCACTGGTCAGGTTCCCGCGCGTTTTTTCCTGAATCATCGCCAGTTGATCGATAAACATTCTGGCAAGATCCAGGTTCACTTCGCCCTGGCCGGTCTTTGGATTTGGGATTTGGCCAAGAAACAGTGCAGCGTTTTGTGCGTGCATCACCACGAATTCGATGAAACGCTGCGAAAGCTCGCCGCTCAGTGTGGTTTTTTGAACTTCAGCCATGACTTAATCCTCTTGCGGTGTTTCGGGCGACGGACTGGAGGCCGCCGTTCCTTGATATTTCTGTTTCGCGGCTGCGGACCCTTCTGGAGGTCGGACCGTTGCTAAAACATACGGTTGATCGCGAAAATATTTCGCCGCCACCTTTTTAATGTCTTCGAGCGTTATTGCGTTCACATCATGCTCGAGTTGCTTGTAATAATTAAAGCCGAGTCCGTATAGCTCGTCGAGCGCGCAATGATAACCAAAGGCGTCGTTG
>Ga0081455_10002859_pt1 | contig 20330 bp, 12 predicted proteins | sample TabmetS3T2R1_FD_70207 | JGI IMG/M metagenome (GOLD analysis project Ga0081455, IMG submission 70207) | Tabebuia heterophylla rhizosphere microbial communities from the University of Puerto Rico - S3T2R1 | ecosystem: Host-associated > Plants > Roots > Rhizosphere ...
GGGGCAGACACGCAGGTCTGCCCCTACTGTACACGCAATTTCGAATAGCTTTAGGCCACCCGGCGCTAGCGCGAACAGCGTAAGAAGCAGAGATATGGCGAATCGCATATTTATTTCTTGGTTAGATAAATATCGAACCATCGACCTCACCCCATCATCAGCGTTTAGTCATGGTCTTGGGTTTCGCGCCTGACTTGATGATGAGTTCGGTGAGCAAGTCTACAGCCTGATCGAGCGGCAGAACGTCGGCGATGTCGATGGGCGTCCTGCCACGGTCGTTGCGCTCGTCGAGCGGCGTCCCTTTGTCGGCGAGGAACCGGATCACTTTACATATCTCTTTCTGGTCGGCCGCCCCGACGCCGGTGACGGCGGCGTGCATCACTGTGGCGCCGCTCCCTGTCACGGCCTTTACGTCCGGATCGAGGTCGTAGGCCAATTTCACCACCTCGACGTTAGCGCTGCCGGCGGCCTGCATCAACAACGTTGTGCCATCTTCACCCTTCAATTTCGGGTCGGCGCCTGCGGCGAGAAGAGCTTTCATAATCTCCAACTGACCGGCCCTGGCCGCTACGTGCAGTGGATTGATCTCGCCGGCCGGCGGGCGAAAAGGGCCGGCGGCCGGGGCTCCGCGCATCAAGGCCTTTGCGTTGCGCGCGTTAGGATCGGCCCCTTTGGCGAGCAATTTTTTGACGAGTTCGATGTCGCCCAGCTGCGCGGCGGTGTGCAGCGGCGTATTGCCGCGCTGGTCCGCGACCTTTACCTCGGCGCCGCCTTCGACCAGGGCGGTGGCCGCTTCCGTGCCGCGAAAAGCCGCCGCCGCGATCAATACGGATGAGCCGTCGGGCAGCTTTGTGTTGGGATCGGCGCCGGCCGCGATCAATTGCGACACTGACTGCGCGTCGTTCTTGACGGCGGCGAAGGTCAACGCGGCGTAGCCGGTTTTTGAAACGACCTTCACGTCCGCTCCGTGTTTGATCAATAACCGCACGACCTCCGAATGGCCTTCCGACGCGGCCCACATCAACGCCGTCTGACCTTTTCGAGACTCGGCGGCGTTCACTTTAGCGCCGCGTTCGAGGAGGAGTTTGACGGCTTCGGCATTGCCTGAATTGGATGCGATCATCAGCGCCGTCGTGCCGTCCCATCGCGCGGCGTTCACGTCCGCGCCGGCTTCGACCAGTCTTTTCACGAGAACGGCGGCGCCTGTGCCGCAGGCGAGCGTAAGCGGCGTTTCGCCGTACTCGTCCGCCGTGTTGACCTTCGCGCCGGCGGCCAGCAACATCTCGGCGGCTTCCTGATCGTCCAGGTAAATCGCCCAGGCGAGCGCCGTCGCGCCGTCAGGTTGCGCGACGTTCACGTCGGCCCGCGCTTTGATGAGGGTTTTAAGGGTTTTGTGATCGCGGCGCTTGACTGCGTCCAACAGGCTGGAATCGCCATTGGCCAGACAGGTCACTGCGGCGAGGATGAGCGCCGCGCCACATTGCAGCAAAGCTCTTGCTTTCATCAGAAGTCTTCGCTTCATCTAAATCAGACCGCGTGAGGCTGGTACAGTACCGCGCGCGACTGCTGCGCGGCTGTCTCATCAGTCAGCCGCTTGCTTACGCGCGCGGTACTGTACTCAAGCAAGGCAATCCAGCTTGCCAGTGCTGTCGCCTAACTTTTCAACCGGCGCGCCGGCCTTCTCCAGCATGCTCAATAGCAGATTGTTGAGCGGCGTGTCTTTCGGATAGACGACGTGGCGATTGCCCTTGACCTGTCCCGCGCCGCCGCCAGCCAGGACGATCGGCAGGTCGTGATGCGTATGCAGATTGCCGTCACTAATGCTGCTGCCGTAAAGGATCAGAGAACGGTTGAGCAGGTTGTCGTCGCCGTCTTGCGTCGCTTTCAAACGCTCCAACAAATATGCGAAGTGTTTGACGTGTTGCTCGTTGATCTTCGTCACCTTGGCGATCTTGTCCGCGTCGTTCTGGTGGTGCGTGAGGTTGTGGTGCCCGTCCGAGATGCCGATGGAGCGATATGGGCGGTTGCTGCCCTCGCGGGCCATCATCAGGGTGATCACTCGCGTCAGATCGGCCTGGAACGCCAGCGCCATCAAATCCATAACCATTTTGACGTGGTCCTCGAACTCTTCGGGGACTGCGGTCGGGCGCTCCATCACGGGCAGTTTCATCGCGGCGTTCTGCTGTTCGGCCTTTTGAATGCGCCGCTCGATGTCGCGGATCGCGTCGGCGTATTCGTCTAGTTTTGCGCGGTCGCCGGGGCCGAGATTGCCGTTGAGCCGAGCCAGGCTGCCGTTCACGTAATCGAGGATGCTCCGCTGTCGCTCGAACATCGCCAGCCGCGCCGCGGCGTCTGTGCTCTCGCCGTCGCCGAATAGTCGCTCGAAGATCGCGCGCGGATTGTTCTCGACAGGCAAGGGCGTCGTCTCGCCCCGCCAAGAAATGGTGTTGGTGTAGGCGCAGCTATAGCCGCTGTCGCAATTGCCGGCGAGTTGGTTCGATTCGATGCCGAGTTCGAGCGAGGCGAATTGCGTATATTTGCTGAGTTCCTGCGCGGCTATTTGGTCGGCCGATACGCCGGCGCGAATGTTGATTTCGGACTTCTTCGGATGGACTCCGGTCAGGAAGGTCGCGCCGGCTCGCGCGTGGTCGCCCGCGCCGTCGCCGAGCGCCCGCCCTTGAACCTGCGCCAGCCCGCTGAAAACCAGCAGGTGTCCGCGGAACGGCTCCAACGGCTTCATCGTGGGCGCGAACTGGAAGTCGGCCCCTTCGCCCTTCGGCCTCCACTTGTCCATGATGATCCCGTTGGGGACATAGACGAAGCCGAGACGCGCGGCGGGTTTCGCGCCGGCCGCGAACGCAGGCGTCATCGCGTCGAGCAACGGCAGAGCTATCGTCACGCCCATCCCGCGTAGAAATGCGCGGCGCGGCAGAGATTTCCTGGTCACGATCATTATTGGCGTCCTCCTCCGAAAACGTACCGTAGGTTGTCCAACCTGCGGATATCTCGATTAATGAGCCGTTCAGTTCCTATCAAGCGGCTTGATAATAAAGCCACCGCCGCCTTGGGCAACCTACGGTACATATGGCTACAAACGCTTCCTCATTTGGAACGGTTTACTGTTGATGATTGCATTGATCAGCGCGGGCAATCGGTAATCGTCCCGCGCCGCTTCTCGCATAATCGCACGCACGGCCGGGGCGTCATTTGCTTCGAGGCCGCGTCCGAGCGCGTAAGTGAGCAGCTTTTCGGTCACGGTCGTGACGAATTCGTCACGGTGGCCGGTCAAGAGAATCTTCTTCAACTCCGCAGGCCCGTTGAATTTCGTTCCGTCCGGCAACTTGCCCGAAGCGTCGATCACCACTCCGGCGTCCTTCGTGCGCCAACGTCCGACGGCGTCGTAATTCTCCAGCGCGAACCCGATTGGGTCCATGCGGGCGTGGCAGGAGGCGCAGATCGGATTGGCGCGGTGCGCGTCCATCTGCTCGCGCAGGCTCAGCAGCCGTCCGTCCTTGCCGCGCGGCTTCAAATCGGGCACGTCTGGCGGCGGCGGCGGCGGCGGCGCGCCGAGCAGGTTTTCAAGAATCCATTTCCCCCTTTGCACTACAGACGTGCGGTTCGGGTAAGAGGTTACGGTCAGGACGCTGCCTTGCCCCAACAGCCCGCTGCGGTTCGGATCGTTCAGCGCGACGCGGCGGAACTGCGAGCCGTAGACGCCGCGAACGCCGTAATGTTCGGCCAGTCGCTGATTCAGGAAAGTGTAGTTCGCGTCCAGCAGATCGAAGACGCTGCGGTTCTCGCGCAGGATGCTCTCGAAGAAGAGCTCGGTCTCGCGCCGGAACGACTGCCGCAATCCCTCGTCGAAGTTTGGGAAGATGTCGGGGTCGGGCGTGATGGTCTCAAGATTTCTGAGATGCAGCCATTGCCCGCCGAAGTTGCTGACGAAGGCTTGCGATCGCGGGTCGTCGAGCATCCGGCGCGTCTGCTGTCGCAGGACGAGCGGGTTTTTCAATTTGCCCTGCCCGGCCAGATTCAAAAGCTCGTCGTCCGGGATGCTGCTCCACAGGAAGAAAGAGAGGCGCGAGGCAAGCTCAAAATTGTTCAAGCGATAGACCGCGCCGGGCGCGGCAGTCTTCGGATCGCGCTCGACACGGAAGAGGAAATCCGGCGAGACGAGCATCGCTTCAATTGCGCTCTGTACGCCGTAATCGAAATCGCGTTCGCGCCGCCCGCGTTCGTAAAACGCCAGCAGCGGGCTCAAATCGGCGTCGGTCACTGGACGCCGGAACGCTCGCCGGGCCAGCGTGGCCAGGATCTGTTTCGCGCAAGCCGATTCTTCCTTACCTTGCGTGGGCCGGCAGACAAAAATCTTGGCGCGGCTCGGGGTCTCGCCGCGACCCTTGGCGTTGAAAGGCCCGCTGACAGTGACGACCTCGATGGGAGTCGTGTCGAGGACTTCGAATCGCTTGATTCGCGCGCCGTCGAGCCGCAGGTCGAGCGGGATCGTCTGAGCAATCGCCATTGTCGCCATTCCCGGAGGCCCGCCGCGTCGTATGCCCGGTAGCGCGGGTTCAATCTTGGCGCCTTCGCGCGGGAAAGTGACGCCGACCGTACGCAAGCCCGCTTTTACCGGCAAACGCATTTCATAGAATTGCGCCGGCGCGCCGACGTCTACGTTGGCCGGAGTCTTGACGCGGATGAGGTATTCGCCATCGAGCGGGAAGTAGTATTGAAACGACAGTCCGCCGCGCGAGTAGAAAGGCAAATCGTCGCTGACGCGGTCGCCGCGCCCCATCCGCCGCGGCTGGAATCGCTCCTCGCTCGGCTTAATTTCAGGGTCGCCTACGGCCAGCCGGCTCACCTTGCGCGCCGCCGAGATGTACTTTTCGAGCAGAGCGGGCGAGATCGTCAACACCTCGCCGATGTTGTCGAATCCGTAGCCGGAATCGTCCACTGGCAAAGCAGCGCCGGGTTTGATGTCGACGGCCAGCAGATCCCGAATCGCGTTGCTGTATTCCGTTCGGTTCAATCGATGAATGGCGGGCCTTCCCGGATCGGGATTGAGACGGGCCGCGCGATCCAACGCGCCTTCCAACCAGTTGACGAACGCCGCCGCATCCGGCGCTTCGAGACGCGGCGCTCCCGGCGGAGGCATCTGGCCCGTGCGCACTTTCCGCAACACTCTCTCCCAAAGCGCGGAGTTGTCGCCGACGTTGTCGAAGTTCAGGCCCTGGAGCGAGACGCCGGCGGTCTTCGATTTCTGGTTATGACAGACGACGCAGTTTTCTTCGATCAGCGCGCGCTGCGCAAGCGTGTTCGCGCGTTGCGCCCGTGACGATGAACCGGAATAAAAGGTCGCCAGGCCGCCAATAAATAGTACAAAGCCTAATTGCAGACGCCGTTTTCTCATCTCGCCATACACAAATGCGTATCACCGACTGCGCGGGTTTTGGGAGCGCAGGCATCCTTGCCTGCCTCTGGTTGAAACGGAACTATTGCTTGAATCGCAGGTACATCATTAATCACTTTTCAATTCTTTTCAACACTATTGGTTAAACCAGCGGACCGCAGCTTTCGCCTCAATCGTATGGCGTCGCGGGGGGCATGGGCTTCGGCGTCGTTATTGAAATAGACGTACAAATCCTTTCCCGCCTGGACTTGTTGTTCCATCCACTTGCTCCAGCTGCGCAGCGTCGGTTCCGGATAGCCGCCTCGATATTTCTCCCTCGCCCCGTGAAAGCGGACGTATGCGAGCGGCCCGACAGCCAGGCGCGGGACATCTAGTCCGGGCATGTCGTGAGCGCAGAAGGAGACCCCGCGCTCCTCCAACAGTTGAAAGACTTCGTCGACCATCCAACTCTGATCGCGGAATTCGAAGACGTGCCGCAGGTCTTCGGGCAGCAAGTCCAGGAAAGACTCCAATCGCTCCAAGTCCAAACGCCAGCGCGGCGGTAGTTGATAGAGGATCGGGCCAAGATGTTCCCGCAAGAGCCTGGCCCGATCCAGAAATTTCTTGAGCGGCGCTTTTGCGTCTTTCAATCTCTTCAGATGGGTCAAGTATCGATTCGCTTTGACCGCGTAGATGAATCCGTCGGGCGCCTGCTCGCGCCAGGCCTTGAAGGTTTGAGTGGCGGGAAGTTGATAGAAAGTATTGTTGATCTCGACCGTGTCGAAAGCCTCGGCGTAGAACTCGAACCATTGCTTCGGCGGCGCTCCTTCCGGATAGAAACGCCCGCGCCAGTGCTTGTAATTCCAGCCCGAGCATCCGATGTGAATCTTGTCTTTTCTCATGGCTTGCGGATTGCATCAATAATAGGACTGATAGGACCTATAAGTCTCATAGGTCCTATCAGTCCTATTAATATGCATTTCGACGAACTGACAAAATATTTCGAGCGATTGGAGGCCGCCAGTGGGCGGCTGAAGATGTATAAGCTGCTCGGCGAATTGTTCAGCCGGGCCGGCGAGGATGAGGTCGCCGAAATCGCCTATCTGCTCGAAGCGCGTTTGGGGCCGCCGTTTGCGGCCGTGAACATCGGGATGGGAGAGCGGATGGTCGCCGCCGCCGTCGCCGCCGCCACGAAAAAGTCCGAAGCTGCGGTCTCGAAACTTTACAAGGAACTTGGCGATCTCGGTTTGGTCGCGCAGAATCTGACGCCGAAAAACAGGCGCGGCAAGTTGACGGTGTCCGAAGTCTATTCCTCGCTGTTCGAGATCGCGCGGACGAGCGGGCGAGGGAGCGCAGAGAAGAAGGTCAAGCGGCTGGCGGGCCTCATCGGCTCGGTGTCGTCGCTCTCGGCGCTTTACATTGCGCGCTTCGTCGTGGGTCGCATGCGGCTCGGCGTCGGCGCCCCCACAATCATCGAGGCTGTGGCCCGTTTGCAGTCGGACGCCAAGGAGGCGCGCGCCGTTATAGAGCGAGCGTATAACCTCTGCTCCGACCTCGGCCTGACGCTCAAGACTATGCGCGAACGCGGCCTGGGAGGCCTCAAGAAGTTCAAGGCGCATGTCGGCGCGCCGGTCCGCATGATGCTGGCAGAGCGATTGCCGAACGCCGAAGCCATCGTCAAACGGCTCGGGCGCTGCGCGGTCGAGGCGAAGCTCGACGGTTTCCGCTGCCAGGTTCATCTCAGGGGGCGCAAAGTGGATATTTTCTCGCGCAACCTCGAACGCACGACCGACATGTTCCCCGACATCGCCGAGGCGGTCGTGGCGAGCGTCCGGGCTCGAAGCGCGATAATCGAGGGCGAGGCCGTCGCCGTCAACGAGGCTACCGGCGAGTTCCATCCGTTTCAGGTCACCGCGCAGCGCAAGCGCAAATATAAGATCGAAGAGATGGCGCGCGAGTTCCCGCTTGTCTTTGTGGCCTTCGACATGCTCTACGCCGACGGAAAGGATTACATCAATCAAGAGTATAGAACGCGCCGCGCCGCCCTCGAAAAACTCATTAAACAATCCGCCCCGGCCAAATCGGCCAAAGCCGCCAAACCGGCCGGGCGCGTCCGCCTGGTCGAGCGCATAGTGACCGAAGACGCCTCCGAGCTTCAGGAATTCTTCGACGAGCAGATCGAGCGTGGGTTGGAAGGCGTCGTCGCCAAGCGCCTCGACTCGCGCTACGAGGCGGGGGCGAGAAACTTCAACTGGATCAAACTCAAACGCGCCTACCGAGGCGAGTTGAGCGACACGATTGACGTGGCGGTGGTCGGCTACCTGCGCGGGCGCGGGATGCGGGCGCGGCTGGGCATCGGGGCCCTGCTGGCCGCCGTTTACAATAAAAAGACGGACAGCTTCGAGACCGTCGGCAAAGTGGGCAGCGGGTTGAGCGAAAAGAATTGGGTCCGTCTGCGCGAGTTGCTCGACGAGGCGGCGGCCCCCGATAAACCGGCGCGCGTGGATTCGCGCCTCGTCCCCGACGTCTGGGTCGAGCCGCAATACGTCATGACAGTGCTCGCCGACGAGATCACGCGTTCGCCCGTTCATACCTGCGCGCGCGACGAGAGCGGCGCCGGACTCGCGCTGCGTTTTCCCCGCGTCGTCGGCTTCATCCGCGAAGATAAATCCCCCGAAGACGCGACCACCGTCGCCGAAATCAAAAAGATGTACGCCATGCAGAAGAAGCGCAGGTTACGTTAAGTGAGACAGACTAATGGTCTTTGAGAATTAAACCCAACCATACGGCCTGTGATGCCACGGGCTTGCCCCGTGGAGTCTCACGTTCGTCGCTACAAACGGGCGGCCCAATTCCTAGATGCCACGGGCTTGTCCCGTGGAGTCTCACGATTGTCGCTACAGTAGCCGCCAGCGTGAGACTCCACGGGACAAGCCCGTGGCATCTTCGAGAGAGTCGCTGTTGTTGTAGCCGCAAACGTGAAGCTCCACGGCACAGGGCCGTGGCATCTTCAAGTGGTCGGACTTAATTTTCAAAGACCATCAGTTTGTCCCACTCTCAGACGTGGTCTTTCGCCTGAGCGACTCCGGCTTTGCGCGCGCAGTTGGCGCAGCAATAGAACGTGTTCTTGGCCTCGATGCCATGCCCGATGATCCTGCAGCCGCACTGAGAGCAGATCGGGGCCAGCTTCTGGATCGCGCATTCGAAGCTGTCGAAGACGTGCTTCCTGCCCGCCGTGATCACCTCGAAGGCCAGGTAATAATCGTTGCCGCAAACTTCACACTCAGCCATGTTCATACCTCCTCCGGAAAATCTATGAATAGGACCTGTGGGACCTATAGGTCCTATGGGTCCTATTTTCATGATGCTCCCTGCGCAACTATTCATCAGTACGCAATCAGACGGACCCGTTTCCTTTATAAGTCAAGACGCGGCCCCAGAGGCTTTTCGTTCCCCAGATGCCCGAGCGCAGAGCTTCGAGCTGAACGATCTGGCTATGGTCTACGAAGAGATTCACCTCCGGGCCGTAGTTCTTGATGTACCACGCGAAGACCTCCGGGTCGGCGGCCTCGAACATGACCTTCTCCAGGCCGAGCGCGTTGATGATCTTAGCGACCGCGTCGGTGCGCCAAGTCTTGACGTTCTCGGTGATTCCTTCCGATTCGATCATCAGCATGTCGGCCCCGGCCTCCAGAAAACGCCTCGCCTGCCAGATGGCCCATTCCACGTCGCGCGTCCCTTCGGCCTCCAATTCGGCTATGGTGGTGGCCCCGCCGGCGCCGAACTGGATGCCGACTTCCGGCTTGGCTTTGAGCCCGGTCTTCTGTGTCTTTTCAACCAGCCGCAGGAGGTCTTCCGGCGGCGTCGTGATGAAGCCGCTGGAGATTTCGACAATGTCGAAGCCCAACTCCCTGCATTCGCGGATGTAGCGGTCGACGGCCTCCGCTCCGTACGCCAGGACGCGCTCGATGAAACCTCCGGTCGAGACCATCACCTGGTGTTTGTGGCAGAGGTCTATCAGCTCTTTGACCGCCCGGCGCGGCATGAGAGAGAAAGAGCCTCCGGCGAATTTGAGGCTGTCCACATAAGCCCCCATCGTCTCCAGCACGTCCTGCAGATAGCGCTTACCCATCGGCGTGTAATACGGCCCGCGTATCTCGGTCACGCCGCGCTCTCGCGGCTTCGCCTGGCGCTCGTTGAGTTGTAAGAAGGCGAACGCCCGTTCGTCAGCGTTATTGTGTTCTCGATTCATGGTCAATTCCTCCTCAGTACTCCGCGCCCTAATTACGTTGAGTGTTAATGGAACGCGGAGGACGCGGATACAGCGGATTGACGCTGTTTTTCTTTCGGTTCATCCGTGTTGATCTTTCGCATCCGCGTCATCCGCGTTACATTAACCTCAAAGATGTTGGTCGCTCCGATTTTTCACCTCACTCAGCAGCCGCGTCAGATCGGTTACTTGAATCGCCTCCAAATTGGTGACCGCGTCAATGATTGTGCGGCGCAACTCCCGATCGGCGTAAGGCGCGCTCAAGCGCTCGAACTTGCGCGTCACCGTCTCCCAACTCATCGGACGACTGAGAAAGCCTTCGTAGCCACGCTTCTCTTTCGTCAAGATTCGGCCGTCGCTGAGCTCGACCGTGACGCGGCACGGCATCTCATCGGGGAACCGCCGGCTGTAATCGGCCGAGGGCCGCGCGCGGATTTTGCGGAGCAGCGACTGGACGTCCGAACTTTCGATTCTCTCGGGCTTGTACTGTTCGGGCATAACTTGATCGTCGAGAATGGCGACGGCCACGATGTACGGCAGGCTGTGATCGGCCTCCTCCTTAGTCCGGACGACTATCTTGTCGCCTTCGGCGCCTCCGCCGATGATGTGATAGGCCACGTCGAATGTCTCGATTTCGACCCGCGCCACCTCGGCGGCGATGAAGCCATGCTCCTCTTTAAGCTCCAGGACGGCCTCAATGGCCGATTGGGAATGAATTTCGGCGTTGTACTTTTTGACTATCGTTCGCGTCACACGCTCCAGGTCTTCGCGCGACCAGTCAATCTCGAAGCGCCCGGAGACGGTCTCCATAAACCCCTTATTCCCCTCGAAGACCTCCGGCGGCCCCGTCACGCCACGCATCGCTAGGAAAGTGGCGTAAACGCAGCCGAAGGCCGTGTTGGGGTAAGCCAGACCTTTCCAGTGTGAGAGCGCGCCGGTGCGGGTGACGCGCAAGGCATTGAAGGCCGTCCCGCAGATGGCGATCGCGTTGGCGGTTCTGGCCACATCCAGACCGAGAGCTTTCGAGACTCCGGCGGCGACCGCAAAAGAACCTTGCGTCGTGTGGTCGAACCCTCTTGCTCGCACAGGCGCCACGTCGCTCAACCGGCACTGTACCTGGTAGGCCACGGCGAGCGCTGTCATGAGCGCTCGCCCACTACGGCGCGCGTACTCGGCGGCCGCCAACGTCGCGCCCAGATTGTCGCTCGGATGGCAGGTCTCTCCTTTGGCCAGGTAACTGTCGTTGAAATCCAGATAGCGCACGAGCGCGCCGTTGAAGAACGCCGCCTGATCGGGAGACGTTCGACCGCCGCTGATCAGAGTGGAATGCGCATTGCCGCCGAAATCTCCGATCTGCGCCCGGAGCGACTTGATAGGCTCTCCTTCTAAAGCGCCGATGGCGCAACCGAGGCTGTCCAGGATTCGGATCTTGAGTTGACGGCGAGCCGCCTCCGAGAGGTCTTCATACGACGCCCGCACGACAAACGCCGCCAGACGCCCGGCCTGCGTAATTTGTCGCGCTTCATCTAGTGATACAGAAATCATAGTCGTAACCGAAGATTCAGATCGCAAGGATGGCGCCAGGTTTCTTCGTATTTGAATTCCAATGAAAATTCTCTGGGATCGCAGGTATTCTTACCTGCGGGGCGTCGGCAAGGGCGGCGCCGGATCTCATCGCTTCAAACAATCGCGCGCCGTTACCGCGGAGGTCTAGAGCCGCTACTCGCGTCCACACCTTTGCGCGGGAACGCCATTGAGGCTATCACTGAGATGATGAGTATCCCGGCGACTGCGCCCAAGGCGACGCCCACCGGAATCTTGTAGAAGTCGGCCAGCAGCATCTTGGCGCCCACGAAGACGAGTATCGCCGACAGTCCGTAACGCAAGTGGTGAAACAACTTCATCACGCCGGCCAGGGCGAAATAGAGCGCCCGCAGCCCCAAAATCGCGAAGACGTTCGAGGTGTAGATGATGAACGGGTCCAGTGTGATCGCCAAAATCGCGGGGATCGAATCTACGGCGAAGATCAGGTCCGTCGTTTCCACCGCCAGCAGCGCGATAAACAGCGGCGTGGCGAAGTAACGTCCCCCTTGTTTGACGAAAAACTTGCCCTCTCGATAGTCCTCCGTCACCGGAGCCAATCGGCGGAAGAGCCTGAGCGCCGGATTCCTTTCGGGGCGAATCTCTTTATCTTTCTCCAGGGCCATTTTGACGCCGGTCAGGATGAGGAAAGCGCCAAATAGATAGATCACCCAGTGAAAGCGCTGGATAAGTGAGATGCCGAGAACGATGAGAATCGCGCGCATGACGAGCGCGCCCAGAATCCCCCAGAACAACACCTGATGCTGGTAACGGGGGGGCACGCGAAAATAAGTGAAGATCAGCAGGAAGACGAAGATGTTGTCTACGCTGAGCGACTTCTCGATCAGGTAGCCGGTCAGGAATGCGAGCGCCGGCTCAGGCCCACGCCAGTAATATACGCCCAGATTGAAGAGCAGCGCCAATATGATCCAGACGCCGCTCCAGGCCAGGGCTTCTCGGATCGTCACTTCGTGCGACTTGCGATGGAAAACGCCCAGGTCGATGGCGAGCAACGCCAACACGAACAAGATGAATCCCACCCACGTCCACGTTTGGCCCGACATCTGAACTTCGCTCCTTTCGGCGCAACCAGCGTAGTAACGAATTCCGGTCTTTGAGAAATAAATGTAATAATCGGCGCCGCAGTCTCAGCCCGCGAATGCGGGCGGCAACATAAAGCCTTGTCTTTACCCACATTTTTTACACAAGGCGCGTATGTTGTATCTTAGCCCGCGGATGCGGGCGGCAGAATAAAGCCTGGAGTGGAGCGCAGCGGAACCCCAGGTACGTCCAGCATTTATCGCGCAAGCCCGCGGAGCGGGCGACAGCCATTGGCTCAATCTCAATGCGGCGAATAACAAAAAGCTGCCGCCCGCTCCGCGGGCTTGATGTGTATTTACGCCATATTCCTGGGGTTCCGCTGACGCTCCACCCCAGGCTCCATGCTGCCGCCCGCATCCGCGGGCTAGGAACGCGTCAAAATGCGGGTAATGACAAGGCTCTATGCTGCCGCCCGCGTTCGCGGGCTGCGCTGTTACATTATTTATTCAAAGACCATTATTCGCTACTACGCGGAGCGCTCCTTGCGGCGCTGGCGCAGCCAGCGACTGAGTTTCGGCCACGGCCAGGTGTTGACGACCGAGTGGGCCTCGACCCAGCCGCGCCGCGCCTGAAGGATTCCGTAGCGGGTTTGTTCGAGCTGCGCGGCGCTGTGGGCGTCGGAATCAATCGCGAGCGGCGCGCCCGCCTCGCTCGCCGCGCGCGCCATCACGTCGTTCAAATCGAGGCGGCTCGGCGACCCGTTCACTTCGAGCGCCACGCCGGCCTCGGCGGCCGCTTCGACGACTCGCTCGAAATCGAACTCCACCGGCTCGCGGCTCCCCAGGAGTCGCGTCGTCGGATGGCCGATGACATGTACGTAAGGGTTGGCGATGGCGTCGAGAAATCGCCCGGTCATTCGGCCCTTGCTCTGGCGGAAAGCGCCATGCATCGAAGCCACCACCACATCCAGACGCGCCAGAACCTCGTCCGGGTAATCGAGCCTGCCGTCGGGGAGAATGTCGACTTCGGCGCCCATCAGGACGCGCGGCTTGCGCCGGCCCCTTTTCTTCCGCAGCGCCTCGACCTCTTCGATCTTCCGCCCCAGCCGGTCTATGTCCAGCCCGTTCGCGATGCGCGCCGAGGGCGAATGGTCCGTGATCGCGATGTATTCGAGGCCGAGTTTTGCGGCGGCTTCGACCATCTCTTCGAGGCTCGATCGGCCGTCGGACCAGGTCGTGTGCGTGTGCAGATCGCCGCGCAGATCGCCCTCTTCGATCAGCTTCGGCAAATCACCTTCCGTCGCCGCCTCGATCTCGCCGCGGTCCTCGCGCAATTCGGGCGGCGGCATTTTTATTCCCAGCGCGCGGTAAGTGTCCTCCTCCTTCTCGCCCCCGATCCGTTTGTCGCCGCGAAAGACGCCGTATTCGTTGATTTTCAGCCCCTGTTTTTGGGCTATCGTGCGCAGGTGGACGCTGTGTTGTTTGGAGCCGGTGAAATATTGGAGCGCCGCGCCGTAGGACTCTTTAGGAACGGCCCGGACGTCCACTTGCAGATTGCCCTCGATGAGCACGCTCGCGCGCGTCCCGCCTAGCGCGGTCACCCGTTTGATTGCGGGCAGCTTGACGAACTCGCGCAGCGCCTCTTCGCCATTGCGCGAGGAGATGAGAAGGTCGATATCGCCGACGGTCTCCAGGCCGCGGCGGATGGAGCCGGCCAGATCGGCGCGCTCCACCAGCTTCATCTTGCGCGCCTCGTCGACCAATTTTTCCGCCAGCGGCAATACCATGCCCAGCCGCCGTCGCCGCTTACTCGTTTGATACAGCTCGATCCCGCGCCGCAAATTATCGATCTTCTTATCGCCGAACCCTCGCAGCTTGCCGAGCGAACCTTTCTCGATCAGGCGGCGGAGGTCGTCGACGTTTTTGATGCGGAACTTCTCGTGAAGCAGGGCGAGCGTCTTCGGCCCGATGCCGGGGATGTCCATCATCTCAATCAATTCGTCAGGGACGGCGCGCATCTCCCGCTCGCAGCGGCGTATGTGACCTGTCTCGATGTACTCCTCGATCATCTCCGAAAGGTCGTGGCCGACGCCCGGTATCTCCTCGAGCTTCTTCTCGCGCGCCAATCCGGTCACGTCTTGATCCAAACCTCTGAGAGAACCGGCGGCGCGCTCGTAGGCCAGCGCGCGAAAACGGTCTTTGCCTTTGAAGAAGAGCACGCGCGACATGTGGTCGAATATTTCCGCGATCTCCTGATTTACCATCTCGATCTCCGGAAACGTGGGACAGACTTTAGTCTGTCCTTGAGCCTGGACGGGCTAAAGCCCGCCCCACTCTTTTTAATTGACGCAATCAATGTGCCGATCTCGCCCGAGGGATTATCCTGCTTAAATGTTAAATGTGACTTCGTTACAGTCGCCCGCACACGATTTGCCACAATAGAAATAGGACTTATAGGTCTTATAAGGCCAATAAGTCCTATTTGAGGAGAATTACAATGATGAGGTTCAAGAATCGCACTGAAGCGGGCCGATTCCTCGCGGAACGACTGTCAGCATACGCCAACCGGCCCGACACGTTGGTGTTGGGGCTGCCGCGCGGAGGCCTTCCGGTCGCTTATGAAGTGGCGACGGCCTTGAACGCCCCATTGGACGTTTTTGTGGTGCGCAAACTCGGCGTGCCCGGACACGAAGAACTGGCGATGGGCGCGATCGCCACGGGCGGCGCGCGCACTCTCAACCGCGACGTGATCGAATATTTGCGCATCCCCGATGAGGTGATCGATGAAGTGACCGAACGGGAGGAGCAGGAGCTGGAACGGCGAGAGCTACTTTACCGTGACAACCGCCCCGCGCGTTCGCCGCGCGGCCGTGTGACTATTTTGGTCGATGACGGCCTGGCCACAGGCTCGTCTATGCGAGCCGCCGCGCTCGCGGTGCGCCAGCAACAGCCGGCCTCAGTCATCGTGGCGGTCCCTGTCGCCGCGAGTCAGACTTGCGACGATCTCCGCGGCGAAGTGGACGAGGTCGTCTGCGGCTTCACGCCAGAGCCGTTTTACGCCGTCGGACTGTGGTACGAAGATTTCTCGCAAACGACCGATGAAGAGGTCCGCGAGTTGTTGGCGCGGGCCGAAAACAAATTGGCCGGCGCCGCACGTAGGTGAAATGGAATTCGCAATAGAAAAGGCATACACTCTTGCCCTCAGTGGTCGGGACGCGGATCGACGCGAACGCCCATCGAAAGGAAGGACAATGAGATGTCGTCACGCAAAAGCCTCCGCTTCATTCTCCTGCTACCGATTTTGCTTCTGATTTGCGCCGATAACATCAGGCCAAGGACCGAAATCTCGTCAAGTGGCGCTTCTGGTATGGGAAGTAAATATAGTTTGATCGCCTTTACGCCCGCCCCGGGCGGGGGACGAATTTTCACCTGGCGCAATTACTTCAAACCCTCGCCCGCAATCGAGCAACAATCCGATGCGCCGCTGGTAATCCGAAATCCGCGATTCTACTCCCATTGGTCATGGGGGTATGGGATTGGCCCTACGCTGGATTACAACGTGGTAAATGTGAGCCAAAAGCCAATACACTCTTTCACGACCAGCCATCGTTCGGCCGAGCCTTGGGATACCGGGGCGAGCGTCAGTCAGCCCGAATCGGCATTGAAGCCGGGCGATTCCTTGTCCAGGAAGGACAGCGTGAGCGGGAAGAGCAGGATCGCGTTGACGGTGGATTTCGTCCAATTCGCCGACGGGACGACGTGGTATTCAAACGACGGTCAAAAGTATGTTCATCCGGAAGGCGTGCGCGCCGGCGCGCGAGACGCCGCCGAACATCTGATCAAGGTTTTGGAATCATCAGGCCCGGAGGCGGTTTTGAAATCTCTGCCGCGCATACACGCGGATGTGAGCGACAGTTTGTCGACAATCAAAACCTGGGGTATGGGCCATTATTGCGGGGTTACTAATGTCGTTGTGAAGGTTCAGCATGCAAACCGGGAGGGCGGCTTGAGGGCGATCGAGGGCGCGCTGCGGCGCATACTTGATGATCCTTCAGAATCCAATCGGTGAAAATGTCGCCAAATAGTCTGCACGCCCGCAAAATATGACGGCTCCTTCGTTCAATCGGAGGAGTCGTCCATGTCTCCATTGAAAACGCCTTGAAATAAAGAAAATCCCCCCTGGGTACGCATCGCTTCCAGCGTGCAGTCTCGGCGAAAGTCATATTAATCGGAAGCAGACGCTCCAAATGTCGCTTTGCTTGCGCTGAGCGATTATCGACTGCAATCGCGCGCATCCGGCCCCAAACGCGCTGCGGGTATCTAATCTAATTGGTCTCCCGCCCACGACTGCACGTTGGAAGCGATGCGTACCCGGGGCTTTCCGCAGGGGTAACGTATTTATGAAACCGCTCGTCATGCTGATTCTGCTTTCGCTCCTCTGTTTCGCCTCCCCTCGATCACAGCAACCAACTTACGAAGCTCTGAAGGCCGAGGCCGAACGGCTCTTTGCCGAGGCCTCTTACAGCAATGCGCGCGAGCTTTATCTCAAAGCCCGGGCCGTCAAGCTTCAGCCTGAAGAGTCGCGATGGGTCGAGTTCCGTCTGGCAGACACACTGTGGCGTGCGCAGGCGGCCACGCAGACCGCCGACGCCACGAAGTACGAAACGGCGCAGCGGCAGCTTGAATCGCTCATCCGCGAGCGGCGGCGGTCTGAAGACCACGACCGGGTCTGGGCCGAGGCGCAGGAGTCGCTCGGCGATCTGTGGTGGACGCGGCGCGGTGTGAAAGATTGGGGACAGGCGTGGCCGCATTATCAGCAGGCGCTCGACTGGTGGGCGGGAACCAAAGACCTCGATCTGGGGCGCTCCCGGTACTTGAAGATCGTCTGGACAATGACGCAACCGCCTGAGGCGGAGGCGTATTATTACTACGGCTATTACGGCAATTACGCGCCGGTCGAGATTCTCGACAACGCGCTAAAGATCGCCCGGAACGACGCCGACCGCGCGCGCGCGCATTACCTGATCGCGATGACGCTGCGTTATCGACCCGGCGACTATAGCCAGATGCGGCGGGCGCCTGAAGAGTTTGAGGCAGCGGTCAAAGCCGGCAAGGGGAACGAATGGTATGACGACGCGCTCTATTACTACGCCGAATGGTTGACGCAAGTTGGCCGTTTCATCCCGCTCGACGACGGAGGCTGGCGTCAGGAGCAGGATTATGTGAAGGCGCTGGAATTGTTCCGCCTCCTCGTGACCGAGTACAGCAAGGGCGAGACGCGATATTACGATCAGGCTCAGCAGAAGATCGAGAACATCACCAAACCCGCGATCAGCGTCAGCGCGACCAACGTCTTCCTCCCAGACTCCGAGATCCAGGTCTATCTCAACTGGCGCAACGTGAAGCAGGTCGCGCTGGCTCTCTATCCGGTGAACCTCCCGCGCGACCTTCAACTCTCAGGCAAAAAAATCGACGCCGGGTATTGGATTCAGCAGATCAATCTCTCGGGAAGCAAATCGTTGCAATCGTGGGTCAAAGAAACAGGCGACAAAGGAGATTACCGGCCCGGTCAGGATACGATCCGGCTGAACGGCAAACTTCCCTTGGGGGCTTATGTGATCGAGGCCAGGAACGGGAGCGTCAGCGCGCGCGATTTGCTTATGGTGACCGACACCGCGCTCGTTCTCAAGGCTTCAGGCAAACAGGCGCTCGCTTATTACTGCAACGCTTTGACCGGCGCGCCGCTGGCGAGAGCCACAGTAAAGCTCGGAGAGATTTACCCCAACGGCAATGAATGGATATGGCGTGAAAGCCTCAAAGAGACCAATCAGGACGGCATTGCGCTGTTCGATTTGGTAGGCGTTCCATACCACAGCCAGCTCATCGCCGTCGCCGCCGGCGACAATCGCCAGGCGTTCAGCGAGGGCTACAGCCAGGTCGATTATCGCGATCGACAACCCTGGCGCATCTACGCTTTCACCGACCGGCCTGCTTACCGGCCCAATGAAATCGCGCAGTGGAAGTTCATCGCCCGGAAATATCAGGATTCTGTCTACTCCACGCCTGCAAATCAAACCATTGAGTTCGACATTTACGATCCGCGCGGCGCCAGGGTTAAAGAGGGCAAGGCGGAGTTGAACGCCTTCGGCAGCGCCTGGGGTTCGCTGGAATTGACCGAGAGCATGCCGCTCGGCGAATACCGGATCGGCTTTTTTGATGCGGGCCGTAATAAATATTTCGGCGCCGCCAGGCTCTTCAGGTTGGAAGAGTACAAGCTGCCGGAGTTTCAGGTCAGCGTTCAAACGCCGGAGGAGAAAGGACGCAAGAAGGCATTTCGTCTGGGCGACAAGGTCGAAGTCAACGTCCAGTCCGATTATTACTTCGGCGGCCCGGTGGCCAACGCGACAGTAGAAATTCTGGTCCATCAAAATCCGTTCTATCACCGGTGGTATCCGCGGCGCGATTTCGCGTGGTACTACGAAGACCTCTCGCCGCGATATTGGTACGGCGGACGGCAAGGCCAGGTCATTAAGCGCGAGAAGATCAAGACAGACGCCGCCGGCCGCGCATCGCTCGCATTCGACACCCCGCGCGACGTTCAGCAGGACTTCGAGTACTACATCGAGGCGCGCGTCACAGACAACTCGCGCCGCGAGATAGTCGGCAGCGGCTCAGTCCGCGTCACTCGTCAACGTTATTACGTCTACCCGCGCGCCAAACACAATCTCCCTCGCCCGCAGGACAAGGTAGCGATTGATCTCAAGGCGCTCGACGCCAACGACCAACCGATGAAGGTCGAGGGAACCGTCAAAGTCACGCGCGACACCTGGGATGAAATCTGGCTAGATCCGAGCGGTCGAGAAGTGAAAGGCGCCGAGTTGAAGAAGCTGCGCGAGAAGGGCGCGTTTCCGCCGCGTGACGGCGCCGGCTGGCGGCTAAAGTTCCAAGGCTATCAGAGCGACGACGTCCTCACTCAAAACCTAAAGACCAACGCCGATGGCGAGGCCGAATTCAGCTTCACGCCGGAACGCGAAGGATATTACCGCGTCGCGTGGAGCAGCCCCGACAAGGGCGCCGCGCCAATCAAGGCGGAGACCGCCGTGTGGGTGGCGGCGAACGCGACGACCGAGCTAGGGTATCGCCACGGCGGCCTCGAAATCATTGTCGATCAGGACACGTTTCGCGCCGGACAGAAGGCCCCGGTGATGTTGCACGCTCCGGCCCCGGATCGCTACGTTCTCTTCAGCGTCGAGAGTGAGGACCTGCATAGTTATCAACTCGTCCACCTCACCGGCACGGTCAAACTCATCGAGGTTCCGATTGAGGAGCGGCACACGCCCAACGTTTTCCTGAGCGCTGTGACGGTCAGCGACCGCCAGGTTTTCACGGACGCCAAACAGATCATCGTTCCCCCGGCGCAGAGTTTCCTCACGGTCGAAGTGAAACCCGACCGCGAGCAATACGAGCCGCGGGAAGAGGGCGCGCTCACCGTCACAACGCGCGATCATCAGGGCCGGCCGGTCTCAGCCGAGATCGCGCTCGGACTCGCGGACGAGTCGGTCTACTACATCCAGCAGGACTACGCCGGAGACCCGCGACAGTTTTACTACGGCGCGAAGCGGCCGTTGCTCATTCATACTCAAAGCACGTTTCAACAGAAGAGTTATGCGAGGTTGGTCGAGGGCGCGGATAAGAAGTTGATCGACGAGCGCGAGCGTATCTCTATGCTGAGAGACAAGGACGAGGTCGCCAGAGGAGGGTATAAGATAGAGCAACAAGGCCAGAGGCTAGCATTTATCGGCAAATTCGGCCTCGTCATGGGAGCAAATGGTGTAATTATAGATAGTAGAAGAACAGCGGCCGAAGCTGCGGCTGAAGTCAGCGATGAAGCTATGGTACTCGCCGGTAGGCCGCTGAACGGCAGAGCCGACGCTGCTTTTGCGCGCCTCAGCGGGCAGGAACCCCCAGCAAGTTCGCCAAAGAACTCTGAGATCCCTCTGGCGCCGGGGCAAGTGCCGGCCGTGCAGGTTCGCAGCGATTTCCGCTCGAC
>Ga0081455_10002860_pt1 | contig 20330 bp, 12 predicted proteins | sample TabmetS3T2R1_FD_70207 | JGI IMG/M metagenome (GOLD analysis project Ga0081455, IMG submission 70207) | Tabebuia heterophylla rhizosphere microbial communities from the University of Puerto Rico - S3T2R1 | ecosystem: Host-associated > Plants > Roots > Rhizosphere ...
GCGCGAAATGCGCCGCCGGGGACCGCACGGTGATCTGTTTTACCGGCGATGGCGGCTTCTACTATCACCTCGCCGAACTGGAGACGGCGCGCCGCTGCAACATCCCGGTCGTGATCATCGTCAACAACAATTCCGGCTTCGGCCAGAACTTGACCGGCGTGCACCGGATTGCGGGCGATCGTTCGGACCGCGGCGAGGCACTGATCCGCTTCGGGCCGACCGATTTTAGCGAGGTCGCCCGCAGCTTCGGTGTGCGCGGTATCCGTGTCGAGAAGCCTGACGAGATCGCCGCGGCACTCCAGCAGGCGATCGCCGCCGACAGACCGGTCGTGGTCGATGTCGTCACTGCTCTGGAGCCACGCGCCCCCGAACCCTGGGCGCCGCCGCGGTAATGCTGTGCGGCGCGACGCGCGCAGTCTGTTGCCATGCATGACCGGCCGCCGCCCAGGCGGCAGTCGGTCATGATGTGACGGGCTGGGAAGGACGGTCAACAACGTGACCATACCCTTGCGTGTCAAACCCTTTGTGATCATCCATCGCGTCATGTCGCTTGCTGGTCGCCTGCTACTTAGACCGCATGTGGACGCACGTCGACGCGTGCCTCTACGTGCTGAACACCCTGACGGATGCAGGCAAGCGTGGGGTCTGGCTGCGCAGCGGCAGCTATCTTTGCTTTGATCTCTGGGACCCTGGTGGTATATATATGCCGTCAGCCTGAAGGGCCCATCTGGCACCAGGGTGCCTGGAGCAAGGTCCTAAATGAACCTTCCACTGGCAGCAACGCGCGCAAGGGAGACAGCCATGGCGAGAATCCGACACATAGCCCTGACCACCAAAGACCCAGAAAAAACCGCGGCCTTTTACAAGCAGGCCTTTGACATGAAAGTGGTCAGTCGCAGTCCAAACGGTTCACTCCATCTCACCGACGGCTACATTGACCTGGCCATCCTGAACTGGAAGACGGAGCAGGATGCCGATGTGGGCCCCAATGGTCCCAACTACAGTGGCATCCACCACATCGGTTTTCAGGTCGACGACATGGAGGAAGCCACGCACAAGCTGGAGGCCGCCCAGGGACAGCAGATCAACCAGCGTCCGGGCGTAGAAGTCGGCACCCGCTACACCACGCCCCGCAACTATGAGGTCAAGTGGTCAGGCCCTGACGGCGTGGTGCTTGACGTCTCCCAGTCTGGTTGGCTTGGCGCGCCCTAAGGGCTGCGCACCACCAGGCAGGGCAGAAGCGACAGCCGTATTGTGTCGGCGTCGTGCAGGGGTGTCCTCTGCGCTCTGGCCAAAGTCTGTTCGATTTTTGGAAAGCAGGAGCGCATCGCGGGACAGCACAATAGCTGCAATTTTCAAGTCCATCGTCCCGACGCGCAGGCGCGTGCGACGAAGCCGCTGGAAGACTACTGCTGCAGCTTCATCGAACGTCAGGACGGGAATCCGTCGATAGTTGTCCAGGTGCTGAAGCAGTCGACCATAGGCGACGACCTGCTGCGCCACTGACCTCGACTGTACCAGATATGCCATCCAGCCCCGCATTTGTTCTTCATAACTGATGATCGTCGTTACCACTTCGTCAGGGGGCAGATGGGCCAGATGCGCACGCAGGGTTGTCGAACCCGGCTGGGTATTGCGCTCCAAAACACTCATGTGATCGGTATCCAGCACAACCATAGCGTGGCAACTAATTCTTACGTCGCGTAGACGGCTTGGGCCGCAGCGACTGACGGTAGTGTTGTCCAAGCCGCATGGCATTGTCATAGATGAGATCGTTCTCAAACGTCCCAGCAATCTGCTCCCACCATGGCTGGGTATGATCTTTTACTTCAAGCCTGTTTTTCAATTTGATAACTTCCGCTTCCAGAGCGGCAACACGCTGTTCTAACTGTGAAGATGCCATACAACTCTCCAAGTGACTGATCTCATTGGCACTGCCATAAAGCAGGTTGGTCCTTCCTTATGCTCACACTCGCGGACCAGCTTTACCCGGCCATGCTTTACAGGAGTCACTTGCGCGCCGTGGCGAGTGCTTCCGGGTTGAGGACCCGAAGCGGCTGCCCGCGGAGATAGGCTGCGACGTTTTCGACGGTGTCGCGATAGCGCACCTGATACTGCTCTTTGGTCACATAGCCTATGTGGGGTACAAGCAGCGTATTGTCCAGCACCGTCAGCGGATGGCCTGGTGGTAAGGGCTCCTGGTCGAAGACGTCCAGACCTGCACCTGCGATGCTGCGCGTCTGCAGCGCCTGCACGAGCGCCGCTTCGTCCACAATGGGGCCGCGCGCCGTATTGATGAGATAAGCGGTAGGCTTCATGAGGCGCAATTCACGCGCCCCCACCAGTCCTCTTGTGCGCGCACTGAGCTGGACGTGGATGCTAAGAATATCGGAGTGGGCAAAGAGTTCGTCTTTAGTGACTAACGTCGCTCCGCACTGGGCTGCCCGCTCGGCCGTGAGGTTCTGGCTCCAGGCAATGACCGACATATCGAAGGCCACGCCCACTCTGGCGACCTTCGTCCCCAGCCGCCCCAGACCCAGGATTCCCAGGACCTTGCCCTCGAGACACGTGCCGACCGATACGCCCCAGTGTCCAGCCCGTGTGGCGGCATCCTCGCGCGGAATGTGGCGCAGCAGCGCCAGGATCAGGCCCCAGGTCAACTCGGCCGGCGGGCTGTCCGGACCGCCGGCCGTGCCACACACCAGGATCCCCAGGTCTGTGGCCGCCGCCAGGTCAATGGCGGCGTTGCGCATACCCGTGGTCACAAGGAGGCGCAGGTTCGGCAGACGCTCCAGGAGGTCGCGGCGAAAGGGCGTGCGCTCGCGCATACAGGTGACGATCTCGAAGTGACTCAAGCGCTCGGCCAGGGCCGCAAGATCGGTGAGATGGTCTCCAAACACCTGTATCTGGCAATCAGAGGGGAGCGCACCCCAGTTGGCCATCTCCAGGGCCACACCCTGATAGTCGTCGAGGATCGCAACTCTCGGCATGGCACACCTCCTTATAGGCGATGATCCACCCCGCCAAACTGGCGGGGCAACTAGCCGTGCGCAGCACTAGGCAAAGGCGGGGATCACGTGCTTGGCAAACAATCGCATGGATTTGTCAGCGAGTTCTGGTGCAAGGCGACCAATCCTATGGCGGGCGCAGAAGATGTCGTAGCCAGTGCGCTGGCGCTGCTCTTCGAGCTTGCGGATCACAGTGTCGGGGCCGCCCACGATGGCCAGACCGTTATCGATCCAGAAGTCGTAGGATTTGGTGCATTCCTGAAACACACGACGGAGTTCCTGGCGCTCAGGAGTGCTCCTCTCGGCCGATTCGAGGCCCGGAGGGCCAAAGCCGAGGCGCGTCTTGGCAATGCGCTCGCCTCCCTGGACATAGCCCAGCAACAGTTGCGGCTCCGCCTCGGCGCGCGCCTGGGCGTCCGTCTCGGCAACGTGCACATGGCGCGTCAAAAAGGCGCGCGGCATAGGGCCGGGATGCTCGTATTGCTTCCAGAGGCGGCGGTAGTAGGCGAACTTCTCGGCAATCACCGCGTCTACATCAATGTTCTGCGCGATGTGATAGTTATGTTTGGCGGCGTACTCGAAGGAACCAGCACTGTGGGCCGCAACCCAGATGGGCGGATGGGGCTGCTGGTAGGGTTTGGGGATGGGCAAGGCCTCATCGAATTGCCAGTATTTGCCCTGATAGGTGACCGTGTCCTGCGTCCATGCCTGGACAATGATTTTGAGCGCTTCCGCCGTCATCGCATGGCGCTCCTCAAAGGACAGGTTCCAGCGCAGGAATTCGTGCCCGATGACCCCTGTGCCTGTGCCGAATTCTAGCCGCCCGTGGGAGAGCTGGTCCAGCGTCGCCAGGTCCTGGGCCAGACGGACGGGATGATGAAAGGGCAACTGGTAAATCATCAGGCCGAACCGCAGAGCACTGGTGCGACTCGCCAGGGCAGTCAGGTAGATATTCGGCGCGGTCACAGCGCAGACGGGGGAATTCTGGTGCTCAATAAAGAAGTAGTAGCGGTACCCGAGCTGCTCGGCCTCTTGCGCTTCACGCATATGGGCCTCGTACACCTCTACCACCGTCGGAAACTCCTCCATCTCGAAGGGACCAAAGGAGTCGAAGATGCCAAATTCTAATGTGCTCATCTTATGTTACCTCCTGTTCCCTCTCCAGCCGGGAGGGGTTTTATCACAGGGCGAGGAGCTTTTGTCCACTCTAGCAGTTTATGGCCGCCATAGCAATTGCCTGGCCTGGTGCAGCCACTGGGAGACCGCGCAAAGAAAATCTTTACAAGGCCGATCACATAGCGTATGCTTTCTAAAGCTTTTTCTTTAGAAAAGGCAAGATATTCTCAGGAAAGGAGACGCGGTATGTCCCAGAGCATAGATACGCAAGCGCAGCCCATGGCAGGTGAGTGGGTACGCGTGGCCAGCCTGGCCGAACTGCGGGCCGAGGGCCGCTTGACCGTGTTGGCCAAGCATAATGTGGTGGCGCTTTTCGAGTCCAACGGCCAGGTGTACGCCGTCGATAACCGCTGCCCGCATATGGGTTTCCCCCTGGACAAAGGCACCGTCAACGATTGCATCCTGACCTGCCACTGGCATCATGCCCGCTTCGACCTGGCCAGCGGCGGTACGTTCGACCTCTGGGCCGACGATGTGCGCAGCTTTCCGGTCAAGATTGCCCAGAGTGACATCTGGGTAGACGTAACCACGCCCGGCAATGTGCGGGAACGGCAGCGCAAGCGGCTTAGAGACGGGCTGGAGCGCAATATCCGGCTGGTGATTGCTAAGAGCGTGCTCGGACTGATGCACGACGGTAACCAGGAAGTGGCCAGAACGCCCTTTGCGCTTGGGCTGGACTATGGGGCGCGCAATCGTCAGGAGGGCTGGAGTACCGGCCAGACTATCAGCACGGTCATGATGAACCTGGTGCCCCACTTGCACGCTGACGATCGGCCACGCGCCCTCTACACCGGCCTGACCGCCATCGGACGGGATTGCGCCGGGCAACCAGCCCGCTTCGCGATCGACCCCTTGCCCCACGTTGCGATCGACCTGCCAACTCTCAAACGCTGGTTCCGTCAGTTTATCGAGGTACGTGATACCGAAGGCGCCGAACGCTGTCTGGTCTCGGCAATCCGCGCCGGGCATGCGCCAGTGGCCATCGCAGATATACTTTTTGCCGCTGCTACGGACCACCGCTACCTGGACGGAGGCCATGTCCTGGATTTCACCAACAAAGCGTTCGAGGCGCTCGATTGGGCCGGGTGGGACGCAGCCGAAATTACCCTCGCCAGCCTGCTCCCCACGTTCACGGGTGGGCAGCGCATGGAAGAAACCAACGAATGGCGCCACCCGGTCAACCTGGTTGCTATCCTGAGTGACGCGTTCGCAAAAATTCCCTCAGCTCTTGAGCAGGGGCAGGGGAGAAGCTGGCATATCCCCACTGCCTGGCCAGAGTTCCTGCCCACACTACTGGGCGACGACCCGCAGGCCATCAGCGACGGCCTGCTGCACGCCCTGGCACACGGAGCGACGTGTGAAGAATTGGCGCAAACCGTGGTCTATGCTGCCATACTGCGGGTGGCGCAGTTCCACACCAGCAATGAATTTGGCGATTGGAACACGGTGCATCACACGTTCACCTTTGCCAACGCCGTACACCAGGCGATGCGCCGCAGCCCGTCGCCCGAACTGCTGCGCGGCGTGTGGGACGCCGCCATGAGCGTCTATCTGGAGCGTTTCCTGAATATCCCAGCGACAAAAGTGCCCCAGCCGACCGCCGCCGAAGTCACTGGAACGCAGCCCGACGCTATGCTAGAAGAACTGCTCGACCTGTTCAACCACCAGCAGCACGTGAATCAGGCCGGGGCCCTGGTAGCGCGCTACCTGGCGAGCGGCGCTGCCCCGGAGCGCTTGATTGCCACACTCGGCCAGGCACTCCTGCGTGAGGATGCTGGATTCCATCCCATCCAGTCGCTGGAAGCGGCCGTGCGCCAGTACGGGCTGCTGGCGGCCCGGCCCGACACGGCCCCTTATGCACCACATGCCCTGGTGGCCGCGGCGCGCTACCTGGCCGCCCACTCACCCACACCCCGTTCTGCCAACCAGACCTATATGATCGCTGTGCGCCTCCATCGAGGCGAAAATGTCTTTGCCGAGTAGGAGTGCTACGCGCGACGCTGCGCCAGCACCTGTGCGATGGTACGGGCGAGTTCCCGTACCGTCCACGGTTTCAGGAGAAAGGCATCAATACCTAAGGCGGCGGCTTGCTCGGCATCGATGGTGTGGCTGAAGCCCGTCTCCAGGATAATTGGGATGTCAGGACGCAGCCGGCGCAAGGCCTGCGTCAGGGCGTCGCCGGTCATCTGAGGCATGGTGTAATCGGTGATGACGAGGTCAAAGTGGTGGGGAGCCGCCTGGAAGGCCGCCAGCGCAGAGACGCTGCTAGTATAGGTGGTGACGTCGTAGCCGAGCTGCGTCAACACGCTGTAGCCCAGACGTACCAGCATTGGCTCATCATCGACCAACAGCAGACGCCCCTGCCCGTGGGGCAGGGACTCCTCTGCCTGCACCTCACCGGCCATGTCCCATGGGATGCAGGGCAAATAGATCATGAAGGTGGTCCCATCGCCTACCCGACTCTCCACGGTGATCGTTCCCCCGTGCTTGGACACAATCCCATGGACCACGGACAGCCCGATGCCAGTGCCTTCGCCGGCCGCTTTGGTCGTAAAGAATGGGTCGTAGATGCGCTCTATTACGTTGGGGGGCATGCCCTGCCCCGTATCCCGCACGGTCAGCCGCACATGGGGGCCGAGGTGGAGGGTCGGATACTGCACGGCCAGCGCAGTATCGACCTCGACCGCATCAAGGCGGACCTCGAGGACCCCTCCGGTCTGGCGCATAGCGTACTCAGCATTTGCACACAGGTTGATGATGACCTGGTGCAGTTGGGTTGGATCGGCAAGCACAGCGCCTACCTTGGGATCAATGTACTGGCGAATCTCAATAGTGGAGGGGAGCGAGGCCCGCAGCAAGGCGAGGGCCTCCTCGACCAGGGGAGGGAGCTGTACGGGTGTATGAGCCTGTTCCGTGCGCCGACTAAAGGTGAGGATCTGTTGCACCAATGCCTTGGCGCGTTGACCTGCCCTGAGCACTTCCCGGAGCTGGTGCCAGGCCAGACTTGAAGCCGAAATGTTATGCGTCGCCAGCTCCGTATAACCAATCATCGCCGCCAGAATATTGTTAAAGTCGTGGGCCACCCCCCCGGCTAACCGGCCCACGGCCTCCATTTTCTGCCCCTGACGCAGCTCTTCAGTCAAGCGCTGGCGTTCCACCATTTCTGTCTGCAACTGCTCAAGCGTCGTGGCGAGTTCTGCCGTACGCTCCTGCACCCGCTCTTCCAAGGCCTCGTGGGCTGTCCGCAAGGCGGCTTCAGCGCGCTGGCGTTCCGTGATTTCGGCCGTGAGTTCCGTGTTGAGACATTCGACCCGTGCTTTTTCGGCTGTCACAGCCGCCACCAAATCGATGTTGTCAAAGCGCAGATGCAGCGACGTGCGAATGGTGCAATGTAGCTTCAACGCGGTAACGATAAAGACCATGGTAAGGAGTGCCCCCATCCCGCCCATGGTCCTGGACAGCGTGTCGCCTTGCGCAAGCAAGCGGACAATGATCGGCACCGCCGCAGGGCACACAAAACTCAGGAACACATCCATGCGCGCCGAGAGCAGCGCGACCGCGCCAGCGAGCATGCCCCCTAAGACAAACGCCAGAAACACCTGATGTGGGCTCGAGGCGACGGGAAACAACCACACGCCTGCGCTGCCCCAGCCTAGCCCGACTGCGAGGGTCCCCAGGCCAAAGAGGGTGCCCCACCGTCCTATGGCAGGCGGCGCCGGCGCACAGCGCTGAAAGCGCCAGACCAACACCGCGCGCAGTGCGGTAAGCACCAGCATCGACGTCAGCCAGGCCACGATGCGAGGCGGGGCAATCACCGGCCATTGGATCCATGCCAGCAGCACCACGTTCAGCACCGTCGCGACGAAACCGGCCGGCGCATTGGCATAGAGCAGCCGAATCTGTTCAGCGTGGATAATCTCGGTGCGTTGCATGCCTACGGGCGCTCCCCTCCTCGTGCAGAGCCTGGCTCCCGAACCCTATCTCTAGGATCTCCCCCAGCCCCTACAGCTCTCGATAATATTTAGGGAACTCTACACCCATGACCATGCCTCATGTATAAAGGGTACAAAATATAGAGCGCAAACCCTTATCTATATCCGCGGTATTATATAGGGGAGGAGCGTTGACACCTCATCTGCTGCAAAGGGGGAAGAAGGAAAATAGGATGGTGCTGGCAACCTTGAAAAAATGGGAGTCGCTCCGGACAGTATAGGGAAGTGCCATGGTTTTGTACCCTATCAGCAGGAACATCAGCTCTGAGCCACCCTAGGGATCAGGCTTGATCATTTTTGTAACTTTATGCCACTGCTTCCCTCTCGTCAAGCAGAAAGCACGATTATGGTGTCACAGTGTGGCAGCTTCCTTTGAGGTCATGGCACTCTGCTTAGAAGGTACCACTAACTTGGCGGTCTGTCCGGATGTTCAGATGGCGTCACCGACGGCTGGGACAGCCGCGGCGCCTGATAACCCCGGCTGGGCGGTTGCTGCCGTATAGCAATCGTCTGGCTCAGGACTGCCTTGAACGTCACGGCGGCTCCTCCACGTGCAGGACACTGCACGGTGCGCGTATTCACTGCCGCTTATCATCCCAGAACACCGCAGGGGGCTCCATGCAGGGCGGCGAGGGGTAACAGTGCCTGTACACCATCTGCATCACACGCTACACTGTGCAGCATAATGCTAGTGCCTTGAGTCTGCGTCAGCGCGTCAGCCGGGCATTGGGCTACGGGGCATGAGCACGAGGGAGTCTGGCAGAGGAGGCACGACATTGCACATCACCCGCGTCGAACCGTTTCATGTCAATTGGGGAAAAAGCCAGAGCGCCTGGGTGCGCATCTGGACCGACACCGGCCTCTACGGCTTAGGCGAGGCCAGTCCCATGGCGTATGGCAACGCCTCACTGGAAATTATCGCCAGTGCGTTCGCGCCTATGCTGCTAGGTGCCGATCCGCTGGCACAGCGTGTTCTTCAGGATCGCTTATTCCATCAGCACATCAAAGTCGGCCCAGAGGGGGCCTATGCCGGGGCGTTAGCCGCAGTCGATATTGCCCTGTGGGACCTCAAAGGCAAGGTGCTCGGCCAGCCCATCTATCAATTGCTGGGCGGTGCCTGGCGCACGGAGCTGCCGTTTTATGCCTCGATTGGCAATAATGGTGTCCGCAGTGTGGATGAGGTGTGCCGTGTCGTCGAGGCGTGGCTGCGCCTGGAACCGGCGCAGGTGAAAATCCGCTTCGATGCGGACAAAACCACTCGTGATGCTGATCTGGCTGGGGACATTGCCAAGGCCCGCGCCGTGCGTAAGCTCGTGGGTGAGAGTTTTCCCCTGGCCTTCGATGCCAACAACGGGTACTCGGTCCAGGGTGCCATGCGCGTTGGGCGGGTGCTCGAGGAGCTGGGCTATGTGTGGTTTGAGGAACCAGTGCAGCACTACCACACAGACAGTTTTGCCAAAGTGGCCGCAGCGCTGGATATCGCTGTGTCAGCCGGTGAGCAGGAGTATACCCTGCAGGGCATCAAGCGTCTTATCGAGGCCGGGGTCGACATTGTGCAGCCTGATATTGTCAAGACCGGTGGCTTTACTGGCCTGTCTGACATGGCCGCGCTGGCACGGGCCTACGGGGTTGACTTCGTGCCGCATCAGACCCAACCATCTGTGGGCCACACTGCCAGCCTGCACTTTGTCGCCGCGCTGGCCCACACCCACTACCCATGTGAATACAATGATTATTCCGGCACACACGATGCGGTGTTTACCAGGCCTGTACGCCCTGTAGACGGCAAATTTACACTCACGGATGCACCAGGGCTGGGGCTTGACCTCGTTGAAGCTGAATTGCGCAAGCGTATGATCCCGTGGCCGGCAAGCGCTGGTCGGTAAACGCGCAATCAGAGTCACGGACGTTTTCTCCGGCTCAGTGCGCCCGCACAGCGCCCGCCTGCCGCATGCTGCTATCACACCATCGGCTTGATGTTCTGGTTCATATGGAAGAAGTTGCTTGGGTCATATTTGGCCTTGAGTGCCTGGAGCCGCCGGTAGTTGGGCCCGTACGCTGCGGCTACCGGGTCCTCCGACTCGTCGTGGTCCAGGTAGTTGACATAGCGGCCCAGACCAACGAACGGCTGCATGGCGGCATAGGTCTCGCGCGCCCACGCGATGCACAGCTCGTTGTCCGCCGGGCTCATCCACTGTGACGCCGCGAGGAAGTTGTAGCCCACCGAGCGCAGCGGAAAGGCGGTGTCACCGATGCTGACCCGGGCTGCCGCGCCGTGAAAGTGCTCGAGGAGGAGCTCGCTCATGGGCGACGGACACCTCTCGAAGGCGTCGACCATCGTGTCGATCGCCGCATCGGGCAGGTCTGGAAGGAAATGCGACTTCCAGTAGTTGAGTGCTCCCTTTGGGTACCCTTCGTCGAGCATCGCGTTGAGCTCGCAATAGCTCATTGGGCCGATCGTGTCCATGACAGGATGGCCAAATGCTTTGAGGGAGCGTACTGCAGCTGCGCCATCGGGCAGGGCACCGCAGTGACACGCCAGGATAGCTACCACCTTTGTGCCCGATCCATCTGGGGCCCCAACCAGACTGGCGGCTAGCATGAGGTCGTCGGGTGCCGACACGGCCACCTCGCGGAAGTGTCGCAGCACGTCGCGGGCAGCGTGCAAGGGGTAGCAGAGGAGACCACCAGTGATCGTCGGGCCCACCATGTGCAGACGATACTCGAAAGACGCGGCGATCCCGAAGTTGCCGCCTCCACCGCGAACGGCCCAGAACAGATCGGCGTGCTCGTCCTCACTCACGCGCAGAGTGCGCCCGTCGGCAGTGACGAGCTCCACCGATGTGAGATTATCGAGGGCGAGTCCGTACTTGCCCATCAGCCACCCGATACCGCCACCGAGGGTGAGACCCGCAATCCCAGTGCTCGACACGACCCCTCCGGTGGTGGCGAGCCCATGCAGTTGGGTCTCGCGGTTGAACTCGCCCCAGGTGACGCCACCCTGCGCTCGGGCGGTTCGCGTCTGCGGATCCACGTGCATGCCTTTCATCAGCGACAGGTCGAGCATCAACCCGCCATCAACGGTGGCGCGTCCCGCCACGTTGTGACCACCGCCCCGCACTGCTACTGCGAGGTTTAGCGTGCGCGCCAGGTGCACCGCCTCGACAATATCGGCGACGCCGCGGCAGCGTGCGATCAACGCCGGCCGCTTGTCCACCAGGCCGTTGTGGACTTTCCTGACTTCCTCGTAGCCTGGGTCGGTCGGCTGGAGGAGTTGCCCTGCAAATGTCTTGGCAAGCTCGGTGACAGCCTGGACTACGGATGATTCTGACGTCATGGCACACCTCCTGATCAGGTAAGGAGAAGGAAAAGCGTGAACTTCCCCTCGCAAGCCCGTCTAACGCCGGGCATCTATACCGTCGGCTTGATGCCCTTCAGGCTCTTGTCCACATAAAAGGCGAGGCGCCAGTATTGGTCCACGGGATCCGCCGCGATAGAGGCGTATGCCTTGGCTACTCGTCGCTTTAGAAAATGTGTTCAGGCTGCGGGCTCGTCTCCTTAGAATCGCATGTAGGTTGGGTCAAGACCGAGTAACACTCGACCATACTGCTCAGACAATATATCCCATGATAGTCCAGCATGATGCGAGGCTGCATGCGCATCACGATAGAATCGTTGCAGCGTGTTCGCTTCCTGGAGTGCCCGCCCCCCAGCTGCAGCAAAGAGTCGATCAACAGCCCGCACCCCTAAGGTCGCTATATAGGCCTGACAACACCGACTATGCATCCGTTGCTCCACCGTCGCTACGTCTCCTCGACGAGCACGGCTGAAGATGTCATAGAGATCATGTTGGACAATCAACTGCGCTGCCTCGACCTCCATACTTGCCTCAGCTAATCGCATTTGCACGCCAGCGAGCTGCGCCATAGCTCCAGTACGCATCGGTGAGAGCTGGTCAGTCATGATCTGACGGAACGTATTCACTGCGCCGCGTGCCATCCCTATGATAGATGCCGACAACGTATAGCCGGTGAGGAGGAAAGCGGGAATCTGGTAGTTGACGGAATGATCTATCAGTCGGCCTGGGGCTTCGGCCTCCTGGATGGCGCGGATTGGGAGCGCCCGATGCTCCGGGATAAATGCATCCTCGATGACGATATCCTTGCTTCCCGTCCCTTTGAGTCCTGAAGCAAACCAGGTATCAACTATCGTGCAATCTGACCGAGGCACCAGCATCATCAGAGGACCGCTTGGACTCATGCCCATCACGAGGACCCAGCGCGCAGCGTCACAGCCACTCGCAAAGTCCCAACGACCGGAGAGCCGATACCCACCGCTCGTCGCAGTCAAACTTTTTGATTGGCTCGGATTCCAAATGGCCGCACAGAGTGTCTTGGTACCCGTGGACCAGTACTCTTCTTGGGCCTCAATGGGAAAAGTACCCACAACAAGGTTACACGAGGCCCAGACGGCATAACACCAGGCAGTGGATCCACATCCACGTCCGAGTTCACTCACCACGTGCGGGACAACCTCAAACTCACTACCAAGTCCACCAAATCGTTCAGGGATTGAAAGCCGAAGCAGGTCTCCAGAAGTCAAATCATCCACTGTCTCCAGAGGCATAGTCCGTAGTGTGTCAGCTTGAGATGCTCGCTGGGTCAGCACTGGGACCAGTTGAGCTGCCTGTTGAAGTACCTCCTCGTGATACATGCGAAGCTCCTTTCATTGAGGGTTCATCACGAGCGCTCGATCAGCAGGCAAAACAGTGGCCTACACTGTGCATTTGCGTCTGCCTGCTCAGCGCACACAGACCTCCATGATGTACCGGAGATTGTCTTGGGGCGTTATAGTTCACTCGTGGCTTCGCGTTTCGGTTCGGTCAGGATCGGCTCGGTGTAGTATGTGCGGTGTATAGTTCGGCTGTCGGGCTATCGGGATAGATCGCAGCCTATCACTGGGACTCTGCGCCGTCGAGCACACTCATCGCCGGCGTTTTGACGACCGCCAGTCGTCGAGCCTAGCCCCCTCTTGGACTCGACGGACAGTGGTGTCATGTGGGTCCAACGCCAATTTTTCCCAACTCGCTCTCCGCAGGGCCTATGGGCGACGTTCTGCTGCACGTCTACACAGCACCCAGACGATTGTCAAAGAAGATACACTCTCCAACCGAGCAGCGACCTGACAAAAAGCTGATATTTTGCTGATACACTGCTGATATTTTGTTGTAGAATAGACGACCTGGCGAGTGGCAGCCAGTGACGTCCTTGAGAGATCCCAAGCGCGCTGGCGGCTGTAATGCCAGGCACTGCCTGTCCAGAGCGGCCAGACTGGGCAGCTTCGGTCGTGCTGGCGCTGTGCCCGAGGAGGGGCCGATGCTCTACGTCTTCGAGGACTGTACGCTGGATACGCGCCGCTACGAATTACGTCGCGCCGGGAGCCTGGTCCCTCTCGACCGCCAGGTTTTCGAGGTGCTCGCCTATCTCCTGGCCCACGCGGACCAGGTGGTCACCCGTCAGGAGCTCTTCACGCACCTCTGGCCACAGCGTTTTGTCAGCAATGCCGCGCTGGAACGCTGTATCACAGTGATGCGCCGGGCTCTCGGGGACAACGGGCGCGAGCAACGTTGCATTAGGACGCTGCATAGGCTAGGCTATCGGTTTGTAGCCGCCGTGGCGACACGCCCGGATGTAGAGCCAGGACCTCTGGCGCCGGCGTCACCTCTAGCATCTTCCCCCCTGCACACCCCGTCGGCAGCCCAGCCGTCAGCACAGACGGCGGCCAGTGAGGGCACGTGGGAGCACAAACCGGTCGCCGTGCTGGCCATCGAGCTGACGTGGCCGGGCCTCACAGCACCCGAGGCCCTAGGCGACACGCCCTGGCGGGTGACTGCCGCGTGGCAGCACATCATTGTGGAGCAGGTGCGGGAGTTCGGCGGGGTTGTCCTGCAGCGCTCGCCGTCGCTGCTGCTGGTGGCCTTTGGCACGCCCCAAACGCTGGAGCAGTTGCCGCAGCGGGCAGTGCAGGCGGCACTGGCGCTCCGGCAACGGGTTGTGGCGGCTCCCGACGGCGGGCCCTGTCCTGAGATGCGCCTGGTGGGGCATTGGGGACCTCTGCTGGTCGATGTGCAGGCGCCCGATCCCACGGCGCACCTCCAGGCTCTGGGGGAAACCCTGGCGTGGCCAGTGCGGCTGTTGGGGCAGGCCAGCCCCGGGGAGATTCTGCTGTCCCTGGAACTCGGCGTGCTGGTCGAGGGATGGTACGAGCTAGAAGCACGCGAGGTCTCGCTTGCTGGACAGCCACCGCGGCCGGCCAGGGTCTACGCCGTGGTGCGCCCGAAGCCGCAGTGGGCCGGGCTGGAGCGGCACCGGCAGCGGCCCCTGAGTCGGTTTGTGGGCCGGGACCAGGAACTGGCGACACTGCAGGGCCTCATGCCCTTGGTGGAGGAGGGGCAGGGGCAGGTGGTGGGGCTGATGGGCGAGCCTGGCATGGGCAAATCGCGGCTGTGTTATGAAGGTATCACGCGACACCTGTCGTTCCCCCCCTCGACTTGCGTTACAGGAGAGAGGGCGTGCATGTGTTATGAAGGTATCACGCGACACCTGTCGTCCCCCTGGACACACCTGCAAACGCAGGCCGTGGCCTATGGCCAGGCCATCCCCTATCTTCCGATGATTGATCTGCTCAAAGTCTATTTCCGGCTTGACGACTGCGACCGTGCCCCAACCATTCGCGACAAAGTGACGGCCACCCTCCTGGCCCTCGACGCAGCACTCCAGCCGACGCTGCCAGCATTTCTCACGCTCCTAGACGTGCCGGTCGAGGACCCCCACTGGCAGGCCCTCGGTCCACCCCAGCGCCGCCAGCGCCTCCTGGATGCGATCAAGCGCCTGATACTGCGGGCGAGCCAGGCGCAGCCCCTGCTGCTGATCGTGGAGAACCTGCACTGGATCGACACTGAGACGCAGGCCTGCCTCGACAGCCTGGTCGAGAGCCTGCCGACAGCGCACCTCCTGCTGCTCGTCACTTACCGCCCCGAGTATCAACACGGCTGGGGGCACAAGACCTATTACACCCAGCTGCGGCTCGATCCGTTGCCGTATGAGCATATCCAGGTGCTTCTGGAGGCCCTCCTGGGCAACGAGGGTAGCCTGGTACCTCTCAAGCAGCGCATGTTGGTGCGGACGCAGGGCAATCCCTTCTTTGTGGAAGAGAGTGTGCAGAGCCTGATCGAGACAGGAGGGGTTGTGGGCGAGCCGGGGGCCTATCACCTGGGTACGCCGTCCCAGACCCTGCAGGTACCGGCTACCGTGCAGGCGGTCCTGGCGGCGCGCATCGACCGGCTGCCGGCAGAGGCCAAGCATGTGCTCCAGACGGCGGCAGTGATTGGCACGGAGGTGCCGGTGCCCCTGTTGCAGGCCGTGGCAGAGTTGGACGAGGAGCGGCTGCATTGGGGCCTTGCCCAACTCCAGGCGGCGGAGTTCCTCTACGAGACGTGGCGTTTGCCCGAGCGCGCCTATACCTTCAAACATGCTCTCACGCAGGAGGTGTCCTATGGGAGCCTGGTGCAGGGCCGGCGGCGTGCGCTGCACGCGCGCATTGTCGAGGCGCTGGAGGCCCTGGCCGGGGACCACGTCGTGGGCGAGTACGTTGAACGCCTGGCACATCACGCCCTGCGGGGCGAGGTGTGGGACAAGGCCGTCACCTACTGCCGGCAGGCCGGCGTCAGGGCCTACGACCGCGCTGCGTTCCGCGAGGCGGTGGCCTCCTTCGACCAGGCCCTCCAGGCCCTTGAGCGCCTGCCAGAGCCCAGTAACACCAGGGCGCTGGTCCTCGATCTCCGCCTCGCTTTAGGATGCGCGCTGGGCTCACTGGGCGAGTATAGGCGGTGGCTCGCCCTGTTGGGCGAGGCCGAAGCCCTGGCCAGGGCGCTCGATGACCGAGCCCGGCTGGGACGGGTGCTGGCCGGGCTGGCCACTGCGCGTAGGATCACGGGAGACTACGACGGCGCTATGGTGGCGAGTTGGCAGGCCCTCGAGCTCGCGGCTGAGCTTGGCGAGAGCGCCTTGCAGAGGCAAGCCTCCTTCCAACTGGGGCTGACATATCATTGCCTCGGCGACTTCGGCCAGGCGGCCGAGGTGCTGCGGCGCAACGTGGAGGCGGCGGATCAGGAGTCGGGCACCCCCAGGACAGACTGGCGGATCCGGTTCCGGGCGTGGCTGACACTGCCCTTGAGTGCGCTCGGGGCCTTCGCCGAGGGCCGGCGCTACGGAGAGGAGGCGCTCCGCCTCGCCACGCTGGAAGGCCGAGGGCTCACACCGATCATTGCCCACAGCTGGCTCGGTGTGCTGTACCTCGCCCAAGGGGACTTGGAACCCGCCATCCGGGTGTTGGAGCAGGGTCTGCCCCTCTGTCGTGCCTCTGGCAACCAGGCCTTTGTGCCAGTGATCATGGCAGGCCTGGGCGCTGCTTATGCCCGCCAGGGGCGCCTCACGGAGGGGCGCGCGCTGCTGGAGGAGGCGGATAGCGAAGCTATCCGCACGGGTGCACTGGGAGACCGTTCCGTCTGGGTCGCATGGCTCAGCGAGGTCTATCGTCTGGCAGGACACGATGAGGAGGCCTGGCAGCATGCCCGCCAGGAGCTCGACCTGGCCCGGCAACAGAAGGCACGCGGGGAGGAGGCGCTCGCGCTGCATCAGCTTGGCGTGGTCCAGGCGCACGCCGCTCCCCCCGAGGCCGTGCAGGCCGAAGCCCACTACCAGCAGGCCCTGACCCTGGCCCAAGAACTCGGCATGCGCCCGCTCGTGGCCCACTGCCACCGCGGTCTTGGCATCCTATATGCCAGGATAGGACGGCAAGAGCAGGCTCGTACTGAACTTGCTACTGCCATTGAGCTCTACCGCGCCATGGATATGACCTTCTGGCTACCCGAGGCAGAGGCGGCATTGGCAAAGGTGGCATAATCCACTCCCAGGCGTAGGAGACCATATGACCCGTGGTATGACTCCCGCAGACCTGTTCCGCATTCAGTGGGTATCCGACACGCGTCTCGCACCCGATGGGCGTATGGTGGCCTTTACTGTCACCCGCCTGGATGAAGAGGCAGACGACTATTGCTCCGCCATCTGGGTCGTGCCAGCAGACGGCTCAGCCCCAGCCAAGCGCTTCACAAGTGGCGGGGGCAAGGATAGCGCCCCGCGCTGGTCGCCCGATGGCACACGCCTGGCCTTCCTCTCGGATCGAGACGGTGGCAAGGCGCAGGTGTACGTGATAGACGTCGCTGGCGGTGAGGCTCGGAAGCTCAGCGCCATTCCCGAGGGTGCTGGCGCGCCCGTGTGGTCGCCCGATAGCATGCGACTCGTCAGCGTGATACGCACTGGGGGCGAGGAGCAGGGGAGCGCTCAGAATAGCCACAAACCCAAAACGCCCCCGGCACGCCTCATCACCACCCTCAAGTATCGCTACAACGGTGAGGGTTTTACGTACGACCGCCGCCGCCACCTGTTTGTCATTGACGCTGCCAGTGGCGCAACACGTCAGCTCACTCAGGGCGATTGGGACGACACCCAGCCGGCCTGGTCGCCCGATAGTCGCCGCCTGGCCTTTGTCTCCACCCGCCATCCCGCCCGCGACTACGACCGCGCTGCGGACATCTTTGTAGTGGACGCTGAGGGTGGCGAACCGGTACAGGTCACGCCCGGCGGTGGCGCCTGCGCGCTGCCGGCCTGGTCGCCGGACGGAAGGAACATCGCCTATCTCGGCTATGCTGACGCTGAGGACGCCCCACACAATAGCCGTCTGTGGCTGGTCCCAGCCGCAGGCGGACCTCCCCGCTATTTGACTGCGCATCTTGATCGTGATCTGGCAATCACCGAGACCGCCGCGCCCATCTGGCAAACAGATGGATCGGCCATTGTTGTCGGGGTGCAGGACCGGGGCAGCGTGGGTGTGATTCAGGTGCAGGTGGCGGATGGAACCGTGCTGCCGCTGGTGCACGGCAAGCGGAGCGTGACGTCCTACAGCGTCGCCAATGCTACTGTGGCTTTCACCGCCGCACAGCCGCATCGCCCCGCGGAGGTGTACGTGTGTACGGCCCTGGGCGAGCAACAGGTGACCGCGCTCAACGCCGACTGGTGCGCCACCGTGGAGCTTCCAGAGCCCGAACATTTTATTGTGCACTCAGATGGCGGTGAAATTGATGCCTGGGTGATGCGTCCCGCGGGGTTCGCACCGGGACAGCGCTACCCAACCTTAGTCAACATCCACGGTGGGCCGTTCGTCCAATATGGCTGGACCTTCTTCGACGAGTTCCAGGTGCAGGCCGGTGCCGGCTATGCCGTCCTCTTCTGCAATCCGCGGGGCAGCAGCGGTCGGGAGGACACCTTTGCGCGGGCCATCATTGGCTGCCCTGGTGAGCCTGACTCGGCTGACGTACTGGCCATGCTCGACGAAGCGTTGCAGCGGTACGACTTCCTTGATCCAGGGCGCGTGGGGCTCATTGGCGGCAGTTACGGTGGATATCTGGCCGGCTGGATCGTCGGCCACACCGACCGCTTCGTCGCGGCCGTGCCGGAGCGCGGCCTGTACAATCGCTACAGCAAGGACGGCACCAGTGATATCTGGTCGGGCTACACCTACCTGCGTGTGCACCAATGGCAGAACCCGGAGCTGTACTGGCGCTACTCGCCCATTGCCTATGTGCAGAACATGCGTACGCCGCTGCTGATCCTGCACAGCGAGGAGGACCTGCGCTGCCCCATTGAACAGGCGGAGCAGCTCTTTACGGCCCTGAAGCAGATGCGGCGCGAGGTACGGTTCGTGCGCTTCCCCGGCGAGAACCACGAGCTGTCGCGGGGCGGCAAGCCGAGCCATCGGGTGCAGCGCTTCGGCTATATTCTCGACTGGTTCGCTGAAAAGCTCAGTGCTCCCGCCGGATAAGATAGTCGTCGTAGCCGCCAGGGAAGAGGCGCACGCGGCCATCGCGCACCTCGACCACACGCTCGGCAAAGCTGCGCAGAAACGCGCGGTCGTGGGAGACAGCGAGCACGGTCCCCGCGAAGGCGTCGAGTGCTGCCTCAAAATGCTCACGCCCTTCGATGTCCAGGTGATTGAGCGGCTCGTCTAGCAGCAGGAAATTACAGCCCCGCAGCACCAGCAGCGCGAGTTGCAAGCGGCTGCGCTCACCGAGTGAGCACGCCTCGACTGTCCGGAAGACGCTGTCACCGCCGAAGAGAAAAAAGTGCAGGAAATTCCGCGCCTCCGTCTCACCCATGGCGCGTTCCTGGAGGACGGTCTGCAGGACTGTCCGTTGCAGGTCAAGCGTCTCCTGCTCCTGTGCCATGATACCCAGGCGGACGTTGACTCCCAGGTGCACCGTACCGGTCTGCGGCGGCAGCTGACCGGCGATCAGGCGCAAGAGCGTGGTCTTGCCAGCGCCATTCGGGCCGACCACGGCAATGCGCTCACTGTACCGGACGTCCAAGGTGACCTCACTGAACAGCGGCGGCTGGCCGGCATAGCCAAAGCTGACGTCTTCCAACCGTAGCACCGCTCGGCCGCTCGGCGGGGGTGGCCCAAAATCCAGCTTGAGACCCCAGTGCTCACGCGGCTTCTCAACGCGCTCGTCCGAGTCCATGTAGCGCTCCAGTTTGCGCGTACGCGTTTTCGCCAGGCGGGCCACTTTCGCCGACACGCGCCCGTAGAAATCACGAGCGCGCTTCGGGCCACGCTGGATGCTCTGGGCCTGCCCTTGAACGCGCCGGATATCGGTCTCGACCTGCTGCATATAGGCCTGCTGCTCGTGCCAGGCAGTCGCCTGCAACTCGCGCTCGTGCTCACGCGCCGCGGCGAAGTCACTATAGTTCCCTGGGTAGCTCCGCACCGTGCGCGTATCCGGATCGAAATAGAGGATGCGCGTCACCGTGCGGTCCAGGAACTCGCGGTCGTGGGAGACGATCAGCACCGCATGTGGGTAGCCCCGGACAAAGTCCTCAAGCCATGCCAGCGCCTCGACATCCAGGTGATTGGTCGGCTCGTCGAGCAACAAGAGGTCTGGCTCGCTGATGAGCAGCGCCGCCAGGCCCAGGCGTGTCTTCTGCCCACCGCTCAAAGCCGCGCCAGGCGTAGCCGGATCGACACCGCCTAACCCCAAGCC
>Ga0081455_10002861_pt1 | contig 20328 bp, 15 predicted proteins | sample TabmetS3T2R1_FD_70207 | JGI IMG/M metagenome (GOLD analysis project Ga0081455, IMG submission 70207) | Tabebuia heterophylla rhizosphere microbial communities from the University of Puerto Rico - S3T2R1 | ecosystem: Host-associated > Plants > Roots > Rhizosphere ...
CCGCCGGATTGCCCGGCATCATCACGCCCTTGAGGCCGAGCGCCTTGATCTTCTCGAGGTCGCGGATGCCCTCGTCGACCGAACGCAGCGCCGTCTGGCCGACGCCGATCAGCCGGTCGGGGTGTGCGTCGCAGTATTCGGCGATCCACAGATTGTAGGCGTCGAAGCAGGCCTTCTTGAAATCGAAGTCGGGATGATTGCACAGCATCATGCCGACGGTCGGATACAGGATCTCGGCCGACACCCCGTCGCGCTCCTGGTCGGCGAGCCGCGCCTTGGGATCCCAGCCGCTGCGATGCAGGTCCTCGAACCGCGCGCCGAACCGGCTGAGCTCGTGCGCCGGCTTCCCGGCGGCGGCGACCAGGCCCATGGGAATGGGCTTGGGCATGCCCTCGATCACGAACAGATCGCCGCGCTTCTCGTCGTGTACCATGTGCGGCGCGCGATCCCTGAAGCGGCTGTCGATGCGCGCGGTGTAGGTGTCCGGCGGCTCGGTGATGTGCGAATCCGCGGAGATGATGGGGCGAGCCATGGCGATTTCCTCCGGTCGGCGCGAGTTGACCAAGCGTTTGGTTGGCAGAACGATAGGGACTGGCGAGGCGGATGTCAAAGAGGCGCGAGGTCAAGTAGGACAGAGGGCGAGCGTGTTCGATCGGGCTGACGGGTTGGCGAAGCGTCGGCGGCGCGGCACAGCCGCCCGAAGTGAGTAGCCTCCGCTAGTCCTTGATTTTCCGCTACAATCAGCGCGAGAGACCAAGATACAAAGGCTACCGGCAAGATGCGGAACTGGCTGCGCAGCATTGAATGGCTGCCACTGACTGTCACAGCACTAATCATAGCTCTGGGCTTCGATATCCTTTCAAGGCTCGGCTTCCCAGCAGGTCACCAACCGCCCGGTTTCACACCTACCGGCCATGCTCCCACACTCTCACATGGAGGCGAGGATTGGGTGGCCTTCTTTACGTTTACCTTGACGGGTTCCACCCTTCTTCTCTGGTGGGCTACCGCCGAACTCGCGGGTGAAGCCAGAGACAGCTCGAGAAGGTTGCTCAAAATCGAGAGTCCCTACGTGACAGGCGGCGGTGATTTCGATAACAAAACGGGCACGGAACTTTTCCGCCTGGATGTAGAGAACCATGGGAAGACCGCCGCTTTCATGACCGCGTACGACCTTCAGTTCGCCACGCTGAGAGAACTGAGACACGAATTTCCGGTGGCGCGCGAAGTTCGTCCTCTGCGTCGCCACATCGACGGTATTTCACCAACAGGCGCGCGCAAGAGCATCCACACTCAGATAGCTATGCCCTCTGGTGCCGATGTCGTTTACGGAGCCATATATTACGAGGACCCCATCTTGGGGATAGAGCATTACTCTCGCTTCATCCTAAGAATAAATGCGACGCGAGACATTCCCGGGCACGGCCTCACCCGCCTCGACGTTGATGGCGTGAGTAGGAACTACTGGAGCTGGGATTACCGAGAAAATCAGCAGTCATAGCGTTCACATCTGCCTCACCTGATACTACTATTAAGATCCTGGATTAGCGACGATTCGACTTTCCGACTCGGTCAGGCTCCGTCCCGTACGCATGGCATTTCTGGTGCCGCCGGATTACACGGACCTCTTTGGGTAACTCGTCATGGTCTGGAGGAGTCCCTTGGGCGTGGCTTCTCTGCTGACGAAAAACTTTTGCGGCTTCGATCCGACTGACACAGGGAATGATGGGCCTGGACCTCGAAGCCTGTTACCGGTGCAGGAAGCCGCTGCTCGGCCTGTCCGCCTTGGGAAGAGGTCATCCACGGCTCGACAGCTTCGGTGAGAGTGCCAGCGCGCCTCATGTCGTCGTCTGCCATCGCGAAGGATGGTCGTCAATCCAGAGGGCTACAACCGACCATTTCTGGCCTACGATGCAATCTATGGACGTGATGTGATGCCGAGACGATCCCACGGCCACCTGTGACTATGGCAGAAGAAGACATTGGTTTGAGATACTTCGTTCATCGAGTACAAAGGAGAATGGCAGAGGATCGAAATCATTCAATTAAGGGAGACCGGGCTCTAGGTTCTGCGGACGAAGACCGGCTTGGGTTTCGCGAGGTCGCTAAGCGGATCGCGACTTCACTTATAGATCGCGCATCCGAAGGTGGTTTGGTTATCGGGGTCGAGGGTGCTTGGGGTTCAGGTAAATCAAGCCTGCTGTTCCTAATTGGCGACGAACTCGGAAAGCTTCCTAAGGATTGGAGACCAACCGTTATCAATTTCCAGCCGTGGCTAATCAGCAATCGAGACGTACTGATCACCAACCTGTTCAGCGAACTATCCAAGCAGCTTGACTACGTTGCCCTAAACTCAGGCGACGTAACCCCGATATCGGTTGCTAAGGCCAAGGAGGCAGGTGAAGCGCTCCGGCGATTCATGAGCGCATTGAGTAAGACGGGGGCTGCGATTGAGGTTGCCGGCGACGCTTCGGGGCTGGGGCCAGTCAAGTGGATCGGCAAGGCTATCAAGGCGGTCGGGGAGTTTGTAGGTAACAAGCCAGCTCCATCTCAACTCTCCGAGCTGAAGGGCAAGCTGGCTAGATCGCTCCGAGAACTCGGCCATCGGTTCATCATTACTATAGACGACGTGGATCGGCTTGAACCAGCAGAGGTTATAGAGATCTTGCGGCTCGTGCGCTCGGTCGTGGACCTTCCCAACGTGATCTATTTACTTTGCTACGATAGCCATATCCTGGCGCACAGCATTCAGAAAGCAGCTGGCGTAAAGAGTGGTCAATCATACTTGGAGAAGATCGTTCAACTGACGGTGATGGTTCCCAAGCCGGAGCCGTTGCAGCTACGCCAGTGGTTTTCAGACGAATTGCATCTCATAGCGTCGGCAAAGGATGAAGACGAACTTTCGAGGCTAAAACTCATTATCGGCTACGAGGGCGGTCGACAGCTGAGGACACCAAGGTCGGTCGTACGCGCTCTGGATGCCGTTAGGTTCTTCTGGCCGCCGCTACGTGAGGTGAAGGCCGACCTCGCCGACCTTGTATGGCTTCAACTTATTAAGGATGGAAATCCGGTACTCTACCGCTGGATCGAGGAATATTGCGCTACCGCTGCGGTGGTTTCGTTAGGGACAGCGCGCGTTGAAGAGGCGGAAAAAGCGCGGGAACTCGCCGCACTGTTCGCAACCGTGGACGGCGGTCACTTTGACGACTTGATGTATCGGTACTACTTTGCAGAGCAGCTTCCTGGAGTCGAAGTAGACTATTCCAAAGACGGAAAGGGGCTCAAGATATTTGAGCGTGTCAGTGACCGTGATCGAGATGACGCCATTCGAAAAAAACGTCTCGCTAGCCCCGATCACTATCGCCTTTATTTCGCGCTGGCGGGTCCATCGCACGCACTTACCCAAGAAGACTTTACGTCAATGTGGGTGGCGGCTGAGGCAGGTGCGGACCAAGCAGGAGCCGCGCTGCTCCGGCTTCACGACGAGCATGTAGCTGGGTCGCTCACCAAAGCCGATCTCTTGGTGGAGCGTATTAAGAGCGGTGCTTACGAAGTCTTGGCGCCAAGACTGTGCGAGAACCTCCTCGTCGCGCTCTCGCGGGTGATGGACGAAGCGTACCGGCGCCACCCATTCGATCAGTTTTGGTTCAGTTCGTTGTGGGATCGAGCGCAACGGCTGATACCGTTGCTCCTCTCCCGGCTTGAGTCGTCGCGGCGTGCTGCCGTGGTCGGGACAATGTTTAGTATGGGTGCGGCCATCGGTTGGCTGACCTCGCTGTACCGGCACGAGACTTTCGCTCATGGTCGCTATGGCGATAGGCCACGTCCGGAAGACGAGTGGCTATACACAAATGCGGAGTTGGACCGGATAACCGAACTGATGCTCGGTCGCTATCAGACAATGTCCTCAAGTGAGGTGTTCGGTTGCCCTAACCCGGTCAGCCTCCTCTTCGCTTGGCGGCAGGGAGGCGATGAGTATGGGCCGCGTCAGCTTGTTGAAGCGAACATCGCTTCAGACGAGGGCCTCGTCGAAACGCTTGAGCACTTAACTAGCACGGTAGAAAGTAGCAACCGGGGTAAGTTTGATATTCTCAAGAAAGAGAATCTTGCCCCGTTCATGAATTATGAAGAAGCTGCGCAAAGGATTCATGCTCTGACGAATCATAATGATCTCGGCGCGCGCGCTAGTCGGCTTGCGGTCGCGTTCGATGACGGTGCCAAGTACTAGGCTTGGTTGTCCGACGCATGGACGATATACAGGCGATCGGGACCCTAGAAGAAGTTCTTCAGCAGTTCGCCAATAAGCCTCAACAGCCACCGAGATGTTTCCTTGGCGCCCTCGCCAATCGCAGTATCCACGAATCTGTCCTGGAGTTTTCGGAGCACGCTGAGGCCGTGCGCTCTGATATAGCCCACGGTGACTGTCGCGGCTTTGTGCAACTTCTCCGACACCATCGTGAGGTTGCTGAGGACCCAATTACGCTCCTCCGGGTGCTGAGCGGCGTACCCATTGCTTTGCTCAACGTCGCTAATCGTCTTGTCGATGGCGGCCGTGGCTTGCTTCACGGTCTCGCTGTCGCGATCGAGCGGCAGCGGCTCCCACTCTCGATCGTCAGCCTCTACTTCTTCATCGGTGAGGCCGAGTATGTCGTATGTTACACTCAAGTTCGCAAGTGCCGTCGCAAGCCATTCCCCTCGATTTGGCGCAATCCGGTAGCGGAAGAACAGGCTACTTTGCTCCTTAGCGCGTGCTTCAATGAATTTTAGGTATGGGTCGTTGAGGCGCCGGTAGAGCGTCGGACCGAACGGGTCTTTAGTTTCCACCAGGACGCCCTCTGCGACTAGGATCTCGACCGCTCGCTTCAGTAGTGGCTTGCTCTTCAAGACAGAACGAAACGAATGCTTGTTTGCATTCGAGTATAGGAAGGTGTCTGTAATGTAATACTGGACGGGTTGAAGATCTTCAACGAGAGCGAGGAGGTAGTACTCCGGTGCGACCTTCAGAAACTCGTCCTTGTCCATGTTTGTCCTCCGTAGGCTCCGGTAGGATATATTGCTGCGCTGTAGTGGGTAATATAGACGACAAGATCGCGCCCGAACTCCCCACCAGTCCCGCCTTCCCAAGAGGATATCTCTGCAGGAGGAAGTTCGCTCGATGGCCAGCGTACGGCATGAGGTGGGGTCAGAATTACCTCGGAGTCGACACCAACTTACCTTGGCTATTCCTACCCCGAACCCCCGAACTCAACTAGGTGTGAGTCTTTGATTCCCTTCGCGCGGTGCGCGCATAACCGCATTGCAGGCGGTAGTCTATATAAACCGGTTACGAGCCAAGGAGAGAAGAAGGCGCGTTTGCAGGTCATGAGGATGGGGCACCCCTGCCTTAAACTCTTTCAGAACCGCATTGCCGGCTTTTGTCGAGTCTAGTACAGACTACTTAAGTGTTTTGACTTGCGCCAGATACGTCAGAGCAGGAGATGCTCGCCGCTCAACGATTCGTCGTTGTCGCCTCCGCTCGAGAACAGTTTGCACAATTGAGATCGTTGGAATGATCGATGCCCCCAGAGTAAATTGGGCACCCATAAACAAGGCCGCAACGAGAACCGGCGCGACCGAGATGATATTCCTGTTGGACAACAGCTTCGGCCACAGGTTGTCACGGATGCTCATTAGCTCATTGCCATAGTCGTCCAATTGCTGCCGAATCTCATGCGCTAGATCACTTAGTCCGATCTCCAGCTTCGCTGCGTCGGATATTCCATCCAATCGTGATCGAACCATTCTCCCTGTGCAATCAACAAAGTCTCCTCTAATCGTGGCAGTCGAGTCTCGAAATCTTAAGATGTCATCGATCGAAAGCTTGGCCAACGTTTCCGTCGGCATAAGGGACTTGACTAACATTATGTTGAGTTTGGCAGTAAGTTCGCGGATTCCGACCCGTCTCGACGGATGATCGAGGTCCACCTTCTGTTCTGCGCTTCTCGCAATCTTCCGCAGAAGCAAACGGTGATGCATTTCGCTGTCAGTGAGCGGTACGCAATTTAGAACTTCGGCTGCCGCCAGGTGAGTGTTCAGCGCGACAGCCGATCCCGCAGCATAACTCAGTGACCAAGCCTTCAGTTCATCACCCGTTTGTATCAGATGCCGGCGAAGCTTCCGCTCTGAGGTCAATGTTTCGACGAATTGAGTCGGCATCTTCGGAAAGAATATTTGCCATGTAGGTTGTCCGGACCTCTTATCCGCAAGAAAAGGCAGTCCGAATGCGTCTGGGCGAGAAGCAGCACGCGTCCAGTTGCTGTCGGATAGGTCAGATAGGATCGAAGCTGTCACTTCAGGATCGTTAATGGACGATATCACGTTTGGGTTGTGTATTTTAATAATCTCACTGCGAATAAGACCTGGCAACTCGCGAGCGAAGCGCCGATAGGCTTGGAAAATTTGCTTTTGTTTAAGATTGCGGCCTTGCTCTGTCTCCAGATCGCGAAAAAGTTTTGCGCGCCATTCCTCGGAGTCGACTGGATCAATGAATGAGATTGTGTCGAACAACAGCAGTTGTTGCTTCAGCGACTCGACATCGGTTGCTCGGGAAAAGGGATAGTAGAGGGCGTTCAGCCCAGTGCGGCTTTGCTGCGGCATAGTATCTCGTAAGCATGCTACCATAAGTAATCACAGCCGGTCCAACCGCCAGTGGCGAATGGGGCGACAGGCGTCCGCGAACTACGCACGAATCACCGGACGTTGGGGGCCGTTGGGTACACGTTGAGAATAACGGCGGCCGTGCTCCGTACGGGCGGGCCGCCTGCATCGATGCCCGAACGTTTATTAATAGGCACATACGGGGCGACCGTGGTCTCGCAGCTGTCTGGATTTGCCGAATAGTCCCAGCGGAGGAGGCGAGGCTTTGAGGCCGTCCGGCGGCTTCGAGTGCGTGGCCTCGGCAGCCACGGCGCCGTTACCCGATGCGCTGGCCGACCGGAAGGCTGGCACGTCAAGCACGGGCGGAGCGCAGGGATCTCTCTTCGGCCGAAGCGAGGCGGCCACTGCAGGTCGGCCTTGCGCTCGATGACGCACGCCGCGTCGTGCCCAATTTCGTAAGGCTTAATCACCACTCCCAAGGTCGCGAGCAAGCGGACCGGCAGCTGCGGGCGAGTCGCCATTCGACGCCTGTCGGGCGAGTGGTTTAACCCGATCCTCCGGTAGACCGCTCCGCCTTCTTTGGTGTACCCGATTTACCACGAAGCGCACTGTCGCGGCGATAGTCCCCTGGGGACTGCCCGACCCAACGCCCGAAGGCGTGGGTGAATGCGAGTAGCCAAGCGAGAAGGCGATCTCGCTCAGGGCCAGCGTCTCGTTCTCGAGCAGGTTCAACGCCAGCGTCTTGCGCACGTCGTTCTGCAGGTCGTTGTAGTTGACGCTCGCCTCCCTGAGCCGCCGCTACAGCGTGCGCACCGAGGTGCCGGTGGCATGGGCCAGGGGCTCGAGCCGCTCTGGCCCTTCACCAGCAGGCGGGCGATCGATCTCGCTCTGCTTCTCCGGAAAGGCGGCGAGCCGGAGATCGCCGCAGTGGCGCATCAGGCTCTCGATTATGGAGTCGGCAGTCGCCATCGGCCGCTCGAACATTTTCGCGTCGAAGCGGATGCCCGCCCACGGCTGGCCGTCGACCATGGTCGACGGAGCCGATTGTCGCGAAGCGCCTCGCCCAAAGTGCGCGAGGCGAACGCGATGTCGCCGACGACGACGCTGGCGTGGCATAGCGTGGCTCGTACTGGGCGCCTGAGCAGGTGCGAGCTTGTCGCCATTCAGGTCCGGTCGTGAGGTCAATGGTTGGGCGGGATCAGTGCGGGCCGCCGGCCGAGGCTCGCAGGAACGCGACGTCGTCATGCCGCGCCGCCTCGACATGGCGCACGAGCTTGCGGAACCTTTCGAGATCGGCGCCCGCCAGCCTGGCCCGCTTGGTTTCGGGAAAGGTCTGAGGATCGATCGCCTTGCCGTCCTTGATGACCTCGAAATGGAGATGCGGGCCGGTCGAATGCCCGGTACTGCCGACGAAGCCGATCAACTGTCCCTGATGAACCTCCACGCCGGCGCTGATGCCGGGCGCGAACTCGGAAAGGTGGCCGTAGACCGTCGCGAGGTTGTGGGCGTGCGCGATGCGAATCCAGTTTCCGTAGCCTGCGTTCGGCGCCGCGCCCACGATCTTTCCGTCGGCGGCCGCATGGATGGGCGTGCCTGTCGGCGCGACCAGATCGACCCCGTTATGCATCAGGAACGTGGCGCCGCCTTGGCTCGCAATCTTGCCGGGTGCCGGCGCCAGTCCGGCGGCGATGCCGCGCGCCGTCGCCGTGTTGAGGGTGGCGCCGACGCTGCCGATGCGGCTCGGTGCGCCGAGGCCGTGCTGCGGCTGCTCGAACGGATCGGCCCGAACGCCGAAGCCGGACGAGACGTTGATCGCCTGCAACGGAAACCGCAGGGCCGGAGCCGCCAACGATTCGCCGCTGCCGAGCCATAGCGCCTCCGTCCCTCGGCTCGGTTGGAAGCGATAGAAGGCGATCCTGCCTCTCTTCGCCGTCATGAACTCGCCCGACACGATGTCGGCTGGGCCGACCTCCCGGTCGCCGGCGAAGGTCTGCTCGTAGCGCACGCGGAACTTGTCGCCCCCATGGAGCTGGCCGTGGAGCTGGTCGCCGACATCGAGGGCCGATGACAGGGCTTCCCGCAGTTTCCGGCTCAGGTCCGGCGACGCCCCGGATCTCGCCAGCGAGGCTTCGAGCGACTCTTCGACGACGCCGCTCAGCACCTTTTCGCGCCTAACAGGCTCGCGACTGGCAAGCTCGCGACCGGAGGGCAGATGATCGGGCGCCAGGGCGATTTCGGTCTGGCCGCTCGGTGACTGTTCCCCTGCACCGGGGCGGCCGGCGAGATCCGTGTCGAAGACCCACTCGCCAACGAGCAGGCCAGCGCCGGCCAGCAAAGCCTTCAGCGACTTCGGGAGTCGCGCTTGTGCGTTTGAACCAGGCATGATGGCCTCGGGCGCCGTCGGACAATCCCACAGGACACCAGACCAGCAGGGCTCAGCGGCCAAGGCCAGTGCCCATGCTGTGACTGCGACCGCCCGCGATCGTTGCGCGCCTCGGACAGCGAAAGGTCACAGTGGAATTCCGCCTGCCGTTCGGATTCGAACTTGAGGAGGTGACGGACCGACCTCTGTGGTCGGTTGCTGCCGCCAGTCACTTCTCTTAGCGTTGGGATTGCATTCGCCTTGAGGGCCGACCTCGGTCGAGAAAAGGAGCTGAGCCATGCCACGCGTGCCACCCATCGCCGGCAAAGCCGACGTCGCTCCCGAGCATCAGGCCGTCGTCGACGACGTCCTTAAAGTGTTCGGCGCCGTCCGTGGCCCGTTCAGCATGATGCTGCACAGCCCGGAGATGACCAAGCGCCTGTTGCCGCTCGTGCCGTTCTTCCGCGACGAAAGCATTGTCGAAGGCAAGCTGCGCTCCGTCGGCGTCCTCGCCGCCGTGCGGGAGCGCGAGGCGGCATACGTGTGGGCGGCGCAGGTGGCGGCGGCGCGCCGCAACGGCCTGCGCGAAGAAGCGATCGATCTCCTGCGCGCGAAGGCAGACGCCTCGAAGTTTCCGCCGGAAGAGGCCGCGATCGTGACCTACGTCCGCCAGCTCATGCGCAACAATCGCGCGGAGCAGGCCGCGTTCGATGCCCTCCACAAGAAGCATGGCACGAAGTGGCTCGTCGAGCTGACCGCCGGCGTGAACTTCTACGCCATGCTGTGCGGCGTGGTGAACGCGTTCGAGGTGGCGGCTCCGCCGGACGGAGACAAGCTGCCGGCATAGCTATCGCATGGCTGGGAGCGCGCCACGCCAGCGGCGCCTCCAAGGAAGAGCGCAAGGGGAGTTGCGCGCTCCCAGCCATGACGCGCTTCAAGCGGATGTCCGCGGCAATACTTGATGGAGGCAAAGGTTAGGCCGATGCTCTCACGGTTGTTGGCGGCTGGTCGAGCGCGGCCAGAGCGGAATGGGATGAGATGGAACCGCATGCGGTTCCATCTCATCCCATTCGCGCGCACCGGAAATCTTGGCTCCACAGGGCATGATGAGTTCGGCTGATTCCAGCCGAACCCATCATGCTTTAGGATGCTGGGCGGGAACAGCATTCGGCTCCGATATTGCGCTGTTCGGATCGCCGCGCTCCCGGAGCGCAGAAATTCATCCCGGACATCCATTCCCATAATTCACGCTTGTGGATCGGCGCAGGCCGTTCTTATTTTGTTCCTGACCGCGACTAAAGCACCACTGACTTCAACGACGAGGAGCTTCGCCATGAACGGTCCGGGACGTCCGACCCTCTACAAGCCGGAATATGCCGAGCAGGCCCACAACTACTGCCTGCTCGGCGCCACCAACGACGAGCTCGCCGGCTTCTTCGCCGTGTCGCCGCGCACCGTCGACGACTGGCTGCAGGTCCATCCCGAGTTCGCGTCGGCGGTGCACAGCGGGCGCGCTGCCGCCGACGCCTCGATCGCGCGCCGGCTCTACCAGCGCGCCATGGGCTACGACTACGACACCAAGAAGATCTTCGTGCATCGCGGCGAGGCGGTGAAGGTCGACCACACGGTGCACATGCCGCCCGACGTCGGCGCCTGCATCTTCTGGCTGCGCAACCGGCGCCGCAAGCAGTGGATGGAGCGCGCCAAGCCGGAGCCCGCGAGCGGACTCAACTTCGCCGAGCTGGAGGAGGCGTCCGAGCGGGCGCGCGCTTCGTATGAGCGATGAGACCGCCCCCCGCGATCGACCGACCTGCATTCGCCCGACAGGCATGCCTTGCCTGCCGCATCGCAGGCGGCCCCGCTCGCCCAGGAGATCCATGCGCCTCGTGGACCTCCCTGGCAAATGCCTTCGGTCGCCCGCCGGTCTTTCTTGTGCGATAATGGCTCTGCCGGCCTGTGGGGAAGGCGAAGGGACCGGCGACCGACCATGTTCGACATCGCGTTTGCCGAGGATCGCAAGGTGGTCCTCATGCGCTTCCGACAGATCATGTGCGAAGCCGATTTCACGGCGCTGGACCGGCTGGGCGCGCAGGTGCGGCGACAAGCGGAGTATGACTGCATCGTCGACCTCACCTTCGTCGAGCAGGTCGAGCTGGCCGCCGAGTTCGTCGCCAAGCGCGGCGACCTTCCGCAGGCCTTCAAGGATCGGGAGCGGATCTACGTGGTCCCCCAGCCCGATCTCAAGCTGCTGGTCAGGCTCTATGCCTGCTACCAGGAAAACAGAGGCTGGCGCCCGCCGACGATCGTTCGCACCATCGACGAAGCCTTCGAAAGGCTCTGTGTCGCGGCCGCCGACTTTCGGCCATTTGCCCTCACCTAGAGGCGTCGCTTCCTGCGCCGGCTGGCCCTTCGCCAGCTCGCCCTTTGCCAGCTCGTCCTTCGCCAGCTCGCCGGCCTCAAGAGCGCGGACCTCTTCGCGCATCCGATCTCTCAGCTCGAATGTCCATACGACTTTCGTTGCGCTGCTTCCTTGCACGTAGAATCAGTGGTTGCATTGACGTAGCGTATACTAATTTCAGTTGCACATGCTTAGGGTTGCATCTAATATGAAATTGCTACCGATCGGGTAGCCTTTAAAGGAGAAGACCCATGCCAGTTTTCTTCGGTACTGCAGCAAGCGAAACCATCACGCCGGCCTTCGTCTCCGCAACGGTCGGTCGTGTTCCGGCGGGCTCATTTCCCGGCGCGGGAGCCGACGTGCTGCTCGGCCGTGGCGGCAATGACTCGCTCGATGGTGGCGCCGGCAACGACGTGCTCGATGGCGGCGACGGGAACGATTTCCTGCGCGGCAACCTGGGCGCGGATACCCTGCTCGGCGGCGACGGGATCGACACGGCGAGCTACTCGGAATCGGCGGCGGGGGTCAACGTGAACCTCACCACCGGGCTGGGGTTCTTCGGTTCCGCCGCAGGCGACACTCTGGCCGAGATCGAGAACCTCAATGGCTCGAACTTCGTCGATACGCTGATCGGCAACGCGCTCGCGAATGTATTGAACGGCGGCGCCGGCAGCGATCTGCTGAACGGCCTTGCCGGAAACGACACGTTGAACGGCGGCACCGGCGACGATTCGGAGAGCGGTGGCGACGGCAACGACACGCTGAACGGCAACGACGGCAACGACACGTTGAACGGCGGCAACGGGATCGACAGGATCAGCGGCGGCGCCGGCGACGATCTGTTGATCGGCGGCAACGGCCAGGACACCCTGACCGGCGGCACCGGAAACGACAGGTTCGACTTCAATTCCACCGCCGAAAGCCCGCCGGGGCTGTTCACCCGCGACACGATCACCGACTTCGCCGGCAACGGGATCTTCGCCGGGGACGTGATCGACGTTTCGACGATCGACGCCAACGTCGTGCTCGCCGGCAACCAGGCCTTCGCCTTCATCGGGGCCGCTGCCTTCAGCGCCGCCGGCCAGTTGCGCTATGCCGGCGGCCTGCTGCAGGGCAACACGGACCTCGATGCAGCGCCTGAGTTCGAGGTCGCCTTGACCGGCGCGCCTGCCGTGACGGTGTTCGATCTCACCCTGTAGAGTGCTTCGCGCCTGCGCCAGGGGCGGGAAGCCGAATGGGCTTTCCGCCCCTGTCGGGGGTAGCGCACCTCGCCTTCTTTTCGCAGATCAGCGCGTCGCTGGCGGATCGTCGCGCTGTCAACAGACCGTGAAGGTGATCTGGAAAACCGCGCCGCCGCTTGAACTTCGACGCGCGCTAGAATAGAAAGCGAGGTGCAACTATTGGGGGCAGATCTATACATTAATACGTGGGGATTGGGGGATTTCCATGCAGACGATCACGTTCTCCGAGCAGCCGCTCGGCACCGTCAATGCTGTCTACAGATGCAAAGACAACATCGTGCGCTTCTATGGACAGCTCGTGCAGGACTCGGCGCAACCCAACACGCCTGTCGTGGCGCACGACGCCACTTATACAGGGCCTGTCGTCATGACTTTTTCCCAAGCCGTCAGCGACGTTGCCTTCGACGGCGGCTACTTCGACGCGCTGCATTCCACCGTCGTCAGCTACTACGATGCCGCCGGCACCTTGCTCCATCGCGAGTTCAATACGATCTTCGGGGTGCAGCACTTCTCGTATTCGAACAGCGCGGGCATTGCTCGCGTCGTCGTCAATACCGTCGGCGACGAGCCGGCCGGCTTCTCCGTGGATTCTGTTTCCTTCACGAACCAGCCGCCCCAGGTCCAGCTCTCGGGCAACCAGGACATCGACGGCATCCTTTGGGGCTACAAATGGGATCATCTCGATCTCAAATATTCTTTTCCGACCTCGGCGGATGAATATCTGACCAATGGCTATCAGGACGTCGAAGGCTTTCTCGCCCTTACGCCGACCCAGATCGCGGCGTGCCGGAATATCGTCAAGAACTTCGACGCGGTTTGCGGCCTGACATTCACCGAAACGCAGGCGGTGAACGCAGACCTCCGGTTTGCCGAGGCGACAGGCGTGGACTACTCGGATGGGCGGGGGCTTCACGTGCCGGGCCTTTCACCGGGCACGGCCGAAGCCAATCCCCCCGCTCCGGAGCAGGCAACGGGAGCGTGGGGCGACGCATGGTTCTCCCACAATCCCGGGGGCAACGACAACAGCAATCCGCAACTGGGCAATTTCATCTACACAGCGGCATTTGCTCATGAGCTCGGTCACAATGTCGGGCTCAAGCATGGTCACGCGTCGCAGACGGGTCATGGCGTGACCTTTCCGACGCTTCCCGCGAGTCACAACTCGCAGGAATATTCGATCATGACATACAACTCATACCCCGGCGGTCGGGGAGGCCATGAATTTCCGCAAACTCTCATGCAGGACGATATTGCGGCGCTTCAGTATCTGTACGGCGCCGACTACAGCAGCAATTCGACCGATACGGTCTACAAGTGGGATCCGCTGACCGGAACGGAGTCCGTCAACAACGTCAGCCAAGGTGTGCCGTTCTCGAATTTCATCTTCCTGACGATCTGGGATGGTGGCGGGATCGATACCTACGATCTGTCCAACTACACCACCAACCTGGTCGTCAATCTGAGCCCCGGGGCGTGGTCGACCCTGGATGCGTCACAGCTCGCGGACCTGGGAAACGGACACGTCGCCCGCGGCAATGTCGCCAATGCCTTGCTCTACCAGGACAACAAGCAGTCGCTCATCGAGAATGTCAAAGGCGGCAGCGGCAGCGATACGTTGAACGGCAACACGGTGGCCAACGTCCTGCTGGGCGGCGGCGGTGTCGACACGATGAACGGCTACGGGGGAAACGACACGCTCAATGGGGGCGCCGGCATCGACACGCTGATCGGGAATACGGGCCGAGATATTTTTGCCTTCAACACTACCCTGGGGGCCATCAACGCCGATCACATCACCGACTTTGCCGTGGGCTTGGACATGATCCAGCTCGACGGCAGCCTGTTTGCCGGCTTGTCGGCCGGCGTCGTGGCCGCCTCGGCGTTCAAGACCCTTGGAAGCGGTTCCGTCGATCTGGATGACAGGATCCTCTACAACCCCACGACCGGCGCCTTGTTTTACGATTCGAATGGCAGTGGCGCTGCCGGCCGCGCGCAATTCGCGACAGTCGACAACCTGGCCGCAATCTCCCATTCCAGTTTCATCGTCGTCTGAGGATGGCCAGCTCCGTCGATCCTGATTGGCGATGCGGGTGCGGAAACTGCGGAAACTCTACTTCTGCATCGCCTGGCTTTCCGCGGGCGTGAGCGGCCGCTCGCGGAACCACAAGAGCTTGCCGCGCACCGTGCCGATGCTGCGCTCGGATTCGAGCTTGGCGGGATAGCGGAACGGTGTGTTGTCGAGATGCGCGAGCCAGATCCGGCTCGGCCGCTCGCGCTCGGTCTCGGCTTCCTTGGGCGCATCGTAGAACTCGCCCGAGACGCGCTTGGTCGTGATCTCGCAGATCAGCACATCGCCCTGCGCGCCGGGAATGCCGCTTTGCGCCGCGGGCTCGCTGCCGACCTTGCGCAGCATGACGTCGATCCGCCGCTTGCCGTCGTTGGTGCGCACCGTGCGATCGCAGCCGGCATCGCCGGCCAGCACCACCGACAGGCCGGCCGACAAGGGATCGAGCGAGCCGTTGCGATCGGAGTCGGGGATCGCCTGCTGCGGCGCCGGCTTCCAGGCTGGATTGTGGGTCTCGCGCACGGCGCCGCCCGCGCCATATTGCGCCATCCAGGTGCGCGTCTTGTCGTCGACCCGGATCGACATCGAGCCTGCCGCCGGCTGCGTGCCTTGTGGCGAGAAGCCGCCCCACGCGCGGTTGCGACCGAAATAGGTCATGGTGACGGCGCGCAGGATGCCGTTCTTGAAGGTGCTGGTCTCGACGTCGTAGCTCGCGCCGTCGAGCCGCGCGGTGACGTCGATGCGGAAGCCTGCGAGGCCCGCATAAGTGATCTCGTAGCCGATCTCGATCTGGCGGGCGTCCTGTGCGGCAGCGGCGGCGCTCAACGCCAAGCACAGGAAAAATCCGACAAAGGCCCTACGAAAACTCATGGAATCCCTTTCGACAGGGGTCTTACCACAGCAACGGCGGCGCGATAGAAGGCCTTCTCCCCGAATAATATGCTCCTTGCCCGTAAAATAAGGCAGTTTTTGTCCATGTCGCCGCCTGCCAACAACAACGTTCCCAAGCTCGGCCTCAAGCGCACCGGCGCGGTCCTGGCCGTGCTGGGCCGCCATTTGTGGCCGGTGGGCGAGGTCGGCCTGCGCTGCCGCGTCGTCGTCGCACTGTCGATGCTGGTCCTGGCCAAGGTCGCCAACGTCTACGTGCCGATCCTCTACAAGCATGCCGTCGATGCGCTCGGTCGCGATACCGCCGGCCCGACTGCGCAGCTCGTCGCGGTGCCGATCGTCCTGATCCTGGCCTATGGCGCGGCGCGCGTGCTGGCCCAGGCGCTGGGCGAGGTGCGCGACGCGGTGTTCGCGCCGGTGTCGCAGCGCGCCATCCGCAATCTTGCGCTGGAAGTCTTTCGCCACCTGCATGCACTGTCGCTGCGCTTTCATCTCGAGCGCCAGACCGGCGGGCTGAGCCGCGTCATCGAGCGCGGCACCTCGGGCATGGATTTCCTGATCCGCTTCATGACCTTCAACATCCTGCCGACGCTGTTCGAGATCGTGCTGGTCGGCGTGATCCTGTGGAACCTCTACGACTGGCGCTTCTCGGCCGTCACGCTCGCCATCATCGGCACCTACATCCTGTTCTCGGTCGTGTTGTCGGAATGGCGCATCAAGTTCGTGCGGCGCATGAACGATGCCGATACCGAGGCCAACGCCAAGGCGATCGACAGCCTCCTGAACTACGAGACGGTGAAGTACTTCGGCAACGAGGCGCACGAGGCGCGCCGCTTCGACGTCGGCCGCCGGCGCTACGAGACCGCCGCCATCCGCTCCAGCCGTACCTTGACGCTGCTCAACAGCGGCCAGGCTGTGATCATGGCGGGCGGCCTGGTCGTGGTCATGCTCATGGCGGGCTACGGCATTGCTGCGCGCACCATGACGGTGGGCGACTTCGTGGCGGTCAACGCCTTCCTGATCCAGCTCTACCAGCCGCTCAACATGCTGGGCTTCGCCTATCGCGAGATCCGCAATGCCCTGGTCAACATGGAGAAGATGTTCGGCCTGCTCGACGTGCAGGAGGAAATCGCCGACATGCCGGGCGCCTTGCCGCTGGTCGTGAGCGCCGGCGAGATCGTGTTCGATCACGTCGACTTCCACTACGAGGAGGCGCGGCCGATCCTGCACGATGTCAGCTTCCGCGTCGCACCGGGCGACACGGTGGCGATCGTGGGCTCGAGCGGCGCCGGCAAGTCGACCGTGTCGCGCATCCTCTACCGCTTCTACGACGTCGCCTCGGGCGGCGTGCGCATCGACGGCCAGGACATCCGCAACGTCCGCCAAGCGAGCCTGCGCGCCGCCATCGGCGTGGTGCCGCAGGACACCGTGCTGTTCAACGACACCATCCTCTACAACATCGCCTACGGCCGGCCCGGCGCCACGCGCGAGGAGGTCGAGCAGGCGGCGCGGCTGGCGCGCATCCACGATTTCATCGCCGCCCTGCCGCTTGGTTATGAGACCACGGTCGGCGAGCGCGGGCTGAAGCTGTCGGGCGGCGAGAAGCAGCGCGTCGCGATCGCGCGCACCATCCTGAAGAACCCGCATATCCTCTTGTTCGACGAGGCGACCAGCGCGCTCGACACGCGCACCGAGCAGGAGATCCAGCGCTCGCTGGAGGAGGTGAGCCGCGGCCGCACCACCCTGATGATCGCCCATCGCCTGTCGACCATCGTCAATGCCGACGACATCGTGGTGCTCGACCGCGGCCGCGTCGCCGAGCGCGGCCGCCACGCCGAGCTTCTGGCGCGCGACGGCCTCTATGCCGACATGTGGCGCCGCCAGCAGGAGGCGACCGAGGAGGCCGAGCGCCGCGTCGAGCGCGAGGCCGAGGAGCCGCCCTCCTTCCGCGAAGAGGGGCACCTGCGTGTCGCCGAATGATGCTCGCCCCATGCTCTTCCGGACCGCGCGCATCCTGCGCGCTCAAGCTCATGAGCGCGCAGGATGCGCGCGGTCCGGAAGACCGTGAGCGATGATCAAGGCGTCGTCCCCGTGGCGTTCGCTGCTGCCGGTCTTCGCCGCCTGCGGTGCGATCGGGCTGCAGGCGGGTGTCGCCTTGCCGCTGGTGCCGCTGGCGCTGGAGCGGCAGGGCGCCGACAAGCTCACCATCGGCATCGTGGCTGCCGCCTGGGCGGTCGGCATGCTGGCGACCGCCTCGCACATCCCGCGGCTGGCGGCGCGCTTCGGCGCGGTGCCGTTCATTCTTGGCGCGGTGGTCGCCGGCTCGGCGCTGACCGTGGGCTACACGCTGACCGACAGCGTCGTCGTCTGGTTCGTGCTCACCTTCCTGCACGGCGTGGTCGGCGGCGTGCCGTGGGTGGTGAGCGAGATCTGGATGAACGTCGTCGCCGAGGAAAAGCAGCGCGGCCGCGTCATGGCGGTCTATGCCATGCTGGTGGCGCTCGGCCTGGCGCTGGGGCCGTTCGTGCTGCAGCTGGTCGGCGTCTATGGGCCGACGCCGTTCCTCACCTGCGCCGGCCTCGCCTTGCTGGTGGCGCTGCCGCTGCTGCCCTACTGGAGGACGGCGCCGCCGATCGACCATCCGGACGACAGCGGCTACCGCGCCGTCATCGCGGGCGCACCGCTCGCCATGCTGGCAGGCTTCGCCTGTGGGCTGGGCGAGCAGGTCGCGTTCAGCTTCCTGCCGGTCTATGCCGTCGGCGCCGGGGTGTCGGCCGAGACCGGCGCGCTGTGGCTGTCGGTGTTCGTCATCGGCAACGTGATCCTGCAATGGCCGATTGGCTGGATGGCCGATCATTTTGACCGCCGCGCCGTGCTTGCCGGCTGCACCTTGGCGAGCGCGGTGCTGGTGGTCGTGCTGTCGGCCCTGTCGGCGCAGTCGCTGGTGATCATCGCCGTGATCGCGCTGTGGGGCGGGCTGTCCTTCTCGATCTATCCGGTCGGGCTGGCGCTGCTCGGCCAGCGCTTCGGCGCCGGCGACATGGCGCGCGCGAATACCGCCTTCAGCATGCTCTACATCTTCGGCGGGCTGATCGGCCGGCCGCTCGCGGGTGCGGCGATGGACGCCTTCGGCGATCCCGGGCTGGGCTGGACGCTCGCGCTCTTCTACGCGACCGCCGGCATGACTGCCTTGCTGGCATTCAACCGGCGCCGCTGATAATGCTGGGACTTCCATGACTGCCGCGGCCGCCAAGACGGAGAGATCGACCGACCCGCTGCTCGCGCCCCTGCTGGCCGGCGATCGCCGCGCGCTCGCCCAGGCGATCACGCTGATCGAATCGACGCGCGCCGATCATCGCGAGCGCGCCGATGCGTTGCTGGCATCGGTGCTGCCACACACGGCCAAGTCGGTGCGGCTCGGCATCACCGGCGTGCCCGGCGTCGGCAAGTCGACCTTCATCGAGCGCTTCGGCCTGTCGCTTTTGGATCGTGGCCGCTCGCTGGCGGTGCTGGCGATCGATCCGTCGTCCAAGCGCGGTGGCGGCTCGATCCTGGGCGACAAGACGCGCATGGAGGAGCTGTCGCGCCGCCATGCCGCCTTCATCCGGCCGTCACCGGCCGGCGCCACCCTGGGCGGCGTGGCGCGGCGCACGCGCGAGGCCATGCTGCTGGTCGAGGCGGCGGGCTTCGATACCGTGCTCGTCGAGACCGTCGGCGTGGGGCAGTCCGAGACCGCGGTGGCCGACATGGTCGACATGTTCATCGTGCTGCTGCTGCCGGCCGGCGGCGACGACCTGCAGGGCATCAAGCGCGGCGTCATCGAGCTTGCCGACCTGATCGTGGTCAACAAGGCCGACGGCGATCTTCTGGCCACCGCCAAGCGCTCGGCCAGCGACTACCAGCACGCGCTGCGCATGTTGCGCTCGCCGACCGCCGGCTGGACGCCCGAGGTCACGACCTGCTCGTCGCTCACGGGCGACGGCGTGGCCGGGATCTGGCAGGTCATCGAACGCTTCCGGGCGGCGGTGGGCGAGAAGGGCATCGCCCGCCGGCGCCGCAGCCCGAAGTCGGCAAGAGCCTCCGCCAGCTTGTGAACCGACGGCTCCGGAGCCATCACATCCACCCGCAGCCCATGCTCCTCGGCGGTCTTCGCGGTGGCCGGCCCAATACAAGCGATCACCGTCACGTTGTGCGGCTTCCCGGCAATCCCGACCAGGTTCCGCACAGTCGACGACGAAGTGAAGAGAACGGCATCGAAGCCACCCCCCTTGATCGCCTCCCGGGTCTCCGCCGGCGGCGGCGAGGCCCGCCAGGTCGCCGCCACCCCGGCCGGCATCGACCGGCTGCGGGTGGCCCGCGACGCCGGCACGGTCGTGTACGCCACCGGCGTCCACCCCGGGGCCGACGACCCGGCCGCCGACGAGCGCCGCGACAAGGCCCGCGGCGACGCCGGGGTCAGCGCCCTGCTGTTCGAGACCTACCCGATCCGCTACTGGGACCACTACCTGGGGCCGCGGGAGCCGCGGCTGTACGCGGCCGCCCCGCCCACGGCCGACGACGGCCGCATGGCCCCGGGCCGGCCCCTGACCCCGGCCGCCGGCCGGGCCCTGGACGAGGTGGAGGTGGCCGTCACCCCCGACGGCGCCACGGTGGTCTGCGGCTGGGACACCGGCGAGGTCACCAACCCCCGCACCCGGCTGGTGGCCATCGACGTGGCCAGCGCCGACCGGCGGGTCCTGCT